>Ga0075530_1000243_pt1 | contig 24971 bp, 19 predicted proteins | sample NGEPerD_2_FD_75101 | JGI IMG/M metagenome (GOLD analysis project Ga0075530, IMG submission 75101) | Arctic peat soil microbial communities from the Barrow Environmental Observatory site, Barrow, Alaska, USA - NGEE PermafrostL1-D | ecosystem: Environmental > Terrestrial > Soil > Wetlands > Peat ... | reverse complement strand
CTCGATCAGGTCCTCAATGTTTGATGGGCTCACGCCCAACAGTGTTTCGGTCATCAGTGACTCCTCCTCGCCAACCAGCCGGTCGGCGTGTCGAGCCACTTACACCGTTCTTCTGACAGTCCCTCGCCGAAGGAGCCGCCGATCGAGACCAGTCCGGGTCCGTCGTCCGGCCGGCGTCCGGGTGCCCCTCGCAGCCCGTTGGGTTCGGGCGTGGGCGAGAACTCCGGGTCGCCGTACCGCGCGGCCGCGCGGTACGGCGATCCTCTTCAGCGCCTTGGGGTGCAGACCAGGGACGTTCCCGTCCCTGGTCCACCAGTTGAGCCAATGCCGACGCCCGGCAGGCAGACAGGCAGAGGAGTCGGCTCGGGCACGCGCGTGGGTGTCACGGAGAGCTCCGCGAGTCGATGACCTGGTTGGGTCGGTACCGGTTCTCTACTGGCGGAGTGGCAAGCATCTGAGGTCGTCCCATCAGCCGAATGGGTAATGCGGGTAGCCCGAAGGGGCACTTCAGGGAGCGCTTTCGGGTAGTTCGTTCAGTTTGCATCATGTTCGTGCCTACATGGACCGATACTGGGAACAGAGGCGTGAGCAACTCGACGCCTCGAATTCTGGTCCCGGTGCAACGTCCGGGACCTTTCAGCGAAACGGCAAAGCCGACGCGAGTCGGTGACGCAAAGCCACGGGGCCCAACGGGGGTCGGCCGGGTTACCGAAATGAAAGGCACTACTCATGCGCAACCCCACCAAGTTCCTCGGAGCCCTCGCGGTCGCCGGCATCGTCGCCGTCGGCGGCACCGCCTTCACCGCCAGCAACACCGGAATGCCCGCCACCGACACGCTCGGCTACGGAGCGACGACGGTCTCCGGCGCGACCGTCAACTCTCTGACCTACAACTACAACACGGCCCAGAGCAGCATCGACAGCGTCACCCTGGTGCTGGACGATGACACGACACTCGCCGCCGTGACTCTGGGCTTCAATGACGCCGCCCCGGTGACCTGTGGTACCGGCACCTACGTCCCGGTGACTACCACCGAGACGACGTACACCTGTGCCGGGGCCAACTTCCCGCAGTCGGTCAGCACGCTTACGAAGACCGCCGTCGTCGTCGACTGACGCCTGACTCAAGTGTGATGGACGGCCCGGCGTACTCTTCGCCGGGCCGTCCCCCGCCCCACCGGAGGTCTTATGAGGCAGCGTGTCGGCACGCGAACGCGTGCAGGCCTGACACTCGTTGTCGTCGCAGCGATGGGTTTCCTGCTCTGGCCCGCGCAGCTCGGAGGTGCTACGACATACGTCTCCACCACCGGGGTCAGCATGGAATCGCGGATCCACACCGGAGACCTGGCGATCGTGCGGTCCGCCGACGACTACGCCGTGGGCGACGTCACGGCGTACCACAGCGATATGTTCGACACGGTGGTGATGCACCGGATCGTGGCCGTCGATGCCGGCCACTACACGTTGCAGGGTGACAACAACTCCTGGCTCGACCCCGATCGGCCGACCCGTGACCAACTGATCGGCAAGCTCGCGCCCCGCATTCCCCAGGGCGGCATCTGGCTGGACCGCCTCACCAGCCCCACCGCACTGGGATTACTCGCGTTCGCCCTGCTGGCTAGTGGCGGGACCACGCTAGAGACACGGCGGCGACGCCGACGAAGGAGAAGGACCGTGTCCCAACACGCAGGACCAATCCGACGCATGTCGATGATCAGTCTCCCCCCGTGGGGCAAGACACTCGGAGCCGCCGCCGCACTCGTCGCAGTAGTGGGTCTCCTTCTCGCCGTCCCGGCCTGGAGCACGGCACCGAGCCGGTTCGGGGAGGTCGAGAGCGAATCGGACCAGACGATGGCCTTCTCCTACCGCACCGAGGTGCCGAGGTCCGCGGCGTACGACGGCACCATGGTCACCTCGCCCGATCCGGTCTTCCGCAGGCTGGCCGAGACCGTCGACGTGCGGTTCTCCTACCGTGGTCGCCCCGGCACCTTTGCGGTCGCCGCGAAACTGTCGACCGCCGGCGGCTGGCACTCCACAGTTCCCTTACGTCCGCGGGTCTCGTTCGGCAGCGCCCGCTACACCGAGACGGTGCGCCTGAACCTGAAGGCACTCGAGGACCGTGCCCAGGCAGCGGCGCTCGTGACCGGCATCCCGGTCACGCAGGTCGACATCGCCGTCGTTCCCACCGTGCGCACTGTCGACGACACCGTCTTCAAGCCCGAACTGGCCTTGGCCCTGACGCCGCTGCAGCTCACTCTGGTCGGCGACAAGTCCTCCCTGACCGACCGAACCTCCGCCGTCGAGGAGACACTCGCACCGGCCCCTGGAATGCTGAGCATCGCCGGCCGCAACCTATCCGTCTCGACCGCCCGCACGCTGTCGCTCATCCTCACACTCGGTGCCCTGCTCGCCGCGCTCGTTCTTGCCCTCCTCGCCCGCCTCGACCCCCCCGGGCGAGAGGGCGCGAGGATCCGCAGGCGCTACGCCCCCATCCTGATCCAGGTTCAACCCATGCCTTCCCCGACCGGGCGACCCGTCGTCGACGTGGTTGACTTCCCTACCCTCGCCAAACTGGCCCAACGGTACGGTCTGCTGGTGATGCACTGGTCCCGCACCAACGTCGAGACATTCGTAGTCCAGGACGAGGGCACCACCTATCGCTACCGCACCGGCATGGGAGACGCCAACGTCCCCGTCGAGGTTGCCGGGTGAACCTGCAAACCACCAACCCGATCTGGGGCGACGTTCGCCACCGTGAGGTTGCCGCAAAACGCGTCACCACTGCGTCGTCAACCGGTGATGATGGCCGCGGACATGCCCGCACCGGTGCCCAGGACTGCACCAACGCTGGGCCGAAGTCGCTGGTCGAGAGCTCGTGCAGACACAGCCGCGGCAGCACCCCGGCCACCTGAGGTGATCAGAACGACGGAATTCTCAGACATCCTTAGGCTTGCTTGAACCCTGTGCAGTCTGCGGCACCTCGCGACGTGCGCGGTCCAGTTCAGGCGAAACCCGATGCGCTGTGTCCGAAAAGCATACATTTGAGTTAGTTTGCTCCGACCCTGTCGAGGACTGGTGAGCCGGCCATCCGTCCGGGGCTACCGACATCAGGTACATGTCCCGGCACCAGAGTGCGCCTGTACGGCCAACGAGAAATGGGATGAGCAGTATGCGTGATGGCACCGAGAGCGACTCGGCTCGACAGCCCACCTTCCGCTGGGTACAGCCGGTGAGGACGCAGTGAGCCAGGGCGAGGCGGTGAACGAGGCGGGCAGTGTCGAGTGGGCGACCACCCACGACCGCGCCCGGCTCGCTTTCGAGCATGCCCCGATCGCGATGGTGGTGGCCGACACCAGCGGAAACCTCTATGAGGTCAATCGCGCGTTCTGCGGCCTGTTGGGTCGCACGGAAACCGACCTGCTCAAGCTCACCGTGCACGACATCACGTATCCGGAGGACGTCGCAGACAGCCAGGAGCTGTTGGCCCTCTTGGCTTCGGGAGCGGTCGACTCGCGGCAGATATTGAAGCGTTACCGGCACGCGGACGGCCACGGCGTGCCTGCCGCCGTCAGCGTCTCGGTCATCGGGCCGGCCGAGGGCCAACCCCGGTTGGTGGTGGCCCAGGTCCAGGACATGGCCGAGCGGCTCGGCCTGCAGAAGTCGCTGGAGGAACACCGGGGCTTCACGGCGGCTGTGCTGGAGAACCTCGACTCGGGCATCGTCGCCTGCGACGACCAGGGCACGTTGACGGTGCTGAACCGGGCCGGGCGCCGGATGCTGCCCGGGTACGACACCGCCACCGGGCCGGAGGGGTGGAGTGAGCACTTCGGCGTGTACCGGCCAGACGGTGTGACGCCGCTGTCGATGGAGGAGCTGCCTCTGTACCGTGCGTTGCACGGTGAGGGGGTGCGAGACTGCGAGCTGGTGATAGCGCCCGGGGGAGGGAAGCCACGTACCGTCACCGTCAACGGCCAGGCGATCCATGACGAGGACGGGGTGCTCGTCGGAGCAATGGTCGCCATGCACGACATCACCGACCGCAGAGCCGCGGAAGCGGCGCTGGCCCACCAGGCCCTGCATGACCCACTGACCAACCTCGCGAACAGGGTGTTGCTCGCCGACCGGATCCAGCATGCGCAGTCGCGCAGGATACGGAGCTCTGCCCCGATGGCCTTGTTGACGCTGGGCCTGGACGACTTCGACGACATCACCGGCGTTCATGGTCACGGCGTCGGCGACGAGGTACTCGGAAGCGTCGCGGACCGGCTGGGTAGGTGCCTTCGTCCCGAGGACACCATCGCCCGGGTAGGCGGTGCCGACTTCGCCATGTTGCTTGAGGAAACCTGTCCGGAAGAAGCGCTCGCCATCGCAGGCCAGGTCCTCGACGTCGTACGTGAACCCATCGTCATTGCCGGTCTGCCGATCAGGGTCCGCGCCTCGATCGGCGTCGCGGCCTGTGGTGCCGCGGACGACGCCGAGCAGATCCTCCGTAACGGTGACCTTGCCCGCCAGGCCGCCAAGGCGCAGGACGAAGGAAAGGTGCGAGTCTTCACCAGCACCATGCGCGATGCTGCCACCGAGCTGATCTCCTTCGAGAACGACCTCCGCGAGGCGGTCGCGAATCACCAGCTCACAGTGCACTACCAGCCGATCGTCTCTCTCCTGACCGGGCGGCTCGAGGGCTTCGAGGCGCTGGCCCGGTGGAACCACCCAAGCCGCGGGCCGATTCCCCCCACCACGTTCATCCCCCTCGCCGAAAGTACCGGCCTCATCGCGCCGCTGGGCGAATCGGTCCTGCGCGATGCGTGCCGACAAGCGCACCGCTGGCAACAGACCCACCCCGACGCCGCACGCCTGACCATGTCGGTCAACGTGTCGGTCCTCCAGCTGCTTGACCCCAGCACCCCCCAGATGGTGGCAGCCGCGCTGGCCGACGCCAACCTGGCCCCGGACCGACTGACGCTGGAGGTCACCGAGAGCATCGTCACGCACCGCGGCGAGGCCCGGGCCACACTCGAGCACCTCCACTCCACCGGTATCCGGATCGCCATCGACGACTTCGGGACCGGCTACTCCTCCTTGAGCCGGCTGCACTCCATGCCGGTCGACACAGTCAAAATCGACAAATCCTTCATCGACGGACTCCAATCCGGAGCCTCGGCACCCCTGGTCGCAGCGACCATCACCATGGCCCACAGCCTGGGCCTGCAGACCATCGCCGAAGGAGTCGAAGCCACCGAGCAGTTACCTCTCCTGCGACTGCACGGCTGCGATCAGGTCCAGGGCTACCTGTTCGGACGACCAGAACCCGCCCACGCCATCGACGACCGGCTGCGAGACCTGGGCGGACAACGGCCATGGGCCACGACCGGCGACAGCAGGCTCACCAGCAGCCCGGGCGGGCAGTAGCCCGAACACGTCGACCGCCGCCGCCTGTCCCTCACCCTGGCACCACGGTTGCGCGTCATCTCGGTGAGCGCCGCGTACTCCCCGTTCGCGGTGAAGAGGACCCACTGTGCCTTCACCGCATGCTGCGCGGCGCTCCGTGCATTCGCATCCGGCGCGGAGGAGAGCCAAGCGTATAGCGGGTCAGCGCTGCCCTAACCTGCTCCATCGCATGCGCTGCAAGCGGGTAGATCGGCTGGACTGTGAAGCGGTCCTCCTCAAACACCTCGAACCGAGGCCTGCGTAGAAGAGGCGCACAGCTCTTCGGTGGCTCCTCGCGCGCTGTTCTCGATCGTGACATGGGTCCTTGTCTTCCCGCCGTACACCTGTCTCGCAACCGAAGGGTGCGCAGGAGTCCGTCCGGCCGGCCGTGTAATCGAAAACGGATCGTCTTATGGGCCACCCCTTGTGCAGATTGGGGACGGCGTTCGTCGGCGGCGGCTAGGCGGTCGAACTCCCTCTGTGGCAGGTCGTGCTCGTTGCCGCGCTGGGAGCGATGATCCGAGAGCGAGCGTGCTGGAAGCGTGGCTAGCAGCCAAGCCGGATCCTCCCGCCGAACTCAAGAGGCTGGCCCAGCACGCGGAGGCTGGCACGGAGGCTCGGGATCTGTTGGCCTTCGTTGCCCGAGACCTCCGCGCATTGGCCGCGGCAACGAATGATCAGATCCGCACCGACGAACTGGCCGTCCGGCGGTCGTTCTTCAACACCATCGAGAAGCAGCCGCTCACCGACGAGCAGGCGACCGCGGTGGTGCGCGCTCGGCGTGGGCCGAGGCTGCGCGCGACGTGCTCCTTGCCGCAGCTGGCCGCTATCACGGCGTCGTCACCTACAAGGAGCTCGCCGCTCAAGTTCAGCACCGCACCGGGATCCGGACCAAGCAGTTGATGCACTACTGGATCGGCGACGTGCTCGGCCGAGTCTCGGCAGACTGCTCACGCCGCGGTGAGCCGCTGCTCTCCTCGCTCTGCGTGAACGCGGGGGGCAGCGTAGGTGACGGGTATGCCGTCGCCGTACACGCCACATCCGGCGTGACGCCGGGAGACCCCGACGACCATGCCGCCCACGAACGGCTGGCCTGCTACCGACACTTCGGCGCAGCCGACCTACCTTCCGATGGTGGAGTTCCTGCATTGACCCCCAAACTGGCCGCCACGCGTGGACGAGCCCGCCAGGCGAAAGCAATTGACCGTCCCATCGCCATGTGCCCGACCTGCCACATGCAACTTCCTGCCACTGGCGTGTGCGACCACTGCGATTAACCGCTATCCCACTACGGCGGGTCCGGGCTCCTCGTGATCACCCCGGCCGCGGCGTGCGGCTACCACGGAGCATGCGGGTTGTTTGCGCACTCCGGCCGTTCACCGTTCAGCATCATGCACGGAGCGCAGACAATTCGGCGAGGATTTTCGCCCTGCGGTCGTTGAGTCCACCGGCAGCCGCGTTCCACTCGCTCTACCTCTGCTGTCCGGCGTGGCCGACTCGGGCGACCTGCTGGGCGACCACCGCCTCGTACGCGTCGCGGCTCTCCAGTGACTCGGCTGAGGGCTGCGGTGGGACGGGCGGTGGCCGCAGTTGGTCTCGCACGAGACCGAGCAACGGAGTCTGGACGCACACGGTCACCGACGCCTTGCCAACATCAAGCCCGGCGACCCTCTCGAACATGACCTCCATCCCGACCACTTCCTTCCGCTAGACGACACGGTCGGCGTCGCCCGGAAGGTCCTCTGCCAGGACACAGACCCACGTGCTCGCAGCAACAATCCAGTGGCAACCCGAGAACCCCGCGCCATACACCTAGACGGGCTCAACCGCACCAGTGTGTGTCGACGTCGCCGGACGACCCCACGATTCTCATCGACCAGCGCAGCGATCGGAGATCGCAACCCGTTACACCTAGTGCAAGACCCTGAGCGGTTGTCCACGTACTCACGGTTGCTGCGCCTGTGAGAGACGTGATGGGACTGCACAAGCTCACCGCCGGCGACGGGTACACCTACCTCACCCGGCAGGTCGCCGTCGTCGACTCGACCGAGCGCGGGCGCTCCAGCCTGGAGGCGTACTACTCGGCCAACGGTGAGTCGCCGGGGCGTTGGCTCGGCGCCGGGCTGGCCGGACTCGGCATGGCGGAGGGCGAGCCAGTGACCGAGAAGCAGATGCTCGCCCTATACGGCTCAGGCCGCCACCCCAATGCAGCGGCCTTGGCCGACGTTGTCCTGGCTGCCGGCGGGAGACAGCGCGACGCGGAGGCAGCGGGAGCGCTGGGGCAGGCCTTCAAGGTGTTCGACCCACCCGCGGGTCTGCGCGAGGCAGTCGCGGCGATGTACCGCGAGCACAACACCGCCGACGGGCTGTCGTCCGGGGCTCCGATCCCGGCACCGGAGCGCGACCGGATCAAGACCCTGGTTGCCACCCAGCTGTTCACCGAGCGACACCGACGAGCGCCGCTGGACGCCCGGGAACTGTCCGGGTTCATCGCCCGGGAGTCGCGGCCGCCGCAGGCCGCGGTCGCCGGGTTCGACCTCACTTTCTCTCCCGTCAAGTCCGTCTCCGTGCTGTGGGCGCTCGCCCCGCGTGAGATCGCTACCGAGGTCGAGGCCGCCCACCACGCGGCGGTCAAGGACACCATCGGCTGGCTCGAACGCGAGGTCGCGTTCACCCGCTCCGGGACCGGCGGGGTGCGCCAGGTGCCGGTGCGCGGACTGGTCGCTGCCGCCTTCACCCACCGCGACTCCCGCGCCGGAGATCCCGACCTGCACACCCACGTCGCAGTCTCGAACAAGGTGCAGACCCTCCCCTGCGAAGGAGGTCGGTGGCTCGCCCTGGACGGTCGGGTCCTCTACAAGGCCAAGGTGGCCGCCTCCGAGCGTTACAACACCCGGCTGGAAGGCGAGCTCACGGCCCGGCTCGGGGTCACCTTCACCGAGCGGGCGGGCATGTCCGCCCGGCCGGTGCGCGAGATCGTCGGCATCAACCCCTCGCTGGCGAGGTCCTGGTCTTCGCGTCGACACGACATCGAGGTACAGCGTGCCCACCTCGCTGCCGACTTCCAGCACCAACACGGCCGCACACCGACCGCTATCGAGGCCCTCGCGCTCGCCCAGACCGCCACCCTCCAGACCCGGCAGGCCAAACACGAACCGCGCAGCGAGACGGAGCAACGTCAGGCATGGCGGACCCAGGCCGCCACCTACCTCGGCTCCGAGCGTGACGTCGACGCCATGGCGGAGAAGGCCCTCCACCGTTTCAGTCACGGCACCCGCCCGACCATGTCGTGGATCCAGGGCACCGCTGCAACCGTCGTTGCGGCGTTGGAAGAGCATCGCGCCACCTGGCAGGTCTGGCACGTCCGAGCCGAAGCCGAACGCCAGGCCCGTGCTGCGGCCGTCCCGCTTCGTGAGCTCGACAGCGCGGTGGACCGGGTCGTCGAGCACACCCTGACCCGATGCTCGATCCCGCTGGGTGTACCGGACCCGGTGGCCGAACCGGTCGCGCTCCGGCGACCCGATGGCAGCAGCGTGTACGACGTACACGGCGCCCGATTCCACACCTCGACCCGGATACTCGATGCCGAACACCGTCTGCTTCGTGCCGCGCACCTGACCGCTGGGAGAAGGGCGAGCCTCCTGCTGGTGGGCGTCGCGCTGGCCGAGTCCGCCGCGAACGGACTCACCCTCGACGACGGGCAAGCCGCTCTCGTGCGTGATCTGGCCACGTCCGGACACAAGCTCCAGCTGGCGATCGCACCGGCCGGGACCGGCAAGACCACCGCCCTCGTTGTGCTGGCCCGGGCGTGGCGCGACTGCGACGGCGACGTGATCGGGCTCGCTCCCTCCGCGGCGGCAGCGCGGCAGCTCGGTGAGGCAACCGGGATGCGAACCGACACCCTCGCCAAGCTCACCGACTGCCTGCACAACCAACCCGGCGACCGCTGGCCCTTCTGGATCCGCGCCATCGGACCACGCACGCTGGCGATCCTCGACGAGGCCGGGCAGGCAGGCACCCGTGACCTCGCCGACGCGGTCGACTTCATCATCGGGCGCGGAGGCTCGGTGAGGCTGATCGGCGACGACCAGCAGCTCGCCGCGGTGGGCGCCGGCGGCTTCCTGCGCGACCTGCGGTCAACGGTCGGCGCCACCACCCTGACCGATATCCACCGCTTCACCGACCCCGCCGAAGCAGCAGCCACCCTCGCCCTGCGCGACGGCGACCGCGCCGCCTTCGGCTACTACGCCGACCACGCCCGGATCCACGTCGGCGACCTGAGCACCGTCACCGACGATGCCTACCGGGCCTGGGGCGCCGACCACGCCGCCGGACGTGACGCCCTGCTGCTCGCCCCCACCCGCGACCTGGTCACCCAGCTCAACGCACGCGCCCGCGCCGACCGCCTCCGCGGCACAGTTCCCTCCCGCGAGGTCCAGCTCGCCGACGGCACCGCCGCCTGCGTCGGCGACCTCGTCGTCACCCGGAACAACGACCGGCGCCTGCCCGTGTCGACGACCGACTGGGTCAAGAACGGCGACCGATGGGCCGTCACCTCCGCCTCGACCGATGGGTCGCTCGTGGTCCGGCACCTGAGGCACGGCCGCAGCGTGATGCTTCCCGCTACGTACGTCGCCGAGCACGTGCAGCTCGGGTACGCCGCGACTGTCCATTCCGCCCAGGGAATGACCACCGACACCTGCCACACCGTCGCCACCGGCGCCGAGTCCCGCCAGCTCCTCTACGTCGCGATGTCCCGCGGCCGCGACTCAAACCACGTCTACCTATCCACCACCAGCGACGGCGACCCGCACACCATAGTGCGTCCGGAGACCGCCCTGCCGCCCACGGCGATCGAGATGCTCCAACCGATCCTTGCCCGCGACGGCTCCCAGACCTCGGCTACGACCACCCGCCGGGACCTCGACGCCCCCGCCCCGCAGCTGCACCAGGCAGCGCTGCGCTACCGGGACGCGCTAGGGCTCGCGGCCGAGCAGACCCTCGGCCCTCAATGGCGAACCGACCTCGACGACCTCGCCGAACAGTTCACCCCAGGGCTCACCGACGCACCGGCCTATCCCACCCTGATCGGCCGGCTCGCCCTTCGCGAGCTCGACGGCAGCGACGCCCAACACCTTCTACTCCGGGCGCTCGGATGGCGCAAGCTGGACACCGCCGGCGACCCGGCAGCCGTCATCGACCACCGGCTCGGGCCCGCCACCACCCAGGGGCCACTCCCCTGGCTGCCTGCAATCCCCGCCCGACTCCTCGACAACGAGTGGGGCGACTACCTGGAACAGCGCGCGCAGCGGGTCGCCGACCTCGCCGACCACGTTCGCTCCGACCCCGGTGGAGCACTCGATACCCCGGCGTGGGCCACCGGACTACCCGCTCGCACGGACACCGGCTTGCTCGGCGACATCGCCGTATGGCGGGCCGCCTACGCCGTCCCCGACACCGAGCCGCACCCCACTGGCCCACCCGTCACCGGCGCCGGCGCCGACCACCAGCACCACCTCGATCAGCGGCTGCGCGCTGGCCACGGACAGGGCGCCGACCGTGCGCACGACTGGGAGCAGATCCTCCCGGCCGAGGTGCGTGCCGACCCGCGCCACCACCAACTCGAGGACCGGCTCGACCGACTCGCCCGGACCGGCGCCGCCGTACCCCACCTCGTACAGCAAGCCCTCGCATCGGGCCCGCTGCCCACCGAGGTCACCGCCGACGCACTGTGGTGGCGCATCACCCGCCTCCACCGGCCCGAGCCACCCGAGCAGCATGCGGCCCCGCGTTGCCCGAGCCCACTGCCGACCCCGACGCCATCGCGGAGGCAGGAATACGAGACCTCCTACACCCCGAGCCCGGGGCAAGTCCGAGGTCCCGCGCGTTGATGGATCGGCACTCGGCACATCCGGATCCGGCTTGACGATAGTGGGTTCAACGTGTCGCCCAGGCCATGCGCGCTGCGGTGCCTCCTGTGCCCGTACTGTGCCCACGATTCCGCAACGACCCGTCGCTGTGCCATGCGGATATTGGCAGCAAGCAGTCAGGCGGTAATGATCTGCAGGCCCTCGTACTCGACGAAGTCCTCGAAGTCGTTGACGTTCAACGTCGCCAACGGCAGGCCGTAGGTGAGGCAGCACGCGGTGATCCAGGAGTCGTTGATCGGGCGCGGCCGACCTCGCTTGTCGGCGTACGCGATGATCTCGCCCCACTTTCGGGCAACGTCTTGCCCGCCTGGGACGGTTGGCCTTGTCACCACGAAGGTCTCGATCTCACGCCGGCGGCGCTCACCGAGATCCCGCGCGTGGATCCACCGGGTCAATTCACCAACGGTGACGAACGTCAGTGCGGCCTCGTGGGACGCAATCTTGGTCATCATCTCGATCGGGAGCGTGCGCTTGATCAGACCAGATGCGACATCGGTGTCGAGAACGATCCTCACCGTCAGGCGAGTTCTTTCTGACGCTCAGCTCGATACCAGGCAAGGAACTCCTGGTGCTCCCTATCGGACTCGAAGAAGCCCGGGATCGCCCAGTCACTGCCGTCGCCGATCGGCTTGGCGTCCTTGAAGAGCTCATCAAGGTCGATCTTGTCGCTGACCCACTCGACGGGCAGGTCAGACTGCGGGTTGCTCGTCATGACGACCTCCAGGTGCTCGGAGCGGGAACCGACAGACCGAGTGTGCCACGACCCTGCCCCGATTTCGTGCCTCGCCGCCGAGCAAGGTGTCCACGATCGCGCGACTGCGGGTGTATTCATCGCCCATCAGATGGCCGCCACGTTCGCTCACCACATGGCTCACCACATGGCTCACCACATGCCTCACCACATGCCTCACCAAAGCCAAGGAAAGGTGCGCTGTCGGAGGTGTCGTGTCCATAAAGACCCCGGTCACGCACCTGTGTAGGCGAGCAGGCATGTCTGACCACGAGATGCCCCGGCTCGTCAGGAGCTCCGCGGACCACCCGGGTCCGCACCAACCCGAACGGTGGCAGCCATGGCCTCACACAGCCGGAAGACCTTCTCGACCTACATCAGCCTGGAGCAGGCTGCTGAGATCACCGACCAGTCGGTGAAGACGATCCGCCGACGGGTCAGCGACGGTTCGCTGCCCGCCTACAAGTTCGGCCCCCGTCACATCCGGATCAGACTCGAAGACCTGGAAGCGATGGCCCGCCGGATCCCCAGCGCCCGCTCGTGATCTGCGGTCAGCCCGTCCAGCCGACCGTCGCTGCCGTTCTCGTGTCGCACGACGCCCGCACGCAAGGGCCGGCGTTGTGAGCGCTGACACTGACCAGAACGCTATCGAGCGGAACGTCAGGCACGACTGCGCCCACTACGACCCGCCGTTGAGCGACGCACAGACCGACGAGGCCGTGGCCCTTGCGGTCGAGCTGTACGCAGCGGCCGCCGCGCACGGCATCACCTGGCCGGACGCGGACGGGGTGACCTCGTTCCCCCTGGCCGCGATCGACGGCATCCGCTCGAGGGACCGCCGCCGCAGATAGAGCTGCGCCAACCCGTCCGGCGACGCAAGCGACCATCGGACAGGACCCGTGATCGACCCGTTGGACTGCCCACGACTGTGGGCCGATGACCCTCCGCCCGACGGCCCCTTCTCCCTGCCGATAGGGCACGTATAGGGCACGAATGTTCACGTGATTTCGGAAACAGGCCTCTGACCTGGGGAAACGTGGGTGGGCGCAGCAGGGATCGAACCTACGACCACCTCCTTGTAAGGGAGGTGCTCTACCGCTGAGCTATACGCCCGGAAGCGACGCACAGCCTACGTCAGGGACCGCCGGAGCGAACAAACCGTCCGGGAATGCGTACGACCGCCGGCGTCTCGGGTCACCAGCGGTCGTAGCAAGGCCCATTCAACTGTCCCCGTGAGGGCCGTGTCAGGAAAATCGCGAAAAACATGGTCACTCTCTGCCGTTCTTTGCCCACCGGTCTAGAGATCCCCCAGAACGCGGGGGTAGTCCGCGATATCCCGGGCGTCCCGCGACGCGTTGTGCGCCAGCCAACGAACCACCCCGGTCCGGTCGATGAGGAAGCTCGACCGAGTCGGGCAGCCTCGGTCGGAGTCGAAGATCCCGTACGCCGACGACACGGCGCCGTGCGGCCAGAAGTCGGAGAGCAGCGGGAACTGCAACCCGTCGGCGTCGGCAAATGCGCGCAGCGAGAACATCGGATCGCACGAGATCGCCAACAGCTGCACGCCGTCGGAGACCGGGTCCGCCCAGGTGTCGCGCAGCGTCCGTAGCTCACCGGTGCACACCCGGCTGAAGACGAACGGGTAGAACACGAGCAGCACCGGTGTGCTGCCCCGGAACGAAGCGAGAGGAACCCGCTGTCCGTGCTGGTCGGGCAGCTCGAAGTCGGGTGCGGGCTGGCCTACCTCGAGGCTCACGCCTCAGCCCGAGCCGGAACCGTCGGCGTCGTGCTCGGCCAGGTCGCGTTTGAGGACCTTGCCGGTGGCGTTGCGAGGCAGTTCGTCGAGGAAGACGAAGTCGCGCGGCACCTTGTACCGCGCCAGGTTCGACTTCACGTAGTCCTTCAGAGCGTCCTCGTCCACGGCGTCGGGTGAGGTGAGTACGACGAACGCACGCAGGCGCTTGCCGAAGTCCTCATCGTCGACACCCAGGGCGGCCGCCTCGACGACTGCCTCATGGCGCGCCAGACAGTCCTCGACCTCCTGCGGGAACACGTTCTCACCGCCGGAGACGATCATCTCGTCATCGCGTCCCTCGACGATCAGGTGACCTTCCTTGTCGAACCGTCCCACGTCGCCGGTTGCCATCAGGCCGTCGATCATGTCCTTGGAACCGCCACCGGTGTAGCCCTCGAACAGCATCGAGTTCCCCACGAAGATCCTTCCGGCCTCGCCCTGCGCCAGCTCGCCGCCGTCCTCGTCGTACACCTTCACGACTGTCGCATGCGGCGGCTTGCCGGCCGTGCCGGGCACCGCGCGTAGGTCCGCGGTGTTCGCGATGGTCGCCCAGGCCACCTCGGTGGAGCCGTAGATGTTGTAGAGGTTGTCCCCGAAGCGGTCCATCCATTCGGTGCTGAGGTCTCCGGGCAGCGCCGATCCCGATGCGGCCACCACCTTCACCCGGGACAGGTCGTAGGAGCCGAGAGTCTCCTCAGGCAGTCGCATGATGCGCTGCAGCATCACCGGGATCACCACCAGGGAGTCACAGTTGTTCTCGGTGACCGCCTTCAGGCATTCCTCCGGGTCGAACTTGCGGGTCAGCACGACCGTCGACCCCATCAGCATGGCGAGGTTCAGGTGCGCCCAGCCCCAGGTGTGGAACAGCGGGGCTGCGATATGACAGCGCCAGCCGCTCTTCAGCGGCAGCCTCGACAGGAGGGCGACGCCGGCGTCGATCGAGCCCTCGTTTCGTGGTGCGCCCTTGGGCGTCCCGGTCGTGCCGGAGGTCAGAATCACCGAGCGAGACTTGTGCTCCGGCGGGACCAGATCCTGATCCGAACCTGCCTCGATGAGCTTCTCGGTGGTGGCCAGGTCGGTGGAACCGGAGTCCTGCCACGCCAGGACCCTGGTGACTTCGATACCGGCTTGGTTGAGAAGGCCAGCGAACTCCTCGTCGTAGATGATGACCGCGGGTTGCTCCCGCTCACAAACCTCACCGAGCTGGGGCGCCGCGAAGGCGGTGTTCAGATAGAGCACATCCGCACCCAGCTTCGAGACCGCGATCGCCGACTCGATGAACCCGCGATGGTTGCGGCACAGGAGGGCGACACTGTCTGCTTCGCCGACCCCTAGGTCTCGCAGCGAGTGAGCCAGCGCATTGCTGCGCTGATGCGCCTGCTTGAACGTCAGGGAACCCAGCTCGTCGATCACGCCGACCCGGTCGGGGACCCGCTGGGCGAGCGTGATGAACCCGCCGGCCGGGCCACGACCCCAGTCTCGCAGCGTCCTGACCATCCCGACCAGAACGCGCGGTGGATAGGGGTGGATCACGCCCGACGACGCCAGCACCTTCAGCGTGGTGAGCTTTTTCGCGAGCAGACCGGCAGCCTTCGCCAACATCGTGTGTGTCCTTTACGGTTCGAGGTCCGGTAACAGTAACTACCGGTTACACAGCCAGCGAGCAGGGCCTGACGAATCAGTGCTGCGGAATCAGTGCGGAGTCTTCGGCGCGACCAGCCGCATCGCGGTCCAATCCTTGCTCACCGCGGCGGTCGAGGTGGTGGACAGCCCGGAGATCGGCGCCGCCTCCGCGATGTCGGTCGCGTCCACCGAGTTGGCGCGGCCGACCTTGGGGGTGAACAACCAGATGACCCCCCCGCCGACGAGATCAGTGAGCGAGTCCACGAGCGCGTCAACCAGGTCACCATCCTCGTTGCGCCACCACAGCACCACGGAGTCGACCACGTTGCCGTAGTCGCCGTCGACCATGTCGGCGTCGATGGTGTTCTCGATCTGGACGCGGAGCTCGTCGTCTACGTCTTCGTCCCAGCCGAGCTCCTGGACGACCATCCCGGGCTTCAGGCCCAATCGACTACCGGCCGTCTGGGTGGCGGTGCCTTCGTGGCCACCCGTGCTCGCGCTCAACTGACTCCTCCAAATGATCATCGTCCGAGTGCGGGATCGCGCTCGTCATGCCGTGTAGTCCACCGGAAGTCCATCTCGCGCGCAACCCCGCCGACAGGGGACAGGCTACTGCGTCTCCGTCTGGGGGTCGCGCGAACCGAGATGCAACCTAAGAACACACTCATCTAGATCTCATCGGGGATTTAGATCCAACGCGCAGTCTTACTTCATCAGCTTCCCGAAAGCATCTCTTGGGAACACCGACTCACCGGGCAAGGAGGTCAGACCATGGCTCGCTCAAGCATCTTCACCGCACTTCAGCCCGCACGGATGGCGCGAGGTGGCGGTTCGAGTAGCAGCAATGACGGTCGCCGGCGTCGGCGCCGCAGGCGTCGTCGCAACCGTCGTCGTCGTCGTCGCAACCGCAGCAGCTCCCGCAGCAACAGCCGCAGCAGCTGAACTGCATGACAGGACAGACAGGGTTGGGTGGCTCCGCGAGGGCCACCCAACCCTTTTCTGCGTCAGAATGAGGATATGAGCACTCTTTGGAAGCGAGCGGTCGCCTCCCTTCGGCCCGCCGCCGACGACGCACCGTTCGTCGACCACGCGCCGGGGATGACCATCAAGCAGGTGATCCGTCGGTTCTGGCCACAGTTGCGCCCGCTTCGCCTATGGCTGGTGCTCGGCCTAGGCGTGCTCCTGGCGGCCCCGGCGATCGAGGTCGTCGAGATCATGTTGTTCCAGCGCCTCGTTGACGACGTACTTGTTCCCGCGGACCTGCAGCCGTTGCTGACCCTCGCCTTGCTGTACGTCGGGCTCAACGTCGCCAGCGCAGTGATCTCCGGGTTTGACGACTACCTGTCCACCTGGATCTCCCAGCGCTTCCTGGTGCGCCTGCGCACCGACGTCTTCCGGCATGTGCTGTCACTGCCCCTGCACGTCCACGAGCGCCGGAGGCTGGGTGACGTCATGTCGCGGATGACCTCCGACGTCGCAGCCGTTGAAAGCTTCATGATCGCGCAGCTGACCGAAGGCCTCGGGTCAGTGATCCGGCTGACGTTCTACGTGGGCGCACTGTTCTACCTGCAGTGGGAGCTTGCCCTCGCATCGATGATCGTGGTGCCGGTGTTCTGGTGGGTCTCCACACACTTTGCCAGATTCGTGAAGGACGTCTCCCGAGAGCGCCGCCGCCGTTCCGGCTCCCTTAGCGCAGTGACCGAGGAGAACCTCTCCAACGGCCCGTTGGTGCAGGCCTACAATCGCGAGGAGGACGCGGTCGCTAAGTACCACCGCCAGAACGAGGCGATCGCCGGAGCCGCGCTCGCCTCGAGTCGGGTTCGTGCCGTCTTCCTGCCCCTGGTGGACCTGGCCGAACTGGTGGGCACGTTGATCGTCATCGCGCTCGGTGTCTGGGCTCTGGCCACCGACCGGCTCTCCCTCGGCGGACTCCTCGCGTTCTTGACCCTGCTCGCGCAGTGCTACCGCCCGATCCGCGACCTGGCCGACCTGCTACCCGGTCTCTACTCCGCGACCGCCGGCATCGAGCGGATCGTAGAGCTGATGGACGAGCCCGCACCCGTGGACAGACCGGACGCGACACCCCTGACGAACCCCCGCGGCGCCCTGAGCCTCCAGAGCGTCTCGGTTCGCTATCCCCACACGAAGACCGACGCTCTGGACTGCGTCGACCTGGAAATTGCCCCGGGCGAGGTCGTTGCCGTGATCGGCCCGAGCGGAGCGGGGAAGTCGACACTCGTTCGACTCCTCACCCGACACGTGGACCCCTCGCACGGGCGGATCCGGATCGACGAACACGACCTGCGCGACGTCACACTCGGGTCGCTGCGCGAATCGGTGACGGTCGTGCTCCAGGAGACGTTGCTGCTCGATGCCAGCATCCGCGAGAACATCGCCTTCGCCCGCCCCTCAGCCAGCCTCGACGACATCCAGGACGCTGCCCGCGCCGCGGATGCCGATGAGTTCATCAGGCTGCTGCCGGACGGGTACGACACCCGGGTCGGTCAGCGCGGACGTTCGTTGTCGGGCGGTCAACGACAGCGGGTCGCGATGGCCCGGGCACTGCTCCGCGACACTCCCGTGCTGGTGCTCGACGAACCGACCACAGGCCTGGACTCCGCGACCTCGCGACGAGTGCTGCAACCGTTGAGAACAGCCGTGGACGGGCGGACCATCGTGATCGTGACCCACGACCCGATAGCCATCGAATTCGCGGACCGGGTCATCCGGCTCGACCACGGTCACGTCGTGCCAGAAGGGCATTCTCCTCTCGAGCCGCTGGTGGCCGCTCCGCCTTGGCCCACCGAGTCCCCACAACCGATCTGAGAGACTGCCCCTACATGCACGAGAAAGCCACCACCGTTCAGCCGGGACGCGAGGTCCTGCCGGGTTACGAGGTCGTAGCCCTACTCAGTCATGGTCGGAGAATCGACACCTACGACGTCTACAGCACCGAGCGCGACTGCCGCTGCATCGTGAAGATCCTCCGGCCTGACCGGCGTGACGAGGTCCGGGTGCGGGAGGCGGTCATCCAAGAAGGCACCCTGCTTCGACATCTCACACACCCGCACCTGGTGCGCGGCTACGAGGTGGTGCATAAACCGGTGCCCGCCATGGTGCTCGAAACCCTGAACGGGGCCACCCTCGCCGCGCTGATCGAGGACAACCCGCTCAGCGTCAGCGACTCGGCCACCCTCGGGCTGCAGCTCGCCTCGGTGCTCGGCTACCTCCATCGCCAGGGGTGGCTGCATCTGGACGTCAAGCCCGCGAACATCGTGGTCGAGTCCGGCCGCGCGACACTGATCGACCTGAGCCTGGTAGGTCGACCGGGCAGCGGACGGCCCGGTGCCGGCACGCGGGGATACCTCTCGCCCGAACAGGCCTTGGGAGAGAACCTCTCGCCTGCATCCGATGTGTGGGGGCTGGGAGTGACCTTGCTGGAGTCCCTCACCGACGAGATGCCCTTCGGCGAGGAGGCGACCTGGGGCAGCCGACGTCGGCTCCCGCTCATCCACAGGCGCGCGCCGGCGGCTCCGCGGCTGGCACCCGGCTTGCCCGGCGCCTACGAGGACCTGCTGAGGCGCTGCCTCGACCAGCGTCCCGACGCGCGTCCCAGTCTCGATCGGGTCCGGAGCTCCCTGCACGACCTGGTGGACGACAGCACCGGTGTGAGCGCAGGCTGAGCCGGCGGGGTAACTTGCTGGCGTGAGTCAGATGCCCAGCCTGGTGAGTTCGGTGTCCCGGAGCGCCGCACACGGGATCGGCAAGCAGCCAACCGGAGTGGTCCGCCTCGTCGAAGGCCATGGTGTGGAGGGTGACGCGCATGCGGGCGCGACGGTGCAGCACCGGTCCCGTGCCGCCAGGAACCCCACCCTGCCGAACCTGCGTCAGGTGCACCTGATCGAGGCCGAGCTGTTCGCGGATCTCGCGGCCGGCCACCAGGTCGTGCGTCCGGGGGATCTCGGAGAGAACATCAGCACAACCGGGCTCGACCTGCGCATCTTGTCCACCGACACGATCTTGCACATCGGCGAGGAGGCACAGGTACGTCTGACCGGCCTGCGCCCCCTGTCGACAGATCGACGACTTCTCGTCGGGACTGAGAAAGCAGGTGACGACCACCGACGCCAGCGGTAGGTCTTCCTTTCGTTCCGGGGTGATGGCCGTAGTGACCCGTTCGGGGCTGGTGCGACCGGGGGACGCCATCACCGTCGTACTCCCCTACGGTCGCCACGTCCCGCTCACCCGAGTCTGATCCCGAGACCTACTCGTCGGTAAATTTCGAGATCCTGCCGGACGTGACACGATTGAGACTGGCTCCGGTGACCCCGGACCGCATCTCACATCTGAACCGAGAGCAGAGGAACCGTGGCGAAGAGAAAAGAACGCCCCGCAGCGCCTTCCGTGATTCACGAGGGTCTTCCCACGCAGCTGCCCGACATCGACCCGGACGAGACCCAGGAGTGGCTCGACTCGCTCGATGCGCTCCTCGACGAACGGGGCCGGAGCCGCGCGCGCTACGTCATGCTCAAGCTGCTCGAGCGTGCCCGAGAGAAGCAGGTCGGGGTGCCGGGACTGCGCGGCACCGACTACATCAACACGATCCCCCCGGAGCGGGAGCCCTGGTTCCCCGGCGACGAGGACATCGAGCGCCGGATCCGCGCGTTCATCCGCTGGAACGCCGCCGTGATGGTCTCGGTGGCCAACCGGAAGGGCCTCGAGGTCGGCGGCCACATCGCGACGTACCAGTCCTCGGCCAGCCTCTACGAAGTCGGCTTCAACCACTTCTTCCGCGGCAAGGACCACCCCGGCGGCGGCGACCACATCTACATCCAGGGTCACGGCTCGCCCGGCATCTACGCCCGGGCGTTCCTCGAGGGCCGACTCACCGACGAGCAGCTGTCGTTCTTCCGCCAAGAGGTGCAGCACGGCGTGGGGAAGGGTCTTCCGTCCTACCCGCACCCGCGTCTGATGCCGGACTTCTGGGAGTTCCCGACGGTCTCCATGGGGCTGACCGCGCTCAACGCGATCTACCAGGCCCGCTTCAACCGCTACCTGGAGAACCGCGGCATCAAAGACACCAGCCAGCAGCACACCTGGGCCTTCCTCGGTGACGGTGAAATGGGTGAACCGGAGTCGCTGGGCGCCATCGGCCTGGCCGCCCGGGAGGAGCTGGACAACCTCACGTTCGTGGTCAACTGCAACCTTCAGCAGCTCGACGGCCCAGTGCGCGGCAACGGCAAGATCATCCAGGAGCTCGAGTCGTTCTTCCGTGGGGCGGGCTGGAACGTGATCAAGGTGGTGTGGGGCCGAGAGTGGGACTCCCTCCTCGCCCGAGACGTCGACGGCGCGCTCGTGAATAAGATGAACGCCACGCCGGACGGTCAGTTCCAGACCTACTCCGTCGAGAGCGGTGAGTTCATCCGGGAGAGCTTCTTCGGTGACGACCCGCGCCTGCGCAAGATGGTCAAGGGGCTCTCTGACGAGGACCTGCGCAAGCTGCCGCGCGGTGGCCACGACTACCGCAAGGTCTACGCGGCGTTCAAGGCCGCCGCCGACCACGTTGGCCAGCCGACGGTGATCCTGGCCAAGACCATCAAGGGCTGGACGATCGACGCGCTCGAGGGCAAGAACGCCACCCACCAGATGAAGAAGCTGACCAAGAAGGACCTGAAGACGTTCCGCGACCGGCTGTTCCTGCCGATCAGCGACGAACAGATCGACGGCGCCGACATCGCGCCGTTCTACCACCCGGGCGCCGACTCCCCCGAGATCGAGTACATGCTCGAACGACGCCGTCAGCTCGGCGGCTCACTGCCCAAGCGGATCGTCGGTGCGAAGTCGCTGAAGCTGCCCGGTGACAAGATGTACGACGAGCTCAAGCAGGGTTCGGGCAAACAGGCGATCGCCACCACGATGGCACTCGTCCGGCTGCTCAAGGACCTGATCAAGGATAAGGAGATCGGCAACCGGATCGTGCCCATCGCACCCGACGAGTTCCGCACCTTCGGCATGGACTCCATGTTCCCGACCGCGAAGATCTACCAGCCCGCCGGCCAGACCTACGACTCGGTCGACCGCAAGCTGCTGTTGACCTACAAGGAGTCAGCACAGGGACAGCTATTGCACGAGGGCATCTCCGAGGCGGGTGCGGTGGCATCGGCGACCGCCGCAGGATCGGCGTACTCCGTGCACGGCGAGCACATGATCCCGTTCTACTTCTTCTACTCCATGTTCGGTTTCCAGCGCACCGGTGACTCGATCTGGGCAATGGCCGACCAGCTGGCCCGCGGCTTCCTGGTCGGCGCCACGGCGGGGCGTACGACGCTGACCGGTGAAGGTCTGCAACACGCCGACGGCCACTCACCGCTTCTCGCAGCCAGCAACCCCGCGGTAGTGCACTACGACCCGGCGATGGCGCACGAGGTGAGCCGCATCGTTCAGGACGGGCTGCGCCGGATGTACGGCTCCACCGAGGACCACCCGCACGGTGAGGACGTCATCTTCTACCTGACGGTCTACAACGAGCCGATCATGATGCCCAAGGAGCCCGACGACATCGACGTGGAGGGGCTGCTCAAAGGCATCTACCACTTCGCCGCGCCCCCGGAGATCGAGGCAACGAACGGATCCGCGAAGCCTCCGAGGGTTCAGCTCCTCGCCTCAGGGGTCGGTTTCCCCTGGATCACCGAGGCGCAGCGACTGCTCGCCGAGGACTGGGGAGTCGCTGCCGACACCTGGTCCGTGACGTCGTGGAACGAGCTGGCCCGCGATGCCGTCACCACGGAGGAGTGGAACCTCCTCCACCCGTCCGAGGACGCACGGGTCCCCTATGTGACCACCAAGCTCAAGGATGCCGGCGGACCTCTGGTCGCGGTGAGCGACTACATGCGGGCCGTACCTAACCAGATAGCGAAGTGGGTCCCTGGTGACTTCCACGCGCTCGGGACCGACGGGTTCGGGTTCGCCGACACCCGTCCTGCGGCACGCCGCTTCTTCCACGTGGACGCGGAGTCGGTCGTCGTGCAGGCGCTGGCAGCCCTGGCGGACCGGGGCGAAATCAAGCGCGAGACCGTGCAGGAAGCGTTCGACTCCTACCGGATCGACGACCCGACCGCGGTACGCGACCGCAAGCAGGAGGGCGGCGACGCCTGACCCGCGGGCCGCCCGCTCAGGCGAGGGCCTCGATCACCGCGGCCTCGGGCATCGGAGTCTGGCGACCGGCCTTGAGCAGCGCACGCCACCGTCCGCGGTGATACACGGCCGGCTGAGTGGTGCGGATAAAGTCGTCGACGATCCGCACGAAGCGCTGCGGATGGTCCTTGTGTGGGAAGTGGCCGGCGTTGGCGATCACCTCGACCGTCGCGGCGGGAGCGAGCTCGGCTGCGTTGCCGGCGTGGCGCACCGGGATCACGTCGTCGTCAGTGCCCCAGATCACGCACATCGGCATCGCGTGGGTCAGGTATGCCCGGTCGGCCATCGTGACCACCTGGCCCTTCCAGTCCACCACTGCCCGCACGACGTGACGGATCGCGGTCCGGGTGCGCTTGTCCCGGAAGGACGTGTAGATCACCGCGACCTCGTCGAGGTCACGGGTATGCGGAAGTCCGGAGGCAGCAAGCCCTCTCATCACCGCACCTGCCAGATGGCGCACGCCAGGCGCCGTGGCGACGTACATCAGCTGCGCGAAACCAGGCAGCGTGATCGCACGGAGTGCGAGGCTCACCTCGGGACCGAGACCTCCGGGGGCGACCAGGATCATCCGTTCCGTGCGCTCGGGGAACTGGTAGGCGAACTGCATCGCGACGCCGCCGCCGAAGCTGTGGCCGACCACAGTGACCTTGTCGATCCCGAGCACGGTGAGTAGGTCGCGCATACCGTTGGCGTAGCCGCCGACGCTGTAGTCTGCGCGCGGCTTGTCCGAGAGGCCGTGTCCGAGCAGGTCAGGGGCGATCACCGTGTAGCGCCGCGAGAGCGCCGCGATCACCGGTTGCCATGTGGTGTGGTCACATCCGAGCCCGTGCAGAAGCAACAGCGCCGGACCCGAACCGGTCTTGACGAAGGCGCGTTTATGGCCGTGGATGGTTAGGTACTGCACCTCGACCGGCTTAGGCATCCGTGGCGCTCCTCGCGAGTTGTTTGCTTCGATGTTAGCCAGAACAGGTTGCACTGTTCACCTTTCGGCTCCCAAGGCCTGACGATGCTCCATTTGTCTGGCAAGGGTCACGTCCGAACGGCACAGCACCTTAGGCTCAGCACATGACCACGACGTCGCGGGGGCGCTCCCGCGCCCAGATCGCCAAGCGGTTGCAGAAATCGGAGGGCAGCCTGACCGCGGCGACCCTGAACCGCATGGAGCGCGACATGCCGTGGTTCCGGGGGCTCTCGGCCGAGGACCGCTCCTGGATCGGCCTGATCGTGCAGGCTGGTGTGCACGCGTTCGTGGCGTGGTACCGCGACCCCGAGCCGCACGCCCCCCTCACCGCGGAGGTGTTCGGCGCGGCTCCTCGCACCCTGACCGGCGTTGTGAGTCTTCACCAAACGGTGGAGATGGTGCGGCTGACCATCGAGGTCGTCGAAGAGAACGTGGTCGACGCCGTGGGTGAGGAGGATGCAGCCTCGGTGCACGCGTCGATCGTGCGTTACGCCCGCGAGGTGGCCTTCGCGACCGCTGAGGTATACGCCAGGGCGGCCGAGATGCGGGGTGCCTGGGACGCCCGGCTCGAGGCGCTGGTGGTGGACTCCGTGCTCCGCGCCGAGGCCGACGAAACCGTGCGCTCTCGCGCAAGTGCTCTGGGATGGGAGTCCAAGGGCGACGTGGTGGTCGTGTTGGGCCGGGCGCCCGACACCGTGACGACGGGGGACAGCGGGGATCGCGAAAGCGTGACCGACCAGGTACGACGGACCGTGCGACAAGTCGGCATGGATGCACTGTGCGCCGTGCAGGGCTATCGGCTCGTCGTCGTACTCGGAGGGGTCGACAACCCTGACAGGGCAGGGGCCAGCATCGTGCAGTACTTCGGAGAAGGACCCGTCGTGGTAGGTCCGATGGTGCCGGATCTGGTGCATGCGAACGTCTCAGCGCGGGCAGCGATCGCCGGACTGCAGGCGGCCCCGGGGTGGCCTCAGGCTCCCCGGCCGGTCACCAGCGACGACCTGCTGCCCGAGCGAACGCTGGGCGGGGATGACTCCGCTCGACGGCAGCTGGTCGCCGACATCTACCGGCCGCTGCTCGAGGCAGGCACCCCGAGCCTGGACACGCTGACGGTCTTCCTCGACCACGGTGGGTCGATCGAGGCTACGGCGCGCGCACTCTTCATCCACGCCAACACGGTTCGTTACCGTCTGCGGCGCGCCGCAGACCTGACCGGGCTCTGCCCCACCGACCCGCGTCATGCCTACACTCTCCGGGTGGCGCTGACGGTCGGCAGACTCGACGTCAACCCGCCCGACGCCATTACTTTGT
>Ga0075530_1000242_pt1 | contig 24973 bp, 20 predicted proteins | sample NGEPerD_2_FD_75101 | JGI IMG/M metagenome (GOLD analysis project Ga0075530, IMG submission 75101) | Arctic peat soil microbial communities from the Barrow Environmental Observatory site, Barrow, Alaska, USA - NGEE PermafrostL1-D | ecosystem: Environmental > Terrestrial > Soil > Wetlands > Peat ... | reverse complement strand
TCGCCAGTAATTGTAATCAAAGCTTCACTTTTTGTTTTTAAGACATTTTCTTTCGGAGTATCAGTTGATGCAGAAGATAATACTTCTGTGTCACTACTAAAAGTAACCTGAGTTGGTGCAGTTTCAGTTGGTGCCAAAGCAGTAAATGTTACAGTCGCAATTCTTGTAATTGATTGAAGTACTTTTGTTTGACCTCCTCCAGTTGCAAGAGTAACGGAAACTGAGCTTGGACCATAAGTTGGCTGTACAAATACTGTTGCAGCATTTGTATTTACAACAAATCCATCTTCTGCAAGAGATAATCTTGTTGGATCATAGGAAATAGTAAATTTTGCTAATGAAACATAATTTTGTCCAGGGTCAACCATAATGTCAAGGCTTACACTGTCTCCAACAGCAACTGTTTGAGGAGTTTCTTTAAGAGAAAGTACGGTAGATGGAGCTGCACTGCTTCTAGTTTTTTGCTGTTGTTGCACAAGGTAGACAGTTAGGGGAATGGCTACGAGAAGTACAACAATAAAACCCAGTAAAATTAATTTTTTGCCCGAGAATATGGACATATATATACTAAATTATCGTATAGTAACTTAGCTATACGTGTCAAGTATTAAAGGAGTAAGATTTTATTTAGCTCTTGACAGAAAAAAGCTTTTGTTGTATAAATTTAGCACTCACTTCTCGTAAGTGATATTTTTTGACTAATTAACATGAGTATAAAGAAAACAAATATTAAACCCCTTTTTGGAAACGTATTAGTAAAACCTCTTGAGGCAGAAACAAAAACTGCAAGTGGAATTATTCTTCCGGATAGTGCAAAAAAAGAATCTCAAACAGGAGAAATTAAGGCAATAGGCCCAGGAGATATAACGCCAAAAGGTGAAAAAATCCCCATGATTGTAAAGGTAGGGCAAAAAGTAATGTATAAAAAATGGGGAGGAAATGAAGTAAAAGTAGGAAATGAAGAGTGGACAATTATTGAGCAAAAAGATATATTAGCGATCATTGAATAATATGGCAAAACAAATTAAATATTCACAGGAAGCAAGAGAGTTATTGATTAAAGGAATTGATCAATTGACAAATGCTGTTGCAACAACCCTTGGTCCAAAAGGAAGAAATGTAGCTCTTGATAAAAAATGGGGGGCGCCAAGTGTAATTCATGACGGTGTCTCAGTTGCAAAAGAAATTGAGCTTAAAGATCCGTTTGAAAACATGGGAGCACAGCTTGTGAAAGAAGCAGCTTCTAAAACTGCGGATGTTGCAGGAGATGGAACAACTACTTCAACAATTTTAACTCGTGCAATTGTAAAAGAAGGAGTTAAAATGATTACTGCAAATGCAAATCCAATGATCATGAGAAAAGGTCTTGATAAAGCAAGTAAGATTGTTGTTGAAGAGCTTTTAAAAATGAAAAAAGAACTAAAGCAATCAGATTGGGCAAATGTTGCAACCATTTCAGCAGGAGACGAAGAACTCGGAAACTTAATTGCAGAAGCTCTTAAAAAAGTAGGTAAAGATGGAATAATTACGGTTGAAGAAGGTAAAGGTCTTTCAACGGAAATTGAATATAAAGAAGGAATGGAATTTGATAAAGGATATGCTTCTTCATACTTTGTTACAAATCCTGATCGAATGGAAGCAGAAATCGAAGATCCATATATTCTCATAACAGATAAGAAAATATCAGCATTAAATGAACTTCTTCCTTTCCTTGAAAATTTAGTTAAAGTTTCTAAAAACTTGGTAATTATTGCAGATGAAATTGAAGGAGAAGCATTGGCAACATTGGTTGTAAATAAGCTAAGAGGAACTTTTAATACAATTGCAGTTAAGGCACCAGGTTTTGGAGATAGAAGAAAAGAAATGCTTGAAGATATTGCTATCTTAACTGGAGGGACAGTAATATCAGATGATACTGGCAGGAAATTTGACAGTGTTACCCTTGAAGACTGCGGAAGAGCAGATAAGGTTTGGTCAGATAAAGAAAATACTAGAATAATTGGTGGAAAAGGAAATTCTAAGGCACTTTTAGCAAGAATTGCTCAAATAAAAACAGCAATTAATAAATCAACTTCGGATTTTGATAAAGAAAAGTCTCAGGAGCGTTTAGCAAAACTTTCAGGAGGAGTTGCCGTTATAAATGTTGGAGCAGCAACAGAAGTTGAGCTTAAAGATAAAAAGGAGAGAGTAAATGATGCAGTTGCTGCAACAAAGGCAGCCCTGGAGGAAGGAATTGTTCCTGGAGGAGCAGTTGCTCTTTTAGATATATCCAAGAGAATGAATACTAAAGATTTGGAAAATGCAAAAGCAGCAAGAGATGAAATAATTGGTTTTGAAATAGTAAAAGCAGCTTTAGAAGCACCTTTTATTCAACTTATGCAAAATGCAGGACTTGACGCAGGACAATTAATTGCAAAAGCAAGAGAGGTTAGTACACACGGTCAAGGATTTAATGTTTTAAAAACAGAATCAGTAGAAGGAGCAATTCCTGTAGATATGTTAAAAGAGGGAATTATAGATCCAGTAAAGGTTGTTAGAACTGCAGTTCAGAATGCAATTTCGGTTGCAACCATGATTTTAACAACAGAAGCATTAGTTACTGATATTCCTGAAGAGAAAAAAGATATGCCGGCTATGCCAGGAGGCATGGGTGATATGGGATATTAAGCTTGAAATTAAGGAAACTAAAGAATAAGCCGCGAAAACGCGGTTTTTTTATTGTCAGCAAAGAACAGATATAATATAATAACAAAGCATGAAAAAGGTTCTATTAATTATACTCCCTCCACTTGTTGCAATAATTATTTTTATAATAGTTACAATAATTTTAAATAAAAGTGCAAATCAAGGGGCACTTCAGGTGACATCAATCCCCAAGAGTAAAATTTATCTAAACGGGAAATTATTAGGTGAAACACCATTTTGTAAATGCGAGCAAGGTAATATGCTTGAGATAGGTGAATATACTATTAAATTAGTACCTCTTGATAACAAGCTCAATCCATTTGAAAATAAAATTACAATTTCTCCATCTGTTTTAACAGTAGTTGATAGAACTTTTGGAGAAGGCGGTCTTTCACAAGGAAGCATTATAGATTTAACTCCAATTTCTGACAAAAAAGAAGCGCAAATACTAATAGTTTCTTTTCCTGATAAAGCTAATATTTATTTAGACAATAATTTGTCAGGAACAAGTCCTTTGCTTTTAAAAAATATTACAGAATCAGACCATGAAATAAAACTTTCAAAAGAAGGCTATAAAGATAAGGCAGTAAGAATAAGAGCAATTAAAGGGTATAAGCTTGAAAGTATAGTTTTTTTAAGTATAAATCAAGATCTTTTTTCAGCATCAGAGTCTGCTTTACCTGAATTAAGTCCAGCGCCATCAGTATCACCTACTTCCCAAAGTCAAATAACAATACTTAGTACTCCGACAGGATTTTTAAGAGTAAGAGAAGATGCAACAATTAGTTCTTTACAAATAGGAACTGTTGCCCCTGGAGAAAAATACGAACTTATCTCAGAGCAAGAAGGTTGGTTTGAGATAAAATTTGAAGATGGTAAAACTGGATGGATTAGTTCTCAATACGCAAAAAAGTAAACTTCTTAATAAGGACCGATAAAGTAAATAATAAAAATTACCAAAAGAGCCCAGATAAGGACTGTTGCAAGAAGTGGCTTGTCTGATAATAAAACTCTATCAGGACTTTCTCCCTCATTTTTTTCATAAATATCTTGAAGATAACGCATAAGTCCATAAACAACAGGAAGAATAGTAATCATTAACCATTTTCTTTGGAAAAAAGCAGGTAAAAAGTCAGGCATCAAAAGACCCAAGCTTATTTTTAGCCCTCTTGGATTTTCTAAGAAAGTAAAAAGAGAATAGCTTATAAAAGTTGAGGTTGCAAAAATTGATGCATAAACATCTAGAAGCCTTTCGGAATAGTGAGAAAGAGTTAATCTTGTTTCTGCAATATTTGCCTTTTTATTGCTTGTTAAAAGAGTAAGCTCTGATCTTCTTTTTCCAATAGCAAGGAAAAGGGATATAGAGATTGTAGTAAGCAAGAGCCAGACAGAAATATGATAACCACTAGCAAATTCACCTGCATATACTCTTAAAATATATCCGCTGGCAATTGCTAAAATGTCCATAACTGCAATTGATTTAAGAAATAAGGAATAAATAAACTGAATTACCAAATAAACGACGCAAGTAATAAAAAAAGCAGGGGTGACATAAAATGCCGTGATGAGAGAAACTGTTACGAGAATTGCTCCGATAATTATGGCAAGAGGAATGGGAACAGCTCCTTTTGCAAGTGGCCTAAATTTTTTAAAAGGATGCATTCTATCCTTTTTAATATCGAAGATATCGTTAAGAATGTAAGTTGCAGAGGAGAGGCCACAAAATACGAAAAAAGCTATAACAACCTTTTCTAAAATAAGAAGATCAAATAATTGTCCACTAAAAAGTATTGCAGCAAAAACTGCAAAATTTTTTATCCATTGCTTGGGTCTAATTAGTCTTAGAACTTCAAACGATAATTTAATCATCTGGGTTTTCTATGGTTAGCTGCAAAAAAAGTATTGTTCCTCCTACTATTATTGCGAGCATAACAATAGCAAATAGCTTACCCCTACTGGAAAGAACTAGGGCAAGCGAACCCAATATAGCAGAAATAAACCAATAAAACAACGCTATTTTCCTGTGTCCATAACCTCTTTTTAAAAGTAAATGATGAAGATGCTTTTTATCATGCCAAAAAGGTGATTTTCCAGATAAAATTCTTCTAGTAATCGTGAAGATACCATCAATTATTGGAACTCCCATAACCAACACTGCCGTTGCAAGTTTTGCGCTTGCTAAAATAGAAACAACTGCAAGAAGTAGATAAACTGCAGTTGCACTATATCCTGGAAAAATTTTTGCAGGATAAAAATTAAAAAACAAAAATCCAATCGCAGCACCAGCAATCATAAAAGAAAGTTTTGCACTGATTAGACTGTAATGATCAATTACAGGAAAACGGAGACTTAAAATTCCAATAACTATTGCAGAAATAGCAACAATTCCTGGCATTTGTCCATCAACGCCTTTGCTCCAATTAAGCATATTCATAATCCACACAATCCATAAAATAGCAACAAAATAAGAAAATATTATCGGACTATAGCTTGCAAGAAAAGGAATCTGAATTGAGCTTAAATATAATATTCCGCCAAAAGGATTTGTAATAAAGGCAATATTTGCTCCTGCAAAAACAACAATAGTAGCAGAAACAATATTTATTAAAAATCTAAAATAAGGAGAAATATCAAATTTATCATCTAAAACACCGACTATAAGACAAATAAGTCCAGCTAAAAAAAGCGCAATAGTTATTTTTTCTATTGGTAAAAATATAAGTCCTGCAACTGCGATTCCTATAAAAAGGGGAATACCTCCTGCTCTGGGGATTGGTTTTGTGTGAAGCGCTGCAGGGTGCTTTCTTTTTGAAGGATCATCAATTAATCCAACCTTTTTAATAAAAATAAGAGAGATTGGAGTTACAACAATAGTTGCAATAAGTGCTGCTAAAAAAGGAAAAATAATTGTTGTGGATAAATCAAACATTTTATAGTACAGCCTGAACGGTTCTGATAATAAAAAGAAAAGTGAGAATCGAGATTAAGAAACTTGTTATAGCAAGCATTCTTGATAGAAGTGGTGCTTTTGCATAAAAACGAGAAGCAAGAATTAAATTAATTAGAAAAATTATAAAAGCAATAAGAGGAGGAATAAATATTCCAATTGTTTTTGAAAGTCTTTGTTCACCCCAAGGAAGTTGATTGAAAAGAGGAATTAATGGTGGAAGAAAGCGATAGTAAAAAGCAACATAAATAATAGAAAGAACAATTATTATAATACAAAAGAAAAAGCCTCTTTTAGTAGTCCTATCGTTAAAAGTATTTTTAAAGAGTCCGTTCATAAATAATTACGTCATTAAGGATAACACTTTGTTCATAATTTTCAAGAGAAAAAGGATAAGAGCTGACGTTTGGCATTATAATAATATATTTTGGATTCGTTTTTAATAGGCCTTCTGCGGTATTTTGAAGACCGTCTTTATAACCAGTAATATGATATGCAACCGTATACCTTCCCGGGGGAAGTTTTCCAAGCATTTTGTATAGTTGAGCATTATTCCCCCAGACAAAGACATTTTCATTATTTATTTTAGGTAAAAGGTATTGAGCAACTTGATAATCAATTGGTGTTCTTCTGTCAAAAAATGCTTGATATTCTATTAAACTTTTTTGCCCGTTTGCAAAATCTAGGAAATTTTTATAATAAGGAATTACCTTATCATAAATATGGAAGTTTTTAATAATTAAATACGTAAGCACGAGAATAAAAATTAAAGAAAATTTTTGCCATTTTTTATTAGCTATTAAAAAGCCAATTAATAATGAAAAACTTGGTAGGAAAACTAAAATATAATGAGTGTAAGGTCTTTGAGAGAAAAAAGCGTTAAAAAGCGAAAATCCTGCCCAGAGAAAAACAAAAACCCCCGCAAGATTTAAGCTCTTTCTTTTTATAAAAACAAATAAAATAAATAAAAATAAAATAACAAGTTTTAAGATAAGAAAGCCTTGAGGGATAATAAATTTGTTTCCATAGCTAACGTAGCCTACGTTGTTTAAAAAGGTCGCTTTTAGAAAAAATGAAAAAGCTCCTACTAGATAAAAATATAAAGCTGTTATTGCAATTGGAATAATAAAACTTAATAGAAAAATTCCTGTTTTATCTAAGATTTTGAAAAGATACTTTTTGCTTTTAATTTTAGAAAAATTAAGAGTAATATCTGAAAAGAGAATAAATATAAAAAAAGCAGCAAAATCAAATACCGCAACAACTTTAAATAAAAAGGCAAGTCCTGTTAAAAGCCCTGCGAGGAAAAAAAATTTATTTTTCATTTTTTCTCTGTTTGAAAAGATTAAAAATCCTGCAAGAATTAAGGGAAAAAGCATTAAGTTCTCTGCGTTGGCAATATTTCCTTCAAAAAGGGGAATTGCGAACATTAAGGCAAAAAATCCTGTTGAAGAAAATACTGCAAGTTTTTTTTCAAATAATTTCTTCGCTAAAAAATAGAAAGCAATCACAGCTAGAATTCCAAAAAAAAGACTTCCAAGCCTGACCATGAATTGGTCTGAGTTAAAAAAACTGTAGAAGACATAAAGAAGAGGTGGTTTATTATCGAAGGCATTTTGATAAAGAATTCCGCCGCTATTTATTCTTAATCCAATCGCTTGGTAAATTCCTTCATCTCCATACCAATAAGGTTCAAATAAAGAGGGAAGTCTTAGAATAAAGAAGAAAAAACAGGTAAAGATCAAAAACCAGGTCCCAAAACTTTTTTCAAGCTTTCCCAAAGTCTTCATAGTTAGATTATATTTTTTCCGTTACCTTATATTCTATTCTTTTTCCTAACATAAGCTTAGTATGCGATATTAACGCAGGTAATGTCGAGAGGAAAAATCCAGCAATAGGCAAGAGCATAAATTCTAACGGAAATAGAAATTGTCTTGTAAGCGAAGCGGAAAATTTCTTAGGTCTGTTTCTGAAATCAATAAAAATCATGGCCAAAAGAGCAAATAAACAAAAAGTTAAAATAAATCCGGCTAGTTTTGGAAGATTATAGCCAAGTGCTGTTCTTGAAAATACGGGATTAATAAATGGAATAATATTTGCTGCAATAGTAATAATAAACCAATTAACAGGCCATAAGAGATGGTCTAGAGAAACATGGTAAAGCATTAATGTTTTTCTAACAAAAGGTACTCCCGGTACTGTAAGCCACCATTTAACAAAAACTGGATTGTCAGATACTCCCCAGGACCAACGCTGTTCTTGTTCGTACTTACTTTTTAGAGTTTTAAAATAACTTGTTGATTGAGGAGAATCCATAGAGGTTTTAAGAAAAATTGGCTCCACCCAAAGATTTCCTCTTCTCATATAAAAGGCTTTATAGAATATGCGGTAATCTTCAGGTATTACATCTACGTCCCAGTATCCAATTTCATGAAGCATCCTAAAAGAAAGAGAATAGGTAGAATGAGCTACGAGTCTATCTCCTTGAACTAAAACTCCAATTCTCCAAAGACTTCCAAAAAAAGAAATTACTCTTACTGGAGCAGGTACTTTCCAGAAGTTATTATAAAAGACTCCTGCTGATTGCCAGAATTTATTGTATGGTTTATCGTCACTTAAGAATTTGTAAGCAAGATAGGCAAAATATTGTTTATCAAAAATTGAATCTGCATCTACAGATGAAATAGTTGCGTAATTTATATCAATTATTCCTTTTTCAACAAGCCTTTTATATGTATATTTTCCAGCAAAAGCTTCATTTGAAGATTTACCTTTTACTTCGCCTTCAATATCAGGATGAAAAGTTGCAAAAATATCACCAAATTTATTTTTATATTCCTTTAATAATATCCTTGCTTTTTCTCTTACGTCTTTTTCTCTGTCCTCCATCCCTAAAACAATATAAATTCTTTTAGTTGGGAATGTTTGTTCTGAAATTACTTTAAGGGTTTCTCTAAGTTTACTTATGCTTTCTCTATAATTTGGGATAACTACCACATGAGTTAATTTATCAAACTTTTCAAATTCTACTGCTTTTTTAAGCCAATTTGTTTTTTCTGCTTCTTTTATCTTGCTTGTTGCAATATACGAATTTATAACAAGGGAAAAAGATTTATAAAACCAATAAACGTCATAAAAGAGAATAAAATAGGCAACAGTATATGGTATAAAAAGAGATCCCCAAATAGGAAATAGAATAAGTGACCATGATAAAAATCCAGGTAATATTTCTAAAAATCTGGTTGTCTTAATAGGATACCTTGAAAAGAGTTTTTGAAAAAAACTTGTCATTATAATATTAGATCTACTTAAAGCTTATTAAATAAAGTATGGGCGTTTTCGGTTGTTTTTTCAATTACTTTATTTTTGGAAATCTCCTTAATTTGCGCAATGAAACTAGCCACAATTATAACATAAATAGGTTCATTTCGGCTACCTCTATGAGGAATAGGCGTTAAAAAAGGGGAATCTGTTTCAGTAATTATCCGATTAAGTGGTGTTTCTTTAACTAAATCTGAAAGAGCAGTTGTTTCTCCTTTAGCAATTCCTTTATAGGTAATATTTCCATCAAAACCAATATAAAAATTAAGTTTTAACACTTTTTCTAAAAATTTTAAATCTCCAGAAAAGCAGTGAAAAACTCCAGGTTTATTTAAAAGAATAGATTTATATTTAGTAAGAATTTTTAATATATCTTCTCCTGCTTGTCTATTATGAATTTGCAAAGGAAGACTTAATTTATTTGCTATTTTTATTTGTTTTACAAAAAGCTCTTCTTGAATTTTGGTATTTGTTACTCCGTTTGATTTATACCTAAAATAATCCATTCCTGTTTCACCTATTGCGACAACTTTTTCTTCTTTTGCTAGCTCTTCTAAATCTTTTTCCCAATTTTCTTCTAATTTATCTGCATGGTGAGGGTGAATTCCGACACTTGTGTAAAGTCCTTCATATTTTTTAGCAAATTTAATTGCTTTCTTACTTGTTTCAAGGCTTGTTCCAACATTAATAATTTTATTAACGCCGACATCTCTTGCTCTTTTTATTACTTCTTCAAGATCATTTTCGTAACCTTTAAGATTTAAATGGCAATGTGCATCTATCATATCAAAACACTTTACTTAATCTTTTCCGGTTTAAGTTTCCAACAGAGACAGGAAAACCATTTTTAATTATAGTTCCCCTAATACCTTTTCGCACAGCTTTCCTATAAGATATATCGCTTGAGTTTTTAATAATTTTCTTAAGTGTAGCTGCTTCTTCTCCTGATAACTCTCTAATGTTAGGCATAACAGGAGGATTTGATTCTCTAATTCTATCAACTTCTCTTAAAACAAAATCTAAATTGTCAGAAAATAGATAGTAGAAAACATATTCCTGATTAGGTAAAGTAACTTCATTCCATCGTCTATTTTCAGTTCTTTCTTTACGTTCTGTCATGAGGAGATTATAACATTAAATTCTTGGGAAAAGAGGGACTGCAGATCTTATATTAGGTCCCTTAAATTGTTCCTCGATTTTTGCTGCTGTTTTAGGGAGAAATGGTTTTAGGTCATGTGCAATTGAAATAATATCTCTTATGTAAAGATAAAGTTTTTCCTTAAGCTTTTTATTATCTTCTATTTTCCATGGCTCATCTTTATTAATAGTTTGGTTTATTAAATTTATCTTTGCCCAGATATTAATAAGTGCTATATTAAATGAATAATCCTTAAGATTTTTATCAATAATAGGATTTGCTACTGGATTAATATTTTCTGATTTAAAGTTATTCTGCTCGCAAAGTTTTGCAACTCGAGAGACTAAATTGCCAAGATTATTTGCAAGATCTGCATTATAAACTTCTTTAAACCTACTCTCGGAAAAATCTCCATCTGAAGTTGATGGGATTTCACGTAATAAGTAGTAGCGCACTGCATCAACTCCATATTTATTGATTAAGTAAATAGGATCTATTACGTTTCCAATAGTCTTGGACATCTTTTGTCCGTCCACGGTAAAATAGCCATGCACAAAAATAGATTTTGGAAGAGAAAGCTTTGCGGAAAGTAAAAACGCAGGCCAATAAACAGCGTGGAATCTTAGAATTCCCTTACCAATTACATGTAAATCAGCAGGCCACCATTTATTATATTCATTCTCATTTGTTCCAAAACCTATTCCACTTTGATAAATATTTAAAGCATCAAACCAGACATACATTTTTTGATTTTGATCACCAGGAACATCTACTCCCCAGTTTCTGGCTCTTTTATTTGAGCGAGAAATACTAATATCCCTTAAACCTTGTTTAATAAAAGAAACTGCTTCATTTTTTCTAAAAGAGGGGATTATCTTAAGCCTATCTGTTTCAATAAATTCTAAGATTTGATTTTGATATTTAGAAAGTTTAAAAAAATAGTTTTCTTCTGAAACTTCCTCTAATTTTTTACCAGGGTGTTCAAAACATTCGCCATTTTTGTTTAATTCATTTTTTTCATAAAACAGCTCACAGCCAACACAATAAAGTCCGGAATAATTCTTTTTATATATATCGCCATTCTTAGAACATCTTTCCCAGAGTTTTTGAGAGGCTTTATGATGATTACTACTGTTACCTTTTTGGAAAACATCAAAATACACATTTAATTTTTCAGAAAGTTTTTTAAAAAGTGCGCTGTTTTTATCAACAAATTCTTGAATTGGAATATTTGCTTCTTCTGCAGCTTGAACATTTTTTAAAGCATTTTCGTCTGCGCCTGACAAAAGAAGAACTTGCTCACCTTTTAACTTATGATATCTGGCAATAACATCTGCTTGTACAAATTCAAGTGCATGACCGACGTGTGGTTTTGCATTAACATATGGAATAGCAGTGGTTATGTAAAATTTATTCATAGGCTGATTTTACCATAGAAAGCTACTTACGGCGAGTAAAAACAAGTTCAAGAACGATAAAAATAATTACGAGAAGACCTAGAAAACCAATATTATTAAGTTTAAATAGATTTAAAAGTAAATAAAAGATTATAAGAAGTGATAGGAAGATTCCTCTTCTTAAATTTTTAAAAGCAAATGTAAAAAAGGAAGTCATAAATAAAAAAAGAGAGAATATAAATAATGGAACAATGGGTGATTTAAGGCCAATTACAGAAAAGTTTTTATTAGGAGAAAAAAAATAGACAAGATAACCGGTTAGAATAAGAAAAATAAAGCTTATGATTAATTGAGCTGATTTTCTTCTTCTTCGCATAGATTAAGCTTAGCATATAAAACCCCTTGACATGAATTGGCAGTCATGGTATCATACTGCTAAATCAAATCTGAGAGGTAGAGAATTATGCATGATCTAACACAAAGACAGGTAGAAATCCTAAAAAGTCTTATTGAGGAATATATTAACACAGCAGAAGCTGTTGGTTCAGAGACCTTAGAAAAGAAACATAACTTGTCTGCGTCTCCTGCAACAATTAGAAATGAGATGGTTAAGTTAACTGAATTAGGTTATCTTAAAAAACTACATATCTCTGCAGGACGTGTTCCAACTCCTCAAGCCATGAAATTCTATGTAAAGCAGCTCATGAAAGAAAGAGAGCTTTCAGTTGCAGAAGAAGTTGGGCTTAAGGAGAAAGTTTGGGACATAAGAGATAAAGAAAAGCAATTCTTAAAAGAACTTACCAGAAATTTAGCAGAAAAAACAAAAGCATTAGCAATTATTACTACTAATGAGGGAGAATTTTTTAGCTCAGGTTATGCAAACATTTTTGATATGCCAGAATTCTTTGACATTGATGTTACAAAAAGTCTTTTTTCAGCAATTGATGAGAATGATTACTTAAGAGAGATTTTTGCAAGAGTTTTGGATGATGAAGAGATCCATGTTTTAATCGGTGAAGAATTAGGTCCAAAACTTCAGGGTCCCTATGGTTTTGTTTTTACAAAATATCAAACACCAATGAGATTAAATGGAGAAATTGGAGTAATTGGTCCAACAAGACTTGACTATACCTATGTTGTTCCAACAGTTAGATATTTTGGAGATTTAATTGAAGAAATTGCAAAAGGCTGGTAATTTAAATTATGTCTAAGAAAAAAAACGAAGAGAAAGAAGAGAAATCAAGAGAAAAGTGTGATGAATTTGAAAATCAACTTAAGCACTCTTTGGCAGATTATCAAAATTTAGAAAAGAGGGTTGCAAAAGACAGGGGAAATTGGATAAAATTAGCAAATAAGCAAATATTAATTCGTCTTCTCCCCGCTTTAGATGCCTTACTTTTGGCAGAAAAGCATACAAAGGATGAAGGAGTATCATTAAGTATTAAAACTTTCATAGATGCTTTAAGGGAAGAAGGAGTTGAAAGAATAGAAGTAAAAGGTAAAGATTTTGACCCGTTACTTATGGAATGTGTACAAGTAGTTGAAGGAGAAGAAGGAAAAGTAATTGAAGAAGTAAAATCAGGATTTATTTTATACGATAAAGTTTTAAGACCAGCACAGGTAATAGTAGGTAAATTAAATTAAAGTTTAAAGTAAAAAGTTTAAAAACAATTTTAGATTTTTTACTATAAATGTTATAAAATAAAAAATAATTATGGGAAAAATAATTGGAATAGATTTAGGAACAACAAATTCATGCGTTGCTGTTATGGAAGGTGGAAGTCCAAAGGTAATTCATTCGGCAGAAGGCCAAAACACAATTCCTTCGGTTATTGATCCAGTTTCTCATATTGTCGGTGATGTTGCGAAAAGGCAGCTTGTCTTAAAGCCCAAGACAACAATCTTTTCTATTAAAAGATTAATGGGTAAGAAATATAAAGATGAGTCTGTTAAAGCAGATAAAGAATGGCTTCCTTATAACATCAAAGAAGGCCGTGATGGAATGGCAGTTGTTGAGGTAGATGGAAGAACATATACACCGCAGGAAATATCTGCAAAAATTCTTCAGAAAATAAAAGCAGATGCTGAAAACTATTTAGGTGGAAAAGTAACTCAAGCAGTTATCACAGTTCCTGCATATTTTGATGATTCTCAAAGACAGGCAACAAAACAAGCAGGAGAGATAGCAGGTCTTGAGGTTTTAAGAATTATTAATGAACCTACAGCAGCAGCACTTGCTTACGGACTTGATAAGAAAAATGCTCACACGATTGCAGTTTATGACCTAGGAGGGGGAACTTTTGATATCTCTATTTTAGAGCTTGGAGACGGAGTTTATGAAGTAAAATCAACAAACGGAGATACTCATTTAGGAGGAGATGATTTTGACAAGGCAATTATTGATTACTTGGCAGAAGAATTTAAGAAAGAAAATGGAGTAGATCTAAAAAAAGACCCACAAGCCTTGCAAAGATTAAGAGAAGCAGCGGAAAAAGCAAAAATTGAGCTATCGAGTTCTCAAGAAGCACAAATTAATCAACCATTTATAACACAAGGAAAAGATGGTCCTCTTCACCTAACAATGAGCTTGTCTCGTTCAAAGCTTGAACAAATAGTAGATCCTTTAGTAGATAAGACTTTAAAGCCAGCAGAGCTTGCCTTAAAAGATGCTAAAATAAAAGTATCAGATGTAGATGAGGTTATTTTAGTTGGTGGAATGACTAGAATGCCAAAGGTTATAGAAAAAGTTACTAAATTCTTTAATAAAGAGCCTAATAAATCTGTGAATCCAGATGAGGTAGTTGCAATTGGAGCAGCAATTCAAGGTGGAGTTTTAGGAGGAGAAGTTAAAGACGTACTCTTATTAGATGTTACTCCTTTAACTTTGGGAATAGAAACATTAGGAAATGTTTCAACTCCACTTATTGCAAGAAACAGTACAATTCCTACTTCAAAATCACAGGTGTTTTCAACAGCAGCAGATAATCAAACACAAGTTGAAATAAATGTTTTGCAAGGTGAAAGACCAATGGCACCTGACAATAAATCATTGGGACGATTTATTCTTGATGGAATTCCTCCTGCACCGCGTGGAGTTCCACAAGTTGAAGTAACCTTTGATATTGATGCATCAGGAATATTGCATGTAAAAGCTCAAGATAAAGCGAGTGGAAAAGAACAAAGTATAAAAATTACTGGATCAACAGGTCTTACTCCTGAAGAAGTTGAGAAAATGACCAAAGAGGCAGAAATGCATGCTAAAGAAGATGCAGAGAAAAAAGAAAAAGTTGAAACAAGAAATGCAGCAGACTCCTTAATCTTTACAGCAGAAAAAACTTTAAGTGATGCAAAAGATAAAGTTTCAGAAGATAGTAAAAAAGAGGTTGAGGAAAAAATAACAGCACTTAAAGGCATCTTGGATACTGGTTTAAAAGAAGAAATAGAGGAAAAAACAAAGGAACTTTCAGATTCTTTGCAAAAAGTAGGACAAGCAATGTATCAAAAACAGGAACCAGAACAAGGAGAAACAAAAGAAGAAGGAAAAAGTGATTCTAGCGGAGAAGCAAAAAACGAAGAGAAGGAAGACAAAAAAGAAGAGCCGATAGAAGGCGAAGTAATTAATTAATAAATCTTTAGAATAAATTTTTTTTAAAGATTTTCAAAGCGCGGTAAACGCGCTTTTATAATATAGTTAAGCATTATGGATAAAGATTTTTATAAAACTCTTGGGATAAGTAAATCAGCTTCTCAAACTGATATTAAAAAAGCATATCGTAAACTTGCTGTCGAATACCATCCTGATAAAAATAAGACTAAGGAAGCAGAACAAAAATTTAAGGAGATAAGTAAAGCCTACGAAGTTTTATCAGATCCTCAGAAGAGACAAACTTATGATCAATTTGGAAGCGCTGCATTTGAACAAGGAAGCCCAACAGGTCAAGGTCCTTTTGGTGGATTTTCAGGTCAACAAGGTGGGCAGTATGGACCCTTTACTTATTCATACTCAGATGGAAATACAGGTGATTTTGATTTTGGTGGATTTTCTGACCCTTTTGATATTTTCAGGGAGTTTTTTGGTGGTGGTTCCCCCTTTGGTTCGCAGAGACAAAGAAGACCTGTTTATTCTTTAACAATTGATTTTATGGAAGCAGTAAAAGGTGTTGAAAAACAAGTAACAATTGAGAATAAAAATCAAAAGATTAAGATTCCAGCAGGAATTGATGATGGAAATAGAATTAGATATGGAAATTACGATATTTTAATAAGAGTAAAGCCTCATTCATATTTTCAAAGACAAGGACAAGACGTTATCTCAGAAAAAGAAATTTCTTTTTCAGAAGCTGTTTTAGGAGGGATGATTAATATAGAAACTGTAGGTGGAGATATAAAATTAAGAATACCATCAGGTACTCAACCTGATACAGTTTTTAGACTTGCTCAAAAAGGAATATCAAATGTAAGAGGTTCAGGAAAAGGAAATCATTATGTAAAAATAAAAGTAATAATTCCAAAAAATATAACTTCAAAACAAAAAGATCTTCTTAAAGAATTTGAAGAAAGTGGCAAGAAAAAAGGCTGGTTTTAAGATCTTCAATATGCTACGATTAATCTATGCCTGATTGTACTCCTACAGAATTGGGATGTATTCCTAATGATCCGATAGGTTTTGTTACTAAATTTTACTCTATTGGTTTAGGCTTAATTGGTGGAGTATCGGTATTATTTATTATTTATGGAGGATATATAATTCTTATGTCTCAAGGGAATCCTGATAAATTAAATACTGGGAAAAGTTATATTTTCTATGCAATCATAGGGTTGCTGTTAGCAATATTTGGCTATGTTTTTGTTCAGATTATTGCTGTTGACATATTGCACATACCAGGCTTTAATTAGAGTTAATAAATTATGAGAAAATTTCTGCCCTTTTTGCTTCTTTTCATAACAATAGCAAACTTGTTATTAGTCTCTCCTGTTTTTGCTCAGACTGCTACTAATTCAGGAGGTATAACTAATCCTATTACAACTTCTCCGCAAGGGACAACAGGTCAACCAAATGACGGAGCCTGGGTTAATGATTCAGATGTTACTTTTGTTGGTAAAATGGGAGCAAGATCAGGTCAGTTTTTAGATTGGACGCTTCAAAATTATAGTTGGTCATTTGTTACTCCTGGAACTCAAAATCCACTTGCCCAATTCTGGGCTCAAATTAGAAATATAGTTTATGCAATGTTTGCTCTTGCTGTTTTAATTACTGCTTTTATTATGATTATAACTCGTGGCAAAAGCATTACAGTGATGCGTTTTATACCGCGTTTTATTATGATAATTCTTTTAGTTACTTTTTCCTTTGCTCTAATTCAGTTTTTATTTCAGATCACAGATGTAATTCAGAGTTGGTTTTTAAGAAATCCTGAAGGAGCAGGTTTTATTTCTCAGAAAAACTTACTTAATATTGGATTTAATTACGAAAACTTTACAGGTTATAGAAAATTTGGAGCTAATTTTGATGAATCTGCTTTTATTTCTCTTCTTTTAGTAAAGCTTACGGCAGCAACTTATTATGTGATGTCAGGAATTCTTTTAATAAGAAAGATTATTCTGTGGTTTTTTATAATCATCTCTCCTGTTTTTCCTCTTCTTTTGCTTTATGCACCAATTAGGAATACTGGAAAAATATGGATTGGAGAATTTTTCCGCTGGCTTTTATATGCTCCTATTTTTGCAATCTTTTTATCAGGACTTGTTTATGTTTGGCGAACAGGTATTCCTTTGCAATTTGCATTTAGTAAATCAGTTGTTTATCCGACTGCGATAAATATTCTATTAGGTGGACCAGGGCAAGTTTTATCTCTAAGCAATAGTGTAAACAATAAAGAAACTTTTGCACTTTACGTTGTTGCTCTTCTTATGCTTTGGGTTATAATTATTCTCCCATTTTTGCTTTTACAAATTTTCTTTAATTATATTCAAACATTATCATTTAGTGAAAATTCTTTTGTAAAACAAATAGTAGAATCAGGATCCTCCTTTATGTCAAAACCTCGCGGTTCTTCTCCGGTATCTCCTCCTTCAGGATATCAACCAGCAGGTATGGCAAAAACTATCCCTTTTGCAGCTAAAATTTCTATACCAAACATAAAAACACAAAGTATTCCAATTGATGTTTCGAACTTAAAGTCAATGCAATCTGAGGTTACAAAATTAACTAGCCTAAGTGTTCCAACAATGCGAGATATTGCAAAATTTGAAACTGCTTCTCTTAGTTCAAGCATGAGTAAGCATGCAGAGCTTGCGAAATACCATGAAACGCTAGAAAGAATTGCTGATCCAAAGAAAATAAGTTCAACAATAGAAAGACAAAAATATATGTCAATAAAAGATAGGCTTGTTTCTGAAGGTCAAAAAGGAAATAAAGTTGCAACTTCAATTCTTACTGCAGCAAATACTATTAATAAACCAGGAATGGTTGTTGAGGGGCAAAAAGAAACAGTAAGGCTTAATATAGCTCTTCAAAAAATTTCAAATCCAAATATGGCAAATATAGCTGAAAAACAAAAATTAACAGCAATTAAAGATCAACTCACAAAAGCACAAAACAATGAAGATCCTTTAGCGACTTCAATTCTAACTGCAATGAACAAAGAAGGGGCAGATGAATTTCTTAAAGAAAAACTTAAAGAAGCAAAGGAAAAAGGAAATTCAATTGCTGCAATGGTGCTTGAAGAAGCAGGTGTTACAGATATTTCTAATATTTCCTCAGGATCATTCCCTGTTGCAAATAGAGTTCAACAGGTAAGCTTAGATGATTATGAAGCTGTCAAAAAGATGTGGGAAGAAAATTATGAATCACTTGAACCTCCAAAACAACAACAAAGAAGCGAATGGGCAAACACTGATATTGAAAAAATTTCAGAAACAATTAATTTGCTTTCCTCAGAAGATCCACAAAATGTTAACAAAGGAATGGAGTCAGTTGGAAACATTCTTCCATTCCTTCTTATTGGAGGGTTTTCACAAACAGAAGTTGTTGCTTATCTTAAAGCAAAATTAGAAGCTGCAAAATTTGTTGTTTTAAAGCTTAATAGTAAGCAAGAGGAAGAAGAAACAATGGTTTCAGCAAAAACTAAAAAAGAAGAAAAACCAAAAGAAATGTCAGAAAAAGCAACAGTTGAAGAAAAGCCTGACAAAGACTTTTCTTGATCTTAGAAACAGTGTTACAATAAATTTATGAACAAATTTGTATTGTCTATCCTAGGGGTTGCAGTGATTACTGGAGTTGCTTTGGCAGGTTTGTTTTCTCTAAGTCCAAACAAAAATCAAAATTATATTCCTGTTTCTCCGACAGCTTCTTGTGTGGATTTTGATCCGCCGAGTACAATTCAAACAGTTTCATATAATGGGGCTCAGTATAATCTAATTAAGATAGACGCAGAGATTGTTGAAGAATATAAATTTAAAGAATTAACTTCGCTTGGGAATAATCTTTATGCTTTAGCAAGTAATTATTTTGGTCAAAAAGTAGATCCAGTAATTGTTTTTCAGTTAAAAAACACAGCTCTAAAATCTCCGTATGTTTTTGATATCTTTATAAAAGATGGAGCACAAATTCCTGATTATGTTAAGAATTGTAAATCAACAGGAGGAAAAATCACAGTTGCTGAAGGAGACAGTACCACATTTCCTCCTAGCTCATTTAATAAAACAGAAATAATTGGTTTATCCGAAGCTTCAGTTGCTCCTGGCTACGTTCATAATGGGAACGTTATGGTCTTTAGTTTTCTTAGTGGTCTTAGCGAAGTAAAGGAAATTGGAAAATTAAAAGTAGGGCAAACTAATTATTCATTATTTTATCACTTAGGAACTATTTATTTAAAAAATGGTGACAATATTTATGAGTATCTCCCATCAGATGCTCCAATTCCACCTTCTGCTAAGGAAGAAAATTCTCTTCAACTTAAAAAGGTAACTTTTGTAACAACAAGATCATATTCTTGGTGGACCCCTGCTTGTAAGCCAGCAATTTATCTATATCCACAAAAAACAGAAGAAGTGAATGTAAAAATAAATACAAAAGGAGTACTAACCTTAACAATTCCTTCTTATCCAAAAAATGGTTGGACAGTAATCGCAGATAAGGAAGGATTAATCACACTAGGTGAAAATACATATCCATATTTATACTATGAATCAAAAATTCCTGACAGTTTGGTAAAAAAACCACAAAAAGGATATGTAGTTGAAGAAAATGAATTAGGAGCTTTGTTTAATGATATTTTACCAAGGCTTGGGTTAAATGAAAAAGAAAGCAAAGAATTTAAAGAATATTGGGAAAGAGTTTTGCCTAATTCTCCATATTATTTTGTAGGAATTATGACAAAGAATGAACTTGATCAAATTGAGCCTATTTCTTTTGCACCAAGTCCAGATGTTTTCATAAGGGTAAGATTGTACTTTGAAGCGTTAGCAAAAAAGGTTAATATAGAAGAGCCGGTAATTATTATTCCTCAAAGAAAAGGATTTACAGCAGTTGAATGGGGGGGAATGGTAAAAACAGATAAAGAAAATCCATTTACCTGTTCACAATAAATATATGTTAGGAAATTTATTTAGTCAAAAGAAAAAAGAAGAAAAAGAAGAAGGGATCAATCAGTCTCAGCAGCCGGTTATGCCTCCTCCATTGGGCCAGGCTCCCAATCAGCAGTCTCCTGCTACTAGCTCATCCTTAGATGCTCAACAAAATAACGTGATTGGTTCTTCAATGCAACCAAATCAAAGACAAGATCTATCAATTCTTTCTCATCTAGATACTAGAACCACTCAGGCTTTAAATCAAGCGCAACAAGAAACAAAAAGAATAAAACAAGGCTTGATTGAGCCTGAACAAATCCTTTTAGGGCTTCTGTTTGATTCTGGAGTTTTTGAATTATTATCAAAGTTTTCAGTAGATGTTGCAAATCTTTCAAAAGAACTGCAATCAAAAGAGCAGACAGGAACATTTGAAGGACAACCAATGCTTTCAGAAAATTCTAAGCATATTTTTGAACAAGCATATCCTGCTGTTAAATCAAGAGGTGTTGAATTTGTAAGCCCTGAAGATTTATTAGTCTCTCTTTTTTCACAAAATATTGCAGTATCAGATTATCTAAAATCACAAGGACTTGATAAAGAAAAATTAGAAAAACAATTATCTAAAACATCGACTTTCGTATACGGAAAAAAATCGACTCTTGAACAGTTTGGAATTGATTTAACAGAGCAGGCTAAAAATGGAGAGCTTGATCCAATAACAGGAAGAGATAGAGAAGTAGAGAGAGTAACTCATATTCTTCTAAGAAGAACAAAAAATAACCCTATTCTCATCGGGGAAGCAGGAGTAGGTAAAACAGCGATCGTTGAAGGACTTGCTCAGGATATTGTTGCAGGAAAGGCGCCAAAAGATCTTGAGGCAAAAAAGATTATTCAACTAGATCTTTCATCGCTTGTGGCAGGAGCATCACATAGGGGAGAATTTGAAGAAAGATTAAGGGCAGTTATTAAAGAAACACAGGCTGCAGGGAATGTAATTCTTTTTATTGATGAAATTCATACTGTAATTGGCGCAGGTGATACAGATGGAGCGCTTGATGCATCAAATATTATTAAACCATTTCTTGCTCGTGGAAAATTACAAGTGATTGGAACAACAACAACTGCAGAATACCGAAAATATTTTGAAAAAGATAAAGCTTTTGAGAGAAGATTTCAACCAGTTATGGTTGAAGAGCCAAGTGAGGAATCTGCAATTAAAATGCTTAAAATATTAGTCCCAAAATATGAAGAATTTCATAAGGTTAAGGTAAGTCCTGAAGCAATAGAAGCATCTGTAAAACTTTCCAAAAGATATATTGGAGAACGCTATCTTCCTGATAAAGCAGTTGATCTTTTAGACGAAGCAGCAGCAAGGGTGAGACTTGAGTTAAATTCTGGCAAAAGACAGGGCGATGAGATTAAAAGAGAAGATATTGAAAATGTTGTAAGTAATTGGACAGGAATTCCAATTACTAAATTAACTGAAAATGAAAGTGAAAAATTACTTCATTTAGAGGACACTATTCACAAAAGACTTATAAATCAAGAAAATGCGGTGAGTTTGGTTGCAGAAGCAGTAAGAAGAGGAAGAATTGGGCTCTCAAGCGTTAATAGACCTATTGCTTCTTTTATCTTTTTAGGTCCAACAGGTGTTGGAAAAACAGAGCTTGCCAAAACTCTCGCTGAAGTTCTTTTTGGAAAAGAACAGTCAATGATTAGACTTGACATGAGTGAATACATGGAAAAGCATGAGGTGGCAAAGCTTATCGGAGCTCCTCCAGGATATGTAGGTTATGAAGAAGGTGGTCAACTAACAGAAGCAGTAAGAGCAAAGCCATACTCAATTGTTCTTTTAGATGAAGTAGAAAAAGCACATCCTGATGTATTTAATATCTTACTTCAGATATTAGAGGACGGGAGATTAACGGATAATAAGGGGAACACAATTTCCTTTAAGAATACAATCATAATTGCCACTTCAAATATTGGTAGTGCTTTAATTCAGCAGCAACTACAAGATAAAAAAGATGAGGATAAAAATAAAAAACCAGAGGTATCCGGAGAAGTTCAAGTTGAGGAGAAGCCGAAAGATAAAGAGGATAAATTTGAAGAATTAACAAAGATTTTAATGGGAGAACTTAGGAAATTCTTTAGGCCAGAACTTTTAAACAGATTTGATGGATTAGTTGTTTTTGAACCGTTAAGTCAGAAAAATATGGCAGAGGTGGCAAAGCTTGGAATTGGTTCAACCAAGAAGTTACTTCTTATGCAAGGAATAGATCTTGAAGCAAGTGAGGTAGCTTTATCACGGCTTGCTAAGGAGGGATATGATCCTGTATATGGAGCAAGACCTTTAAGAAGATTGGTTCAAACGGCAATAGAAAATCCAATAGCATTTCTTCTTATTAAAAAAACTTTTGTTCAAGGAGATAAAATTCTTATTGATTATGATTCTCAAAAAGAAGAGTTTGTCTTTACAAAGGCAGTTCAAAAACCAGGAGAACAAACACAGGGACAAAAAGAAGAGCAACCAGGACAATCAGGTGTAAGCCCAGCGGATGGTATAAATGGAGTCATTAAAGATCAGGGACAAGTACCTCCTGTTCCGCCCCCCAATCAAACACCTCCCATTCCTTCTTTAGGAGAAGGGCAGACAATGGCTGCCAACGTCAATCCATTAAATAATAATCAAGTATGAGTAGTGAGGGATTTTTAGGTAGAATTAATTTATTTTTCCAAGAGATATCAATTACTAAAAAAATAATTTTTTTAGTAATTCTTCTAATTATTTTATTTTCTGTACCAATTGCTTTATTTTTATCTAAAAAGACAGTTGATATAGGGCAAAAATCAGAGTATAAGACATGGGAGGTTATACTTACTTTTAATACTGATGAAAGGAAAGTTGTTTCAAAAAAAGTAACCCTTATTGATAAAAAAATATTTCAAGATAATAGAGGAGCTGAATTTTCTCCTTATGAGTTAGTAATGTATTCCTTAGAAGAGGAAGTGTTATATAAAACTAAAATAAACATAACAACAGATCCTTTATATGATATGTCTATTGACGCTCCTTCTTCAGGGAGTGCGCAACCTGAAGTTCTTGAAAGATTAGATACAGTTATTTACGTTCCATATTTAGATCAAGGAACAAAAATTCTTATTAAAGAAAATAGTGAGAATATCTTAGAAATTAAACTCCCTGTAAAAAAAAATTCTCTAGGCTTTTTTAACTTACCTAAAGTTTATGCGCAGGCGCAAGGGTGTGCCCCTCTAGTTGTTGCTTTTGTAAGCGATGGATATACTGATTTTAATAAGTTTCATAATGATATAGAAACTTTTAGGCAGATTTATCTTTCAGTTGATCCATATAATATACAAAGCATTTTTGATTTTAGAGCAGTTGATAATTCAGAGTCTTTAGGATGTAAGGCGAGCCTTAATTGTGTTGGTAATTCTAGAATTACTCAAGTAGCAAAATCTACCTACCCAGATGCTTCTAAAGTAATAGTTTTAGTTGACAAGGTAATTTCAGGAGGAGCGCTTGGAGTAACAAGTGGAATTGGTGGAAATGTTGCAGTTTTTCCAAATAACGGAGGAAATATTACCAGTAGGACTAAATTAGTTGCAGCACATGAATTCTTAGGTCATGCGGTAGGACTTTTATACGATCGTTATGTTTCTTCAGATTCAGGCTATGGGAAAATACAGGGAGGAATAAAAAGTAATTGCACTGATAATTCAAGTGGAGAGAGTTTTTGGCAGGGAGCAGGCGGACAAGGAGTTTATAATGGCTGTAGTAATAAAAATAATTATGCATCGTCGCCTTTAAATTGTGAACCCTCGGATAATCCGAAATTAATTTCAGGAGGAACTCCAAGTACAATGATGAGTGCAGTAGGATGTGCAACGCAGCCAATATTTGACTCTGTAGAAAAATATTGGATTAAGACTAATGTCCTACCGCAGTATTGCGGAGGTACTCCTGGTATTGCTAACCCTCAGCCTCCTCCACCAGGAGGAACAGATCCTGGCACTGGAGGAAATAATCCTCTTCAAGATAGGCCTTTTGTTAAGGGTGTAGTTTTTATAGATCAAAACAGCAATAGCGTTTTTGATTCAGGAGAGGAGTTTTTGGGAGCAGTGATTACTTTATCGGGTCCATATAATGGGACTACCACAAGCAACAGTAACGGTGAATATTCATTTATTTCTCTTCCAATTGGTTCTTATAATATCTCTGCAAAAGCAGGATCAATTGTAATTGGTCCAAATCCAATTGATATTAATGCTAGTAATTATGGTTTATTTTTAAATTTTATAATTGAACCGGGATCAAATCCGGGAGGAAGTAGTACTTGTGGAAATGGGACGTGTGATTTAGGAGAAACAAGTGTCAGTTGTCCTTCAGATTGTAATATAACTGGAGGAGGAACAAATCCGGGAACAAGTACAGGGATTTCTACTACGACAACGACTTCATATACTTTAGCAAATTGTGTTTTTGACACTTCCTGCGTAGAGGGACAAAATGGTATTCAGGTTTGTAGCCTCAAATGTACACCCATAAAATAAATTAATTGCATTTAGTCGCAAAACTTTCTAAACTTAAACTATGCTCTTTTATTTAAGTCTGCCATTTATTCTATTGCGCTTCTGGTTTTTAGAATCACCGATCTTACTTATTTCTTTTTTTATATCTTTGAATAAAGCAGTAATGGGTATTATTTCTCTTCCTCTTCTTTTGAAAACATATTTCAGGCCTTGGAAAAACGAATATAGAGAAGGATTGGTCGGGTTTTCTATTGGTATGGGAATGTTTATTAAAACCTTTGTTATTCTTGCAGATCTTTTAGTAATGACATTTTTTTTATTTTTAGAGATTTCCTTTATTGTTCTATTTCTTGTCTTTCC
>Ga0075530_1000240_pt1 | contig 24996 bp, 25 predicted proteins | sample NGEPerD_2_FD_75101 | JGI IMG/M metagenome (GOLD analysis project Ga0075530, IMG submission 75101) | Arctic peat soil microbial communities from the Barrow Environmental Observatory site, Barrow, Alaska, USA - NGEE PermafrostL1-D | ecosystem: Environmental > Terrestrial > Soil > Wetlands > Peat ... | reverse complement strand
CGCCGGCGCCGGCGACCCCACCGGGCCGTTCGGCCGCGGGCGCCTGCGCCCGGGCCAGCGGGTCACCTGGTTCTACGGCCGCAAGCAGGGCGCGAGCTTCCAGCGCACGCTGGAGCTCAAGGCCACGGTGTCCGGCCGGTCGGTGTCGGTGCTCGTGCGCGGCTATGACGACAACGGCGGCGGCGTGTCGGTTCCCGGCGCCGCCGTATCGTCCGGCGCGGGCAGCGCCCAGACCGGCGCGAACGGCCGCGCCACGCTCGAGCTGCCGCCGGGCCGCCACCTGTTTCTCGCCTCCAAGCCCGGATTCATCCGCTCGTTCGGGGAGCGGGTGGTCGTGCGCTGATGGGCCTGCGCGCCGCACTGCCCGCCGTCCTGGCCGCGCTCACAGCGGCGGTGGCCGGATGCGGCGTGGGTGCCGGCGCCGAGCGCGAGGGCGGCGGCGCGACCCTGCGCGTGACGCGCGACTTCGGCGCGCAGGTGCTCTCCTCCGGTCGCGTCGAGAAGGTGCGCGAGGACCAGACCGTGATGCGCCTGCTGCGCGCCGATAACGACGTCAAGACCCGCTACGGCGGCAACTTCGTGCAGTCGATCGACGGTCTCTCGGGTGGCGGGGAGAGCGGCTCCGCCGACTGGTTCTACTTCGTGAACGGCATCGAGGCCGGCAAGGGCGCCGCGGAGTACGAGCTCAACCCGGGAGACGTGGTGCAGTGGGACTACCGCAACTGGCGCGCCGCGATGGTGCGCGCCACCGTGGGCGCGTTCCCCGAGCCGTTTCTGCACGGTGCGGAGGGACGGCGGTTCCCCACGCGGGTGGAGTGCGAGGACGCCTCCTCGCGCGCGTGCGAGCAGGTGAAGGACACGCTCGACCGAGCCGGTGTGCCGGCCACCGGCGCCTCGCTCGGCGCCGCCGGCAACCAGCAGGTGGCCCGCGTGGTCGTGGCCACCTGGGCCCGGGCGCGCCAGCTGCCCACGGCGCGCGCTCTCGAGGACGACCCCGGCAAGAGCGGGGTGTTCGCGCGCTTCCGCGACGGCGGGCGCAAGGTGGAGCTCCTCGACGAACGCGGCGAGGTGGCCGCTACCGGCGGCCCGGACACCGGCATCGTGGCCGCGCGGCGGCCGTCGGACACGGAGATCCTGTGGCTGATCACCGGCGGAGACGAGCGCGGCCTCGACGCTGCTGTGAAGGCCTTCGACGTCGCCACGCTGCGCGACGCCTTCGCGGTGGCCGCCACGCCCGACGGACCACAACACCTCCCGCTGGAGGACGGCTCGTGAGCCTCGTACCGATCTACCGCCCGCGGCCGAGCCCGCTCCATGCCGCCGGCGCAGGGTCCACGACGGCGCTGTGCGTGAGCCTGGCCCTGGTGTGCGCGCTGTACGACCACCCGGTGGTGGTCGTAGCCGTGATCGCCGCGGTGGCCGGCGCCGGGTTGGCCGCCGGGGTGGGCTCGGAGATCGCCAGTGCGGCCCGGCTGTCGGTGCCGCTGGCGCTGCTCGTCACGGTGATCAACCCGCTCGTCTACGCCGAGGGGAACACGCTGCTGATCCGCGGTGGGAGCGTGCTCGGCCATCGCTTCGACATCACGCTCGAGGCGCTCGCCGCCGGGGGGCTCGCGGGGTTGCGCGTGGCGGCCTTCGTGATGCCCTTCGCGCTCTTCGCCGCCTGCGTGGACCCCGACGAGCTGCTGCGCAGCCTGCGCCGGGTGTCCTATCGCTCGGCGCTCACCGCTGCGCTGGCCACCCGGCTGGTGCCGGTGCTCGCGCGCGACGCGACCCGCATGGGCGACGCCGCCCGCTGCCGCCCCCACCCGCCCGGCCGGCTGGCTGTCGCTCGGGCCGCTCTGTCGGGCTCGTTGGAGCGTGCCGTGGACGTGGCCGCGGCGCTGGAGGTGCGCGGGTACTCAGCCGGCCGCCGCGCCGCCCGCGTGCGCCGCTCGCCGTCCCGCCACGATGTGCGCGTGCTGGCCGCTGCAGCGACGGTGGCCTGCGCGGCCGTGGCCGGCAAGCTAGCCAGCGCCGGGTCGGTGGAGGCGTATCCGCGGCTCGAGGTCGGGCTCGGCCCGGCGGAGCTCACGCTCTCGGCCCTGCTCCTGCTGGCGGCGGCGCTTCCGTTCGCCGGTCGCTCGGCGCGCCTGGGGGTGGCCCGTGCCTGAGCCTGTGGTCAGCGCGACCGGCTTCAACTACCGCTACCCCGAGGCGGAGGGGCCCGCCCTGCGCGAGCTCGATCTCGATCTGGCAGAGGGCAGCTTCACGGTGCTGGCCGGAAGCTCCGGCTCGGGCAAGTCGACACTGCTGCGGGCGCTCTGCGGCCTCGTGCCCCACTTCCACGGCGGCGACGCCTCGGGCGAGCTGACCGTGGGCGGCCTGAGCGTGCGCGAGCACGGCCCGGCCGAGCTGGCCGCGGTATGCGGCACGGTCTTCCAGGACCCCGAGGCCCAGGTGGTGATGGGCGGCGTGCGGTCCGAGCTGGCGCTCGCGTTGGAGCATCGGGGCGAGCCCGCGGCCGCCGTGGCGCGCGCGGTCGAGGAGGTGGCGCTCGCGATGGGCGTGGCGCACCTGCTCGACCGGCGCACCGAGACGCTGTCGGGCGGCGAGCTTCAGCGGGTGGCGATCGCCGCGGCGCTGGTGGGTCGCCCCGCGCTGCTGCTGCTCGACGAGCCAACCTCCCAGCTCGATCCCGTGGCCGGGGACGAGCTGATCTGGCTGCTGCGCCGCCTCAACGAGGAGTGGGGGACCGCCGTGGTCCTCGCCGAGCACCGACTGGAGCGCTGCCTGCCCGCCGCCGACCGCGTGGTGGCGATCGAGCGCGGCGCGGTGGCCTGCGACGCGCCGCCGGCGGACTTCCTCGCGTGGGCGGCCGCAGGGGGGGGCGCGCTCGCCACTCCGGTGGCGCGCATGTTCTCCCTCGCCGGGCTGGGTCCCGTGCCGGCCACGGTCAAGGAGGCACGCGAGAGCCTGCGCGGAGCGGGCTTGGCCGAGGTGGGTGCGCCGGCCGCGGAGCCGTCGCCGGAGCCGAGCGCCAGCCGGCTGCCCTGGCGGCGCGAGCGCCGCGGCGCGGCCGCGCTGAAGGCCCGCGACCTGTGGCTGGAGATCGAGGACGGCCCGCGGGTGCTGGCCGGCGTGGACCTGCGCTTCGAGCCCGGCGAGAAGGTGGCGCTGATGGGCCGCAACGGGGCCGGCAAGTCCACGCTGCTGCGGCTGTTCAAGGGGCTTCAACAACCCACCCGCGGGCGGCTGGAGCGCGCGGGCGGGGTGGCGCTGCTGCTGCAGAACCCGGGCGACTACCTGGTGCACGACCACGCGGCCGAGGAGGCCGGCGAGCCGGCGCTCGCGGCGGCCGGGCTGGCCGGGCGCGGCCAGGCCCACCCGCGCGACCTCTCCGGCGGCGAGCGCCAGCGGCTGGCGCTGGAGGTGGTGCTGTCCGGCGGGCCATGTGCGGCCGTGCTGCTCGACGAGCCCACGCGCGGCATGGGCCGACCGGACAAGGACGCCCTGGCGGAGCGCATCGGCGATCTGGCCGCGCACGGAGCAGCGGTGGTCGTGGCCACCCACGACACCGAGTTCGCGGCCACCTTCGCCGACCGCGTGGTGCTCATGGGCCCGGGCACCGTGATAGCCGACGGCCAGCCCGCCCAGGTGCTGGCAGGCGGCTGGCACTTCTCCACCGACGTGGCGCGCACGCTCAGCGGCGCCGGCGGGGCGCTCACCCCAGCGCAGGGCGCGCGGCTGCTGGCGCGGGAGCTGGTGGGATGACCTGGCAGGCCAGCTCCCTCGCCGTGCTCGCCATCGTGCTCGCGGGTGGCTTTGCCTGGTATGAGCGGCGCCGACCGCCTGCCGAGGTGGTGGCGCTGGTGGCCACGCTCGCCGCCCTCGCCGTGGTGGGGCGGCTGGCCTTCGCGGCCATCCCCAACGTGAAGCCCACCACCGACATCGTGCTCTTCGCCGGGTACGCCCTCGGTCCGATTCCAGGGTTCGTGGTAGGCGCGGTCACCGCGCTGGCCTCCAACGTATTCCTGGGCCAGGGGCCCTGGACGGCGTGGCAGATGGTGGGATGGGGCGCAGTGGGCGTGGGCGGCGGCCTGCTGGCGCTGGCAACCCGCGGGCGGGAACTGGGCCGGGTGTCGCTCGCGCTGGCGTGCGGGCTGGCCGGCCTGGGCTTCGGGATGTTCATGGACGTGTACCAGTGGACCCTGTCCGCCCGGCAGGGCCTCGACGGCTACCTGGCGATCTCCGCCAGCTCGGCGCCGTACAACCTGGCTCACGTGTTCGGCAACGTGGCCTTCTGCCTGCTGATCGGGCCGGTCTTCATCCGCGCCCTGCGCCGCTACAGGCGGCGCTTCGAGGTCCGGTGGAAGCGCCCGGCGGTCGCGGCCGGCGACGCGCGCGGGGCGGCCGCCGCGGCCCTCGTGGTCGCGCTCGCCGTGGCGGCGGGGCTTCACGTGGCTGCAGCGTCCCCGGCAAGCGCGGCGGATCCGGCGGCGAGCGCCGCCGCGTCCTCGCCGAGCTCGAAGGCCGTGGCCTACCTGCGCCGCGCGCAGAACCGCGATGGCGGCTTCGGCGGCACGCGCGGCAGCTCGTCCAGCCAGCTGTTCACCGGCTGGTCGGCCCTTGGCCTCGGGGCGGCGGGGGTCAACCCGCGCGACGTGGCCCGCTCCGGCGGCCGATCGCTCACCACCTACCTCGGCAGGGCCGGCTCGATCGGCGACACGGGTGAGCTGGAGCGCACGATCCTCGTGCTCGAGGCGTCGGGGCTCTCGGGACGCAGCTTCGGCGGGCGCGACCTGGTGGCCGGGCTGCTCCGGCGCCAGCGCGCCGACGGCTCCTGGCGGCGCAACGTGGCGCACACGGCTTTCGGCGTGATGGCGCTGCGGTCGGCCGGACTCGGCGCGGGCTCGGGTTCCGTACGCCGCGCCGCCGGCTGGCTCGCAGGCGCACGCAACTCCGACGGCGGCTTTGGGTTCGTGCCGCGCGCCGAGAGCGACGTGGACGACACCGGCGCCGCGCTGCAGGCGCTGGCTGCCGCAGGCCGGCGCGGCCCCGCCGCCTCCGGAGCGGTGGCCTACATGCGCCGGGTGCAGAACGGCGATGGCGGCTTCGGCCAGTCCGAGGGCCGCAGCTCCAACGCCCAGTCCACGGCGTGGGCGGTGCAGGGGCTGGTGGCGATCGGTGCCGGCGCAATGGGGCGGGACCCCGCCCGGTACCTCCGCGGCCTCCAGCGCCGCGACGGGCACATCGCCTACTCGCGCACCAGCGACCAGACGCCGGTGTGGGTGACCGCCCAGGCCCTCACGGCGCTCAGGCGCAAGCCGTTTCCGCTGGCGGCGGTGCCGCGCAAGCGGCGGGGTGGTGGTGGCGGTTCGGCTTTCGCGGCGTCGGGCTCGGGTTCGGGCGGTTCGGCTGCGGCCGGTTCCGGCCGCAGGGGCTCTCGCAAGGCAACGAAGGCAGGTGAGGGCAAGGCGGATCCAGGTGCTCCCGCGCCGTCGCTCTCGCCGGGTCGGAGGGAGGACCTCGAGCCGGTGGGTTCCGAGCGCACGAGCTCCGGCCGGGGCGCGAGCGGCGACGAGCAGCGGGTGGCCGCTCCGGTCCTTGCCGCCGGGGGCGCGGGTGTCCTCGTGGCGGTGCTGCTGCTCCGGCGGCGGCTGCGCGCGCGCCGACCCGGGTAGCGACGAGTGGGCCACATTTGGGTTGCACTTCAACCCAAATGCGGCCCAGCGCCGGAGGGTGACCCCCTCGCTGGCAATTGTTCGGAACACCCGTACAATCGCGCGATGGCTCAGGCGGTCCAGCGCGCTCTCGTCTCCGACCAGGTGTTCCGGCTGCTCAGCGAGCAGATCCTCTCGGGCCGCTACGAGCCCGGCGAGAAGCTGCCCACGCAGCGCGCTCTCGCTGCCGACCTAGGCGTGAACATGGCCTCGGTGCGGGAGGCCGTGAAGCGGCTCGAGCAGCTGCGGCTGGTGGAGGTCCGCCACGGCGACGCCATGCGCGTGCGCGACTGGCGCTCCGACGGCGGCCTGGATGTGGTGGCGCAGCTGATCTTCGCCGCGGGCGGCGTTGACCGCCCGACCCTCGCGGCGGTGCTCGAGGCGCGCCGGCTGATGCTCACCGAGGCGGCGCGGCTGGCCGCTCAACGGCGCACGAACGAGCAGGCGGAGTAGCTGGCGCAGCTCGCGCGGCAGATCGCCGAGGCGCCCCATGCCCAGGCCGCCCAGCTCGTCGACCTCGCGTTCATGGCCGAGCTGGTGGACGCGTCGGACAACGTGGTGTTCGTCCTCGTCCTGAATACGGTGCGCCGGCTGTACCTCGACCACGCCGAGCTGCTGCGGGCCGTGGTTGCAGACCACGACCGGCTGGCGCCCCTCTACGCGCGCGCCGCGAAGGCGATCGCCGACCACGCCGACGGCCGCGCGGCAGGCGCGATCGCAACGCTGGCGGCCGAGCAGGAGCGCCGGGTCCTGGAGTCGCTGGGTTGAGCGACCTGCAAGCGCTCACTCCCCGCGAGGCGTCGATCTTCGCGTGCCTCACGGACACGATCGTGGCGCCGGAGCCGGTGCTGCCCGCCGTGTCCCGTACGGATGCGGTGCAGTCCTTCGACCGCTGGCTGAGCCTGTCCCCGCGGCTCAATCGGCTCGGGCTGCGCGCGTTGCTCTACGCGGTGGAGATCGCTCCCCGGCTGCTCGGCTCGCGCGCCCGCCTTCGCCGGCTCAGCGAGCCGGAACGCGCGCAGGCGCTACAGCGCGCCCAGAGTTCGGGCACGGCCGCCCGTGGCCTGACCAAGCTCGTCGAGGGGTTGGCCTTCCTCTCCTACTACGGCGACGACGCCGTGATGCGGCGCCTGGGCTACGACGCCGACGCCAACGTGACGCGCGCCCGCGAGCTGCGGGCGCGGGAGGGAAGGCCGTGAGGCCCACCGGACCCGACGCCTACCGCGACGGGACCGACATGTTCGTCCCGCGCGAGGAGCGTGTGGAGAGCGGCAGCGCGATCCGCGGCGAACGCGTGGTGCGCGTGGACGCCTGCGTGATCGGCACCGGCGCGGGCGGCGCGCCCGTGGCCAAGGAGCTGGCCGAGGGCGGCATGAGCGTCGCGATGCTCGAGGAGGGCGAGCACTTCACCACCGACGACATGACCGCCCGTCCGCGCGACATGACGCCGCTGCTCTACCGCGAGGCCGGCCAGACCGTGACGGTGGGCAACGTCCCCGTGATGCTCCCCCTCGGGCGCGGCGTGGGCGGCACGACGCTGATCAACTCGGGCACCTGCTTCCGCACGCCCGAGCCCGTGCTCGCCAAGTGGCGCGAGAGCTTCGGGCTGACCTCGCTCACCCCGGAGGCGCTCGACCCCTTCTTCCGCCGCGTGGAGCGCGAGCTGTCGGTGACCCAGGTGCCGGCCGAGCTGGCCGGCAACAACGCCCTGGTGGTCAAGCGCGGCGCGGACGCGCTCTGCTGGTCCGGCGACTTCATCCACCGCAACGCGCGCGGCTGCGTGGGCTCGGGCGTGTGCGTGTTCGGCTGCCCCACCAGCGCCAAGCAGCACACGGGGATCACCTATGTGCCGAAGGCCTGGGACGCGGGCGCCACGACCTACGCGGGCGTGCGCGCCCGGGAGATCGTCATGCGCGGGGGGCGTGCCGCAGGGGTGATCGCCTCAACGGCCGGCGGCGGGACGCTGCGTGTGGAGTGCGACACGGTCGTGGTTGCCTGCGGAGCCATCCACACGCCACCGCTGCTGGCGCGCAACGGGCTGGGCGGCAGGTCGGGCGAGCTCGGAGAGAACCTCGCGATCCACCCCTGCAGCGCCGTTCGAGCGCTGTTCGAGGAGGAGATCGACATGGCGCGCGGCGTGCCCCAGTCCTACTACGTGGACGAGTTCGCGGGGGAGGGCATCATGTTCGAGGGCGCCGCCGGCCCGCCGGACTACCTCGCATCCACCTTGCCCTTCAACCGCGAGCGCCACCGCGAGCTGATGCTCGAGTTCAAGCACCTCGCCCAGTTCGGGGTGATGGTGTCCGATCGCTCGCGCGGCCGGGTGCGCGAGCGCCTGGGCCGCACCACCATCGAGTACAGCCTCGTGCCGGAGGACGTGGAGACCTTCCGGCGCGGCCTGGAGCTGTTGGCCGACCTCTACTGGGAGGCGGGCGCCAGGCGCGTGTTCGTGCCGGTATCCGGCGTGCAGGAGATGCACGGCCGCGACTCGCGCCCCCTGCACGGCCGAAGGCTCCGCGCCCGCGACCTCACCCTGATGGCCTTCCACCCGCTCGGCACAGCCCGCGCCGACGCCCGCCCCGAGCACGGAGTGGTGGACGAGAGCCTGCGCGTCCACGGCACCGACAACGTCTACGTGGCTGACGCGAGCGCGATCCCGAGCTCGCTCGGCGTGAACCCGCAGATCACGATCGCCACCCTGGCCACGCGGCTCGCGTTCCACCTGCTGGGCAGCGAAGCGCCGGCGGACGAGCCGCACCCCGAGACGGTGGCGCGTGCGGGTCAGCTGGACAGCGAGCGCGCGATCAGCCGGTCGAACACCCGGTCCGGCAGCACGCGCGCCAAGGCAGCGCGCGCCTTCGCGCCTCGTCCCACGAGGTAGCGCGTACGCGGCCTCGACGAGGTGAGCGCCCGGCCGATCACCTCGGCCACCTCATCCGGCTGCACGCCGGTCTCGGTGGCGATCTTGCGGGCCTCCGCCCTCAGGGCATCGCCCAGGCCGCTGTAGAGCTGCGCCACGTCGGGCGGGGCGCCGGCGAGCATCGAGTCCGTGGTCTCTGTGCCCTTGTCCCAGATGGGCGTCTTCACCCCTCCGGGCTCGACGGCGATCACCTTCACGCCGAGGTGGCGCAGCTCGCGCCGCAGCGAGTCGGTGACCGCCTCCAGCGCGAACTTCGAGGCGGCGTACGGACCGGCGAGCGGCAGCGCGATCCGGCCGCCGATCGAGCTCACGTTCACGATCCGTCCGCGGGTCGAGCGCAGCGAGGGCAGGAAGGCCTGCGTCACGGCCACCTGGCCGATGAAGTTGATCTCCATCTGGTTGCGCAGCTGGTCGATCGGCACGAGCTCGAGCGGCGCGAACACGGCGATGCCCGCGTTGTTGACGAGCGCCGCCACCGGTTGGCCATCGAGCGAGGCGGCCGCCGCGGCGATCGCGTCCGGGTCGCTCACGTCGAGCGTCAGCGGCCGCAGGCCGAGCCCGGAGAGCCGTTCGGCGTCCGCGTCCCTGCGAACACCCGCGTGCACGTCGAAGCCAAGGTCGCGCAGGTGGAGAGCCGTGGCCTCCCCGATGCCGCTCGACGCCCCGGTGACTATCGCGATGCCCGTCGCCATGCCAGTGAACCTATCCGCTAGCGTCGCCGTCGTGGACCTCGAGGAGGCCATCCGCGGACGGCGGACCCACAAGGCCTTCGGGCCCGACCCCGTGCCGCCGGAGACGCTGGACGAGTTGTTCGACCTCGCCCGCTGGGCGCCCAACCACCACCTCACCAACCCGTGGCGCTTCCGCGTGCTGGGTCAGCGGTCGCTGGCGAAGCTGAAGGAGGTCGCCGGCCCGGAGAGCGCGAGCAAGCTCGACCGCGCGCCCACGCTGGTGTGCGCGTCGGTGGTGCTCAGCGGCGACACGGTCCAGGACGAGGAGGACCTCTGCGCGGCGGCGTGCGCGGTGTACATCGTGCTCGTGGCCGCCCATGCACGGGGGCTGGCGGGCTACTGGCGCACGCCCGGCGTGCTGCGCACCCGCGAGGGCGCCGCGGTCGTTGGCATGGGCGAGGACGAGCTGTTCGTGTCCCTGATCCACCTCGGCCATGTCCGCGAAGAAAAGCGGCCGCCCGAGCGCGAGCCCCCTGGCGACTTCGTAACGTACCTCGAGTGATCCCACGCGCTGACGCCCTGGCCGCGATGGAGCGCGACGAGTTCGACGTCGTGGTGATCGGCGGGGGCATCACCGGCGCGGGGGTGGCGCTGGACGCCGCGTCGCGCGGCTTCAGCGTGGCGCTCGTGGACAAGGCCGACTACGCGTCGGGGACCTCGAGCCGCTCGTCGAAGCTCGTCCACGGAGGTCTGCGCTACCTGCAGAGCTTCGACCTCGGACTGGTGCGCGAGGCGCTGCTGGAGCGCCAGCTGATGGTCAAGCTTGCGCCGCACCTGGTCAAGCCGCTGCCGATCCTGATCCCCGTCTTCGACGGCAAGCGGCCGGACCGGATCCTGGGGGCCGGGCTGAACATGTACGACGTGATGACGCGTGAGGGACTGCGGCGGCGCCGGGGTTCGGAGGAGGAGTGGAGCCCCGAGCGCCACCGCACGATCGACGCGGAGGAGACGGCCGAGCTCTTGCCGGCCCTGGCCCCGCGGGAGCCCACCTCGGCATACCTCTTCTACGACTGCCAGACCGACGACGCGCGGCTGGTGCTCACCGCGCTCGGGGAGGCCGAGCGCTTCGGCGCGGTGTGCTGCAACGGCGTGGAGGTGACCGGCCTGGTGGAGCGCGACGGCCGCGCCGCGGGCGTGCTCTGCCGCGACGCGGTGGGCGGCGGCGAGTTCGAGCTGGCCGCCGACAACGTGGTCAACGCCACCGGGGTCTGGGCCGACCGGATCCGCCCCGACGAGCTGCACGACGAGGCCGAGGTGCCCACGATCCGGCCCAGCCGCGGCACCCACGTGACCGTGTCCGGCGAGCACCTGCCTGTGGCGGCCGGCGCGATCGTGCCCGCGGGCAAGGGCCGCTCGATCTTCGTGTTGCCGTGGCTCGGGCGCACGCTGATCGGCACGACCGACAACGACTACGAGGGTGCGTTGGACCACATCCCACCGGGGGAGGAGGACATCGCCTATCTCCTCAGCGCCGTGAACGATTTCTTCGGCACCTCGATCGCCGCGGAGGATCTCACCGGCGCCTACGCGGGCGTGCGCCCGCTGATCGCCACCGGCGATCCCAAGAAGTCGGTGGACATCTCGCGCAAGGCCGAGCTGTACGAGACCAGCTCGGGTCTGGTCACGATCACCGGCGGCAAGCTCACCACCTGGCGGCGGATGGCAAAGCTGGCGGTGGACCGGATCGTGGAGCGAGAGGGTCGCGAGGCGCCCTGCCGCACCGCCGAGATCCCGCTGGGCATGCCGCTGGCGCCAGGCGAGCTGCACGAGGTGGAGGGGGTGGACCAAGAGTCGCGCGACGCGCTGGCGAGTCGCTACGGCCACGCCGCGGTGGACGTGCTGGCGCTGGCCGGGGAGTCGCCCGAGCTGGCCGCACGCGTGAGCCCCGACCTGCCCGACCTGGTGGCCGAGGCGCCGTTCGCCGCACGCCGCGAGCAGACCCGATCGCTGGCCGACGTGATGCTGCGCCGCACGCGGCTCGGAGTGCTCGATGCCCGCGCGCTCACCGCACCCGATTCCCCGGGCGCGATGGCGATGGCGCGGGCGATGGCGCCCGAGCTGGGCTGGGGCGAAGCCGAGATCGCCGAGCAGCTGGAGATCTGGCGCCGGGTGGCGCAGGTCGAGGGCCTGGTGCCCGGCGCCGCGGTGCCCGAGGCGGAGCGCGTATGAGGCTGCGCATGGGACAGCACGAGTTGGCCTTCGAGCGCGGCCGGCCGCTGCTGATGGGGATCGTGAACGCCGGCCCCGACTCCTTCTCCGATCCCGGCCCCCGCGAGCTCGACGGCCTGGTGCGCAAGGCCCATGAGCAGACCGAGGCGGGCGCCTCGCTGATCGACGTGGGCGGCGAGTCCGGCCGCAGCGACCGCGAGGCGGTGTCCGAGGACGAGGAGGCGTCGCGGATCGTGCCGTTCGTGCAGCGGCTGGCGGGGGAGGGCGTGGCCGTGTCCGTGGACACCTGGCGCGCCGGCCCGGCCCGCGCCGCGCTCGACGCCGGGGCGGCCATGCTCAACGACGTGAGCGCGATGTCCGATCCCGTGCTCGCCGACCTGTGCGCGGGTGCCGGCGCCGGCCTGGTGATCACCCACACCCGCGCCGCGCCTAAGACCAAGGACATGCCCGGCCACGACGACGTGGTGGCCGACGCTGCGGCTCTGCTGGCCGAGCTTATGGCCACTGCGGCCGAGCGCGGAGTCGCGGACGAGGCGGTGCTGCTCGACCCCGGCCTGGATTTGGGCAAGACTCCCGCCGAGTCGGTGGAGGTGTTGCGCCGGATCGGCGAGCTAGAGGCACTCGGGCGGCCGCTGCTGCTCGCGGTCTCGCGCAAGGACTTCCTCGGCGCCATAACAGGACGCCCTCCCGCCGCTCGCGACGCCGCCACGCTGGCCGCGGTCGAGCCCGCGCTGGACCTGGCCGGCGCCGTGCTGCGCGTGCACGACGTGGCAGCCGCAGCCGACTTCCTCAAGGTCCGCGCTGCGCTGCGCGGCGACCGCGAGGTGCCCGACCAGGCGCTCGATCCCGGCCTGCGCACCGAGGTGATCGCATGAAGACGATCGCCCAGATCTCCGACCTCCACTGCGGCGCCCAGCACTTCGTGCCCAGCCTGCTGGATCGCGCGCTGGTCGAGATAAACGAGCTGGCGCCCGATGCGGTGATCGTCTCGGGCGACCTCACCGCCGACGGGCTGCGCGCCGAGTACGAGGAGGCGCGCGAGTACCTCGACCGGATCGAGTGCGAGCGGATGCTCGTGATCCCCGGCAACCACGACTCCCGCAACGTGGGCTACGTGCACTTCGAGGAGTTGTTTGGCGAGCGGCGCTCGGAGCTGCACGGCGGCGGCGTGTCGATCGTGGCGGTGGACTCCACCGAGCCCGACCTCGACCACGGCGTGATCGGCCGCGGGCGCTACGAGTGGATCGAGGAGCGCTTCGGGTCCACCGAGGCCTACCTGCGCATCTTCGTGCTGCACCACCATCTTCTGCCCGTGCCCGGCACCGGCCGCGAGCGCAACGTGGTCCACGACGCCGGCGACACGCTGGAGTGCCTGCAGCGCTCGGGCGTGCACCTCGTCCTGTCCGGTCACAAGCACGTGCCCTACGCCTGGCGGCTGGAGGACCTGTTCGTGGTGAACGCCGGGACGGTCTCCACCACGCGCCTGAGAGGCAAGACCAAGCCCTGTTACAACGTGATCGAGGTGTCGACCGAGCGCGTGACGGTGTTCCGCAAGTACCCGTTCGCCGGCCGCGAGCAGCTGGTGGCGTTCGACCCGCGCACCTTCGAGTATGAGAAAGACCGCTCGTTGCTGGGCGAGACCCACCACGGGTAAGGCGCCGTGCGGCTGTGCGCAGCACATCCGTAGCATGAAGCCGACACGGGCCGCGCGTATTGCGACGCTCTCGCGGGTGCGGGCCTAATACCCGCTGCTTGAGATCGATGCCGCCATCGGATCCCGCTTCGCACGGATCGCCGATCAGCAACTCCACGCCGGGCGGAAGCTGCGCCGACACGACACGTGGATCGCGGCGACCGCTGCGCCACGAAGTCGCGGTCGTCACCCAAGACGCCGATGTCACCGACTTCGCCTCCGTCGAAGTCATCCGCGTCTGACCTGTAACCGCGCTCGAGCGCACGCGGCGAGGCAATGGCCGCACCTTGGCGCGCTCCCTCTCGACGACGATGCAAGCCACGCAAGAGCAGCAGCGCGGGACACTCGCACGACGCTGCCCCGCTCAAGTCCGCCGGCACTGGCTGGAACGGCCTCGGCCCTGGATGGCTCCCTATTCGGGTCTTGAGGCGGTTTGGGTTGGCGTGCGGTTTGCCTCTCGAGTAGGCGTTCGCACGGCCTGCGCTCATTAGAGGCCCGTCATGGGTCGATAACAAGGGTGCCGTGGAAATCCAGGCGCTTTTCATCCCCATGCTCGCCTCGCTCGGGCTTCTTGCCGTCCTGGCCGGCCTGGTGCTCGCCAAGCGGCTCACGCGCTCGCGCGCCGAGCGGCGCTCCCGGCGTCGGCGTCAGCGCTGGCTGGACGCGCTCGGCCCTGGCTCGCCGGTCGAGGTGCGGCTTGCCGAGCTGAGGGCGCTTGCGCGTGCCGCCACGTGCAGCAGGGTCGCCCAGGACGATCTGCTCGCGATGGCGGCGCGCCTGGACCTGCCACCCCGCGACGAGCGCGAATGGCTGTTCGTGCGCGCGCTCGAACGCGGCGGCCTCGAGCGGGCGCTTTTCGATGCTCTCGGCGCGCGCCGCGCCATGGCCCGCGGGCGGGCGGCGTTGCTCGCCGCGCGACTGGGGCTCCCGGGCGCCGACGCGGCCGTTGCGCCGCTGCTGGCCGACCGCGACCCCGACGTGCGTGCGGCCGCCACCCAGGCGCTCGCCGTCTGCGCCACCGAGCGAGCGGCGGAGGCGCTGCTCGACGCGCTGCGGCGCGAACTCGTCGAGCCGGAGCGTGTGGTCGAGCGCCTGACCGGCAGCTTCGCCGTCGGGCCGCTGCTGCGCGCACTCGACCGTCCCGAGCTCGAGGGGCGCCGCCCCTGGCTGGCCGAGGCGCTCGGCCTCACGGGCGACCCGCGCGCCGAGTTGCCGCTCGTGATACTCCTCCGCGCCGACTCGGAGGAAGAGCGGATTCGTGCCTGCCGGGGGCTTGGCAGGCTTGGGCTCGCTAGCTCCTGCGACGCCTTCCTCGGCGCGCTCGAGGACCCGTCGCCCGCGGTCCGAACGCAGGCCGCCCGCGCTCTCGGCGCGCTTCGCGACGAACGCGCGCTGCCGCTGCTCGTGGCCCATCTCAGCGACTCCTCGTGGTGGGTGCGCGCCCGCTCCGCGGAGGCGCTCGCGGCGCTCGGCGACGCCGGCGCGGCAGCGCTGCGCTCATGCGCCAGCGACCATCCGGACCGCTTCGCGCGCGACAGGGCCGCGGAGGCGCTCGCCCGATGATCGACGGCGGGGTGGGTGCGCTCCACGAGGCGATCCTCGCCCTCAACCTCTTCTTCCTGGCCTATATGGCGGCGATGCAGCTGAACCAGGGGCTGCTCCTCTACCTCGGCTGGCGCGAGATCTCCGAGTACGTCAAGCGCAGCGCGCTGCGCGACTACGAGACGATCGGCGCCTCGGACTTGAGCGTGCCGGTGTCGATCATCGTGCCCGCGTACAACGAGGAGTGCGTGATCGTCGAGTCGGTGCGCTCGCTGCTCGGCTGCGAGTACAGAGGGCTCGAGGTCGTGGTCGTGAACGACGGCTCGAGCGACGGCACGCTCGAAGCGCTCCGGGACGCCTTCCGGCTCGTCGAGGACAAGCGCGTACCGCGCACCAGCCTGCCGTCAGAGCCGGTGCTGGCCACCTACCGGAGCCTCGCCGACGAGCGGCTCGTCGTGATCGACAAGGTGAATGGCGGCTGCAAGGCCGACGCCATGAATGCCGGCCTCTGCTACGCCCGCTACCCCCTCTTCTGCGCCACCGACGCCGACACCGTGCTCGAGCGCGATGCTCTGCCGCGGCTCGTGCGCGAGTTCCAGGTCCGGCCGGAGACCGTCGCGGTAGGGGGCATCGTGCGCATCATCAACGGCTCGAGCGTGAGCGACGGTCACGTGCGCGAGGTCAAGACGCCGCGCAACCTGCTCGTGAACCTCCAGATCGTCGAGTACCTCAGGGCCTTCCTGCTGGGGCGCACGGGCTGGTCGCGGCTGCGGGCGCTGCTGATCATCTCCGGCGCCTTCGGCCTATTCCGCCGCGAGCTCGTGATCGCCGCAGGCGGATATGACAAGACCGCGCTCACCGAGGACGCGGACCTTGTGGCGCGACTGCACCGGCTCTGCCGAGCGCGGGACATCGACTACCGGATCGGTTTCATCGCAGACCCGGTGTGCTGGACAGAGGCGCCCGCCAGCCTCTCGGTGCTCGCTCGGCAGCGAGAGCGCTGGCAGCGCGGCCTCGTGCAGGTGCTGTGGCGCTATCGCGGGATGATCGGCCGCCGTCGCTACGGCGCACTCGGCCTCTTCGCAATGCCCTACTTCGTCGTGTTCGAGGCGCTCGGGCCGCTGGTCGAGGTGCTGGGCTACACGTGCTTCGCCCTCTCGCTCGGCTTTGGCTGGGTGTCGGCCGCGTCGGCCGTCGCCTTCTTCGTGGTGGCGATCGCTCTGGGCACCGCGTTCTCGCTCGGCTCGCTGCTGGTCGAGGAGCGGGCCTTCCAGCGCTACCGCGGCTGGCGCTGCTTCGGCCGCCTGATCCTCGCCGCCGTGCTCGAGAACTTCCTCTACCGCCAGTGGTACGCGCTGGTCCGGGTGAAGGCCTGCGTCGCCATGGCGCTGGGCAGGGAGGCCGTCTGGGGCGAGATGGTACGCACGGGTTTCGGGCCTAGTCCCGTCCCCGTCCCGAGCGGCCGGCCGAGCGAGCCTTGAAATCGATCACGATCCGCACGCCCTGCAGGCCGTAGCGATTGCGCAGGCGGTTCTCGATGAAGTACGGCGGTCAGGTGACGGCGGGGGCTATGGCGACGAGTCCGTTGAGCTCCTCGAGCCGGCGCTGTACGAGTGCCGCGGCCATCGCGCCCTCGCCGACGGCTCCGGCCACCCGCTTGGTCGATCCGTGACGGGCGTCCCCGGCGACGAAGACACCCGGCGCATCCTTGTCGCCGGCGCCCTTCTTGCCCGTGGCCGCGGAAACCTCCTTCTTGCCGGTCGCGTACGAGCACCTCCGTGATGGACAGCCAAGCGACCGCTATCCCGAGCGACCACCCAACGGTGGCGAGCAAGCGGGACAATGCCCAGGTGCGCCTCGGCCCCGTCATCGCGCTGATCGACGGCGAGCACCACCCGCCGGCGGTGCGGGACGCCCTGGAGCGCCTCGCCGGCTCGCGGGATCTTGCCGGCGTCGTGCTGGTGGGCCGTGGCGAGAAGCTGCCGCCCGGCCCGGTCGCCGACCTGTACGGGCGTCCGGTGCGCGACGACCCCGAGCGTGCGCTGCGCGACCTGGCGGGAAGCGCAGAAGCGGTGGTCGACCTGGCCGACGAGCCCGCGCTGGCGGCCACGGCGCGGCTGCGGCTGGCCTCGCTCGCTCTACACCTGGGCTTGGCATACGAGGCGCCGGGCATGCGCCTGGACCCGCCGGTCTACGAGCCCCTCGCCTTTCGAGGGCCCAGCCTGGCGGTCATCGGCACCGCCAAGCGCACGGGCAAGACGGCGGTGGCCGGCCACTGGGCCGGACTGCTGCGCGACGCCGGGCTGGACCCCGTGATGGTCTGCATGGGCCGCGGCGGCCCAGCCGAGCCGCGAGTGGCCGAGGCGGCCACCGCGCTGGACGACCTGCTGGCGATCGTGGAGGCGGGCGGACACGGGGCGTCGGACTACCTCGAGGACGCCGTCCTGGCCGGCGTGCGCACGGTGGGCTGCCGGCGGGTGGGCGGCGGGCCCACCGGCGCGCCGCAGGAGTCGACCGTTGTGGCCGGCGCCGAACTGGCGGCCTCGCTGAAGCCCGGCGTGCTGCTGTTCGAGGGCAGTGGCGCCTGCGTGCCCCCGGTGGAGGTGGACCGCACCGTGTGCGTGGCCGGCGCGGGCGCCGCCGAGCCGTTCGCGGACTACCGGCTGCTGCGCGCCGATCTGGTGCTTGCCGCGCCGGATGCCCCGGTGGACGGCTTTCGCTTCGAGCTGCGCCCGGAGCCCGCCGAGGCGCTGGCGCCGGGCGCGCGCGTGGCGCTGTTCACCACCCGCGCCGGGGGCTGCGAGGGGGCGGATCCGGTCGTGGTCAGCACGAACCTCGCCCGGCGCGAGGCGCTCGCGGCCGACCTCGACCGGGCCGCGGCGGAGCGATGCAACGTCTACCTCACAGAGCTGAAGGCAGCCGCCGTGGACACGGTGGCCGTGAGGGCGCGGGCCGAGGGCGCGCGGGTGGCGTTCGTTCGCAACCGTCCGGTGGGACTGGACGGCGACCTGGACTCCGAGCTGATGGCGCTGGTGTCGCGCGGTGGCTGACCCGATCGTCTCCCATGGCGGCCACGGGCTGCCCTACTCGAAGGGACTGATGGCCCAATCGCTGTCCGCGTCCGGCCTGTCACCGCTGCGCGCGTTCGAGCTGGCCAGGGAGGTGGAGCGGCGGCTGATGGCCGACGGGACATCCGAGATCGACCTGGCCGGCCTGCGCGCCCTCACCGGTGAGGTGCTGCTCGCGGCCGAGGGGGAGGGGGCGCTGCGGCGCTGGCGCGGGTGGAGCGGGCTCGATCGCCTCGACCCGCCGCTGATCGTCCTGATCGGCGGGGCGGCGGGGGTGGGCAAGTCCACGCTGGCCTCGATGCTGGCCGCGCGGCTCGGCATCACGCGCGTGATCGCCACCGACGTGATCCGCCAGGTGCTGCGCGCGTTCTTCACGGCGGAGGCCGTTCCCTCCGTGCACGCCTCGGCGTTCGAGCTGGACCTGGACGGGTTCTCCGAGCAGACCGAGCTGGTGGCCACCGGCACCGCCGCCATCGTGGAGCGCGCCTGCCAGGAGCGCACGCCGATCGTGGTGGAGGGGGTGCACGTCGTTCCCGGGACGCTGAACCCCGAGCTGCTGGACCGGTGCGTGGCCGTGGAGGCGATGCTCGTGGTGTCTGACGAGGAGCTCCACCGGGGGCATTTCTCGCTGCGCGGCGCGGCGCGGCCCGCCGAGCGCTACCTCGCACGCTTCGCCGAGATCCGCACGCTGCAGGACCACCTCACCGAGCGCGCGCACGCCGAGGGCATCGCGGTGATCGAGAACCGCGGTGCCGACGCCGCGCTGCAGCGGCTGATGGAGCTGGTGCTGGACACCGCCGGAGAGCGGCAGGACACCCTCGGCTAGCCTTCGCGCCTTCCCACATCTCGCGAAGCAGCCGGCTCGGCCGGCTGCGCACGATCCTATTCCGACCAAGGAGCCAGTCCACGTGTCCGTCCTGCAACGCTCAGAGCTCGAAGAGAGCCCGCTAGCCGATCTCCACGCGATCGCGTCGGAGCTCGGCATCGAGGGCTACCGGGCCCTGCGCCGGGACGACCTCGTAGGAGCGGTGCTCGAGGCGCAGGGGGGCGAGGGCGAGTCCGAGCCCGGCGGAGACCCCGTGCCCGCCGGCGACCCCGAGCCCGACCCGGAGGGCGAGGGCGCCGACGAGGTGGTTCCGCGTCCCAGGCGGCGAGGCCGCAGGCGCTCCAAGAAGGACGAGCCGGCCGAGAAGCCGGACCCGGACGAGGATGACGAGCACGACCGCGACGAGGCCGAGCCCGTGGACGACGACTCTGACGGCGACGGCGACGGCGACGGCGCCGAGGAGGAGCTGGCCACCGGTGTGCTCGACGTGCTGCCCAACGGCAGCGGCTTCGTGCGCGTGGGCGGCGAGGGCCAGTCCCACGACGACGTGTACATCTCCCCGGCGCAGATCCGCCGCTGCGAGCTGCGCGCGGGCGACGAGGTGTCCGGCCCCGTGCGCCCGCCCCGCCGCAACGAGCGCCATCCGTCGCTGGTCCGGGTGGCCACGGTGAACGGCCGCGACGCCGAGCCGCCCGAGGAGCGTCCGCTGTTCGACGACCTCACCCCCGTGCATCCCACGAAGGCGCTCAAGGCGCCCAAGGCGCTCTCGAAGGTGCCGTTCGGCCGCGGGTCCCGCGTGGCGATCGCCGGTGGCCCCGGTGCCGGTGCCACCCGCCTGTTGCGCGAGATCGTCTCGACCCTTGCCGGCGACAAGGACCTGGCCGTGACGGTGGCCCTCGTGGGCGCGCGCCCCGAGGAGGTCACCGAGTGGCAGCGCGACAGTGGCGTGCCCGTGACCGGCGGGGCGTTCGACAACTCCCTTGAGACCCAGACCCAGGCGGCCGAGCTGGCCGTGGAGCGCGCCAAGCGCACCGCCGAGCGCGGTGGGCACGCCGTGGTGGTGCTCGACTCGCTCGAGTCGCTGCCCTCCGGCGCAGCGCGGCGCATCTTCGGGGCCGCCCGTGCCACCGAGGAGGGCGGCTCGCTCACGGTGGTCGCCGCCACCGGCCACGCCTGGGAGCCCCAGCGCCAGGCCAGCACGCGCGTGGCGCTCGAGGCGCCGGACGCCAAGGGCGAGCCCCAGCTGTCGGAGTCGCGTTCCGGCACGCTGCGCGCCGACCTGTTGGCTTGACGGAAGCGCCGCAGCCTCAGCAGCCGCGGGAGCCCACCAGCCCCGACGAGGAGCTGCTCGAGGCCGAGACGCTGGCCATCGCGAGCCAGCTCTCGGACGAGGCGAGGGTCGAGCGGATCGCCGACGAGCTGCGGAGCGGATTCGACGCGCTCGCCGGGGTCGGACGGGCGGTGTCGATCTTCGGCTCGGCCCGCACGCCCCCGGACCACCCCCACTACGCGAGTGCCCGCGACCTGGCTCGCCGGCTGGGGGAGGAGGGCTTCGCGATCCTGACCGGCGGCGGGCCGGGGATCATGGAGGCCGCCAACCGCGGAGCGCGGGACGCCGGCGTGGCCTCGATCGGGCTCGGGATCGACCTACCCGAGGAGCAGGAGATGAACGAGTGGGTGGGCATGCCGCTCACGTTCCACTACTTCTTCACGAGGAAGGTCATGTTCGTCCGGTACGCCAGCGCGTTCGTGGTCTGCCCCGGCGGCTTTGGCACCCTGGACGAGCTGTTCGAGGCGGCCACGCTGCGCCAGACCGAGAAGATCCGCCACTTCCCGATCGTGCTCTACGGCAGCGACTACTGGGGCGGCCTCACCGACTGGCTGCGTGACCCGGTGGAGGCCGAGGACATGGTGTCGCCGGGCGACGTGGACCTGCTCGAGCTCACCGACGATCCCGATCACGTGCTCGAGCTGGTGCGGGCCGTGGAGCACCGCAGGCCGCGGCGCTCGGGGGCCGCCGGCGGAACGGCCGACTAGCGCCGGTAGGCCACACGCTCCCAGGACGGTTCGGGCGAGAGCTCGATCGGCTCGTAGCCGCGATCCGGCTGGGCGTATCCAAAGCTGTGGTTGTCCTCGTCGAAGACGATCTCGAGCTCGCCCTCCATCACCCGCTGGTCCAGCCACGCGCCGCGGAACACCAGCCTGCGCAGCCAGTGCACCAGTGAGCGGTCCGAGGGACCGTGCAGGTCGCCCCAGCAGTCGACGATGTGCTCGCCGAGGGTGGAGTGGGGGTCGGTCACCTCGCCGTTCACGGCCAGGTTCACGAGGTCCTCCCGCTCCTCGCCGCCCAGCTCGCCGCCCACGAAGCCGAGCTTGACCGCCGCCTGCTCCACCCGCTCGGTGAAATCACGCTCGTTGAAGGTGAAGCGCAACTCGCCGTACTCCAGCACGTAGTCCGCCCCGGACTCGTAGTTGCCTCGTCGGGTGGTGGGGTCCATGGTCAAGCGACTCGAAGGGCAAAGAAGCGCCTTCGAGAGCGTCGGCATCCTAGCCCCGATCCCTTCACCGGCGGACGGAATGCAACGCCACTTGCACCGTCTTGGTGTGATAGCGGCGAAGGGGGGCGAAAACCGTGCCGCCCGAGACATAAGGGGCATGAAGCAGTCGCTGCTGATCGTGGAGGACGACGCCGCAACGTGCGCCTTCCTGGCCGACAACCTCACGGCCGACGGGTTCAACGTGGCGTGCGCCTCCGCGCTTGGGGAGGGGCTGCGTGCGATCGAGATGCGCCACCCGTCGCTGGTGCTGCTGGACCTCGCGTTGGAGGGCGAGGCCGGTGGGCTGGACCTGCTCGACCGCGTGCGTGGGGCGGACGGCATCGGCTCACGGATCGACCCCGACCTGCCGGTGATCGTGCTCACCGGCCGGGCCACCGAGGCCGACCGAGTGCGCGGCTTCGCCCGCGGAGCCGACGACTACTTGGTCAAGCCGTTCCACTACGGGGAGCTGCTCGGCCGCGTGCACGCGGTGCTGCGCCGCGCGCAGGGGCGTCCGCAGCGCGGCGTCCTTCGGGTCGGCGAGCTCACGCTCGACCCGTCCACGCGCGCGGTGCGGATGGCCGGGAAGCCGCTGCACCTGTCCGCCAAGGAGTTCGCCCTGCTGCAGGCGCTGGCCGAGGACCCCACGCGCGTGAAGACCAAGACCGAGCTGCTGCGCGACGTGTGGGGCTACCTGGCGATCGGGCGCACCCGCACGGTGGATGCACACGCCTGCCGGTTACGGCGGAAGCTGGGCGAGTCGGGTCGCGCCTGGGTCTTGAACGTGCGCGGCGTGGGCTACCGCTTGACGGAGGCGCCGTGAGCGTGACTCTCGCCGCCGCCCTCGCGGGATGGGCCGTCGCCGCCGTCTTGGCGATTGCCTGGTCGCGGTCACGGCGCCGGCTGGAGCTGGTGGCCCGTGCGGCGCACGAGCTGCGCGGGCCGGCCACCGTGATCGGACTGGGCGTCGCCGCCCTGCGCCGCGAGCCCGGTGGGCTGCGCCGGGCGCTGGCGCTGGAGTCCCAGCTGGACCGGCTCGCGGCCGGGCTCTCGGACCTGGACGCCGCCCGCTCGGGCAGACGGGCGGCCGCGCGTCCCGCGGCGCTGCCACTCGAGCGCGTACTCCGCGGCACAGCCGCCGGCTGGGTGCCGGCGGCGCGCTCCGCGGGCCGGCGCCTCCGTTTTCGATGGGACGGCGCGCCCGCGGTGGTGTCCGCCGATCGCGGGCGGCTGGCGCAGGCGGTGGGCAACCTGGTGGCCAACGCGGTGGAGCACGGGTCGGGCCCGGTCGAGCTGCGGGGCCGGCGGGCGGGGCAGCACGCGCTGGTCGAGGTCCGCGATGCCGGGCCGGCAGGCGCGCCTGCCGAGTCCCGCGGGTCTGACCGCGGGCGCGGTCTGCAGATCGCGGCCGAGGCTGTGGAGGAGGCGGGCGGGCGGCTCACCCTGGAGCGAACTCCCGATGGGACGCTGGCCGCAGTAGAGCTGCCGCTGGCCGAGCCGTGAGCGGTGGCCGCGCCCGCCGCCGCCGGGCACTGCTGCTGCTCTCGCTCGCGCTGGCCTGCGGCGGCCTGGCGGCGTCGGAGGTGGGCAGCCGCGTGCGCGAGGTGGAGGCGGCAGTGGGCGCCCCTGTGCCGGTGCTGGTGGCCGCCCGCGACGTGGCGCCGGGCGCCGACCTGAAGCCTGCGGACGTGGCGGTGCGCGAGGTGCCGTCACGGTTCGCGCCGCCCGACGCGCTGGGCGCTCCCGGCGAGGCGGTCGGGGCGCCGGTGGCGGCGGGACTGGTCAAGGGCAGCTACCTCACCGTGAGCTCCCTCGGTGCGGCGGAGGGGGCGGATAGCCGCGGACAGGGGCCGCTGCGCCGCGGCGAACGGGCCCTGGAGGTTGCCGTGGCCGGCGGTGAGTCGCTGGCCGGCGTCGCGGGGCCCGGGAGCCGGGTGGACGTGCTGGTGTCCACCGACCCGGGCGAAGGGCCGGCCCGCACGCAGCTCGCGCTGGAGAGCGTGGAGCTGCTGGACCTGGGAAGTGGCGGGGGAGCGGATCCGGGGCTCGCCGCGGGGGAAGGGTCCGCGGACCAGGGTGCGGCCGCGAACGCCTCGTCGGTGGCCACCCTACGCGTGACCGTGCGCCAGGCCGTCTACCTCACGGCCGCTCAGAACTACGCGCGCGAGGTGCGTCTGCTGCCGCGCCCGGCGGGAGACCGGGGTAGAGCGGGCCGGGCGGCGGTGGCGGCGGGCGAACTGTGAGTCAGGATGCCACCGCCACCTCGCCCCGCAGCGCGAATTGAAGGATTAGCGGGGCCGTAGGCACCTCAAGGCTTCATTTCTCTGGCCCGGAGCACCTCCAGGCCGCCGTCCGGCGTCCCCAGTAGCGCGCGCTCGGCCAGGCCGACGAACAGGCCGTGCTCCACCACGCCGGGCACGCGGCGCAGGTCCACGTCCAGGGCGTCCGGGTCGCTGCCCTCGGGCAGCGGGCAGTCCAGGATGTAGTGCCCCTCGTCGGTCAAATACGGCTCGTCTCCTTCACTGCGCAGTTCGGGCGCCGGCAGCAGAGCACCCAGCCGCCTCGCGGTGTCCTCCCACGCGAACCGGACCACCTCCACGGGCAGCCGGAAGCCCTCGCCCAGGCGTTCCACCTTCTTCGCCGCCTCGGCCACCACCACGAACCGCTCCGAGGCCGACACCACGATCTTCTCGCGCAGCAGCGCGCCGCCGCCGCCCTTGATCAGCCGCAGCGCCCGGTCCACCTCGTCGGCGCCGTCCAGAGCCAGCACGGGCCGCACCGACCCATCGAGCTCCACCACTTCGATGCCCGCCTTCTCAGCGGCGGCACGGGTCCGTTCCGACGCAACGACCGCCCGCACGTCCATGCCCGCAATCAACTCCACCACCCGCCACACGGCCCGCCCGGACCCGAGCCCGATCACAGAGCCCTCCTCGACGAGCTCAACGGCCGCCGCGGCAGCCGCCTCGCGGGCTGGGGAATGCTCGTCTGCCATCGCGGCGAAGCCTTTCATGCCAGGTCGGACGCGAGGCCGGACAGCCAAGTCGCCCGTAGCTAGACTGCTTACAACTCGTAAGTAAACATGGAGAGTGAAGCTGTGGAAACCCTGTTGCTGGTTCCCGTCGACGATTCAGTCGTCTTCCCCAACATGACCGTGACACTCGTCGTCGACGTGGGCGACGAGGACCGCGTGCTGATAGTTCCCCGCGAGGGCGAGGACTTCGCCAGCGTGGGCACCGTGGCCGAGGTGGCCGATCGCGTGCGGCTGCCCGGTGGCGGCCGCGCCGTGGCCCTCGCCGGCCTCCACCGCGGGGTCGCCGGCGCCGCGCACACCGACGCCTTCGGCAACCTCCGCGTGGAGGTGACCCCCCATCCCGACGACGAGCCCGTGGACGGCAAGACCCGCGACCTGGAGCGCGAGTACCGCGCCGTGGTCGAGGAGATACTCGAGCTGCGCGGCGACGACGGTCGCGTGTCGGCCTTCCTGCTCTCGATCTCGGAGCCCGGCGCACTGGCGGACACCGCCGGCTACTCGCCCGACCTGAGCTACGAGCAGAAGGTGGAGCTGCTCGAGACACTGGACGTGACCGAGCGGCTGGAGAAGTCGCTGGCCTTCCAGCGCGAGCGCCTGGCCGAGACGCAGGTGCGCCAGCGCATCCGAGACGACGTGCAGTCCGGCGCCGAGAAGCAGCAGCGCGAGTACTTCCTGCGCAAGCAGATGGACTCGATCCGCAAGGAGCTGGACGAGGACGACGCCTCGGTGGCGGAGGAGTACCGCCGAAAGATCGAGGAAGCCGGCATGCCGGCT
>Ga0075530_1000239_pt1 | contig 25003 bp, 19 predicted proteins | sample NGEPerD_2_FD_75101 | JGI IMG/M metagenome (GOLD analysis project Ga0075530, IMG submission 75101) | Arctic peat soil microbial communities from the Barrow Environmental Observatory site, Barrow, Alaska, USA - NGEE PermafrostL1-D | ecosystem: Environmental > Terrestrial > Soil > Wetlands > Peat ... | reverse complement strand
GACCACGTGGGAGGTGGTTGGAGGCTCAAAGTTGGCGAGGGCCGGGGCGGGGGCCGAAGTCCAAGGGGTGTCTACCACCGGCTGTCGGTGCGAGCGGCCGACCGCGGGCCTTGAAGACTGGGGGCCGGCCGAAAGCAGCCAAGGACGGAGCCCCAAAACCACCCGAAAAACCACCCACTTGGGCTATTCAGCTCCGTCACGAGTCCGCCTACAGTTGTTACAGAAAACCCAGATATCGGTACAATTCAGACAAATAGTTTTTGCCGGCGTTCTTGCCGAGATGGGGGTATGACAAATGGGAGGCTGTAATGAACACACGTCCTGAACGCCGAAGGCGAGCGCGCCTGGGCGTGATTCTCGCCGCGCTGGTGGCGGCCGCGCTGGCCACCAGCGCCCCGGTGGCGATCGCCGCCGACCCGGATCTGACCGAGGTTGCTCCGCGCTGCACCGGCGGCTCCAGCAATCCGACTTTCTACGCCGGAAACCGCCGCACGGCGGTGACGGCAGGGGGCCGGGTGCTCGTGGTCTACGACCCCCACGGCAGCGGCCAGCAGCTCAAGTGGCGCAACGCCGGCTCCTCCACATGGAGCGCCACCACGCGTGGCAGCGTCACGAACGGACAGCTCCTGGCGGCCGGCGACATCGCCAACGACCGCACCGCATCCATCGTGGTGGGACGCGACAGCTTGGGGGCCGAGCACGCCTGGGTTGTCTATGCGGGCTACGACTACAAGAAGGTTTCTCCCGTCAAGATGCGCCGGCTCTCGGACCTCGGCAACCATCTGGGGCCGAGTGTGGGACCGGAGGTCAATCTCGAGCCCGCGGGCCGCGGCAACGTGCGCGTCGACATGGCGTTCGAGGACACCTCGAGCGGACCCCGGGCGGTCCTGAGCTGGACCCGGCGGACCGGAGATACCCAGTACCAGCTCGTGGTCGCAGGTCTCACGAGCCTCGACAGCGACACCCCGAGCCTGGTCCAGACCACTGCGCTCTACACCGGCTCCAGTGCCAACACCTCCGGCACCCTGGTGCCGTCGGCTCAAGGGATGCGGGTGGTGGCCCGCACCAGCAAGCTCAAGCTCTTCGCCCACTCCCCCAGCGCCGCTCTGACGAGCTGGACCACGGGGTCGGCGAGCGTCAGCATGGCTCGCAAGGCGAAACCGACGGCCGTGGCGCTGAGCTCAGGCGATATCCTCGCAGTTGGTGAGAGCGATACCTCGGCCCACGTTGTCAAGGCGATCCGCTTCTCGAGCAGCGGCAACACCGCCACGACCGAGCTCACCACCTCGAGCGGCTACGCCAACCCGGCCGTCGTTCACACCAGCGGAGACAATGCCCTGCTGGTCATGGTCAACCGCACCACGAACTCGGTGGTGTCGAGGGCTCGCACGGGAAGTTCGTGGGGTGGAGAAGTGACCGAGATCGGCCCTGCGGCGGGCGGCGACTACGCCTGGCCCAACGTGCTGCGCGAGCCGGTGGGCGGCTACCTCCGGATCCTCGTAGACGGCGCCAAGTGCCCGACCAACAAGCAGCAGAACCAGGTGCTGGCCTACTCTCGGCTCCTATAGGAGAACCTGGGCTATCGGGCACAGCACCAGCAGCTCGTTCCTCTATCCTGTGTGATCGTGGCGGCCTCCGGGCCGCCACGTTGGCGTGCGGCCCCCGACGGCCGCCGACTCACAACCGAACCCGATCAAGAGAGGTGCGATGGAGACGAGGAAGCTGGGGTCCCACGGGCCCGAGATAACCACCGTCGGCTTCGGCTCGTGGGCTGTGGGAGGGGCCTACAAGTTCGGCTGGGGGCCGACCGACGACGACGAGTCGGTGTCCGCCATCCGCCACGCCCTGGACGCAGGCGTCAACTGGGTGGACACCGCGGCCGTCTACGGCCTCGGTCACTCGGAAGAGGTCGTGGGCCGGGCCCTCGAGGGGCGCAATGCCGGCGAGGACGTCTTCGTGTTCACGAAGTGCGGGGGGTTCTTTAGGGAGAAGCTTGGCAAGGTCGAATACGACCTCCGCCCCGAGTCGATGCGCCGGGAGTGCGAGGACAGCCTCGGCCGCCTGAGGGTCGATCGCATCGACCTATATCAGATCCATTGGCCGGACAACTCGACCGGAACCCCCATTGAGGAGTCGTGGGCGACGATGGCCGAGCTCGTGGACGAGGGCAAGGTCCGATGGGCGGGCGTCTCCAACTTCAGTCTCGAGATGCTCGATACGTGCGAGACCATCCGCCACGTCGACTCGGTGCAGCCGCCCCTGAACCTCATCAAACGAGCCGCGCGGCAGGATGTGATTCCGTGGGCCAAGTCTCACGGCGCCGGCGTCCTCGCCTATGCCCCCATGTCCTCCGGCCTGCTCACCGGGAAGTACGACCGCCACAGCCTCGATGACCTCGCCCCCGATGACTGGAGGCGTAACTCAGCAGCCTTCAAGGAGCCCGAGCTGTCCCGCAGTCTGGCCCTCGTGGACGAGCTGCGCGACATCGCCCGCTCCCACCGCCTGTCACTTCCCGTCTTAGCCGTGGCCTGGGTGCTGGCGGTTCCCGGGGTCACCGGCGCCATAGTCGGGGCCCGCCGCCCCGACCAGGTCGACGGATGGCTTGAGGCGGGCTCTGCCGAGCTCGACTCTGCGGCCTTCGAGGAGATCGAAGGTGCCGTGAGGCGTTCGGGCGCGGGCTCCGGCTAAGTGCACCTCCCCATAAATACGGTGGCATTCGAGCGCCTCTACATCCCCGCTCGCGGCGTTTCACGGCTCCGCCGAGGTCGGAATTGGGATTCAATCTGTCGCTCACGCACCCTCCGGGTACGCAGCGCTCCTCGCGCCTGGCGAAACGGCTCCGCCGAGGTCGGAATTGGGATTCAATCGGGGCGCAGTGACGCTCACGGCTCCGCCGAGGTCGGAATTGGGATTCAATCGGTGCGCACCGTATTTCCGGTGCGGAGCACTAGGTACTGCTAGCTGTGAGCCACGGACCGGCCGAACAACCCGGCGAGCAGGCGCTCGGTCAGCGACTGCACTTGGGTCGCCATCTTGATGTATCCCTTCTCGGGTCCCCCGAAGGGATCCTGGATGTCCTCGCCGGGGACGAAATCGGCCTCGGAGCGGGCGTCGTGAGCGCGCTTCAAGGCCGCGCGCGCCCGGTCGTCCGGGTCTGCCTCGTCCGGGCTCTCGATGCCCTCCAGAAGCCTGACCAGCTCGACCAGCGTGAACGTCTTCTCATAGGGAGCACCCTTTTCGACCACGGCGGCGGCGACGTGACTGCGCTCGAGGCCGATGACGAGATCGAGCTCTTCCAGAGTGACGTCCGCCAGCGGCCGGGCTCGGTGCGAAGAAACATCGAGCCCCACGCTCAGGCCCGCCTGCAGGACTTCGGGCAGGGCGGGGGCGGGGCCCAGGTCGAGCAGCCCGGCAGAGGACACCTCGAGGGGCAGAGACGCAGCGTGGGCCCTAACGAAGCCCTCCGCTATGGGGCTGCGACAGCGGTTACCGGTACACAGGAACAGGATTCGGAACATGGAGGCCATTATCCCAGCTCCGATGGCTGAGCCGGCGACGGCCGAGCCCCCGGAGGAGGGCGGCAAGGCACGTCCGAAGCGCAAGATTGCGCTCATCCTCCTCGGCGCGGCCATTGTGATCGCCTCGTTGAGCGCGTTCGTTGTCATCCCCGTCGCCCAGGACCTGCAGGCGGCGCAAGGACTGTTGAGCCGCTCGCGCGACCTCGAGGTGGAGACGCTGCGTCCGGCGAGAGGGCGTCTCGCCCACGCCCGCGGCCGCCTCCACTCGCCCGCGGCGGCGCTGCTGCGCCTGCTGCCGGTCGCACGACAGAACATCGATGCGCTGCGGGCGGTGGCCGGGTCGGGACTCGGGGTTGTCGACGCCGGAATCGATCTCGCCACCACCCTGCGCAGGGCCGAGCAGCAGGGTTTGACGCGGCCGGGCCGCATTCGGATCGCGGCCTTGCGCCAGCTGCAGGAGCCGGTGCGCCGGCAATCGGACGCTCTGGGCCGACTCGAGAGCGAGCTGCGCTCTCATCGAGGGGCATGGCTGCTCCCGCCACTGTGGGACAGACTCGACGCTCTGCTGAGCCAATCCGAGGACCTAAGCGAAGCGGCCGAGGCGGCCGCGGGAGTGGTGGACATCGCCCCCGGCCTGCTGGGATCGGACGGTCCCCGCGACTACCTCGTGCTGCTCCTCAACAACACAGAGCTGCGCGGGGCGGGCGGAATCCTCTCGGGCATCGGCTCGCTCACGATCGACCACGGGCGCATCGAGCTCGGCGACTTCTCCCATTACAAGGACCTCGCCGATCCTCCGCCTTTTCGCAGGGTGGCCTCGCCGCCCGACTTCAGGGCCCACTTCGCCACCTATCGGGCCGATACCACGAGGTGGGTCACGACCTCGTCCTCCCCGGACGTGCCCGACGTCGCACTCGTGGCAAGAAGGCTCTATGCGCTCACCGCCGGCCCGGTGGTGGACGGCGCCATCGTGGTGGACCCCCGCGGGCTCACCGCGCTTATGCCACGCCGCGCCCGGATTAGGGTCCCCACCACCAACCGGGTGCTGCGGCGCGACGACGTGGCCGATTACGTCTACTCGGACGCCTACAGCCAGCTCGGTGGAGCCGAAGACCGTCGCCGGGAGTCACTGATTGTCGTGGGACAGGCCGCGTTCTCCTCGATCCTCGAGAGCCAGCTCGACGCTTCGGCGCTGACCGAGGACGCGGCGGCAGCCGCAGCCGGCGGCCACCTTCGTGTGGTCTCGTTCGATCCGAAGGAGCGCCGAGCTCTCGAGTCGGCGGCGATCACCGGGAACCTTGGCGTTCCGAGAGGCGATGCCGCCATGGCGACCGTGCAGAACCTCGGCGGCAACAAGCTCGACTTCTACTCGCAGCGCAGCCTGTCACACGCCTGCAGGATCGATCCCGGCGTCCCGACCGCATGCCAGACCGCGGTGGACATTAAGAACCGAACTCCGCTCGGACTTACACGTTACGAGTTTCAGTATTTCCCTTACGGCCTGTTCAAGAACTTCGTCGAGGTCTACGTGCCCGCCGCCGCCCGGCTCGAGGCGGTGCATCTGGGAGGCAGACCCATCGAGTTCATCACCTACCGGGAGGACGGCTACAAGTCGATCGGGGTCTACCTCGAGATTCCCCGCAACGACACGGCGAGGATCACGGTGCGCTACACGCTGCCGGAAAAGAACAACGGTTACTCGCTGGAGGTTCGGCCCCAGCCGCTGACCGATGACGGCGACATCGAGCTTCGGCTGTTCACCCCGCCCGATTGGCAACTGAGTGGACCCGACGGAGCCCGCATCGAAACCGGGCGACTCCTCTATCGGGGCCGCTTCGACCAGGCTCTAAAGCTAGAGGCCGGTCCCAGTGATAGGAGCGGCCTCTCGTCGCTGTGGTTGCGGCTCTCCAGGTTCTGGAACGAACCCCTGTTCTAGGCGAACTTTGTGGCTCTGACCACCTCACAGGTGGTTGCGGCGACAAGAGTGGGGGGCCAAAGCTAGAGGCCGGTCCCAGTGACAGGACCGGCCTCCTCGTTTCCAGGTTCTGGAACGAACCTCTAACTAACTCTGGTCTAGGCGTCCGACTTGGCTCGCGCCGCCCGCACAGCAATCGCACCGAGGGCAACTGCGCCCGCACCCACGATCACGAACAGAGTGACGTCCCCGCCGGTGAACGGAAGGGTCTGACCGCGGACCTGAACGCTGGGGCCCGCACCGGGGGCCGGAACAGGTCCGGGCTGGGTTATTACGTTGGGACCAACCTCATCCTCAGGAGGAGTGTCGCCCGACCCTGTTTGAGCCAATGCCACGCCGCCCAGGGCCATAAGGGCCGCTACCATCAGGCCCACCACCGAAATCCTCAAGAACTTCACAACATTTCCCCTCTCTCGAACCGGCTCGGTATTCGGCCGCGCCGCCCACTCTTTTCCGTGTGCCGAGCGTTTCATACCTACCACCAGTTTTTTGCAGGTGGCCGACGCCTATGATACGCGTAGGTCTGGGCCTGTTTCAAGGCACAGAACCAAAAACCACCCACTTGGGCTAGTCATCCTTCGACTTGAGTGCTCCGCACCGGAAATACGGTCAGCACCAATTGAATCCCAATTCCGACCTCGGCGGAGCCGTGGGCGTCACTGCGCCCTGGTCGCTAGGCGCGAGGAGTGAGCGTACCTGGAAGGTACGTGAGCGACAGATTGAATCCCAATTCCGACCTCGGCGGAGCCGTGGAACGACGCGAGCGGGGATGCAGGGGCGCTCGAATGCGGCCGGATTTACGGGGAGGTGCACTAAGCGCCGAGTGGCAGTAGAATGTCCATATAGAGCATCTGACCACCCAGATCCATGACGGCGGGCCCTGCTGAGGGGCCGTGCGTCTATTGCGTATCTGATTTCTTTTCGCGATCATCTAAGATCGTTCTCGAAGTGTGGCACTGCTGAGATCGCGAACTCGGTCTACGCACAGAGTGCCACAGACGCAAAGCCCCGACTCACGAAGAAGAGGCTCACCTTGTCACTAAGCCAGTTCGACACGCATGCAAATCAGATGGAAGGCTTCGACATCCAACAGTACCTGGCCGTCATTCGGTCGCGCAAGTGGCTCATCGTGTGGGTCACCGCGCTGGTCGTGATCGTCGCTCTCGCCTTCTCCTATCAACAGAAGCCGGTCTACGACTCCGAGGCCCAGGTCTTGGTCAAGCCTTTCGCACAGAGCGGCGACCAAACTGATTTCGAGGCGCTGAACCTCGAGACCGAGGTGCTCATCGCCACCTCGCCCGAAGTCGCCCAGCTCGCCGGTGAAGTCCTGGGAGTAACCGACGGAGGAGAGCTCTTGCGAGGGCTTGAGGTCGTCTCGGCTCAGGACACCGAGGTGCTGCTGTTCCGCTACTCCCACTCCGACGCAGAAGTCGCCCAGGAGCGTGCGCAGGCGTTCGCTCAGGCTTACGTCGACCGCCGTGCTGAAAACGCCCAGGGAAACCTCGACGTGCGCACCAAAGTAATCCAGACCACCATCGCAACGCTCAACGAACAGGCCAGGGGACTCAATGAGCAGGTCGCTGCGACCAGCGACCCAATCGAGCAAGCGAGGTTGCAGGAGGAATCCGGTTTGGTTTACTCCGCGATCTCCCTCGAGCGCGCGAAGCTGATCGACATCGCAACCCTGAGCAACCAGGACCTCGGCCGGGTGCTGTACCCCGGCTATCTCCCGACCAGGCCCAGCAGCCCCAACCACAGCAAGACCGGTGCGATCGCTCTGCTCGCAGGTCTCGCCCTGGGAGTGGGCGCAGCCTTCCTCAAGGACCGGCTCGACGACCGGCTCACCGGTCGCGCCGACCTCGAGAGCTACACGGGGGCTTCGGTGCTCGCGGTCGTGCCTCGCACGGCGCAGTGGCGCAAGGCGTCGGAGGCGTACCTCGCAACCGAGAGCGACCCCCATTCGGTCGTCTCGGAGGCGTATCGAACATTGCGCACGGGGCTGTTGTTCGCCGCTTCGCAGCGTGAGATCAAGACCGTGCTCATCACCAGCGCTCAGGCGGGCGAGGGCAAGACTGCAACCACGGCCAACCTCGGTGTCGTGCTGGCCCAGGCCGGAAAGCGCGTGATCATCGTGTCGGCGGACCTGCGCAAGCCGCGCCTCAACAACTTCTTCAGCACCAGAGCGCCCAAGGGTCTGACCAACGTCCTCGCCGGCGAATGCCGGGCAACCGAGGCGCTCGTGCCCGTGAGCGCGGCGGCCAGCAACCTTCGCCTCTTGCCGAGCGGCCCCATTCCGGGTAACCCGGCCGAGCTGTTGGGCTCAGAGGCGATGCGCAAGCTCATTGCCGAGCTGCGAGGCGCCGCTGACTTCATCCTGATCGACGTAGCACCGATCCTGGCCGTGGCGGACGGCATGACGCTGGCGCCGATGGTGGACTCGGTTCTGTTCATCGCCGACGCCGCACAGGCCACCGGTGGCGGGATCCAGCAGGCACGTTCGCAGCTCGACCAGGTCAACGCCCGGGTTGTCGGCGCCGTACTCAACAACTTCGACCCGTCGAAGTCGCGCGGCTACTCGGTGGCCGCTCCTTACACCCACTATCGCCATGCAGCCGAGAGCTCCTCGAAGCGATCTTCGGTGGTGCCTTGGAAGAAGGCATCGCGCGGCAACTAAGTCCTCGTAAATTCGGTGCGGAGCACTGAGTTGTCACTGAGTTGTTTGAGATCTCTTATCTGAGATAGATCGTTCGTCCTCTCGACGAAAGGCTAGCCATACATGGGCGCACTCGCCAAGACGGTGACCGAAAGCGAAGCCCTGCGCAAGGTCGCCATCCCCGCTTATCGCATGTACGCGCGGGCGATGGTGTTCAACCGGGGGCCGCGCGTGCTCGCCAACAGCATGCCCAAGACCGGTACTCACCTGGTAGCGGCCCTGCTCAAGAACCTGCCGCACATGCTGTTCTCGGGCCGGCACCACACGCTGCCGCAATTCGAGCTCCCCGGCGCGCCTCGCGCCACCGAACGACGCGGCGTATGGAAAGTCGACTGGGACCGGCTCGAGCGCTCGCTCGCAGCCGTCAACCATGGCCAATACATGACCGCCCACTTCGCTCCCGCCCCCGAGCTGCTGGCGATGCTCGAGAAGCTCGAGTACAGGAACATCATCATCATGCGCGACCCGCGCGATGCGGCGGTATCCAGCGCCTTCTACATCACAAGGCTCAAGCGGCACTTCTTGCACGAGCGCTACAACACCGAGTTCCATGCGCCGGGTGAACGCATCATGGCCTCCATCACGGGACTTCCTCCCACCGACCGCTACCGGGGCCTCGGCTCAATCGGGAGCCGGGCCGGCCGTTACCGACAATGGTTCGACGTGCCCAACACATACGGATGCCGCTTCGAGGACCTCATCGGGCCGAGCGGCGGCGGAGACGCAGTCAAGCAGCTCGAGGTCGTCACTGCGATAGCACGCCACGTCGATCGTGAGGTCTCAGACGACGAAGCGCAACGGCTGGCACACAGGACCTGGTCACAAGACAGTTCCACGTTCCGCAAGGGAACGATCGGCGACTGGAGGAACCACTTCACCGAGGAGCACAAGAAGGCGTTCAAAGAGGTGGCGGGGGTCGAGCTCATCAAGCTCGGTTACGAAAAAGACTACGACTGGTAGCAGAAGTTCCAAACTTTGGATCCCTGCCCACACCCCGTGTGGGTACAGCTCCAATGTTGCCCCTGCCGATGACCTACAGGTAGCCGAGCTTCCTCAAGGCATCGCCGAAGCGGTCCTCGATCAAACGAGCCTGGTAGGGCTTCAATTTGTCCTGCCAACCCGCCACCGAACCGGTGTTGATGAAGCGAATGTCCGCACGCGCTCGTTCGCGCCAGCCTCGCTCGCGCGCGCTGTCCTCCTTGGCCCGCATTCGACGGAGCGAGTTGTTCTCTATGGCCATGCCGACGAGCTCGCGGCCCGAGGGTGCATCGAGAAAATCAAGGGCGCGAGTGAACACCCCTTCGGTGTCGCTGCGCAAGTCCTCGAACTTGACGAGATGAAGATGTCCGCTGCGGGCCGAGGAACTGTTGAGCCAGAACTCGACATGGTCGCCCCATGCCCCCCAGGGGTTCGAAGTCCCCTTGACGAAGTCGATCAGGAAGTCATTGAAGCTGCCGGTCTCGATGCCCGATCTCCTCAGCCACGAATACTCCGAGGCAACGACGTCGCGCGCGTCTCGTACCACGTAGATGACCCGCCTGTCGGTGTCGCTGAAGCGCTCGTGAGTCTGGATCAGTCGTCCACCGTCGGACAGCACAGCCAGAGCGTCGTGCTGCTTGCCGACCGAGGGGACGGCCTTTCTGATCGAGCCGAACTCGGCCGATTCGCGCGCCAAGGCCTCGAAAAAGAGGAAGCGCAGCCACGTGGTTCCGGAGCGGGGATAGGCGGCAAGAAAGCAGTCCTGAGGACATAGTCCGCGATGCCGGTACAGGACCAGAGGCCTGCGGAACACCTTGCTCCTGAAGCGCGCCTTCTTGAACGCCTGTGACGGCTTCGCCATTGAAATCACACTATCTGTAGTCTTCATCCGCAACGTCCATCGGCAGAAACCACTATTTCTTTGAGCAGAAGCTGAGTGTAGACTCGATTTCACCGCTCAGGAGAGGCTGGCGCGCGACGCGACGCCGGTCCGCTCGACGAGGAGATTCAGTGGCGACCCGAACTGCCCAACTTACAGGGAGGCTTCCATCCCTAGCACACAGCGATTGGCAGTGGATCGCGTTTGCAACATTGCTCGCCCTGATGACGGGAATCGCCTCCGCCATGCTGCCTCTGGCGGCGTTTGCAATCGTGCTCTTGCTGCTTCTCGTGGGAGCCGCATCCTTGAGCCTGGTCAACGTCGAGCGCGGCGCCACCCTTCTGCTGGTCGGAGGGGCCACCCTGCTCGGGAAAGGATGGGCAAACCTGGGAATCCCGGGGGCGGTGCCGCTGCCCATCACCGAGCTGCTGTTCATTCCCCTTGCCGGCATCGCTCTGCTGGTGCGGCGCACACGCCTCGAACCCAGGGTGCTCGTGCCGCTGGTGTTGTTTGCGCTGCTGGTGGCAATCCGAGTGGTCTTCGATTATCCCGTGTGGGGTATCTATGCGATCCGCGACACCACCGCCGCAATCGAAGCGTTCATCCTGCTGGTGGGCTACCGTGCCATCGCTCGGGACGGGATCGACTACTGGATAGCCAGATGCCGCTACCTGGCGGTCGCGGTGCTCATCTACGGTACCCTCTATCCCTTCCTCGATAACATCAAGGGCCCCAGCATCGGCTTGCAGCGCCAGGCCTCCCTGTTCGACCCCACCGGTGTGAAGTTCTCGGTGATCGCGTTCGGCATCTACTTCCTCGCCTTCGGCAAGGGCTGGGTCCGCCTCGGCTCCTTCGGACTCGTCACCGGTCTCTTGGGTCTCTACCAGGCCAGAACGCTTTACATCATGCTTCCGTTGGCAGTTCTCGCATTGGGATGGGCGCGCCATAACTTCGGACGCATCTTCATGCAAATGGTCCCTGCGTTGGCGATTGCCTTCCTCATCATCTCGACACTGGCGTCGGCTGCGATAGTGGGGTCGGAGGGCCCGGTCAGCACATCCTTCATTTCTTCGCACCTCAAGACGCTCGTCGGGGAGGAGGGACCCAACGCCAAGACCATCGACGCCCGCCAGGACTTCTTCACCCAGACCGTTGACTTCGTGTTCCAGTCGCCCGGGACCGCCATCGTGGGAGTGGGACTGGGGCCCGACCTCACCTTCGGGCAATGGGTCGGTGACGAAGGCCAGCTCGTCAGAAACCCCCACAACAGCTATCTGGAGACATTCGCCCGCACCGGCTTCTTGGGCTTCGGCCTGTGGATGATGCTGTTGCTTTCCTGTGTCATTCCGATTGCGCAGCGCGCTCGCAGCGGCTCTGGCCCCGTCGAGCGCTTCTGCGGCTGGACTTTTGCCGGTTCGCTGGTTTACCTCGGAGTCGCCGGGGCTCAGCCGATCCTGGCCTTCCCCTACGGCACCGTTCCTTTGTTCTTCCTATTGGGAATGGGCCTCGCAGCCAGCAGGCTGCCTCGTCAAGCGACAGCGCTGCCGGAAGGCACGCTGTTGTTCAAGCCTCGTGCTGAGCTCGTTAGCGCAAAGGAGTTGCCGTGATCCTCGTGCCTGTTGGGAACATGGATCTAAGAGGGATCTCTTGCCGCCGGTGATCGACGACGCCGTCGCTCCTCCTGAGAACCTTTCCAAGAGACAGGCGGGCGACGCGCGCACTGTAGCCAAGGGCGGCGCCATCCAGATCGGTGGGCAAATCGCCAACCGGGCGCTGACATTCCTGTTTCTCGCGGTGGCTGTGCGAACGCTCGGCACCGACGGTTTCGGGCTCTACAAGCAAGTATTTCAGGTACTGACGATTGGCACCATGTTGGCGAGCGGGGGCTTTCCCTGGGCCTCCGTACGATTCATTGCACAGGCCAGGGCGCGCGGCGATCACGCCGGCTCGCGCGGTGCAGGTCAAGTCACTCTGGTGTCGACGGCCGTCATCTCGGCCGTCTTCTTCGCACTGGTCGTCGCCTTCCCCAGCCTGTTAGCCGGGCCCTTCGCAGACTCGGCTGCCGACCGTTCGGAGTTTGCTCTGTTGTTGCAGATCGGCGCCGCCTACATTCCCTTCTACGCCGTGATGCAGGTTCTTCGGTCCTGCACGCAGGCGTACAAGACGATGGTCCCGGCGGTCATGGTCGGTAACGTCATCCAGCCTGTCAGCCGCCTGGCGCTCGGCATCATCGCGCTGCTGGTGGGTTGGGCTCTTACCGGAGCGATGATGACACTGGTCATCTCCGGCGCCCTGGGGATGATCGCCGGGCTTTGGTACTACCGCCGCATGCTCACTGCAGACGAGCGCGCCGCCAAGCCGCGCGCCAACGTCAAAGAGATCCTCAAGTTCACTCTGCCTCAGGCCGGCGTCACGTTCTTTGGCACCGGCTCGTTGGGACTCGGCGTTCTGATCCTGGGCGCGTTCGGCACCGACGCAGAAGTGGGCCTGTTCGCCATCGCTACCGCGTTACAGACGGCCGGCAACGTCTTCGCCACCGGCATCGTTGCGATCTTCTCTCCGCTCGTCGTCGAGCTCTACGAAAGAACTGAGACGGCGAGGTTGGAAGCCCTCTATCAGACGATCAACCGTTGGATGGCGACTTTCTCGCTTCCCATCTTTGGCGCCCTGATGCTCGAGCCCGATCTCTTCGCCAGCATCCTCGGAGGCAACAGCGCCTTAGGCGCTGCAATCCTCATTCCTGTCCTTGCGGTCGGCAACATCGTCAGGGTGGCGACCGGGCCTTCGAGCACGCTGCTGTCGATGACGGGGCGGCCGATGCTCAACTTCTTCAACTCGTTCTTCGCCGTGGTTGCCTACGTCGGACTGGGGATCTGGCTGGTGCCCACCCACGGCGCTTTGGGGATGGCGATCGTCGACTCCGGAGTAACACTCGCGGTCAACCTTGCGAGAGCGCTCGAGGTTCGCATTCTGCTGGGCCTCAGGCCGTTCGGAAAGACCATCCTCAAGCCCATAATCGCCATCACCGCCGCCGCCGTTGCGGCCCTGCTGCTGCGTGTGTTCGTCTCCGAAACCGTCGTCTTCGAGCTCGCAGGGCTGGTCGTCTTCACAGTGGTCTACCTCGCCGCTCTCAAGGCGCTCGGAATCGACCCCGAGGAGCGTCATGTCTATGATGCCTTCAAAGACCGAATTCTCAAACGGCTGGGGCGCAAGAAGGCCTCTAAGTGACTTCATCAGCTGACGTCAAGGTTCTCTACATCATCGGCTGGGGCCGCAGCGGAAGCACGATCATGGGTAACCTCCTCGGTGAGATCGACGGCTTCTTCCACGGCGGCGAGCTCACCTACCTGTGGGAGCGGGGCTTGCTCGAGAGCCGCCGCTGTGGCTGCGGGCAAGTGATTCCCAGCTGCGAGCTGTGGTCCGACGTGCTGGGCCGCTCCTTCGGAGACGACTTCGCCGCCACTGTGGACGCCCAACACATGGTGCAGGCACAGCGAGACGAGGTGCGCGTGCGTCACACGTGGCAGCTGCTCAAGCGGCCGGCGGATCGCCTGCCGCAGGACGCCGCTCTCAGGCGCTACTCCGAAGCAATGCTCAGCCTTTACCAGCAGATCGCAACCGTCACCGGCGCCCGGGTCGTGATCGACTCCTCCAAGCGGCCTTCGGACGCGGCCTTGCTGCGATTGCTGCCCGGTGTAACCGCTTATTACGTACACCTTGTGAGAGATCCACGAGCGGTCGCCTACTCGTGGGCGAGAAAGAAGGCCCAGCTCGACCGGGACCGCCCGGCGCTGATGTCGCCACACAGCGTGCTCGATTCGACTGTGAGCTGGTTGAGCTGGAACCTGGCTGCCGAGGCGCTTCGCAAGCGAGCGGGGGCCGGGAACTTCAGCCTGGTGCGCTACGAGGACTTCGTATCCCAGCCGCATGCGGTTATCGAGCGAATTCTCGACCTCGTGGGCGAGGCGGGGGCAAGCGTGCCTCTCTCCGAGGACAAGGCCGCCGAGCTGTCGACCAACCACACCGTTTCGGGCAACCCCGACCGCTTCTCCACCGGCAAGGTCAAGCTGCGCGAGGACCGCGAGTGGCGCTCTAAGCAGGCCACCACGGACCGCCTTCTGACCACGTTGGTGGCGCTCCCGCTGCTTCATCGCTACGATTACGCGCTGCGCGGCTGACTAACGCTTCCAAAGCTCTCTCGTTTTTCGGCGCGCCGAGAACACCTTCCTTCACGGTTTCGCGCCGATAACGGGTTGCACTGTAGTCGATTCACGTCCCAATAGACTTCAGCAGGCATCAGCCAGCCACAGGTGTGAACTCTGCAGTCCATTCCACCGCGCTGACAGGTAACTCTCCTGTCTATTTCATAAAGTCACCTCCGGGCGATGCCGAAGCAAGACGGTGACAATCAGATGGCCCGGTCACAAGAGCAGCAGCGGGCCAAGAGCCAAGGCCTCATGAACGACGAGGTTTTGCTACCGTCGGATCGGAGGAACAGCAATGTCGACGCGATCGATCATGCGCGCGCTGTGCTTGCTCACAGCAGTCAGCGTTATAGGCACCCTGTCCTCGAGCAGAATCAACCCTCAGCCTGCGGCCACCGCCGCGGCCCTCTATCGCGTCGACGCCGGAGGCACCGGCGTGGTCGGCGGACAGCTGTGGGAGGGCGACACCGAGGTCACTCCGTCGCCGTTCGTGGCGAGCGAGAGCAAAGTGGTCTCCACCACTCCTGCCGTCGACATGACGCATGCCTCTGTGCCCGCAGGCACGCCCCAGAGCATCTTCAAGTCCGAGCGCTATGGCCGCTCGGCAACCGGTCGCACCGATCTGCGCTGGAAGTTCCCGGTTCCTGCCGGCAACTACCAGGTCCGCCTCTACTTCGCTGAGACCTTCCCGAAAGCGCAGGCGGTTGGCGCGCGCGTCTTCGACGTGGTCGTGGAGAACCGCATCGTGAGCGACAACCTCGACGTCTTCAAGCAGGTGGGCGGTTACAAGGCGCTGGCGAAAAAGTATCTCGTCACTTCCGACTCCGCGCTCAACGTGGACCTGCAACTGGTCACCGGTGCACCTCAGATCAAAGGCATCGAAGTGGCGCCGGCGCCCGCCGGCAGCACCCCTCCGCCTCCGGCTCCGAACCCCGAGCCGTCACCGGCTCCGGCGCCCGATCCTCAGCCCATACCCGACCCGCAGCCTTCACCCGACCCACAGCCCTCACCCACGCCGGACCCGGCCCCCGCGCCGGAGCCACAGCCTTCTCCGGCTCCCGATCCTCAGCCCATCCCCGACCCTCAGCCGCCCACCGACGGCGGCGGATGCAAGGGCAAGTTCGTCAACTCGGTCACCGGCCTGATGGCCGTGAACGGCGCCTCTAATACGACCTTCTGCATCGCAGCAGGCAACTACGAGATCGGCAGCAAGACTCTGACCCCGGGCGCAAACGTGTCTCTCATCGGCGCACCCGTCACCATGCGCCCCGACGGCTACGGGCACAACTTTGTGGTCGATGCCCCCACCAAGATCCACGGAACCGCCCCTGCCATCATCGACCTGTTCGACAAGTACTCGATCACCATCAAGAACCTCGATCTGTCTGGTGCCTCGGGTAGCTGCAACGACGGCATGCTCGGCACGGTCGTGACCAATGGCGTCGACATGAAGATCAGCTATTCCAGACTGCACCATGGTTTCAACCAGGGCATCGGTCATTCCGCGGGTGGCACCTTCGACCATGTCGAGGTCGACCACAACGGCTCGGCCTGCCTCGGCGGCCACAACACCGGCGGCATCAAGACAGGCAGCTCAAGTGGCTACACGATCACCAACAGCTATGTGCACGACAACATCGGCCCCGGCATCTGGTGCGACGCGAGCTGCGACAACTTCAACGTGCTCGGCAACGTCTCCGCCCGCAACTCGGGCCAGGGCGTGCGCTTCGAGCATGGCGCCCACGTCTCCGCATGCTCCACGTGCGAGGCCGTGATCACGAACAACGTGCTGATGGACAACGGCAACTGCACTTGTGATCACGACCTCACGAACGCGGGAGTGGGCATCAACTCGGCCGAGAACGCCGAGATCGCCTTCAACACGTTCGGGGGAAACTTCAACAACAACGGCGTCTACATTCAAAACGGCCGCCACCCGGTCTCCAACATCTCGATCCACGACAACACGATGGGCGGCGACGTGATCAAGGGGGCCGACAAGGCCAGCTCGATCACGGTGACCAACAACCGCTAACCGCTCCAACACGAACCGGGGGGCCCGTGCCTGGGGGAGGCCCCCCTTCGCGTGTCCTCAATCGCGCGTAATGCGCGATCCGCTACCGGTTCGGTACTCCAGAGTGCATTACGCGCGATCGACTCCCTCTTATCCGCTGCGTTTCTTCTTCGCGGCCGAGCGATTGGCCCTCGATGCTACCTTGCCCGCAGCCCCGCCATTCCGGAAGGAACAAGAGCACCTGGAACCAAGTCGGGGATGCCCTTCGCGACGTCGTCCATGAGTGACTCGGCGAATCTAAAGCTCGCGCTCGTCGGCTTCGGGGTTGGCTGACTCACCAGCGGCATGATGATGCGATACTCACGGTCGAAGAAATCTGCGCCGAGCCGAAGCTCGAAGGCAGTGACTGCAGTGATGCGAAGGTGTCCTCGAAGGAACAAGTTCCTCACGGTCGATCCCGGGTCTCTTCCACGCAGGAATTCGAGGATTACATCGGTGTCCGCTACTAAAGGTCCGTCGGCCATGACGACCAGGCTTCATCGATCCGACGTTCGAGCTGGTCGGTCTCCTGATCGGTGAGTATGCCTCTTTAGTGCGAGGGCCGCCTCCACAGCGGCGGATCCTTGCTCCGCCGGGTAGAGGTCGATGGCTTCCTGCACTGAGCTTGCTTCTCGCCGCTGGTCAGGGGTTTCTCCTTGCTGGGGCCGGGCCACCATGGGCTGCCCCAGCGAAGCCATGCACGGCCCAAGCCTCTAAACTACACGGTTCAAAAAGGGGGTAGCTTTTCTCGACTAGCTCTGGAAAATCTGGTAGAGTTTCGATAGAGGAGGTGGTCTGTCCGGTGTCGCTTGTGATCGCTCCAGAGCAGGTAAGCGAGGAGGCCGCTCGGCTTCCAATCAACGAGATTGCGGAGTTCCTCCAGCAGCACCTCGGACAGAGGATGACGGCGTACCTCAGCGGGGTGACCGACCCGAAGATGGTGTCCCGATGGATTGCCGGTCGAAACATGCCGCGCGACGAGCCTCAGATGCGGTTGCGTGAGGGTTATCAGGTTGTCCGAATGCTCGCCGGCGCGTATGGGGACGAAACAGCGAAAGCATGGTTGTTCGGTTCGAACACGCGCTTGGACGATCAGGCGCCCGCATACATCCTCCGGCACTCATCGAACTGGGAGGACCTGCGCTTCGTCGTTCCGGCAGCGCGAACCTTCGCCGGATCGGCAGGCTGATCCCCGACTCGGTTTGGCGGGTGGGCTACGCGGCCGCCTCGATCGCGCTGGCGCCCCATCACCTCTATGGATGGCAGAATCGCTTCGACGATCCGGAGCGAGCGTATAGAACGCTCTACTGTGCGACTGAGCGGCTGACATGCCTCTATGAAGTGCTCGCGGACATACGCCCGAACACTGCGATGCTTGTTGAATGGGCGCAGCTTTACGGAGGCGCCGGGCTCGGGGACTTGCGGCTGGCCGGTAGGATCACTTGGGAATGGCGACGACAGCGCACGCTGGCCGAAGCCCTGGTTATCCTCGACGGCGAATTCGCCGACCTAGACGATGTCGTCGTGCGCGCCGAGCTTGAAGCGCGCCATGCTCCGCTTCTTGCCGAGCACGGCATGCAGCACTTGGACATCAGCCAGGTACGCTCCAAGTCCCGAAATGTCACCCAGACAATCAGCCGCTCTCTCTACGAAGAGGGTTACGCAGGCCTTCGCTTCCGCTCAAATTTGGACGACGCTGAGTGCTTCGCGCTGTTCGAGGGGCGAGCAAGGCTTGAAGCCACCGGTCGCGAGTCGGAACCGCTTACAAGAGACTTACCCGAACTCCTTCAGACTGTCAGCGACTTCGAGCTCATCGCGAAGCGGGTGTGGTCGCCCTGACCCACTACAGCATGACGATGAGCGCCGCCTGCTGCTCGGTCGCGCAGATGTGTTGCGGCTCACGCAAGTCCTTAATTGCAGCCGGAGACCTTCTACAAGAGCGCCACTGGGGGTCTAGCTGTTGTTCTCGCACACAACCGTGCCCCCGCAGCCCTCGAGCTCGTCCCCGTTCAAATCGTTGTCCTGCACCACGATGTCGCTCGAATTGCCCCTGGGCGTGTCCCTGATGACTATGCCCGCGGCTTGGTTGTCGTCGAGGAAGTTACCCACGATGCGCGCGTTGTTGGAGGCGATGATGCCGATGCCGCCGTGGCCGCCGGGAGGATCGGAGGTGTTGTTGCCATAGATTCTGTTGCCCTCGATGATGGCGCCGTCGTCTGAGACCTCGTAACGAATCCCGCTGCGGGAGTTGTCGTAGATCTCGCTGTCGTAGACCTCGAATCCACCCCCGCAGCCGGAGTCGCACCACAGGCCGTTGCCGGTGTTGGAATAGATCTGTGAGTCTCTGATGGTGAAGCCGGAGCCTCCCTTGATTCCCCCCGCGCAGCAGCCGAGAAATCCGCGGGAGCCGTTGTTGTCGAGTACCGAGTCGGTCACCACCAGTCCCTGATCGGAGCCGCCGATGCCGTGGTTCTCGTTGTCGTGCAGGCGCACCGACTCGACCCGGTTGTTGAGCCCGCCACGAAAACCGCTGCCGCACATCGGTCTGCATACGACCCGTCCTCGGCCCCCTGATATATCGAGCCCATACAGAAACACATCGTCCGCGCCCTGAGCATCGAGGACGATCTTGGCGCCGGTGCCTTCGAGGAAGGTCTGGTCCATGCCCGCTCCGATGACGCGGTCGCCGTCCTGCAGGTCGATGTCGTTGGGTACCTCGTAAGTGCCGGCAGCCAGGCACAGGGTGAGGCCCTCGTCGCGCTCGGTCTCGATCACTGTTGCAAGGTCGTCGCCGGACGACAGGCGCATGCCCTTGCAGACACGCTCCTTTTCGCCGCCTGGAAGCGACTCTTCGATGGCCGGGGGCAACTCATCTCTGATATCCGAAGGCAGGAAGAAGATGCCGGCCCCCGCGATGACCAGGATGAGGACCATGACCAACAAGGCTTTCTTCACGTCAGATCACATCTCAGCCGCCGACGGACGCCTAGGATGTCGGTCATGAACGTGAAGACTACTTGGAGCATGTTGTGAGGATCCTGATCGCCCATTGCTTCTATCGCCTACCCGGTGGGGAGGACCGCTACGTCGAGCAGCAGATGGAGGTGCTGGGCCCCCGTCACACCGTCGAGCTGCTGGCCCGTCACAACGAGGACCTCGGCGGGAACCTCGACACCGCTCGGCGCATGCTGGGCAGCCGTAAGGAGACGAACACGGTCGAGGACACCATCGCTCGCTTCAAGCCCGACGTCATCCATCTGCACAACTCCTATCCCTCTCTGGGACCGGCGGTGCAGCTTGCAGCGCAACGGCGGCATATTCCGCTGGTAATGACCGTGCACAACTTTCGCCTGCGCTGCCCCAACGGATACATGTTCACCGAAGGAAAGCCGTGCTACAGGTGCGAGGGCGGTCGCTACCACAACGCGCTGCTGCATCCCTGTTTTCCCTCCCGAGGGCAGGCTGCGACCTACGCGACCGCGCTGTGGCTTCACCGCTTCATCCTTCGAGTGCAGGACAAGATCACCCTGTTTCTGACCCCCAGCCGCTATGTCTCCGAGCGGGTTCTGTCGTGGGGCTTCGACCCCCAGCGAGTAAAGGTGGTGCGCAACTTCACCGACATCCCGCCGCACGCCGGGAGCCCAGGAAGTTACGGCATGTATGTTGGCCGGCTGTCGAGCGAAAAGGGGCTCGACGTCATGCTGCGAGCGCTGGCGAGCGCAGGCGACCCGCCCTTTCGCATCGTCGGCGACGGCACCGTGCGCCCGGCGCTCGAAGCGCTTGCTCGAGAGCTCGGCCTCACCAACACCGTCTTCGTTGGCCGGGTGGCGCCTGCGCGCGTGAGCGAGCTGCTGGAGGACGCCCGCTACGCAGCGATGCCGTCGTTGTGGGACGAAGTCGCGGGGATCGCCGCGCTCGAGGCGATGGCGGTGGGACGCCCGCTGCTGGTGACCGAGAAGGGAGGCCTCCCCGAGCTCATCGAGAACGGCGAGGGGTTGCTTGCCCGGGCCGGCGACGTCGAGGACACCGCCGCCAAGGTCAAGGACTTGATGGAGGACGACGTGCGTTGGCACGAGATGAGCGAGCGGGCATTGGCGCGTGCCCGTGTCGAATTCACTCCTGAGGCACACGTGGTACAGCTCGAACAGGCTTACGAAGACGCCAGGACTCGCTTCGAGCGCGACCGCGTGGGGTCTGCTTAACGGTTGCGCTCCGAAAACGTCCCTCCGCCGCGTTCTATGGGCCTCTGAGTGCGGAAAACAGCACTCTGAGGCGCTCAAAACGCGAGGTGGCGCACCACTCCAAACCAACCGGGCTTAGAGCCGGGCGGGGATGTCGTAGCCCAGGCGCTCCATGGTCGGCGCGATCCGGTCCAGTACCGGAGCGATCTCTGATGCTCGCTCGCGCCACTTGTCCGGCCGAGGCGGGCTGTTGGTCTGCACCGGGTGGGCGGTGAGGTTCGTAGCCATGGCCGTCACAACCGCAGAGGGCTCGAGCTCGAGAGCCTCCAGCAAGCGTTCGCTGTGCATCACGGGCTCGGCGAGCAGCTCCTCGAAGCTCAGTTCGATGACCCTGTCCTCGTCCAGCAGCGCAAGGTCGTTGAGCGCCGTCTCGTAAGAAGAGACGTACTGGAGCGCGGCAACCTCTGCGATCGAGGTGTGGGCCACGTCGCGCCAACCGGGCGGCAGCAGATAGCTCCAGAAGTTCCCCTGATACTCGTCGAGCGCGAGCGACGCGGGCAACCGGTAGGAGATGCCGTGACGCACCCTCCAGCCTTCGATCAACGAGCTTACGGTGTCGAGCCCGGAGCGCTTCAAGAGCACGTATCTTGCCCCCGGAAACAACGCCTCGAGATAGGGGATGCGCAGACAGTTGCGCGGCGTCTTCTCCAGGAAGCGCCCCCCGCCGGTGGTCTCGCGAATGGCGCTGTAGATGTAGCGGCTCTCCCCCGGCTTGATGTCGGCCTCAGTCGCCCGGTCGGACGACCATCCATAGCGCCTCGGGTGCTGATAGGTGTTCCAAAAGATGTGGCCCTCGCCCCGCACGGAGCCGAGTGTCTCGTGGCGGCTCAACAATCGAAACAACAGTGTCGTGCCCGAACGAGGACAGCCGATTATGAAGATGGGATCTTTGGGAGGCTCCTCGGTACCCCGGACCATTGTCATCGCGCGCAGGTAGGCGCGCTGGCTGTGAAGCAGGCGGCGGCGGACGAAGATCTCCGCCTCGAGATAGAAGTCGTCCGCCACAACCCCCTCGGATCGGTGTGATGCCGACAGGCTTCGCCACGAGCCCTTGGCTTTCTTGAGAACCGCCACTAGGGCGCCTTCTCTGCGACACGATCGTGCGCGGGCCATAGCGGGTACCCATAGCGCAGAAGCAGCGGCCACGTCAGCGCGGTAGTTGTCAGCCTGTCCTTGACGCGCTGAGCGCGCAGCCACTCGTCATCGATCCGCAGAGACACGGAGCCGGTCTCGAAACGGCTGGGATTGCCCGACACGCTGTGGTTGGGATGAAGTGTCGCCGTCTTGTCACCAACAAAGGAGAGCTCGCCGGTCTTCTCGCCGACCACGCGCGCTATCTCCTCCAAAGTGCGCTGTGGGTGGGCAACGAAATCTTCGTAGCGCACCAGCAGCGAGCGCTCGGATGCATAACGCCGCCGCACCGCTTCCGAGTGAAGATTGCGGCGCATCCAGCCGACGGCGTTGGATGCCGCGCCCTCAACGCGCATGGCCTTGTCCGCAGTGTGCTTTAGGCGGGCGCGAGAGAACGCCACCGCGCGCGCGTCGCGTACTAGCTGCACGAAATAGGGGGTGATGCCCGGCACGAGATGCATGTACGCGGCGTGGGGGGGTCGCTTGGAGGAGTCCACGATCACGCGCTCGCTGGTCTCCTCTGCAAGCGCTGCATAGACGCGCCCCAACACCGAGACGTAGGAGCCGAGGGCCGCAGAGCCCCCCTCAGCGGAGCGAACCTTCAGCAGCTTGCGGGTGTCGGCCGCCGCTCCGGCAACCTCCTCTTGCCACTCGACCACTCGGGCAGGCGCTATGGGACCGCCGGAGGTGGACAGGGCCGTGGCCATCGCCCTCGACCACAGCGCGCAAGATGCCACCTGCCGTCCACAGCCGCAGGTGTGGCCCATCACAAGTCCCCGTTTGAAAACGTTGAAGAGCTCGCCGGCGGAGAAGAAGCCGTCGAGCTCACCGAGGAGGTTGTCGAGGATCGTGCTGCCGCTTCGACCCCGGCCGATTATCAGCAGCACCTTGGTATCCGCCATAGTGACCTGCCTCAGCCCAACAGGCGCTCGGCGCCATGAGCCACGCCCGAGCCCCGCCGTTCGTTCTCGCTCAAGTGCGTCCTCGCGGCCCCGAAACGCAGCCGCACGAGCATCGGTGCGGGGTCTGTAAGCGACTCGGTGCTGTGGGCCGTCCCCGCTCGAGGCCTCAGGGCTGTTAGTGCGCGGAGGGCCGTCATGCGGTGAGAGCGCCACGCCTTGAGGACATGGCGGGCGTCCCCCTCGAGCCAGCGGTAGAAGTGCCCGGGGCGGGCTCGTAGCTCGGCGACTCGGGCTCCGCTCAACAGGTCGCAGTAGATCGCAACCAGGTTGGCGCCGGCGGCCACCGCCAGCGAATGGGAGGAGTGGATCCGGAGGTTCAGATCAAAGAGATGGCCGCCCACGAGCTGAGCGCAAAAGATGCCCTCATAGCCGTCCAGCAGTCGCTCGATCGATGCTTCGAGAGCTGGATCGGGCTCCGTCGTCACTGCCGCGCACGCTAGACCCGCGGGCCACGGCCACACCCGCAGCCAGCGCTCGTGGCAGGCTGCGACGAGCCGCCCCTTCCACATGACCCCCGAGAGCGCACGGAGCTCGCCTTCGATCCAGGGCTGGACCATCACCGGGCCGGATGCCGCACGCACCCTGTCGAGGTCTTTCGCCGAGCCCGCCCTGAAGGCGGTGAAAGTCCGCACCAACGGCTTGACGGCGACCGGATAGTCGAGGCTCGAGGAGGCCGCCAGCAGCTCATCCACCGAAGAAAAGGTCCGGGACTCGGGGACCGCCAGGCCCGCTCTCGAGGCCGCCTCCGCGAGGCCGTCCTTGTCGCCCAGCTCGGCGACCAGAGGAAGATGGGAGCTCAAGGCCACCAGCGAGGCCTCGCTGACCGGAAGGACCGTGACATAGCCACCCGAGGCGAGGATCCGTTGCACCTCTGACGGATAGGCGGGGTCGTTGACGCCCGGAATTGCGTGGCGGGCTCGGACGTAGCGCGACACGGCTTGGCGCGAGGTCCCCTCGGAGACGGTCACGTCGGTCTCGTAGCCGGCGGCGTGCAGGGCGCGCACTGCCGCGAGGCAGTCGCGGCTCCCGGCCGCGCCTCCGTCCGTGACGAGCACGGCCCCCTTGCTCTCCCCCACGGCCCTCCCCTAATCCTCTGGCGCCGGGGTGGTTGAGACGAGACAGTCGCACATCAGCCACCGTTTCCGGTTGTCGGCGTGCGACCGTCGCACGCCGACCACCGGCGGTGAAAGATGTTCCATTAGGCCCCCAGCTCGGCCAGAAGAGCCCGGCGGGCCTCGATCCCCCGGCGTCCGTCGGCGGCGTCCTCGTCGAGGAGGTCCATGCTCTGCTTGAGGTAGGCGGGCAGGTGATCGAGCGCTCTGGCCCCCCCGAGCCCGGCCGCATCGGCGTAGGCGACCACTGCTCGCCCAATGAAGCCCTTGCCCCCCAACCCAGTGAGCAGCTCCTTGCGGTCCGGGTGCCCGAGCAGGGCATGTCCCTGGACCAAGAAGTGGAGCAGGTCGAGGTACGGAGTCGGGTCGCGGCGGGCCTCCTCCCAGTCGAGCAGCGCCCAGCCCGAGTGGGTCCTGTAGAGGTTCCAGGGAGCGAAGTCCCCGTGCTCGGCTCCGGCGGCGAACAAGCCACCCACGGCGGCCGCCACCTCCTGGGGCAGGTACCACGGCCGCAGCCGAGGTTTCCACTCCACACCGGCGAACAGCAGCAGCCCGGGCGCCTCGTGCAACAGCCGCGGCGGCGACAGGGGGGCGGGGGCGAGCCCGGCCAGCTCTCGCACTGCAAGCGCCTCTGTGCGAAGGGCGCGAGCACCCGCCGAGCCGGTAGCGATCTTGGCGACCCACTCGCACCCGCCGCCGGCGTCGAGTCCCAGCGCCACATAGCGACCCTCATGATTGGTTGTCGCTACCGCCAGGCGCATGCCCTCACGGAGGTGCGGAGTCAGCGCCTCGGTGACCTCGTCCGGTACGGAGTCCCCCACAGGCAGCAGGCGGGCGAGCCCAATGGCGGCGAGGGCACGTGCGCCGCTCCAGCCGGCGAGGCCGCGCGGGGTCATCGGATGGTAGATACGCAGCCCGGCTCGGGCCGCCGCAGGCGGGGACGAAGGCAGCACGAAACGGGGCGCTTCGGGGCCTTCGCTCTCGATCCGTCCCTCGAGCTCGTTCCTGAGCCGCTCGACCTCCACTTCGCCGGCGCGCACGACCTCATCCACGGGCTTCACCGCATCGATGAACACGTGCTTCTGCTTGGACGGAAGGTGCTTGCGCCACGCCCGCCTCTGTCGGTCGAGCTCCTCCATCGAGAGCTCTTGCTTGCGCGTGTAGACGATCTCGGCGGGGGCCTCGAGGATCAGCAGTAGGTCGGGCACGGGCTGTAGGCGCCCCAAGGCCCACAG
>Ga0075530_1000238_pt1 | contig 25061 bp, 23 predicted proteins | sample NGEPerD_2_FD_75101 | JGI IMG/M metagenome (GOLD analysis project Ga0075530, IMG submission 75101) | Arctic peat soil microbial communities from the Barrow Environmental Observatory site, Barrow, Alaska, USA - NGEE PermafrostL1-D | ecosystem: Environmental > Terrestrial > Soil > Wetlands > Peat ... | reverse complement strand
GGATGCGGGTCGAGCGCTTCTTCCTCTTCTTCGGGCCGACGCTCTTCTCGATCAAGCGGGGGGAGACGGAGTACGGGGTCAAAGCGATCCCGCTCGGCGGCTACGTGAAGATCAGCGGTATGAACTCGGAGGAGGAGCTGCCTCCGGAGGTGGGGCCGCGTGCCTACTACCGGCAGCCGGTCTGGAAGCGGATCGTCGTCATCGCAGCCGGACCTGCGGTCAACATCGTCCTGGCCTTCGTGGTCTTCTTCTCTGTCTACTTCCTCTTTGCGCAGCAATCCACGCAATCGGTCGGCGAGGTGGCTCCCGGGACGCCCGCCGCGCAGGCTCTCCAGTCAGGCGACAAGATCCTCGCGGTGGACGGCAAGGCGTACGCAGACCTTGACCGGATATCCCGCCTCGAACACTTCGGCGACCAGGTCGCATCGCACGAATGTGCCGGCAAGCAGGTCGACGGATGCAGGGCTGCGACGCCCGTGAGGCTGACCGTGCGGCGCGGCGACAACCTGCGCCAGGTCGTGGTGCGTCCCGAGTACAGCAACGAAAACCGTCGCGCGTTGATCGGTTTTGCCTACGGCGTTCAACACGAAGATGTCGCTGTCGGCACGGCGGCGAGCCGCGCCGCCGACTCGATGTGGTTATTCACCAGCCGAACCGCATCGGTTTTCTCCCACCTGTTCGAATCCGAACAGCGCAAGCAGATCTCAGGGGTCGTCGGCATCAGCGACGTCGGGCACCAGGTGATCGACGTCGGCCTCTATCCGTCGCTGCTGCTCCTTGCGATCGTCAGCCTCTCGCTTGGGCTGATCAACCTCTTGCCTATCCTGCCGCTCGACGGGGGCCATATCTTCTGGAGCCTGGTCGAGAAACTCCGCGGCAAGCCGGTGTCGTTGCAGCTGATGGAGCGAGCGAGCATCGTCGGCATCACCCTCGTCGCAATGCTCTTCTTCCTCGGCCTCAATAACGACATAACCCGCCTCACCGGCGAAGGCTTCAACGTCCGGTAGCGGGGCCGCCACGCGGCCCAGATACCCTTCGGGCGTGGCTTCGAAACGGCAGATATTCGTCGGTGGGTTGCCGATCGGCGGCGGGGCGCCGGTGGCGGTGCAGACGATGACCAAGACCGAGACCGCCAACCTGGCGGCGACGATGGAGCAGATCCGCAAGGTCGCCGACGCCGGGGCCGACATCGTCCGGGTCGCGGTGCCGCGCGAGCGCGACGTCGAGGCGCTGAAGACGATCGTCGTGGAATCGCCGATCCCGGTTATCGCCGACATCCATTTCAATCACACCCTGGCCTTGAAGGCGATCGACGCCGGCGCCCACTGCATCAGGCTCAATCCCGGCAACATCGGCGGCCGCGAGAAAGTCGCCGAGGTGGCGGTGAAGGCGACCGCCGCCGGAGTGCCGATGCGGATCGGGGTCAACTCGGGCTCGCTGCCCAAGCACCTGCACGAGCTCGAGCGCGAGGCCCCGGTCGAGGCGCTGGTCGCCGCCGCGGTCGAGTTCGTCGAGCTGATGGAGGGCCTCGACTTCGAGGACTTCAAGGTCTCGATCAAGTCGACCAACGTCCCCGACACGATCGCCGCCAACCGCCTGCTCTCGGAGAGGATCCCCTACCCGCTGCATCTGGGGATCACCGAGGCGGGGACGAAATGGTCCGGCTCGCTCAAATCCTCGGTCGGACTGGGCACTCTGCTCGCCGACGGTATCGGCGACACGATCCGGATCAGCCTCTCGACCTTTCACGCCGAGGAGGAGGTCAAGGTCGCCTGGGAGATCCTCAAGGCGCTGCAGCTGCGCGAGCGCGGCCCGGTGCTGATCGCCTGCCCGACCTGTGGCCGCCTCCAATTCGATATGGACTCGGTCGTCGCCGAGATCGAGCAGCGGCTCGAAGGCTACGCCGAGCCGGTCGAGGTGGCGGTGCTGGGCTGCGCCGTCAACGGCATCGGCGAGGCCGCCCACGCCGACTTCGGCATCGCCGGCGCCAAGAACGAGGGCCTGATCTTCGCCCACGGCAAGCCGCTGCGGAAGGTTCCGCAGGCGGCGCTCGTCGACACCCTGTTTGAGGAGATCGACAACTCGCTCGACCGCGGCAGGGTCGAGGTCGACGAGGCCGAGTCGCGCGAGGGGGCCGCCTGGCTGGCGAAGATCGAGGAGGAAAACGCCGGCGAACTGACGCCGGAGAAGATCGCGGCGATGGAGAAGGAAGCGGTCGAGAAGGGGGAGACGGACAAGGTCTTGCTGGACGAGGAGGCTTCTCCTACGGCGGGACGGCGGTTCACGCGGGCGTAGCGGCGGGCGGATCCTGCCGGCGCAGTGGGGCCCCCCGCTTACTGGGTTTTTTGCCTCATCACTCTGCGGCCGTCCGAGGGCGCGGTTGGGGCGAAAAGAGGACGCCGCTGCGCGGGGGACACCCCCACCACACCGCCACCAGCCCGAGAAACGCCTGGCTGAGATGTGCTGTCGACCGCCATCCGCCTAACCAGTGGATAGGTTTCCCGCAGTGACGCGGCTCAGCCAAACGCTTCTTCCCACCCTGAAGGACGCGCCGTCGGACGCGGAGGCGGTCTCGCACAAGCTGATGGTGCGCGCGGGGTTGATCCGGCAGTTGGGGACGGGGCTGTGGACCTGGCTGCCCGCCGGCTGGCGGGTCCTGCGCAAGGTCGAGGCGATCATCCGTGAGGAGATGGAGGCGATCGGCTGCCAGGAGATGCTGATGCCCGTGCTGCAACCGGCCGATCCCTGGCTGAAGACCGGGCGGTACGAGATCGAGGAGATGTTCAAGCTCTCCGACCGCAAGGGCTCGCCGCTGGTCCTGGCGATGACCCATGAGGAGTGCATCACCCACCACATCGCCCAGGAGGTCCGCTCCTATCGCGATCTGCCAATCATGGTCTTCCAGATCCAGACCAAGGAGCGCGACGAGCCACGCCCGCGCGCCGGCGTCCTGCGCACGCGCGAGTTCACGATGAAGGACGCCTACTCCTTCGACCGCGACGAGGAGGGGCTGGCGCGCTCCTACGAGCTGCAGAGCGAGGCCTACGAGCGGATCTTCGACCGCTGCGGCCTGCGCTGGCACCGGGTCGAGTCCGACGTCGGGATGATGGGCGGCTCCGGCGCCCACGAGTACATGGCGCCGTGCAGCGCCGGCGAGGACGCCGTCGCGCTGGCCCCCGGCTTCGCCGCGAACGTCGAAGCGACCGATCTGAGCGCCGGCGACCCCGGGCCGAACGGCGGTACGATCGAGATCGAGCCGGCGATCGAGGTCGGCAACATCTTCCAGCTCGGCAGCCGCTACTCCGAGCCCCTGGGAGCGACCTACCTCGACCAGAGCGGCGTCGAGCGGCCTATCGTGATGGGCAGCTACGGGATCGGCCCGGCGCGGATCGTCGCCGCGGCGATCGAGCAGGGGGCGGACGAGCGCGGCATCGTCTGGCCGGCCGCCCTCGCCCCCTGGCAGGTGCAGCTCGTCTCGCTAGCCAAGGCCGGAGAGCCGGAGCGCGAAACGGCCGACGATCTCTACGAGTCGCTGCGCCAGGGTGGGGCGGAGGTCCTCTACGACGACCGCGACGCCGGCCCGGGCGAGAAGCTGACCGACGCCGAGTTGCTCGGCTGCCCTCTGCGCGTCGTCGTCGGGCGGCGCGGCCTCGCCAAGGGGATCGTCGAGGCGAGCGAGCGGGCCGGCGGCGCCGAGCACCAGCTGCCGGTCGGCGAAGCCGGCGAGCGCGCCCTGGCGCTGCTCCAGGGCGAGGATGTCTGACGCAGCCCCCTTCGGGCGCGGCCGCATCCGCCGCCTCTTCGGGCTCGATCGCAGCGGCCCGCCGCCACGCCAGACGCGGGAGGGTGAACCGCTCGATCCCTGGACGCTTCCCAACCTGGTCGGTTACCTGCGCCTGGCCGGCCTGCCTCTCTTTCTCTACCTCGCCTTCGATTCCGGCGACGGCCGCAGCGTCGCCTCCGCCGCGCTCTTCTGGCTGATCGCGGCAGGCGACTACCTCGACGGCTTCCTCGCCCGGGTCACCGGCCAGTACAGCCGCCTCGGGGCGATGCTCGACCCGCTGATCGACCGGCTGACGATCCTCTCCGGCGCGCTCGTCTGCTGGCACTTCGAGCTGCTGCCGCGCTCGGCGCTGGCCCTGCTGGTAGCCCGCGAGGTGGCGATGCTGGCGCTGGCCCAGTACGGGCTGCGCCACGGCGTCCAGATCGCCGTCAACTGGCCGGGGCGGATCTCGGTCTTCCCGATCATGGGCGGCATCTTCTTCGCCCTCGTCTTCGCCGGCTGGGTGCCGGCGGCGCTGCTGATCGTCGGCGTCGCCCTGGCGATCCTGGCGACGGTGCTCTACGCCCAGACCGGACTGCGGACGGTGAGCGAACGCAAGGCGCAAGCCGCCTCTCAGAATCCATAACCTTCAACCTAGAGTTGAACCTTTGGCTCAGCGACCTATAATCCATCGCAGCGGCCAACGGAGGCGAAGGCCTCCCGACCAAGGAGCGCGATGGAGGACACCTTTCCCGATCTCGGTTCGCTCAGCGACGAAGAGCTGAAAGACCTGATCGACAAGCTCACCACCGAGGAGAACGAGATCTCCTACAAACGCCGGGTCCTGCACGGCAAGATCGACATCCTGCGGGCCGAGCTGGTCAACAGGCTGCGCCAGAAGCGCGAAAGCGGCGACTCGCTGATCTCGGGCGACGACGTGGCGCAGCTGACCGACATCCTCGCCGGCAAGGCACAGGGTCCGCCGGAGGACGACGCGGCCGCCTGAGGCCGGAGGAGCGGATCGATGGCCATCCACTGCCCGGAGTGCAGCTTCGTCAACCCCGAGGGGGCCAACTACTGCCAGAAGTGCGGCGCCTACCTCGGCGGGCCGAAAGACGGCGACGACGAGCCGACGACGATGACCTACACGGTCGACGACACAGGCGAGATGCAGCCGATCGACATCGACCAGGTGCTGGAGACCGCCGGCGCGGCCCTGGTGATCCGCGCCGGCGGTGGCCGCGCCGGGGAGAGCTTCACTGTGGCCGAGGAGCGGGTCAGCATCGGCCGCAGCCCCGACGCCGGCGTCTTCCTCGACGACGTCACCGTCTCCCGCAACCACGCCCTGCTGGTCCACCGCCGCGACGGCTTCTACATCGACGACCTCGGCTCGCTCAACGGCACCTACGTCAACCGGCGCCGGATCGAGTCGCACCGGCTCGCCGACGGCGACGAGATCCAGATCGGCAAGTACAAGCTGAGCTACCTGGAGAAGTAGGGAGCGCCCGATGGCAGTGTCTGAGCAACAGGCTCGCCGCGACTCGCGGCCGCGCAAGGCGCTGACGATCGGCGCCGTCTGCAAGATCCTCGAGAACGAGTTCAACGACATCTCGATCTCGAAGATCCGCTACCTCGAGGACCAGAAGCTGCTGACGCCGCGCCGCACCCAGGGCGGCTACCGCCTCTACAGCCAGTCCGACGTGGAGCGGCTGCGGACGATCCTGCGCCTGCAGCGCGACGAGTTCCTGCCGCTGCGCGTGATCCGCCAGGAGCTGGCCGCCGGCGGTGACATCGACCTCGGCGGCAGCGCCGAGCGGCATCCCGCGACGGGGGCGGTGCGGCGGGCGATCCTGGTCAACACCTCCAGCGCCTACCTGAGCCTGGACGACGTGATCGAGGAGACGGGCGCCCGCTCCGAGCTGATCGCCGAGCTGGAGAACTTCGGCATCGTCCAGCCCGAGAAGCGCGACGGCGGGACCGCCTACGACGAGACCGATCGCGAGATCGTCCGTGCCGCCAACGAGCTCTCCCGGGTCGGGGTGGGCGCCCGCAACCTGCGCGTCTTCCGCTCCTCCGCCGACCGCGAGGCCAACCTTCTGGAAGCGCTGCTGGGGCCGTCGCTGCGCTCGCGCAACCCGGAGCGGCGTAAGGAGGCGCTGGAGAGCCTGGAGAGCCTGGCGGCGACCGTCAGCCACCTCAAGCATCTGCTGCTGGTGCGGGATCTTCGGCGCCTCGCCGGAGACTAGATGATTGATTCCACGACCCCGCACGTCTAGGACGCCGCAAACCGGCGTCTGGCGGCGCCCTCGGCCGGCAGCCTCGCTCCCGCAGGTTCGATGTACGCTCGCAGCGGCCGCCTTCCCGCGTCCCGGCCAGACTTGGTTTTCGCGCCCCAGCCATGCCCCGGATCACTCGAAAACGCACTATCAGCGCCCCCCCAGGCGAAGTTTGGGATCTGATCTCCGATCCGTACAACCTCCCGAGGTGGTGGCCACGGGTGACCCGGGTGGAGAGCGTCGACCGCAAGTCCGAGGGCAAGCGCAGCCAGTGGACCAAGGTGCTGGAGACGGCCGAGGGGCGCGGCGTCAGGGCGGATTTTCGCTGCCTCAGCTCGGCCGAGGGCGAGCGCTACGTCTGGGAGCAACAGCTTGCCGGCACCCCGTTCGAGCGGCATCTGCGCCGCTCGCTGATCGAGATCGGCCTGCGGGACGACGGCGGCCAGACCGCGGTCAGCCTCTCCTCCGAGCAGAAGCTGCGCGGCCTGTCGCGGCTGGGCTCGCCGATGATGCGCGGCGGCCAGGGCAAGATCCTCGACCAGGCGCTCGACGGGATCGAAGCGGCGCTGGGAGCCCCGCGATGAGAGCCCCCGATGCTGCGGGACCTATCCCCTACTGGGATAGGTCCTTGCTCGCAAATTGTCTGACAACGAAACCACGGGATCGATGAGTGCGCCACGGAGGGACACGAAGTGGTGGGGATGGGGGGATCCGTCGATCGAGCCCGAACTGGATGGCGAGGCGCTGGCGACGCTTCGGGAGCGGGTTGGGGGGCTGGAGCCGTCACCGCTGGCGCTGGAGCTCGACGAGTTCGAGCTGCCCGAGGCCGAGGCGTTGCCGCCGAAGCTGGTCGAGGCGGTCGGCGAGGCGAACGTCTTCAGCTCGACCGAGGACCGGGTCCGCCACGCGACCGGCAGCGGCTACGCCGACCTCGTCCGACTGCGCGGTGGCCGGCTCGACGCGGCGCCCGATGCCGTCCTGCTGCCGGCCGATGCCGCCGGCGTGCGGCGGGTGCTGGAGATCTGCGCGGCCGAGGGCATCGCCGTCGTCCCCTTCGGCGGCGGCACCAGCGTCGTCGGCGGGGTCGAGCCGCTACGCGGGGCGCACTCGCGTCTGATCAGCCTCGATCTGGCGCGGCTGCGCGAGGTCGAGGTCGACCAGCGCTCGCTGACGGCGCGGCTCGGCGCTGGGCTGCGCGGGCCCGAGGCGGAAGCCGCTCTCAACGCCGAGGGCGTCGTCCTCGGCCACTTCCCGCAGTCCTTCGAGCAGGCGACGATCGGCGGCTTCGCCGCCACCCGTTCGGCCGGCCAGGCCTCGAGCGGCTACGGCCGCTTCGATTCCCTGGTCAGCGCCGTGCGGCTGATCGCCCCCAGCGGCGACCTGCGCACGCTGGAGACGCCCCACACCGCCGCCGGACCGTCGCTGCGCGAGCTCGTGGTCGGCTCGGAGGGCGTCTTCGGCGTAATCCCCGAGGTGACCGTGCGGGTTCGCCCGGAGCCGCGACAGCGCCGCTACGAGGCCTGGATCGCGGAGAGCTTCGAGGCCGGCGCCGAGATCGTGCGGATGCTCGCCCAGGGGCCCGGCCTGCCCGACGTGATCCGGGTCTCCGACGAGGAGGAGACCGAGGTATCGCTGGCACTGTCGGGTCCCCGCGGCCTCACCGGCACGCTGTTCGGCGGCTACCTCGGCCTGCGCCGCAAGCGCGGCGGCTGCCTGATCGTGATCGGCCTCGAGGGAGACGAGGAGTCGGTCGCCCGCCGCCGCGCCCTCGCGGTCCGGGCACTGCGCCGCGGCGGCGCCGCATACCTCGGCCAGGCCGCCGGCCGCTCCTGGGAGCGCGGCCGCTACCAGGGCCCCTACCTGCGCGACACCCTGATCGGGATGGGGGCGATGGTCGAGACGCTGGAGACCTCCCACACCTGGTCGCGGCTGGGGGAGCTGCACGCGGCCTTCGCGGGCGCGATCCGCGACTCGCTCGCGGCCCAGGGCACGCCGGGCCTGGTCTTCTGCCATCTCTCACACGCCTACGCCGACGGCGCCTCGCTCTACTTCACCTTCATCTCCCGCGCCAGGCGTGGCGAGGAGATCGACCAGTGGCGGGCGGTGAAGCGGGCCGCCTCGGAGGCGATCGTCGCCGGCGGCGGCACGATCACCCACCATCACGCCGTCGGCCGCGACCACGCCCCCTACATGGAGGCCGAGGTGGGGGAGACGGGGGTCGAGGTGCTGCGGGCGGTGAAGGAGCAACTCGACCCCGCCGGGATCATGAACCCCGGCAAGCTGATTCCCGGTTGACGTGGCGCTGCGCATGCCGGCGTCCTCGCTCGCTCGCGCGCAGAGCACGCCACGCTCCCCGCGTCCTTCGCCTGCCCGACCACGTCAACCGGAGGCCTATTTCTTCGCTATCGGGCCGGTGATTTCGCCGGTCAGCACGGTTTCGCCGGTGTAGCGGGGAAGGCTCTTGTTCTCTTTCGCCCGCGCGACCTCGCGCTGGTAGGCGGCGTTCTCGGTGCGCGAGACGTAGACCTGGTTGAAGGCGCCGCTGGCGACGTAGGCGAGCAGTTCGGCGGGGATCGCGAAGCGGGCGCCGAGGCGTCCCTCGTGACCGACCGGGACGCTGCCGACCCGCAGCGAGAGCTTCGGCGTCCGGTAGAGCCAGATCGTGTAGGACTGGCCCTCGTCGGTCGGTTCGAGGCCCTCGCCGGTCACCTGCAGGACGATTTCTTCCTTGCCGACCCGGCCGAAGACGGCGCTGCCGCTCGCATCGCCGCCGTCCGGCGGTTCCAGCACCGCCTGCGTCACTTTGTCGTTTTCGGCCGCTGCCGCCGCCGTGGACGAGCCACTCGCCCCGGCGGAGTCGGAGTTGGAGTCAGAGCCGCCGCTGAAGACCGCGATCGCGATCAGCACCACGGCGACGATCCCGAGCGCGCCCCCGGTCAGCAGGACGAGGCGGCGGCGAAGATGGAGTCTCGCCCGCAGCCTGCAGCTCGGCCAGCGCGTCCTTCACTTCGGCGCGGACCTGCGCGATGCTGAGGCCCTTCAGCGCCGCGATGTCCTCATAGCCCTCCTCGCGCCGCGCGAGCAGGCGGAGGAGGGCTCTCTGGTCGTCGCTCAGTGCCATAGCCCGGCGGAAGACTATGCGACACACATTAAGCCCAGATGTGCGGTCGAGGTTTGACTCGCATAGCGCTCAAATCTCGACCGCTGCGAGCAAGGTAGGGTCCGCGCCGATGGCGGATGACCCCCGCGGCCTACTGTCCCACTTCGACGCCCTGCTCGGCGCCGAGTGGCTCGACGACGACCCGGACCAGGCCCGGGCCCGAGTGCCGATCCGCGACGACCTGCGCCAGCCCTTCGGCCTGATGCACGGCGGCGTGATCTCGAGCCTGGTCGAGAGCATCTGTTCACGGGCGACCGCCCTGGCCGTCTTCGGCGACGGGATGGCGGCAATGGGACAGTCGATCAACGTCAACTTCCTCCGTCCGATCACGGCCGGGCACGCCGAGGTCAAGGCCAGAGCCCGCCACCGCGGCCGCACAACCTGGGTCTGGGACGCCGAAGTCCTAGACGCCGACGACCAGCTTTGCGCCCTAGCTCAAATGACGATCGCCGTACGCCCGCTGCCGAAATCTCGTTAGAGCCGATCCCGGCAGGGCCGGAACGTCTTGTACTGTTTTTGCGGCGGCAATCTCGGGTGGCCGCACGCTGTCTTCAAAAAAAATTGAGTGGAGGCCCTGCCGGGAGCGGCTCTAGCCGCCGAACCGGTTGGTTATCGGCAAGCGCCGGTCGCGGCCGAATGCCTTCGGCGTGATGCGGATGCCCGGCGCGGCCTGGCGGCGCTTGTACTCGGAGTGGTCGACCATCCGCATCACCTCGTCGACCACGCCGGCCGGCATCCCGGCGGCGACCATCTCCTCGCGCCCCTGGTCGCGCTCGACGTAGGCCTCCAGCACGCGGTCGAGCAGCTCGTAGGGCGGCAGGGTGTCGCTGTCGCGCTGGTCGGGCCGCAGCTCCGCCGAGGGTGCCCGCTCGAGCACCGAGGCGGGGACCAGGTCGCACCCGGCGCGCTCGTTGCGGTGGCGGACCAGCTCGTATACGAGCGTCTTCGGCACGTCCTTGATCGCGGCGAACCCCCCGGCCATGTCGCCGTAGAGCGTCGCGTAGCCGACCGACATCTCGCTCTTGTTGCCGGTCGTCAGCACCAGCCAGCCGTGCTTGTTTGAGAGCGCCATCATCATGTTGCCGCGGATCCGCGCCTGGATGTTCTCGGCGGCGAGATCGGGCTCGGAGGGCCGCGCCGGGTCGTGGGGGAGCGAACGGGGAGCTGCGTCCTCGTCGATGGCGAAGGACGTGGCCAGCGCCTCGTCGTAAGCCGCCATCGTCGCCTCGATCGGGATCTCGATCGCCTCGGCGCCGAGGTTGGCGGCGATAGTCAGAGCGTCCGCCTGGGTTTCATCGCTGGAATGGGGTGAGGGCATGACCACGCAGGTGACGCACGCCGAGCCGACCGCGTCGGCCGCGAGCATCGCGACGAGAGCGGAATCGATCCCGCCCGAGAGGGCGAGACCGACGTGGCGGAACCCGTTCTTGCCGACATAGTCGCGCAGGCCGAGGACCAGCGCGGCGTAGACCTCGGCCAGATCGGGCAGCGGCTCGGCACGGCGGCTGGGCCCGGAGGAGGGGATCTCGCAGAGCAGCAGCTCCTCCTCGAACTGGGCGGCGCGAGCGAGAACCTTGCCGCCCGGATCGATCACGAAGCTGTGCCCGTCGAAGACCAGCTCGTCCTGGCCACCAACCAGGTTGCAGAAGGCAAGGTACGACCCGTAGTCGCGCGCGCGGGCGGCGAACATCACTTCCCGCTCGCGGCCCTTGCCGCGATGGTACGGAGAGCCCGAGGGATTGGCAATCAGCTCGGCGTCTTTCTCCGCCTCGCTCAAGGCGGGTGGGCCCGCGTCCCAGAGGTCCTCGCAGATCGTCAGGCCGAGCTTTGTCCCGGCGACCTCGACCGTGACCGGCTCGAGCCCGGGGACGAAGTAGCGCTGCTCGTCAAAGACGGCGTAGTTGGGGAGGCGGTTCTTGCGGTAGATGGAGCGCACCTCGCCGCCGGCGAGCACGGCGAGCGAGTTGTGGGCGTGGCGGTGATCGCCACCGCCGGCAACGGGCTCGGCGAAGCCGACCAGGGCTACCATCTCGCCGACGCCGCGCGCCAGCTCCTCGACCGCTGCCAGGTTGGCCGCGACGAAGTGGCGCTTCAGGTAGAGGTCCTCGGCCGGATAGCCGGGCACGCAGAGCTCGGGGAAGATCGCCAGGTCGGCGCCCTCGGCTGCGGCGCGGTCGATCCACTCGGCGATCTTGGCGGCATTGCCGTCGATGTCGCCGACGGTGGGATCGATCTGGGCGAGGGCTATGCGCAAGGGGGCCTCGGCGGGGTCACCGCTGAAGTATCGCCGCCGAGCCCGGCGGGACGCGCCCGGGCGGCCTGTAGATTTGTTTGGATGCGGGCAAATCTGCGACTGATCGGCGCTTCGCTCGCTTTGCTGGGGTTTCTGGCCATGCTGCCCGCGGTGGCGCAGGCAGGGGATCAGTGGACCTTCCGACAGCCGCTGGCGCGGCCGACCGACCATTCCGACCCGGCGCGCCGCTCCTACTCGGTGCCGGATGCGCCCCGCTCGCCCGCCTGCGCCGGCCGCTTCTGCGTGCACTGGGTCGCCGAGGGCATCGACGCGCCCGACCTCGCCGACGAAAACGGGATCGACGATGGCGACGGCATCCCCGACTACGTCGAGCGGGTTCTCAGAGTCGGCGCGCACGTGCACGCGGTCGAGAACGGCAAGCTGGGCTGGCGCGAGCCGCGCTCCGACGGCCGGCGCGGCGGCCGCCGGGGCAAGGCCGACGTCTACCTGAAGGAGCTGGGGCGATTGCTGTTCGGCTACGCCGCCCCCGACCGCGGCCAGGCCCCCAAGGGCCGCCGCCTTCCCCGCCGCCTGCACGGCTACCTCGTCCTCGACAACGACTACGACCCCTTCCAGTACCCCGGCACCAAGCAGCAGGCCGACCTCGAGGTCACCTTCGCCCACGAGTACTGCCACATCCTGCAGATGGGCTACGACGCCTACCAGGACGCCTGGATGGCCGAGTCGACCGCGGTCTGGATGGAGGACCAGGTCTACAACGGGATCAACGACTACCTGCGCTACGTGCGCCGCTGGGTCCGCCTCCACCGGACACCGCTGACCGCCAACTCGATCCGCGAGTACGGCGCCGCGGTCTGGAACGAGTGGCTGGTGCGAGAGTACGGGCGGGACATTGTCCGCGGCGCCTGGTCGCGAGCCCTGCACACGCGACCCGGTGGCTTTTCGGTCGCCAGCTATGACTCGGTGATCCGCGCCGCGGGCGGCTCGGAATTCAGCCGCGACTTCGCCCGCTTCGCCCGCGACGTCGCCGAGTGGCGCACCGGCGCCCGCTTCCGCGAAGGCCGCCGCTACCCCGACGTGCCCCGTCAGGGCAACCTGCCGGACAACGGCCGCCCGCTGCAGCGTTCGCTCAACCACGCCACCTTCCAGCTTCTGCGGGTGCATGTGCGGGGGGGCCGGGGCGTCGTCGCCCGCGCGGTCGCGCCCGGTGGCGTGGCCGCGGGCCTGGCGCTGGTGGGACGGATCGGCGGCGAGCGCCGCGGCCACGTCGTCTCCAAGCTGCGCTTCAAGCGACACGGCGGCGTGATGACGGTGCGCCTGGGCCGGCCGGGCCGCTTCAAGCGGATCACCGCCGTGCTGATCAACGCCGACACCCGGGCAGAGGGCTTTAGCGCCCGCCGCCTCGATTGGAACTACTTGACCGACACGGCGCCGTTCCGGGTCCGCGCCCGCGCCGTGGGCTGAGACCCCTCCACCGGCGGCGCGGTGGCGAAGGCTTCCGCGATCGCCCCTTCCAGGTCGAGCGCGTAGCTGTCGAGATCGGCCATCGCGTCATAGTCGCCGACCAGGCCGAAGTCGATCTGCCCGTCGTACGACATGATCCCGACGCAGAGCGCCTGGCGGCGGGCGAGCGGGACCAGGGGGAAGATCGCGTCCATGCGGCGGCCCAGCAGGTAGAGCGGGAACTGCGGGCCGGGGACGTTGGTGACGACGAGGTTGAAGAAGCGCTGGGCCGGCTGCAGGCGGGCCGCCTGCGAGGCGATCGTCGGCGGCGCGAAATCGGTCAGCTTGGTCAGCAGTTCGGCGCCGACCGCCTGTCCCGAGCCCTTCAAGTCACCCATCGTCTCGCTCACCAGCCGCAGGCGCTCGACCGGATCCCGCGAGAAGACCGGCAACGGCGCCATCATCGCCGAGATGCGGTTGCCAAGCGCGCCGCGCTCTTCGTCGGCGCGGACGCTGACCGGCACCAACGCCCGCATCTCCAGCTCATCGGTGTCGTGGCCGCGGGCGCGTAGGTAGTTGCCGAGCGCGCCGGCGACGACCGAGAGGACGACGTCGTTGACGGTGCCGCCGTGCGCGTTCTTGACCCGCTTGAAGTCTTCGAGGTCGGCGCGGACGAAGGCGAGGCGACGGTGGGGGCCGATCTCGACGTTGAAGGGCGTACTCGGCGCCGCCGCCGCAACCTCGAGCATCTTGCCGGTGGCGCCGAGGTCGCGCAGCACCTGGCGCGGGCCGCGCAGGGCGGCGCGTAGGGCGCGGACGAACTCGCGCGGGCTGGTGGCGCGCTCGTGCAGCGCGTCTTTGAGCAGGTCGAGGTTGGTCGGCTCCGGCCGCGGCGCCCACTTCGGCGGCCGCACCGGCGGGTGGTCGGGCGCCTCCTCAAGGTCGAAGAGGACGGTGGTGATGTCGACGCCGGAGACGCCGTCGACGAGCGCGTGGTGACTCTTGCCGACCACGGCGAAGCGGTCGTCGACGAGTCCCTCGACCAGCCACATCTCCCAGAGCGGCTTGGTCCGGTCAAGCTGTTGGGAGAAGATCCGCGCGGCCAGATTGCGCAGCTGCTCTTCGGAGCCGGGCGCCGGTAGCGCCGTGCGCCGCACGTGGTAGTCGAGGTTGAGGAACGGATCGTCAACCCAGACCGGCCGACCCTGCTCGAAGGGGACGAAGCGCAGCTTCTGGCGGAAGCGCGGGACCAGGTGCAGGCGCGACTCGATCTGGTCGCGGAATTCCTCGTGGGAGGGAGGGGAGCCCTCGAAGATGATCGTCGTGGCGACGTGCATGTGGGCGCCCGCGCGCTCCATGTGAAGGAACGAGGAGTCGAGTCCGGTCAGTCGATCGCCGTTCATGGTTCTCATCTTCGCACGAGGCCTATCCCGGTAGGGCCTTCACTTAACTTTTTGCGAAGACAGCTTGCGGCTGTCGGCGAAGCCTCGCCGCGCAAAAAGTACAAGACGTTTCGGCCCTACCGGGATAGGCCTCAGGCTGTGACGCCCAACTGCATCTGGGCTGGAGCTTCGGAGGAGGTGGGAGCGTCGTCCTTGAAGCCGGCGACGCGGACGCCGAGCAGACGCACCGGGCGGGGTGGGGCGTAAGCGTGGAGCAGCTTGAGCGCTACCGGGGCGACGATCTCGGGGTCGTTGGTCGGCTGGTCGAGGGTCTGGGAGCGGGTTGCGTTGGTCCAGTCCTCGAGGCGGACCTTGATCCCGATCGTCCGCCCCTCAAGGTCGCGCGAACGCAGACGCCGGCAGAGCTCCTTCGAGAGCGAGGCAATGTGTCCGGCCATCTCGCCTTGGTCGGCGACATCGACGTCGAAGGTCGTCTCGGCCGACTGCGACTTGGTTTCGCGCTCGACCGAGATCGGCGTCTCGTCTTCGAAACGGGCCCGGGCCGGCAGCCAGTGGCCCAGGCGCGGCCCGAAGGCCCGCTCGAGCGCGGCCGGGCCGTGGGCGCGCAGCTCGGCCAGGCTGCGGATGCCCATCTGCTGCAGCTTGATCGCGGTCTTGGGGCCGATCCCGGGCACGAGGCCGGGCGGGTCGCCGGCGAAGCGCTCCAGCGCTTCGGCTCGCGAGAGGACCACCAGGCCGGCCGGCTTGCCCAGCTCGCTGGTTATCTTGGCCAGCAGGCGGTTCTCGGAGATGCCGACCGAGCAGGTCAGCCCCAGGTCCTCGCGGATCTCGGTCGCGATCCGCCGCATCGTCGCCTTCGGCGAGAACAGCCCGCTGAGGTCGAGATAGGCCTCGTCAAGGCCGACGACCTCGACTGTCTCGGCATTGGCCCGCAGAATCTCCATCACCTTGATGGAGGCCTCGCGATAGGCGGCGAAGTCCGGCGGCAGGTAGACGGCGTCGGGCAGCCGCCGCCGCGCGACAGCCGCCGGCATCGCCGAGTGGATCCCGGCCAGCCTGCGCGCCTCATAGCTAGCCGTGGTCACAACCGCCCGCGGCCCAGACCCACAGACCACAACCGGCTTCCCCCGCAGCTCCGGCCGCCGCCGCAACTCGACCGACGCGTAGAAGGCGTCCATGTCGAGGTGCGCGATCGTCCGCTTCTCGGCCATTCAGCGATCGTAGGGCGGGGGAGGGACGCCAACCCGCTCAAGCGGGTGGCATCTTCCGCGAGCATGGGTCATGCCAAGGCGATTCCGCGGAACCGGGCCAGGCAGCATCGGCGCAGTGGCCGACTTGATACATACGAAGATCGACGCGATCGGCCTAGACTTCGATCTGTGGCTTCCCCCGAGGCGAAGAACCTGGAGGCGATCTCCGAGGCGATCGATCAGCACAACCGCAACTGCCCGTTCCCGGCGGCCGAGGTGCGGATGAACCCGTTCGAGGTCGAACGGCTGGGCTGGGAGGAGATCCGCGGGTTGCCGGTCGTCCCCGACTCAGCGATCGGGACGGGGCGATTCCGGATCGTCTGCTCGCAGGAACTCGACGACACGGGCCTCGAAGAGACCGAGGCAATCGGCCGCGAGCTTGAGACGGTCGCCCCGGCCAATAACTAACCGCCCATTGAGGGCGCGTCCTCAGACCGTGTTCCAGAAATCTAGGCCGAGTCCGCTCAGCCAACGCTGGGCCTCGATGTTGAGCTGGGTCAGTTCTCCGGTCCAGATCAGGACTCCCATCGCGATCAGGATCAGGCCGCCGGTGGCGACTATCGCCTGGTAGTGGCGCTTGACGACGGCGAAGGCCGTGGTCATGCGGGAGAAGGCGACGGCCGTCAACAGGAAGGGGATTGCGAGGCCGGCTGAGTAGACGGCGAGGAGGAGGGCGCCGTGGGCGGCCGAGCCGGAGAGGGAGGCGGCGGAGAGGATCGCGCCGAGGGTGGGGCCGATGCAGGGGGTCCAGGCGATCGCGAAGGCGGCGCCGGCGACGATCGGGCCGCCCTTGCCCGCCCGCTCCAGCAGGGCGTCGACGTGCCACTCGCGGTTGAGGCGGATGACGAAGAGCGAGGCGACGAAGAGAACGCCCATCGCGACGATCAGCGCCGCCGAAACCTTGGTCAGCAGCTGCTTGTGGTCCTGCAGGCTCGCGCCGAGGCCGGTCGCCGTCAGCCCCAGAGCGATGAAGATCGCCGAGAAGCTGGCGACGAAGAGCAGGCTCGGCCCCAGCACGCGGCGCCAATCGGCGCTGTCGAGCTCTGAGGCGGACACCCCGCTGACCGCGGAGAGATAGCCGGGGACCAGCGGCAGCACGCACGGGGAGAGGAAGGAGACGACCCCCGCCGCGAGGGCGGCGAAGATGCCAACCCCCGCGGTTGGATCGGTGCTCAAAGCGGCGCTGATCACGACACCAGGGTACTTGGGGTCGGCGGCCGGGCGCCGTTCTTGCAATGCCGTGCGGGGCGGGGGAGACTGCCACCCATGGAACTCAATGCGCTGGTCCTCAACTGCACCCTGAAGAAGTCCCCTGAGCCCTCCAACACGCAGGGCTTGATCGAGATCGTCACCGGCCACTTCGACGAGCTCGGCGTCAAGCACGAGACCCTGCGGCCGGTCGACTTCAAGATCCCCTTTGGCGTCGTCTCCGACATGGGGGAGGGGGACGAGTGGCCCCAGATCCTCGAGAAGGTGCTCGCCGCCGACATCCTGATCATGGCGATGTCGATCTGGTTCGGCGTCCGCAACAGCGTCTGCCAGATGGTGATCGAGCGGCTCGACGGCACCTACAACACGACCAACGAGGTCGGCCAGTACCCCCTCTACAACACGGTCGGCGGCGTCGTCGTGACCGGCAACGAGGATGGCGCCCACGCCTGCTCGGAGACGACCCTCTTCAACCTCACCCACCTCGGCTGCGCGATCCCGCCCAACGCCGACACCTACTGGGTCGGCGATGCCGGCCCCGGGCCGTCCTTCCTCGAGGCGGGCGGCAAGGACCACGCCTACACCCAGAAGACCGCCAAGTGGATGGCCCACAACGTCACCCACCTGGCGCGGATCCTCAAGCAGCACCCGATCCCGCCCGAAGGCAACACGGTCCCCGGCTGGCAGCCCGACGAGTGCGGCGGCCACGACGACAGGATGCCCGCCGGGCACGTCGGCTGATGTACAGTCCTGGCTAGCTAGCCAATTACCGCGCGCGCTCGCGCGCAGACACAGGAGCAGACTTTGAGCAACCGCACGTTCGTGATCGGGGTCGGGATGACCAAGTTCGAGAAGCCCGGCACCAAGGAGGGCGACTACCCCGACTGGGCCAAGGAGGCGGGGGAGAAGGCGCTCGCCGACGCCGGCATTCCCTACGACGACGTCGAGCAGGCCTACGCCGGCTACTGCTACGGCGACTCGACCTACGGCCAGCGGGCGCTCTACCAGCTCGGTCTCACCGGGATCCCGATCGTCAACGTCAACAACAACTGCTCGACCGGCTCCTCGGCGCTGTTCCTGGCGCGCCAGGCGGTCAAGGGCGGCCTGGCCGAGTGCGCGCTGGCAATCGGCTTCGAGAAGATGGAGCCGGGCTCGCTCGGCGTCAAGTACACCGACCGCACCAACGCGCTCGACAAGCACGCGATGCGGATGTTCGAGATCCGCGACCCCGAGCAGTCGCCGCCGGCCCCGCAGATGTTCGGCAACGCCGGCCGCGACCACATGGAGAAGTACGGCTCCAACCCCGACCACTACGCCTGGATCGGCTGGAAGAACCACAAGCACTCAGTCAACAACCCCTACGCCCAGTTCCAGGACGTCTACAGTCTCGAGGAGATCAAGTCGGCGAGGATGATCCACGACCCGCTGACCAAGCTGCAGTGCTCGCCGACCTCGGACGGCTCGGCCTGCGCGGTCGTCGCCTCCGAGCGTTACGTCGAAGAGCACGACCTCGGTGGCCAGGCGATCGAGATCGCCGGCCAGTCGATGGTCACCGACCTCGCCTCGACCTTCGCCGAGGAGACCGACTGCATGAAGATCGTCGGCTCGGACATGTCGAAGCAGGCGGCCGATGAGGCCTACGCGCAGGCCGGCGTCGCCGCCGAGGAAGTCGACGTCTGCGAGCTGCACGACTGCTTCAGCGCCAACGAGCTGATCACCTACGAAGCGCTGGGATTCGCGGCCGAGGGCGAGGGCCACAAGCTGGTCGACGAGGAAGCCACCACCTACGGCGGCAAGGTCGTCGTCAACCCCTCCGGCGGGCTGATCTCCAAGGGCCACCCGCTGGGGGCGACCGGGCTGGCGCAGTGCTCGGAGCTGACCTGGCAGCTGCGCGGGGAAGCCGACAAGCGACAGGTCGAGGGCGCGAAGACCGCCCTGCAGCACAACATTGGCCTCGGCGGCGCCGCCGTGGTCACCGTCTACAAGCCGGCGGCCTAGCGGCCGTTCCGGAGGAGGAGGACACGATGGCAAAGCAGCGACGCTCACTCAGTGGCAAGGTCGTGGCGATCACCGGGGGCGCCCGGGGGATCGGCAAGGCGACCGCGACGGCGCTGGTCCGCAAGGGCTGCCGGGTCGCGATCGGCGACCTCGACCTGGCGCTCGCCGAGCAGACCGCGGCGGAGCTGGGCGGCGGCACGATCGCGCTCTCGCTCGACGTCACCGACCGCGACTCCTTCTCCGCCTTCCTCGACGAGGCCGAGCGCCAGCTCGGGCCGCTCGACGTGGTGGTCAACAACGCCGGGATCATGCCGGTGACGCCGTTCGCCGAGGAAAGCGAGGAGTCGACCCGTCGCCAGGTCGACATCAACCTTCATGGGGTCATCACGGGCACCCAGATGGCGATACAGCGGATGCGCTCCCGCAACAGCGGGCACATCGTCAACATCGCGTCGTCCGCCGGAAAAGCGGGTGTGCCCGGGATCGCCACCTACTCGGCGACCAAGCACGCCGTGGTGGGCCTCTGCGAGGCCGTTCGGGCGGAGCTGCGCGACACGGGCATCGAGATCTCCTGCGTCATGCCCGTTCCAGTCAACACCGCGCTGATGGAAGGTGTGTCCGACCAGCGCGCGGTCAAGAGGGTCGAGCCGGAGGATGTCGCCAACGAGATTGTCGACGCGCTCGAGCTACAGCGATTCGACGTCTTCGTCCCACGCTCGCTGAAGTTCACCATCACGGCGGCCAACCTGCTGCCGCGCAGGGGACGCGAGGCCGTTGCGCGCTTCATGGGAGTCCACAAGATCCTCACCGAAGTCGACAACTCGAGCCGGCGCGCCTACGAAGAGCGGGCGGCGCACAGCAGGTCCGTCGACGAGGGCGCGGCGCAGGAGGAGGAGCCCAAGGCGGAGCCGGCGGAGAAGCAGCGCGACGCCGCTTAGCTCACGAGTGACGGGTTTGACCGCCCATTGGGGTGGTCAGTCCCGTCCGCAGCAGCTCATGGGACGGATCTACGACGCCACCTGGGGCCGCATCTTCGCGGCAATGTACGACCGCGGCCTCAAGGGGACCGAGGAGGCGGGCCTGAGGGAGATGCGGCGGCAGACGCTCGCCGCTGCCCAGGGCCGGACGATCGACCTCGGCGCCGGCACCGGGGCGAACCTCGCCCTCTATCCGGACGCGGTCACCGAGCTGGTCCTGACCGAGCCCGACCCGCACATGGCGAAGCGGCTGCGCGAGAAGCTTTCGCGCTCGGACCCTTCGCCCGAATTGATCGAAGCACCCGCCGAAAGGCTCCCCTTCGACGACGCGAGTTTCGACACCGCGGTCTTCACGCTGGTCCTCTGCACTGTGCCGCACCCCGTGGCTGCGCTCGCGGAGGCCGCCCGCATCCTCAGGCCGGGCGGCAAGCTGCTCTTCATCGAGCACGTGCGTGCTGAGGACACCGGCCTGGCCCGCTGGCAGGACCGCCTCGAAAAGCCCTGGCGCTTCGTCGGCGACGGCTGCCACTGCAACCGCGACACCGTGGCGACGATCGAAGCGTCGCCGCTGACCGTGGAGCAGCTCGAGCGCGGACGCCTGCCGAAGGCCCCGCCGCTGGTCAGGCCTCTGGTGCGGGGCAGCGCAACGCTGGCCGGGCGCGCGGCCAAATAGTCTTACGCTCGTCGCCGAGGCGACACGTCACTCAACCAACGAAACCGAGGCGCTGACATCTCAGTCGAGAGTCCTCCCGCGGGTCGCTAGTCCGCGGGCTTGAACAGCTTGGAGTTACTCGCCGTGTCCGGCACGCTGCTGCTGGGCGCCGGAACGGTGGCGCCGCTCTTGCGCGCCCCGCCATCGGCTGCTCTCACCCTGCAGGGGCTGGGCATCGGGCTGGTCGGCGCCGGTGGCGCTCTCGTGCTCTTCGGCGCTCCCGCGATCGGCGCCGGCTTCCGCGACGGCCTCCACCCAGCGCTGGGTGTCGACGGCCTGACCGGCTTCTTTCTGGCGACGATCGCTGTGGTGGCGCTGCCGTCGCTGCTCTTCGCCCGCGACTACCTGGCAGGCGCCGCCCGCGCCCGCGCCCTGCTCGTCCTCTCCGGCCTCTTCCTGCTCGTCCTGGCCGGGGTGGTGACGGCGCGCGATCCGTCCTCGTTCCTCGCCTGCTGGGAGCTGATGACGCTCGTGCCGGCGGCGGCGATCCTGGTGCGCGGCAGCGGCGCGCCGGTTCGCCATGCCGTCTTCGTCTACCTGGCGGTGACCCACCTGGGCGGCGCCGGCGTCTGGATCTGTGTGCTTGCGCTGGCGCACTACGGCGCGCTCGGCGACCCGGGCTCGCTCGCCGCGCAGGGAGCGGCGGTGCAGGCGCTGGTCATCATCGCCGCGATCGTCGGCTTCGGCACCAAGGCGGGCCTGATGCCGATGCACTCCTGGCTCCCGCGCGCCCACCCGGTGGCGCCGAGCCACGTCTCGGCGCTGATGTCGGGGGTGATGATCAAAGTCGCCCTCTACGGCCTCATCCGCGTCCTCTTCGAGTGGGCAGCCCCGGCGCCCCTGTGGGCCGGCCTGGCGGTGCTCGGGCTGGGCCTCCTGTCCTGCCTGGGCGGCGTCCTCTACGCGCTGGTCCAGCACGACCTCAAGCGCCTGCTCGCCTTTCACTCGATCGAGAACGTCGGCATCGTCGCGCTCGGGCTGGGAGCGTCGATCCTCTTCACCTCCCAGGGCGATCGGACCTGGGCCGCGATCGCCTTCGCCGCGGCCCTTCTGCACGTCCTCAACCACGCCGTCTTCAAGGCGCTGCTGTTCCTCGCCGCCGGCGCCTTCGAGCGCGCGGTCGGCTCGCTCGACCTCGACCACATCGGCGGGCTGCTGCGACGCATGCCGTGGACCGGCGGCGCCTTCCTGGTCGGGTCGATGGCGATCGCCGGCCTGCCCCCGCTCAACGGCTTCGCCTCGGAGTGGCTCACCCTGCAGGCGCTGATCCACGTCGCCCTCGGCCCGCCCCTCGGGGTGGGGCTGGCCGGGGCCCTGGCGACGGCGGGGCTTGCCGCGACGGCGGCTCTCGCCCTCTTCTGCTTCGTCAAGGTCGTCGGGCTGGTGCTGCTCGGCGCGCCGCGCAGCCCCGCGGCCACGGAGGCGGTCGAGGCGCCGGCGGCGATGCGGCTCGCTCCCGCTTTTCTGGCCGGCTGCTGCGTCGCCCTCGGCGCGGCGCCCGGCCTGCTGGTGCCGTCGCTGATGGAGCTCGCCCCGCAGGGGGATGGCCTCACCACCGAGCCAGGCCTGCAGGTCCCGGGGACCGGCTCGCTGCCCTCGCCGTGGCTCCTCTTCGGGCTCATGGCGCTGACCGCGCTGCTCTGGCGCCTGCGCGGCTCGCGGCGCTCCGCTCCGGTTCCCGCCTGGGCCTGCGGCCAGCCGATCGAGCCGCGGCTCGAGTGGAGCTCGGCCGGCTTCACCAAGCCGCTGCGGCTCGTCCTCGAGGCCGTCCTGCGGCCGCGGCGGGAGATCGACACGGTGCGGGAGCATGGCCTGGTGCGATCCGTCCGCTACCGCGGCGAGATCCCGCACCTCTTCGACACGGCGCTCTACGGGCCGCTGCGGCGGAGCGCCCTGAGCGGCGCCCGGGTCGCCCGCCGCATCCAGTCGGGGAGCGTGCGCGCCTACGCCGCCTACCTGCTGGCCCTGATGCTGGCCCTGCTCGTCCTGGTCCGCACGGGGGCGATCGGGTGACCGCGCTCGCAGGCGCGATCCAGATCGCCGGCGGCCTCGCCCTGGCGCCGCTGCTGCCGGGCACGGTGCAGGCCATCAAGGCCCGCCTTCAGGGTCGCCGCGGGCCGTCGCAGCTCGCGGTAGGGCTGCAGCGGCGACGATCCTGGCCCTCTTCCTGATCCCGATCGCCGGCCTCTCGCCCGACTGGCCGCTGGGCAACGACGTCGTCGTCCTGGCCGGACTGCTGGCCCTGGCGCGGTTCGCCCTCGCCGCCGCGAGCTGGGACACCGGATCGGGCTTCGCCCTGATGGGGTCGAGCCGCGACCTGACCCTCTCGGTGTTCGCCGAGGCGCTGCTGCTGCTCGCGATCGTCCTCGCCGCGCTGCCGGCGGGCAGCACCGACCTCGTCGCGATCGACGCCGCCGCCAACGGCACGGCCGTCTGGGGCGAGCCGGCCCACTGGTGCGCCGCGGCGGCCTTCGGGCTCGTCGTCCTGTTCGAGACCGGGCGCCAGCCGATCGACAATCCCGACACCCACCTCGAGCTGACGATGATCCACGAGGGGCCGCTGCTCGAGTACGCGGGGCGCGACCTCGCGCTGCTGGAGTGGAGCGCCGCTGCGCGGCACTGGATCGTGCTCGTCCTGGCAGCCGAGCTGTTCCTGCCCCACTGGGGAGGGTTCGGCGCACAACTGGGCTGCCTGGCCGCCGCCGTCGCCCTGCTCTGCGTGGCGCTCGCGCTGACCGAGACCGCTCAGGCCAAGATGCGGATCCTGCGGGCGCCGGCCCTGCTCGCCGGGGGCTGCCTGCTGGCCCTGGTCGGGCTGGCGAGCTGGCTGGCGGGAGCCGCAACGTGAGCGACGTGGCGATCGAGGCCCTCGTCGTCCTCGGCTTCGGCGTGATTCTGGTGCGGCGCCGCAGCCTCGCCATCCTCCTGGTCGCCGCCCAGGCGCTGCTGCTCGGCGTGGCAGCGCTCGCGCTCGCGGGCGGGAGCCGCGCCGGTCTGCTGGCGGCCGGCCTGATCCTCCTGGTTCGCGGCGTCGCCCTCCCCGCGTTGCTGGCGACGATCCGTCGTCGCACGCCGGAGCCCGACCTCGTCACGCCGGCCACGACGGTCGTCGTCCGGCTGCTCGCCGCCACCGTGGTCTCGCTCGTCGCGGTGGCGGCGGTCCCGCCGCTGGGACTGGGCGAGCCGGCCGCCGAGCACGGCGCCGTCGTGCTGCTTGTGCTCGGAATCGCGATCGTGATCATGCGCCGGCCCGCCCTGATGCAGGTGCTCGGGATCCTCGTCGCCGAGAACGGCGTCTACCTGCTGGCGATCTCGGTGCCGGGAGGGATGCCGTTCGCGATCGAGCTCGGCGTGCTGTTCGACCTGGCGCTGATCATCACCGTCGCCGCTGCCTTCACCCAGAAGATCCACGGCGAGGTCGGCACGGGGGACACCGACCTGCTGCGAGGGCTCCGTGACTGACGCGGTCCTGGCGATCGCCGTCCTGGCCGTGCCGCTGGGCTTCGCAGCCGCGGTGGCGCTGATGCCGAGCGCCCGCGCCGCGGATCGCCTCAACCTCGCGACCTCTGCCCTGACGGCGGCGCTGGCCCTGGCGCTGGCGGCGCTCGCGCTCGCCGCGGCGCCGGACGATGCGGGGCGGGGGATCTGGTACGTCCTCGACCCGGCCGGCGGTGTCTTCCTGGCGCTCATCGCCGTCATCGGCTTCGCCAGCGCCGCGATCTCGCCGCTCTACCTGCGTCACGCCGGCCGCAGCTGGTTCAGCGCAGGGCGATCCCGTGCCTGGTACTACGCGGCCTTCTACGTCTTCTGGGCGGCGCTGCTCGCCCTGCCGCTGATCGACAACCTCGCCCTGGCCTGGCTGCTGATCGAGGTGACGACGGCCGCCTCGGCGCTCCTGGTCGCCTTCAGTGGCAAGCGGAGCGCGCTCGAGGCGGGCTGGAAGTACGTCGTGCTCACCACCCTGGGGCTGGCCATCGCCCTGCTGGGGATCGTCGTGCTCTTCGTCGAGGTCGGCGGCGATGCGGGCGGCCTCGGCAGGCTCGACTGGCAGTCGCTCGCCGGCCGCGCCGCCGAGCTCTCACCGCAGACGACGCTCGTCGCCTTCGTCCTGATCATCGCCGGGCTGGCAAGCAAGATCGGCTGGGCGCCGGTCCACAACTGGCTGCCCGACGCGCACAGCGAGGCGCCGCCGCCGGTCAGCGCGCTGCTCTCCGCGGCGCTACTGCCGACCGTGCTGCTGATCGCCTGGCGAAGCAAGCTCGCGCTCGAGCCGGCGCTCGGCGCGGTCGCCGTCCAGGAGCTCTTCGTCGGCTTCGGGTTGGTCTCCCTGCTGATTGCCGTCCCGTTCCTGTGGCGACCGCTGCCGTGGAAGCGGCTGCTGGCCTACTCGAGCCTCGAGCACATGGGGATCCTCGCGCTCGGGGTGGGTTTCGGCACGCCGCTGGCGATCGCCGGCGTGATCATCCACGTCGCCGGCCACGGCATCGCCAAGGCGCTCGGCTTCTACACGGCGATCCCCCTGCTCCGGCACGATCCGGCCAGCGCCGAGCGGCCGCCACGAGGCGTCGCCCGGACCAGCGCGCCGACCGCCCTGGCGATGACCGTGAGCCTGATCT
>Ga0075530_1000236_pt1 | contig 25159 bp, 24 predicted proteins | sample NGEPerD_2_FD_75101 | JGI IMG/M metagenome (GOLD analysis project Ga0075530, IMG submission 75101) | Arctic peat soil microbial communities from the Barrow Environmental Observatory site, Barrow, Alaska, USA - NGEE PermafrostL1-D | ecosystem: Environmental > Terrestrial > Soil > Wetlands > Peat ... | reverse complement strand
TGGATGGAGAGCCTGAACCTCAAGTTCATGGGCTATGTGCGCACCGTGCGTGCCGTCGTGCCGCACATGGCCGAACGGGGATCCGGCGCCATCGTGCTCGTCGTGGGCAACGACGGGCTCAAGCCCAGCTACTGGGAGATGACGGCCGGAGCGGCGAACGCGGCCGACCTGAACTTCGCCTCCTCGATCGCTGACCAGTACGGCCCCCAGGGAGTCCGCGTCAACACCGTCAACCCCGGCCCCGTCGACACCGACCGCTGGGACGGTCTGGAGAAGGCGTTCGCCCGAGACATGGGCGTGGACCAGGCCGAAGCCCGTCGCCGCGCCGAGGCGTCCATCCCCCTCGGCGCGATCACACAGCCACAGGAGGTCGCCGCCCTGGTGGCCTTCCTCGCCTCCGACGTTGCCCGCAGCGTGCATGGTGCGCATGTCCCCATCGACGGCGCCCAGCGCAAGCCGCTGATGGAACGCTGAGATGAAGCTCGCCAACTCTTTCTCCATCGCCCGTCCCCCGGGGGAGGTCTACGACGCCTTCCTCGACATCGAACGGGTGGCCACCTGCATGCCGGGGTCGCGGATGCTCGGCCAGCCGGAGCCGGGCACCTACGAGGGGGAGGTGAAGGTCAAGGTCGGTCCGCTCGGTGTCGCCTACACCGGCCAGTTCACAGTGCTCGAGGCCGACCGGGACTCGCTCAGGCTGACCATGCGGGCGAAGGGGCGCGAGCAGCGCGGAGCGGGAAACGCCGACGCCCACATCGTCGCGCAGCTGAGCGAGCAGGACGGTGGAACGCTGGTCGAGATCGACACGGACCTGAGCATCCGGGGCAAGGTCGCGCAGTTCGGCCGCGGCGTGATCGGCGAGGTCACCGACGGGATCATGGCGACATTCGCCTCGAACGTGGAGGCGATGCTCACCGGAAGCGGCCCCTCGGCTGACTCTTCCGCGACAGAGCCGACCCGTTCCGGTCAGCCCGCCCGAACCGGCCAGCCCGCCGAGGCGTCGGCCGGCGACGGCGCATCGGCCGCGTCCGGCGGTGGACCTGCTCCCGCGTTCGCAGGAGCGGCCGGCGCAGACGGAGCGGCGGGAGCGGAGAACAGCCTGGACGGATGGAGCCTGGTGGTCCGCCCGATGCTGCTCAAGCATGCCGGCTCGTTGGTCACGATCGCCGTGTCCACGGTCGGTGCCTACCTCGGCGCTCGGGCCGGCGCGCGCGCCGGGTCGCGTGCCGGGTCGCAAGCACGCCCGCGCCGGTCGGCGTACCGCCACTAGGACAGGAAGCCGCATGTCGTACGCCGTCACCGACGACGAGGTCCGTCTCTACTATGAGGAGACCGGCAGTGGCATACCGATCGTGTTCCTGCACGAGTTCGCGGGGGACCATCGGTCCTGGGAGCCGCAGGTCAGGCACTTCGCGCGGACGTACCACTGCATCACATTCGCGGCCCGCGGCTTCCCCCCGTCCGACGTACCCGAGGATCCCGGCGCGTACAGCCAGAATCGTTCGGTCGCCGACGTACGTGCCGTACTCGATGACGCGGGCGTCGACCAGGCGTACGTGGTCGGCAACTCGATGGGTGGGTTCGGCGCGTTGCACTTCGCGCTGCAGCACGCCGACCGGACGCTCGGTTCGGTGGTCGCCGGATGCGGCTACGGCGCCCATCCGGACAACGAGGAGAACTTCCGCGCCGAGTCGGAGAAGGTCGCCGTCGCGTTCGAGACCGAGGGGTCCGAGGCAATCTCGGCTTGGTACGGCCTTGGACCGGCGCGGGTGCAGTATGCCGCCAAGGACCCCCGTGGCCATGCCGAGCACGTCCGTGTGTTGGCCGAGCACGACCCGGTCGGTGCGGCCAACACCATGCGGGGTGTGCAGAAGGCCCGCCCCTCGCTGTACGCGATGCACGACGAGCTTGCCGCCTGCGAACCACCGGTGCTCGTGGTCGCGGGGGACGAGGACAACGGCGTACTCGAGGCCGACCTGATGCTCAAACGCACCATCCCGCGGTGTGGGTTGGCGATCCTGCCGAAGTCGGGCCATGTGACGAACCTCGAGGAACCGACGCTGTTCAACGCTCTGCTCGGACGATTCTTCGCCGCCGTCGAGCACGACAAGTGGGGCGAGCGCGACCCCCGCTCCCTGACCACCTCCACCACCGGAGCGCGCCCGACGACCACTTGAACGGGCACTTGCCGGAGGAGCTCACCTGTCTCAGGCGGAGGACCGGGCATCCTGTGCGTCAAGTGCCAGGTCAAGTGGTTGCTTGCTCAGCAGCGCGACCATCGACCGGAGCACGTCGGCGACATAGTCGGGCTCGAACATCACGTGCTCCCACGCGAACCGGATCACCAACCACCCGTTGATCACAAACGCGTTGTAGCGCTCGCAGTCCTTCTTCAGGAGACGGCGCTTTCCGTGAAACTCGAAGGACTCCGCCTCCACCACCAACCGCAGCGTCCGGTCAACCAGGTCCGGTCGGCCAAGGGTCCCGATGGGCAGCTGAGCCCGCACGTTCAGGCCGGGGATGTCGAGGGCGATGGCACGCAGCACCGACTCGAACGGGTTGTCGGCTTTCGGGTCGGCCTCCCTCGCCACGCGTAGGCACCGGGCACGGTAGCGATGAGGCATCCGCTCCGCCGCCAGGAGCAGCTCTTGTGTCGTGACATCACCGACGCGGAGCGCCGAGTCAGCAATCACCAGGGCCTCGTCGAAGGGCATCAGGCTCGCGCAGTCCATCACGGTGCGGACCGGTGCGGTGGCAAAGCCGTCGATGTCGTCGTAGGCGAGGTCGACGTACCTCACGCGCACGCCATCTCCTCGTCCCGGGGCGACATTGCGATGTCGGGGCACTGCCACCGACGGCGTGCTGGGCTGGTGCTTGAGCTTCCAGCCGTGGTGGCGTGCCGCGCTGTCCGCGTAGAGGATCCCGCTGAGCCGGTTCGCGGCCCGCATCGCCTCGTCCGCCCCGGGCAGGGCGTACCGTCCCCAGGCATCGCGCACGATATCGCCTCGAGCCAACGCGATCCGGATCTTCGCGCGCGACGTCAGCCGGCTTACAATCGCTGCCTCCGCCACCCCGCCCATCATCCTTACCAAGCCGACCACCTGCATGCGGCGCAAGCATGCCCCACTTCGGAGGGGAGCGCCTCTCGCTATCCACAGGCCACCACAGCGGCGTACGACGGGCGGGCTACGGTGAAGCATGCCCGACTCGATCTCCGCGAGCAGGCGATGGCGTCGGTGGTGATCAGGCCAACCGTCAAGGGCGAGGTGTCTACCCGACTGACCGAGCGGATGAGTCCGCCGTACCTCCGCTTCTGCTGCCCCTGCGATGCCACCCACCTCTACGAGATACCGTTCCGGCTGGCGGCGCTGCGGACGGGTCTGGAGCTACAACTGGGAACATCGCCGCCAGCGCTGCAACCTATTCCCGGGTTCGCGGCGTCGGGGCTGGATGCTTCGATGCCAGGGGCTCGTGCAGCGCGAGCGACACCACTGAGGCCAGGATCACCACGAACCCGAACCACTGGCTCCCGTCGAGGGTCCCGTCGAGGAGAAAGACCCCGACCGCGGCGGCGGTGAGCGGGAAGGTGAGCTCGGCGAGGGTCGCCCGCGATGCAGGCGTGCGGCGAAGGGCGAAGTAGTAGAGCACGAGCGCGAGCAGGCCCGGCACCAGCGCCAGCAGCACCAGCCTGGGCACCAGGTCCAGCGGGACAGCCACAGACGTGCTCGTGACCGACGCGAAGACGGCGAGGGCAACCAGTCCTACCGTGAACCGCAACGTGGTGACGTGCACGAAGGACAGTTCTGCGCTGACCATCCGACCGAGCACCGTGCCCGCGGCCCACAACGCCGCAGCACCGACCGCGAGTGCCGCCGCCGTCATGCTCTGCACGCTGACGCCGAACGGGTCGGCGAATGCCAGCATCCACGCACCGAGGATCGCCGGCACCGCGAACAGTGGGAAGCGTGGCGTGAGCCGCTCACCGAGAAGCACCGCAGCCAGCGCAAGCGCGATCACCGGTTGCAGCTTCTGCAGCACCTGCGGGGTGATCGGGTCACCTACCCGGAACGCGGCGGTGAACAGTGTCGTGGCCAAGCCGACGAACCGGCGCCGATCACCAGCACACCCAGTTTCGTCCGCGTGCTGGAACGCGCGAGCGCGCGCACTGCCGGAATCACCCACGGCGAGACGATCAGCACCAGAACGACATGCTCGGCCAGCACCACGGCCAGCGCCGGCAGCTCCTGGGCAAGCGGTTCGCGCAGCAGACTGGAGAAGCCCCAGAGGCTGGCGGCAACCGCGATCAGCCATGTGCAGTCCGCGGAACGTCTGCCAACGTCGGACATGAGTCCCCCCTGCCAGGGTGGTTGCCACAGTGGAATGAGTCTGCGAGATGAGTCTGTGGAACGGGTCGCGGTGCGCGGGTGGATCAGTCGGGGAGGATCGGTGGTGGGTGCTTGGCGGGAGTCTCCGGGCCACGACCGGCCGAGGCGGAACCAGTAGGTGAACCGGGCCCGAGCTCGAGCTCGGACTCCTCCCCGGCGACCAGCGTCTCGTTGGCGAAGTGCGTGTGCATCCAGTCCAGGTGGTCGTTGCGGCTCGCGACGATCCGCTCGGTGTCCCAGGTCGGCATCTCCTGCTGCTGGAAATGATGGCCCATCAGGTCCGGGTCGACCTCGTAGACATGGTCGAGCCGCATGATCACGCCGTCGGAGATTCGGGTGGCCTCGGGGCGCACGTACTGCTGCTTGTAGATGAACTTCCGCATGACTCGCCCCTCAGTCGTCGTAGGCCTGGTCGAGCATCTGCTTGCCGGGGTTCATGATGTTGTTCGGGTCGAGGGCCCGCTTGACCTTCAGCATCACGTCCCAGCCACCGCCCATCTCCTCGGGGACGAGCTCGGCGTCGCCGACCCTGGTGGTTCCGTGGCAGCTGCTGATCGACCCGCCGTGTTTCAGCGACACCTGCGCGAGCTCCCTCTTGAAGTCGACCCAGCCGGCCCAGTTCTCCTCGTCCAGCTTCTGCTCCCAGATCCCGATGTCGATCTCGGCGAGGTAGTCGCCCCAAGGCTTGTAGGCGGCGTTGGTGTAGCAGTACATCCCCCAGTTGTCGAAGATGCCGTACTTGTCGATGTACCTCTGTGCGATCGCGGTCCACTCCTCGCGAACCTTGGGGATCACGCTCCAGTTCAGCGACGCGTCCTCGCAGTGCCACGACATCGGCGCCACGGTGCCGTCCTTGAGACGGCCGTGCAGCGGGTTCGCGTAGCGGTCGTGGCGGGAGGCCCAGTCGCCCACGGCCATCTCGTCGCCGGTGTACCGTCCGCCCTCGCGCCGACCGCGCTCCATCAACATCTTCGAAGCCGCGCTCACCTCCGCCTTGGTGCCGTAGAGGGCGGTAGCCACGATCGAGTTCACCCACGGCGGCATCGGGATGAAGGCCTCGTCGTCGCGACGTAGGTACTCCACCTTCTTCTCGTCGAAGATCACCGTGCCGGCCAGCGTCGCGATACCCGAGGTCACAATTCCGTGCACCGTGCGGTGGGCCAACAGGTAGTCGTCGAAGGCGAAGAAGGCCGCGAACTCCGCCTCGGGCTTGGGCACCAGCTCCAACGTCGCCTCGGTGACGATGCCGAGTGTCCCCTGATGACCCATGAACAGGTGCTTGAGGTGGTAGCCCGTCGAGGACTTGCGGATCTTCCTGCCGCCCCCGTCACCTACCCGGATGATCTCGCCGGTCGGCAGCACGATCTCGAACGAGACGACCAGGTCGCGGGTGTGGCCGAAGCGGGAGCCCACAGGGAGAACCCGCTGCACGCGATCCGGCCGCCGACCAGGGAGCAGGGGTACGACGCGGGCGTGTCCGGGTGGAACACGTCGTACTTCCCGAGCTCCTCGTTCAGCTTCATCATGTTGATGCCGGGGCCGACGGTGACGGTGCGGTCGACCATGTCGATCTCTTTGATCTGGTTCATCCGCTTCACGTCGACCAGGATGCCTCCGCGCAGCGGAACGGCGCCGTCGGCCAGCCCGGTCCCGCCCGCCCGCGGGACGACAGGGATCCCGGCCCGGTTGGCCAGCTTGACGATCTCGGAGACCTGCTCCGCGGTCCGAGGGAGTACGACGGCCGCCGGCATGTGCTCGGCCCAGCGGTGCACCGGGAACGGCGCAGGAACCCGGGACCGGTTCGCGCGGCTCGAGACATCGGTCAGCACCGAGCCGGGCTCGTTCATGATCGCCTCAAGGTCGGCGACGACCGCGCTGTCCAGCGCCATCATCGGGCCAGCGGTCATCGCAGCGCCTCTCGTTCCGACGCGCCACGGCGGCCGCCGACCTCGATGCCGGCAGACTCGGCGACCAGCTCGATGATGTCGGCGACCTCGATGCCGACCTCGTGACCTGCGGTGGCGAGCGGGCGCTCGGACCAGACACAGGCACTGACCAGCATGTCGACGTCGAGCTCCTTGGCCCGGGCCAGTCGGACGTCGCTGATCTCCGCGGTGATCTCCGGCTTCTCGATCGGCAGGCCGCCGCCGCCGCCGGAGCAGTAGGACCACTGCGTGACGTGGTCGACGTCCTTGAACGTGAGCCCCGGGATCGAGCGCAGGATGAACCGCGGCGCCTCGTGGATGTTCTTGCGCTTGTTGAGCCGACACGGGTCGTGGTATGTCACGGTCTTGTTGATCGCCTTGTCCAGCTTGAGCTTCCCGTCCTTGATCAGCTCGGCGACAAGCTCGACGATCTGCACCACCTCGATGTCGAAGTCCGCGCCGAAGTACGCCGGGTAGTCCTCGGTGAAGTGGATGTAGTCATGTGGCTCGATCGCGATGACGCGCTTGACCCCCGAGGCGCGCCAGTCGGCCAGGTTGTGCTCCGCGAAGGCCCGGGACTGGTCGACGTACCCCATCTCCGCGGCTGGCCCCCCGCAGCACCACTGTTCGTTCATCAGCCCGAACTCGACCCCTGCCTTCGCCAGCACCTGGGCGGTGGCCCGGGTGTTCGACGTCCGATAGAAGGCGGCCTCGCAGTCGGCGAACATGATCGTCTCTCCACCCACGGGCAGGTCGAGACCATCGGCCCAGTCACGCACCTGCGCCTGGCCCTGGGGCTGGTCCCCTTCAACACCGAGGACGGGCTCGTTCTTCAGCTCGTTGGTGAGGCGGTTCCACAGCTTCCAGCCCTCGCGGTCGAGTCCCTTGTCCACCATCAGCGCCCGAGCCGCCCGGACGACCTTCACGGTCTCGGTCCTCGCCTGGTAGAAGTCACCGACGAACAGCGTGTTCGGGCAGCGGATCTCGCAGGCGCCGCACTGGGTGCAGTGCACATAGTCGTCGGCCACGTCCTCGATGTCGAGGAGCCCCTTGTCCATCGCGACGATGTTGGCGTGGAATGCGGTCGGGGTGTGGTTCTCGTTCCTGGTCACCTGCATCACGGGGCAGACCTCGCGGCAGAACTTGTGGCCGGACGAGAAGCAGTTGTAGCCGTTCTCCCGCCACTTCTCGACGAAGTCGCCCTGCTTGCCCAGGCCTGCCGCGGGAGCCGGATCCTCGGACGTCACAGGCAGGCCCCTTTCGCGGTAGGGGTGCGTTGGCGGCCCCCCACGGTGGATGGGCACGAGCGTAGGTGCGGCCGGTCGTAGGCGTCAATCACTCGCCCACCCCCGGGTAGCCCGGGGGCGTTTCACTGCCGAACTTGCCGAACTGTCGCGTCTCCCGAGGGTGCGTCGCCATGCTCGTAGGGCGGGCGAGCGCCATGTAGACCAGCCCGATCGCAACCACGGCGATGCCGGACAGGAGGACCAGGTAGTTGTCGTACCACGGCGCCTCGGGCGTGCGCGGCCACACCATGTTCAGCATGCCCAGCACTCCCCAGGTGAGTGCTGCGATGGTGACCACGACGCCGTACCTCCCCAGCGTGAACTTGCCGTTGGGCTCCCACCCGCGCAGACGCGCCCGCAGGGCGGCGAACACCACCATCTGGAATCCCAGGTAGATGCCCAGGGTGGCGAACGAGATGATCTTGGTGAGCGCGTCGGTGGACAGCTTCGAGCCGATGATCACGATCGCTGGCGCGACCGCGGCCAGGGCAAGGGCGTACGGCGGGACGTGCCGCGACTGCCAGAAGTGGGAGAGAACCGCGTGTCCGAAGATCATCTTGTCGCGGGCGTAGGAGTAGGTGAGCCGGCTCGCCGCGGCCTGCAGACTCAGCACGCACGAGAGGAACGAGATGAGTACGACGGCGAGCACGATCTTGTAGCCGACCGGCCCGAACGCGTCGAGCAGCAGGGTGCCGACCGGGTCGGTCTCCTCCCCGTTCACCACCGCCGCGATGTCAGGCACGGCGAGCAGCAGCGAGAGGGCGACGAAGGTCGCCGCCGCACCGCCGATGTAGATCGTCATCCGCATCGCCTTCGGGATCCGCCTCCCCGGGTCCGGCACCTCCTCGGCCACGTCACCGCATGCCTCGAAGCCGTAGTACTGGTAGATGCCGATCAGACCCGCGGCGGTGAACGCGATGAAGTAGTTGGAGCCACTGCCCGCCCCGAAACTGTCGAACAGCACGCCCAGGCCACTGACCCGCTGGGTGAGCAGGAGCCACAGGCCGACGACCACCGCCCCACCGAGCTCGGCCGCGAACCCGATCATCGCCGCCCAGGACAGGGCCCGCGTCCCGGCCAGGTTGATGACGGTGGCGACGGCGAGCAGCAAGAGTGCGGTGAAGATGGTGTTGTTGGTCGTCGGCGCGATCCCGATCAGGATGTCGAGGTACGGCCCGGCGCCGTACGCCACACCCGCGATGGTCACAAGCAGTGCCACCAGGTAGACCCACCCGGTCATCCAGGCCCAGCGCCGACCCCACAGCCGGCGGGCCCAGGGGTAGACGCCACCGGCCACCGGGTACTGCGAGACGATCTCGCCGAAGACCAGGGCGACCAGGAACTGGCCGGCTCCGACGATCACGAACGACCACAGCATCGGCGGGCCGCCGGTGGCGAGCGCGAACGCGAACAGGGTGTAGGTCGCGACGACGGGCGACAGGTAGGTGAAGCCGAGTGAGACGTTGGCCCACTGGCTCATGTCCCGCTTGAAGTGCGAGGTGTAGCCGAGCGCCGCCAGCTGGGCGGTGTCCTCGTCGTGCTGGCTGTTTTCGGTGCTCATCGGGGGCCTTCCGTACGGCGACCCGCGAGCGCGGCCGAATGGCTTGGTTGGTTGGAATGTACTGACCCATCTCACGAGCTGGCAAGGTCCACTGGGTCATCACTGCGCCCATCATTGAGCCACCACTGGCCAGGTCCGGCACAGGCAATTGATTGACGCCGTCGCCGCCCGGTTCCACGATGGGGGTGACCTGTGGGACGAGGCACCAAGGAGGACGGCATGAAGTTCAGTTACGTGATGCTCCCGGACTACCCGCTCGACGAGTCGTTGCGAGCGATCAAGCTGGCCGATGAGCTAGGTTTCTATGCCTGCTACGCCGCCGACGAGACGTGGCACAAGGACCTGTGGCTGCTCTTCGCGGCTGCCGCGAGTGACACCAAGAACATCCGCTTCGGCCCCAGCCTGTCCGGTGTCGTTCTGCGGGAGCCCACGCTCATCGCCCAGGCCGCGGCCACGCTCGATGAGCTCACCGGTGGACGGGCCGAGGTGGTCCTCGGCTCCGGGAACTTCGGGCTGCTCGCGCAGTACGACGTCGACTGGGCCCGCACCAAGCCGTTGTCGCGAGTCAAAGAAGGCGTGCACGTCATGCGCACACTGCTCGACGAAGGTGCGATCACTTTCGACGGGGAGTTCTTCAAGTACAAGGGCTTGTTCACCTTCGCGCGTCCCGTCCAGGAGCACTTGCCGGTCAAGATCGGTGCGATGCGGGGACCGAAGTCCTTCGAGGCCGCCGGCGAGTTCTCCGACGGCTGCCACCACGCCCTCAGCTACACCCGCGAGGCCTACGAGTACGGCGCGAAGCACTTCCGGATCGGCGCCGAGCGGGCCGGCAAGAACCCCGATGACCTGGACTTCGCCGCCTGGGTCGTGACGGCGGTGGGCCGTGACTCCGCGGCCGCGAAACAGGCCGCCCGTTCGATGGTGGGCATCTACGCCTCGTCCATGCCGCCCGAGCAGCTCGAGCGCAACGGCGTGGACCCGGCATCGCTGGCCCCGATCATCGAGGCCATCGGAGCCGGCGACCTGCCCAAGGGCGTCGAGCTCACCAGCCCGGAGCTGACCGAGAAGCTGTCGATCGCGGGCACACCTGAGGAGGTCACCGCCAAGATCAAGTCCGAGATCGAGGGGACGGGTGTCAACCACATCATCGCCGCGATCACCGACGCTTCGTTGGTCAAGGCGTTCACCGGAACCGCCCTCGAGGGTGTGGCCACCGTCGAGGAGCAGCTGCAGCTGCTGGCGGACGAGGTGGTGCCGCATTTCAGCTGACGGGCAGAGCCTGGATGCTTCTTTGCCAGGAGTATGGACGGTTTGCAAGCGGCATAACGCTTGTAGAGCGTCCATACCCCGTGCAAAGTTGCGTGTTCTAAGGGTCAGCCGGCTTCCGTGGGCTGGCGAAGTCTCCGGACCAGAGCGAGCACGCCCAGGATCGGCAGCATCGCGAGGAGCAGCAGGCTCCATGCGATGCCCAGGACCTCCCCGAAGCCGCCGACGACCGCTGAGCCCACCCCGCCCCCGACCAGGAACATCAGGGTGGCGATGCCGAGGGCGACTCCGCGCACGTCCTCGGCGACCGCCTCCCCGACCGCCGCCATCAGCGCGGGCTGACCGAGGCCGAAGGCGCCGGTGACCGCAACGACCGCGGAGACCAGGAGCGTTGCCGAGCCGAGGGCGGCGCCGCCGGCGGCGACGACCAGCGCCACGGAGGCCGTCGCCCCGGAGATAGCCAGGGAAGCGCGTGCTCCGAGCCGCACGAGCATGGGGCCGGCCACGCGGGGAAACAGCAGCCCGGACACCGCGCTTGGCAGCAACGCCACCCCGACCTGCCACGGCTCCCAACCCCTGGCGACGAGCACCGCGGGCACGGCGATGAGCAGGGCGAACCAGGCGGCCGGGATGGCAGCGGCTGCGAACGCACTGCGCACCACGACCGAGTTGCGGATCACCGACCGCGGAAGGAAACCGTGCGGTCGGCGCCGTACCCGCGCCGCGACGCTGGGCAGGCCGAACAGCATCAGCAGGGCTCCGACGGAGGCGACGCCGATCCCGGCCGAGGGTGACTGGACGACCAGCACCAGGCCGGCCGCCGTACCCGCGACGAGCACCGCGCCGAGAACGTCGAGACGGGCGCCGCTGCCCTCGGTCGGCAGCGCGCGCCACAGCAGCGGCACCACCAGCAGGCCCAGTATCGGCAGGGCGATCACCGCTCTCCAGCCGAGCAGGTTCTCCACTCCTCCCCCGGCCAGCGGACCGAGACAGCTGACGGCCGCGGTGACACCGGCGAGGCGGCCCAGCGCGTTGGCGCGGACGGTCCCGGCGTAGCGGGTGCTGATAATGGCCACCCCTAGAGTCGGGACCGCTGCCGCGCCGACCCCCTGCAACAGCCGGGCTCCCAGCAACAGCTCGAAGGTGGGCGCCCAGGCGCCGACCAGCGCACCGACGGTCATCAGCCCGATGCCGGCCATCAGCGGCGCGCGAATGCCCATCAGATCCGACAGGCGCCCGTAGACGGCTGTCGCAACCGCGAGCATGAGCGCGTAAAGGGTGATCACCCAGGCGCTCTGGCCGGTGCTGAGACCTAGGTCGGACGCCAGTGACGGCAGCGCGACCGCCACCGAGGAGCTCCCCATCCCGGCGAGGCCGAACAGTACGCCGACCAGGGTGGCCACTCGTCCGGCGTCGGTCCAGGAGTTCACCTTCGGTCGAACAAGCGCTGGCCTCCCCTCATTCCGGCCGAGCCGCTGCGGGCCGACCCGCACCACCGCGATTCGACGAGGGTGACGAATTACTGTGGTCCCCTACGCCCACGAAGCGAAGGACCACGATGCCAGCCACCCGCCTCCTGCCGACCGACGAGGCCGTGGACCTGATCCACCTCGTCCGCGACCTCGTCCGCAACGAGCTCGCACCCCGCGCCGCCGACGACGAGGCCAGCGAGAGGTTCCCGCGCGACATCTTCACGACCCTTGGGCGCGCGGGAATCCTGGGCCTCCCCTACCCCGAGGAGTACGGCGGCGGTGGCCAGCCTTATGAGGTGTACCTCCAGGTGCTGGAGGAGATTGCGGCCACGTGGGCGACTGTCGGAGTCGGCACCAGCGTCCACGCGTTGAGCTGCTTCGGTCTGGTCACGAGAGGGACCGAGGAGCAGAAGCGGCAGTGGCTGCCCGACATGCTCGGCGGCGAACTGCTCGGCGCGTACTGCCTCAGCGAGGCCCACGCCGGCTCCGATCCCGCCGCGATGCGGGCGCGAGCATCACGAGACAACGGGGAGTACGTCCTCAACGGCGCAAAGGCGTGGACCACCCACGGCGGTCAGGCCGACTTCTACAAGGTGATCGCCCGCACGAGCGACGACAGCAACGGCATCTCCTGCTTCCTCGTCCCGGCCGCGACGGAGGGTCTGACCTCCGACCCTCCGGAGCGCAAGATGGGCCTGACGGGGTCACACACGACCACGATGCGCTTCGAGGACGTCCGGATCCCCGCCGAGCGCAGGCTCGGCGCCGAAGGTGACGGCCTCAAGATCGCGCTAGAGGGTCTGGACTCGGGTCGCCTCGGCATCGCCGCCGTCGCGACGGGCCTCGCCCAGGGTGCGTTGGACAGGGCGGTCGACTACGCGAAAGAGCGACAGACGTTCGGCAAGGCGATCATCGACCACCAGGGCCTCGCGTTCGTGCTCGCGGACATGGCGGCGGCGGTCGAGTCCGCGCGAGCCACCACCCTCGCCGCCGCTCGTCGCAGGGACCAGGGGCTGTCGTTCTCGCGGCAGGCCGCGGTCGCGAAGATGGTCGCCACCGACAACGCGATGAGGGTGACAACCGATGCCGTACAGGTGCTGGGTGGCTACGGTTACACCCGCGACTTCCCGGTCGAGCGCTACATGCGTGAGGCCAAGGTGATGCAGATCTTCGAGGGGACCAACCAGATCCAGCGGATGGTGATCGGCCGCTCCCTCGCCGCCGACAGCTCAACCGATAGGGGCACGATCTCGACAGTCCAGAAGGAGACCTGAATGCAACTCCACGACACCGCCGCAATCGTCACGGGTGGGGCCTCCGGCCTGGGTGCCGCGACAGCGAGGGCCCTGGTCGAGAAGGGCGCGAAGGTCTTCGCGCTCGACCTCGCTGTCAGCATCGACACCACCGCGAGGACGAGTGGAGTCGAGTACGTCGAGGCCGATGTCACCGACCCGGCCGACGTGGGACATGCCGTCGAGCTGGTCGCCGGCAGCGGGAGCCCGTTGCGCACGGTGGTCAACTGCGCCGGCGTCGGACCCTCGATGCGGATCTACGGCAAGAAGGGGATCCACGACCTCGACGTCTACGCCAAGGTCATCTCGATCAACCTGGTCGGCTCGTTCAACGTGCTCGCGATGGCCTCGGAGCAGATCGCGCAGACCGATCCCGACGAAGTCGGCCAGCGCGGCGTGATCATCAACACCGCGAGCATCGCGGCGTACGACGGTCAGGTCGGTCAGGCGGCGTACTCCTCGTCGAAGGGCGGGATCGTCGGACTCACCCTGCCCGCCGCCCGCGACCTCGCGCAGTACGGCATCCGGGTCTGCACCATCGCCCCGGGCATCATGGAGACACCGATGCTCTCCACGGTCAGCGACGAGGTCCGCGAGGGGCTCGCGGCGGGCATCCCGTTCCCGCAGCGGCTCGGCCACCCCGAGGAGTTCGCGCAGCTCGCGCTCGCGGTGATCGACCACAACTACCTCAACGGTGAGACGATCCGGATGGACGGCGCGCTGCGGATGGCGCCGCGCTGAGCCGCATCAGATTCCGATCGGATGCCAGACGGTCTTGATCTCGAGAAACGACGTCATCGCGTCGATGCCCGGGTCTGCTTTCCAGTCAGAGCCACCGGGACGGCGTACCCGCTTGAGGTTCTCGGCGGCCTCGCCTTCCAGGGCGGCGCTGAGCTCGGGGTCCTGGACTCCGGCGAGGTCCAGAGCGTTCACGTCCATGTGACTGGCCAGCCACGGCGCGATCTCGGCGGCTGAGCCGGTCAGCAGGTTGACCACGCCACCGGGGACGTCTGAGGTGGCAAGCACCTCGGAGAGGGTGATCGCCGGCAACGGGCGGGAGTACGACGTGACCACCACGACCGTGTTGCCGGTGACTATCGCCGGTGCGACCACCGACACCAGACCGAGCAGTGAGGAGTCCTCCGGGGCAACGACGGCCACCACCCCGGTCGGCTCGGGAACGGAGAAGTTGAAGTAGGGACCGGCGATCGGGTTCGAGGTGCCCAGCACCTGCGCGATCTTGTCGGCCCACCCGGCGTACCAGACCAGCCGGTCGACCGCGACCGAGACCGCGTCGGTGGCCTTCGACTTGCTCAACCCCTCACTGAGCTGGACCTCCTCGACGAACTGCGCACGCCGACCCTCGAGCAGCTCGGCGATCCGGTAGACGACCTGGCCACGGTTGTAGGCGGTCCTGGCCGACCATCCGCCGAAGGCCTTGCGAGCCGCGATCACCGCGTCCCGCGCGTCCTTGCGCGAGGCCAACGAGGCGTTGGCCAAGAACGCACCCTTGCTACTGGTCACCCGGTAGGACCGGCCCGACTCGGATCGCGGGAAGGCTCCACCGATGTAGAGCTTGTAGGTCTTGCGTACGTCGATGCGACCCGACGTACTCGTATCGCCAAGAGCACTCATCGGACGTAGGCCTCCAAACCGTGGCGGCCGCCTTCGCGGCCGTAGCCGGACTCCTTGTAGCCACCGAAGGGGCTGGTCGGGTCGAACTTGTTGAACGTGTTGGCCCACACCACGCCGGCACGCAGCTGGTTGGCCATCCACAGGATCCGGGAACCCTTGTCGGTCCACACCCCGGCGGAGAGACCGAAGGGCGTGTTGTTCGCCTTCTCCACCGCTTCAGCAGGTGTGCGGAAGCTGATCACCGACAGCACGGGGCCGAAGATCTCTTCGCGTGCGATCCGATGGGCCGCGGTGACACCGGTGAATATCGTCGGCGGGAACCAGAAGCCCTTGTCCGGCAGGTCACAAGGTGGGGCCCAGCGACCCGCTCCTTCGGCCTCGCCCACGCCGGACAGCTCGCGGATCTTCGCCAGCTGCTCGGATGAGTTGATGGCGCCGATGTCTGTGTTCTTGTCGAGGGGGTCGCCCACCCGCAGGGTGGCCATCCGTCGTTTCAGTCTGGCCAGGAAGTCGTCGGCAAGCGATTCCTGGACCAGCAGTCGGGACCCCGCGCAGCACACATGGCCCTGGTTGAAGAAGATCCCGTTGACGACTCCTTCGACTGCCTGGTCGATCGGCGCGTCGTCGAAGACGATGTTCGCGGCCTTGCCCCCGAGCTCGAGCGTCACCTTCTTGCTGGTGCCGGCCACGGACTTGGCGATCTGCCTGCCGACATCGGTCGAGCCGGTGAACGCGACCTTGTCGACGTCGCCGTGCGAGACCAGCGTTCGGCCGGTGGCGCCGGCGCCGGTGACGATGTTGACCACACCCGGCGGCAGGTCGGCCTGCTGGCAGATCTCCGCGAACAGCAGTGCCGTCAGGGAGGTGGTCTCCGCGGGTTTGAGTACGACGGTGTTGCCGGCTGCCAGGGCGGGGGCGATCTTCCAGGAGAGCATCAGCAGCGGGAAGTTCCACGGGATCACCTGGGCGGCGACGCCGAGTGGCTGCGGGGTCCCGGTGCCGAAGCCGGCGTACTCGAGCTTGTCGGCCCAACCGGCGTAGTAGAAGAAGTACGCCGCGACCAGCGGCACGTCCACGTCGCGCGACTCACGGATCGGTTTGCCGTTGTCGAGCGACTCCAGCACCGCGAGCTCTCGGGACCGCTCCTGAAGGATCCGTGCGATGCGGTAGAGGTACTTCGAACGTTCCCGGCCCGACATCTTCGACCACACGCGGGTGTACGCGACGCGGGCCGACTTGACCGCGCGGTCGACGTCCTCCTCCGAAGCCTCGCTCACCTCGGCAAGAACCTCCTCGGTGGCTGGGTTGATCGTCTTGAAAGACTTGCCCCCGGTGGGGTCCACGAACTCGCCGTTGACGAACAGCCCGTATGAGGACGCGATGTCGACGATCGAGCGTGACTCCGGTGCCGGAGCGTAGTCGAACATGGCGCTCGTGGCGCTCGTCGCCGGCTCTCCCTCGACGTCTTGACCGGTTTCCATATCAGCTCGATTCCCTTGGTCTGACATCGTCAGTCCAATGTGAAGTAGTCGGGGCCCGAGTAGCGGCCTGTCCTCATTTTCGTGCGCTGCATCAGCAGGTCGTTGAGCAGGCTGGACGCACCGAAGCGGAACCAGTCTGGATCGAGCCACTGCGCCCCGACGATCTCGTTGATCATCACCAGGAACTTGATCGCGTCCTTGGACGTGCGGATGCCTCCGGCGGGCTTGACGCCGACCATGCCACCGGTGCTGTCCCGGAAGTCGCGGACGGCCTCCAGCATGACCAGGTTGAGCGGAAGCGTTGCCGCCGGCTGCACCTTGCCCGTTGAGGTCTTGATGAAGTGGGCGCCCGCCATCATCGCCAGCCACGAGGCCCGGCGCACGTTGTCGTAGGTCTCCAGCTCTCCGGTTTCCAGGATCACCTTGAGGTGGGCATCCGGCTTGGCGGAACCCTCGGGACGGGCGCAGGCCTCGCGCACTGCCACGATCTCCTCGAACACCTTGAGGTAGTGCCCGGACAGGAACGCGCCACGGTCGATCACCATGTCGATCTCGTCCGCGCCCGCGTCCACGGCGTCCTTGGTGTCGGCCACCTTGATGTCGAGCGCAGCTCGGCCGGAGGGGAACGCGGTCGCCACCGAAGCGATCCGCACGCCGCTGTCGCCCAACGCCTGCGAGGCGACACCGACCATGTCGGAGTAGACGCAGATCGCGGCGGCGGCCGGGCAGGTCGGATCGGCCGGGTCGGGGCGGATCGCCTTCGCGCACAACGCTCGCACCTTGCCCGGTGTGTCCGAACCTTCCAGTGTCGTCAGGTCGACCATGCTGATCGCCAGATCGATCGCGAAGGCTTTCGCGCTCGTCTTGATGGACCGTGTTCCGAGCTCCGCGGCACGCGCCTCCAACCCGACCTGATCCACACCTGGTAGGCCGTGCAGGAACCGTCTCATCGACGACTCCGAAGACGCCGCCTCGGCGACACCCCCCGATGCTTGCCCCGGTGGTTGCCCAGGTGACTGTTCTGTGAGAGTCATTCAGTGCCTCATTACTTTGGTTGGCTGCCGAGCAGCACATCAGCGAAGTGTCTCAAGCCCGTGCCGAACCACGTTGCTCGAGCAGGTGGTTGAGGATCAGGGCGGCAATCAAGATGAGTCCGGTCACCAGCATCTGGAAGAACGAGCTGAGTCCCATCAGGTTGAACAGGTTGCGCAGCACGGACAGCAGCAGCACCGCGATGAATGTACCCACTACGCCACCCTTTCCGCCGAAAAGACTGGTCCCACCCAGGACCACCGCCGCGATCGCGTCGAGCTCCAGACCCTGGGACGCCGTTGGTTGACCGATCGTGAGTCGTGCGGTGAGCAGAGCACCGCTCAGGGCAGCCAAAGCACCCGAGACCACGAAGGCAGTGGTCTGGATCGCCCGGACCGGAAGCCCCGATAGTCGTGCGGCCTCAATGTTGGAACCGACGGCATAGACATACTCTCCCACTGTTGTCTGGCGAAGCAGGAGCCCGACGACCAAGGTGACCGCGATGAAAATGAGTCCCACCACCGGGATGCCGAGCAGCTTTCCTGCGCCGAGGTAGTTCAGCGCGTCGGGGATCGTGCTGGTTGTCGGCGTCCCATCTGTGGTCAGGTAGGTCAGACCGCGCACACTCGTGAGGCCGGCAAGGGTGACCATGAACGACGGGAGGGCGAGCAGGGCACTCAGACCGCCCATCAGGCCCCCGAGAAAGGCACCGGCCAGGACGCTGAGCAGAAGCGCGAGCGGCCAGGAGATCCCCGCCCCAATAAGGATGGCGACGAGCATCCCCCCGAACGCCGCGACACTTCCTACGGAGAGGTCGATACCGGCGACGAGAATGACCACCGTCATGCCGATCGCGACAATGCCCACGAGGCTCGACTGCTGCAGCAGGTTGCTCAGGTTCTGCGCCGATAGGAACTCGGGTGTCAGGAGTGAGGCGGCGACGCACACCACGATGAACACGATGAACAGGTTGAACTTCACCAACATCTGTTGGCCGTTCATGCCGCTCGGCTTGACAGCCTCCACGCGGTCACTCAACGAAGTCTTCTCGTTCGTCATCGGTTCTCCACCCTTCCAGTTACGACCACTCGGGCAATGTCTTCTTCGGACTCGATCGCCGGATCGAACCGGGCAACGTTCTTTCCTTCGTGCATGACCCAGATCGTGTCCGCGTTCTTCGTCAACTCCGGCAGCTCACTGCTCGCCATCACCACAGCAACTCCAGACGAGGCGAGCTTGTGGATCTGGTTGAACAGCTCCTGTTTGGCACCGATGTCGATGCCGCGTGTGGGTTCGTCGAGCAGAAGGAGCTGCACACCCCTGGTGAGCCACTTGGCGAGAACGACTTTCTGCTGGTTCCCGCCGGAGAGCTGGCCAACGGGTTGATCGACGTTGGCGTATCTGACGGCGAGACTCTTGAGTGGCTCACGGGTGAGTTGCTTCGCGCGGGCGTGCGGCCGCAGGCCCCGCAGGGGCAACGCTGCCAGTGCCGCGTTGCGCACCACCGACAGCTCACGTAGGAGGCCTTGACCCTTCCGGTCCTCGGGAACGAGCCCGATCCCGGCACGTACGGCGGCCCCCGGTCGTTGCGGGTTGTACCTGCGACCGTGCAGCAGCATCTCGGTGCCTGCGGACTCTGCTCCGAAGATGGCCGAGAGGAGTGTCGTGCGGCCAGCACCCCCGAGGCCCGCGAGCCCGACAATCTCACCGGGGCGCACGAGGATCCCACTCACATCGATCAAGCCCGGCATCCGAACGTGTCGCAGCTCCAGGACCGGTTCCAGGGACTCGAAGGACTTGATGTCTCGGTGGTCCGATGTAGGACGGTGGCCGATCATGGCGGTGACCAGATCCTCGGTCGTGACGTCGGCGACGTCGACCACCGCAACGGTCTTCCCGTCCCGCAGGACAGTGGCACGGTCACCGATCTCCATGACCTCATCTAGGCGGTGGGAAATGTAGACGATCGACGTACCTTCCGACGCCAGGCGACGCACGAGCGCGAACACCGCGGGTAGCTCATGCTCGGTCAACGTCGCCGAAGGCTCATCCATCACGATGATCCGGGCATCCGAGGTGATCGCCTTGCCAATGGCGGTCAGCTGCTGGTCGGCAACCGAGAGCTCACCTACGACGTCGGTGGGTGCGAAGCCGCCGCCGACCCGGTCGATGATCTCGCGCGCATCGCGGTTGCGGCGGCCACGCTGCACGATCCCTCGCGATGTCGCCGCATGCCCGAGGAACAGGTTCTGAGCCACAGTCATGGCAGGTATCAGGTCGAGCTCTTGGTAGATCACACTGATCCCCGCGTGGATACCGGCGACCGGGTTGGCGACCTCGACCTGCTCCCCGTCGATCCAGATCTGACCCTCGTCGGGTTGGTAGGCACCGGCAAGGATCTTCATGAGCGTGCTCTTCCCGGCTCCGTTCTCGCCGAGAAGGCAGTGCACCTCACCGGGCGCGACGCTCAGCTCCGCACCGTCGTTGGCGATCGTGCCGGGAAACGTCTTCCGGATCCCGCGCATCTCGAGTCTGGGAACGCTCATGCGGACTCCATTAGTAGGGTGACTACCTCGGTATCGGTGACCAGAACGGTGCACAGCCCGTTGCCCACAACGGCTCGGGCCACATCTGCTTTGGCAACCCCGGAGGCAACCGCGATGGAGCATGGTGCCTTGCGAACGTCATCGAGCGTGAGGGCGACGGTGCGCGCCCTCAGACCGGCGTCCACCTCTTTGCCCTTTGCATCAACGAACCGCCCGAGCAGGTCGCCTGTAGCGCCCTGCTCCCGCAACCGGTCGATGTCTGCGGGGGTGAGGTAGCCGGCCTCGACGAGCACGGACCGGGTGGACAGCGCTCCAAGCGAGAACAACAGCACGTCGGCTTCGCGACCGGCACGCAGCACGTCACCGATGCCTGGTTCACTTTCGAGGACCTTGCGAGTCGACGCCTTCTCGACGATTGCTGGTGCCGAGAGCAGGGACACCGTCCCTCCGCCTTGCCGAGCGATCTCAGATGCAGCATCGGCGCCGGACGAGGGTTGTCGGGAGCGGCTGACCGCGCCGTTGATCTGCACCACCTCTACCCCGCGGGTCCATCTCGGCGGCATCGAAACAGCGACGTCGTGCAACGTGTTCCCCCACGAAACGCCGAGAACGGCAGGCTTTGGCTTGAGGTCATGCAAGAACTCAGCAGCCGCTTTGGCCACGGCTAGGCGCTGAGCAGACGCGTCGCCCTCGCTGGGCACGACGACGGCGCCGGTGAGCCCGAACTTGGCGATCAGGCTCTGCTCCGCCTCACGGCGGCGGGCGCGGGGATGCACGATCTGGATCCGGACGATGCCGGCCTCCTTGGCGTCCTCGAGCAACCGCCCGACCTTCCACCGGGTCAGCACCATCCGACGCGCGATCTGGTCCTGGGTCAGCTGTTGCTCGTAGTAGAGCTGGGCGATACGCAGCATCGCGTCGTTGTGCTCATCGGTGCCTTTCTTCATCGCCGTTCGTCCGCCACATCCGCTAGTGCGTGCATCTGGTCCCGCAGAGACTTGGTGGCATCGACGTACCGTTGGTAACCCTGTTCATAGGCAGCGGCGTACCGAAGGTCTGGCGGCACGGTGCGGGTGATCGGTGCGTAGGCATTGCTCGCCGAGGCCAGGTCGGGGAAGAGCCCCGCGGCGTAGGCAGCCTGCACTGCGCCGGCGCGCAGCGTGAGGTTGTCGGACTCCACGAGCTCGACCGGGCGGCCGAGTACGTCGGCGGTGGTGGCGAGCCATAGTGAGTTGTGTCGGACTCCACCGGAGAGGACGATCCGCTCCAGCGGAATGCCCGCGTCGACCCACGACTCGAGGACCCCGCGGGTGCCGAAGCACACGGCTTCGACCGTCGCGCGATAGAGCTGTTCGGGCGTGGTGCCCAGGGTCAGTCCGAGCACGCCACCGCGTAGACGCGGGTCGCGATGCGGTGTCCGGTTGCCCATGAAGTAGTCGAGAACCAGAAGCCCATGGTTGACGGGTTCGAGCCTGGCAGCCGTCGCAGACAGCTCACCGAGCTGCTCGCGCGGAGTCTTGAGTATCCCTTTGGTGAGCCAGTTCAGCACCGATCCGCTGGACACCTGGCCGCCCTCGATCAACCACTTGTTGTCGCGCAAGGCGTGAGGATAGGGACCCCACACCGCGGGCGAGTACACCGCCTCGGCGACCTCGGTGACGAACACCGTCGACGTACCGCCGACGATGGAGACCAGACCTCGGCCCTGCTCTCCGCATGCGATCAGCGACACGTGCGCGTCGATGCCTCCGGTTGCCACAACCGGTGTCCCACGCAGGCCGAGCTCAGCCGCTGCTTGCGCACACAGCGTGCCGGCAGGCTCACCGACGGCCCGGATGTCGCTGGGCAGCTTGTCGACCAGGTCCGCGACCCCGAGGTCTGCGTAAAGCGCAACTGGCAACTTCTGCTCCACAGAGTCGTAGTTCCACTTGCAGGTCGCGTTCATCCGTGACCCCACCCATTGCCCGGTCAGGCGCCAGGTTAGGTAGTCGACACACTCGACGATGCGACGTGCTGCACGGTAGGTCTCGGGCTCGTTGCGAGCCAGCCACATCGCCTTGGGGACGAGCCATTCCACGGCGTCGGCTTTGCCGCTGTATGCGAGCACCGGATGGCGCTCGGCAAACCGCCCGGTCTCGGACGCCTCGGCAGAGGCGCGCGAGTCCATCCATAAGATCGCCGGTCGGATCGGTGCGCCGGCCTTGTCCAGCACAACCACCGTCGACGCTGTGGTCGCCACGGAGATCGCGACCACATCGCCGTGCGGGCTCACCTCGGGGTCGGACATGACAGCGCTGGTGGCGATCACGGCGGCCTCCCACCAGTCCTGGGGATTCTGCTCTGCCCAGCCGGCGCGTGGGAACTGCGTCGGGTACCCATGATGGGTAGTGGCCAGGCAACGACCATCGACGTCGAAGGCGCCTACCCGGGCACCTTCGGTCCCTAGGTCGATGGAGAGCAGAACGGCCACCGGTTAGCCCGCGTTCGGGAGGAAGAGGATCTTGGAGCTGAAGATAGAGCGATCTCCCAACGCTGCCATCGTTTCGGGCAGGGCATCGAGCTGGAGCTCGTGGGTGATCATGGACTTCCATCTCAACCGGCCGTCGGCCATGAACTGCGCGGCCGTGTGCCACTCCTCGCCCGGGAAAGGCGCAGAGAAGGAGTTCCACGCACCGTGCAAAGAGATCTCCAGTCGCAGGAATCGGTTGAACGTTCCCTCCGACAACGTGACGGGGGCGTTGGGGATGCCGACGAAGGTGACCTCACCGTGGCGACCCGCGAGGCTGACCGCCATGTCGACAGCCGGAGGAGAACCAGCGGACTCGAAGACCAGGTCGAAACCGTCGCCGGCAAGCTCGGCGGCTTCCTGCGGACTGGTGGCCGCCGCGTCGACCCCCAGGTCCATGGCCATGTCGGCCTTCTCCTTGTTCAGGTCAACGGTGACCACCTGCTTGGCCCCAGAAAGCATCGCCCACTGGGCTGCGAACAACCCGATCGGTCCCGCGCCGACCACCGCGACACGGATCCCAGCCCGCAGCTTCGTGCGACGCAGAGCGTGCAGCGCGATCGCCGCCGGGTCGAGCATGGCCGCCGCCCGCGGATCGAGGTCAGCGGGCATCTTGAGCAGGTTGGTCTGCGGCACACACACGTACTGCGCGTAGGCGCCGTCGCGGCGGCTGCCGAAGTAGTCGTAGTTCTCGCAGAGGCTGAACGTCCCTCGCTGGCAAGGGTCGCACGCGAAGCACGGGATCATCGGTGGAACCGCGACCAGGTCACCCACCACCACGTCATGAACCCCAGCTCCGAGCTCGACGATGTGACCTGAGAACTCGTGCCCGCAGATCAGCGGTAGGCGATGCGAGCCCTTGTGCAGCATGCGTCCGATATCGGATCCGCAAATACCGCACGCGGCCACCTTCACCAGCGCTCCATTGCTCTCGGGTCTCGGGACCTCGACCTGCTCGACAATGATCTCGCCTGGGCTGTGCAGGACACCTGCTTGCATCTTCTCGTTCATGCTTCTCCTTCTCCGACGAGAAGCCGGGCTGGCCGCGTGGCCAGCCCGGCTGCGGACTACGGCTGGGGGGCGAAGAGGTTGTCGCCGGTGAGTGACTCGGCGTTCTCGTCGCTGATCAAGCCCGTGCCCGCGTCGACGTACTCCGGCACGTCCTCCCCGTTGGCGAGCTTCACCGCGGTGTCGATGGTGGCAGCGCCGAGTGCCTGCGGGTCGTTGAACGCGGTCGCGACGTACTGGTCACCATCGGCGATCGCCGTGACTGCCTCCATCAGGCCGTCGACACCGAAAACGAGAACGTCGTCGCGATCGGACTCGTTGAGCACCTGCATGGCACCCAGGGCCATGTCGTCGTTGTGGGCGTAGACCGCCACCACATCGGAGTTGGACTGCAGCAGATCCTGCATGGCAGTCACGGCCTCGGAGCGGATGTAGTTGGCGAAGGGACCTTCGACGATCTCGAAGTTGCCGGCCGCCTCGACTGACTCATGGAAGCCCTCGCTGCGGTCACGGGCGACCGCGCCACCGGCGTCACCCTGGATCTCGATGACCTTTCCGCCTGAGTCGCCAAGCTCCGTGACGAGTTCCTCGCCAACGAGCCGGCCCATCTCCACGTTGTCACGTCCCACGTGCGCGGCCGCGCCGGACTCAACCGGACGGTCCACGGTGACGACCTCGATGCCCGAAGCCTCCGCCGCGGCCAACGAAGGGGCGACACCCAACGGGTCCACCGGGTTGATGACCAGGACGTCGATTCCGCGCGTGACCAGATCCTGCACGTCGTTGTTCTGCTTGGTTACGTCGCCGTTCGCATCCACGAAGATCAGCTCGTGCCCCGCCTCTTCAGCAGCCGCCTTGGCGCCTTCCCCGAGCTCGACGTAGAACGGGCTCTGCTGGGTCACCTGACTGAAGCCGATCTTGATGGCGTCCTCGCCAGATGAGCTACCGCCTTCTGTGTTGCCACCACAGGCGGTAAGGGCGATGAGTGAGACCACAGCCAATGTTCCGAGCACACGGTTCCGTTGCATTTTTTTGACCCTCCAAGGACCCAAGCTTGCTTCTAAAGAATGGCGAACACGTTGCGTGTCGTTATCTAGAAGTTAGGCGCGTCACATCGGATGGTCAACATGTGTTGGCTCTATTGCTCATATGAGCAATGATTCCCCCGCACCTCTCGGCAACCCCGCGCATCCGAATCATCAACGCCGCCGATGGGGTGACCGAACCATTGACGTAGGTCGAGAGGCGCGACGGCGAGGTCCCCATCCGGCGCGCAAACTCCCGCTGGCTCAGCCCCGACCGTTCGACGTACTCCCGCACCTGCGCAGCGACTTCGGACCTCTCCCCCTCCTCCATCTCGGAGTGATACCGGCCACGGCGTGGCGTAGCGCCGAGGTCACTCCCGAGTCCGAGGCGACTGCGAACACCTGCCCCAACGCCTGTGCCACTCCACCCCAGGGCTCCCGGCGCACCGCGGCGATGATCCGCCTCCAGTCCGCCAGGTCACCACGATCCACGGCGGCCAGCAGACCCTCGACGCCCCAGTCCTCCACCGGGTCGTCGGGGGTGACGGTGAGGGTTGCGAAGCTGCAATGCCATGGGTCTACCGCCCCGAGTCCAGCATTGCCACAGCGACCGCCCGACAGACGTCCAGGACGTTTGCCCATTGCTGCCATCGCTCTTCGAGTCCCTTGTAAGCATTGAGGCTCTTCAGGGTGGCGGAATCGGCTGGACGTGGGTCACCCAGCTGCCGCACCAGCTGGC
>Ga0075530_1000235_pt1 | contig 25168 bp, 21 predicted proteins | sample NGEPerD_2_FD_75101 | JGI IMG/M metagenome (GOLD analysis project Ga0075530, IMG submission 75101) | Arctic peat soil microbial communities from the Barrow Environmental Observatory site, Barrow, Alaska, USA - NGEE PermafrostL1-D | ecosystem: Environmental > Terrestrial > Soil > Wetlands > Peat ... | reverse complement strand
GCCACCGCGCGACGGTTCGCGGCCGAGGGCGCTCATATCGCGGCGCTCGACGTCGCACTCTCCGGCGCGCAGGACACGGTGGCGGAGATCAGCGAGGCCGGCGGCACCGCTCGGGCCTACGCCGTCGACGTTCGTGACCTCGACTCGTGCGTCGAGAGCGTCGCCACCGTCGAATCCGACCTCGGTCGTCCGCAGGTCCTCGTCAACTGCGCGGGTGTGCTGCGGTTCGCCCACAGTCACGAGGAGACCGCCGAGGGCTGGTCCAACGTGCTGGCGGTGAACCTCACCGGGACGTTCTACATGTGCCGGGCAACGCTGCCTCGCCTGCTCGACGGCGGCGGCGCGATCGTCAACGTCGCGTCGAACGCGGGGCTCATGGGCCAGCCCTACACCGCCGCGTACTGCGCCTCGAAGGCCGGCGTCGTGAACCTGACCAAGGCGCTCGCGCTCGAGTACGCCGAGCGCGGCGTGCGCATCAACGCGGTCGCCCCCGGCGGGATGCGCACCCCGATGACCAAGGGTCTGGACTTCCCCGACGGGATCGACTTCACCGCCTTCGACCGGGTGACGTCCAAGATCGGAGCGAGCCAGCCCGACGAGCTCGCCGGGCTGATCGCGTTCATCGCGTCCGACGACGTCCCCAAGATGGTCGGCTCCGTGCTGTCGCTCGACGGAGGGATCACCGCATGAGCACGGCCCGAGCGTGGGTCTCGGACGAGCCCACACTGTGGCGGCTCATCGAGGCGCGGGCCGCGGCGACGCCCGGCGCGCGCCTCGCGATCGACGAGGACGGCCGCGAGATCTCCTTCGTCGAGTACCGCGAGGAGTGTGAACGCGTCGCGGCGGGCTTCCACCAGCTGGGTCTGCGGGAGGGCGACGTCGTCTCCTGGCAGCTTCCCACCTGGATCGAGTCGTTCGTCCTCGTCGGCGCGTTGAGTCGCCTGGGGGTGGTGCAGAACCCGATCCTGCCCATCTACCGAGAGCGCGAGGTCGGCTTCGTCACGCGCCAAGCCGGCGCCAAGCTGCTCATCGTCCCGGGGCAGTGGAAGGGATTCGACTTCGAGGCGATGGCGCTCGGCATCGCGCGCGAGGCCGACGGCCTCGAGGTGCTCGTGGCCGACCGAGCCCTACCGCAGGACGACCCTGACCATCTCCCACCGCCGCCGCATGTGCCGGACGCCCTGCGCTGGCTCTTCTACACCTCGGGTACGACCGCGGATCCGAAGGGCGCCAAGCACACGGACCCGAGCGTGTGGGCATCAGCGTGGGCGATGGTGCTCGCCTTCGAGCTGGACCCGGCGGATCGCCACGGTCTCGTGTTCCCGTTCACCCACATCGGTGGGCTCGGGTTGCTCATGGCCGCGCTGATCTCGGGGTGCTCGCACGCGATCGTCGAGGCCTTCGCCCCGGCGACCACGATCCCGGTGCTCCGCCGGGAGGACGTCACCATCGCCGGCGCGGGGACCGTGTTCCATCTCGCGTACCTCGACGCGCAGCGCGCCCTGCCCGCCGGGGAGCGGCTGTTCCCCAACGTGCGCGCCTTCGTGGGCGGCGGCGCGGCCAAACCACCGCAGCTGCACTACGACATGAGGTCCGAGCTCGGCGGCGTCGGCATCGTGAGCGGCTACGGGCTCACCGAGTGCCCGATCCTCGTCATGGCGAGCATCCACGACCCCGACGACAAGCTCGCCGAGACCGAAGGACGCGCCACTCCCGGCGTCGAGATCAAGGTCGTGAAGCTCGACGGGACCATCGCACCGCCCGGTGAGGAGGGCGAGCTGCGCGTGCGGGGTCCGCAGCTCTGCCAGGGCTACCTCGACGCCTCGCTCGACGCCGACGCGTTCGATGCGGACGGGTTCTTCAAGACGGGCGACCTCGGCGTCGTCGACACCGACGGTTACGTGGCGATCACGGGTCGGGTCAAGGACGTGATCATCCGCAAGGGCGAGAACATCAGCGCCAAGGAGGTGGAGGACATTCTGTTCACCCACCCGAAGATCGCCGATGTCGCCGTGGTCGGTCTGCCCGATGCGCGCCGCGGCGAGCGGGCGTGCGCGGTGGTCGTGACCGCCGCCGATGCCACCCCGATCACCCTCGAGGAGATGGGCGAGTTCGGTCGAGACGCCGGCCTCATGGTCCAGAAGCTCCCCGAACAGCTCGAGCTCGTCGACGTCCTGCCCCGCAACCCGACGGGCAAGGTGCTGAAGCACGAGCTGCGCGCTCGCTACGCGGAGTCCTAGCGGTGCCGCTGCCCGACGAGCTGTCCGCGCTGGCTTCCCGGGTCTCGAACTGGGGGCGCTGGGGCGACGACGACCAGCGCGGCACCCTCAACCTCATCGACGCCGAGGCGGTTCGGCGCGGCGCGGCGTGCGTCCGTCGCGGCGAGAGCTTCTCACTCGCGATCGCGATGGATGTCGACGGGCCCCAGACCGACGGTCCCGGCGCGCCCGGTCGGCTCAATCCGACGCTGCGCATGAAGTACGTCAACGTCGCTTTCACCGGCGACCCGGCGGACTTCACCACGACCGACGACCTGCTCGAGCTGTCCATGCAGGCCGCCACCCACATCGACGCGCTCTCCCATGCCGGCTACGAGGGGCTGTTGTACAACGGTGTCTCCGCCGAGGTGGTCACCGAAGCCGGCGCCGCTCGGCTCGGCATCGAACACGTGGGCCCGATCGTCACTCGGGGGCTGCTCCTCGACGTCGCCCGCCTCCACGACGTCGCGCAGCTTCCCGAGGGTCACGTCATCGGGGGCGAGGATCTCGACGCCGCGGTCGCGGCTACCGGAACAGCAGTGATGAGCGGCGACGCGATTCTCGTTCGGACCGGTCAGATGGCCGTGCTGCAAGACGGCCGGAAGGACGACTACCGCATTCACGCCCCCGGGTTCGGCGTGGGCGCGGTCGAATGGTTCCACGACCACGACGTCGCGCTCGTCGCCAACGACACGTACGCATTCGAGATCTATCCGCCGGAACACGCCGATGCGATGATGGCGGTCCACATGCTCGACCTGCGCGATGTGGGTCTCACCCAGGGCCAGCTCTGGTACCTCGATGACCTCGCTACCGACTGTGCGAACGACAGCGTCTACGAGTTCCTCCTGTCGGCCACGCCCCTACCGGTGACCGGTGCCGTCAGCGGAATGGTCGCACCGGTTGCCGTCAAGTAGCGCGCCGGCGATTGGCGCAGTAGCGGCGGTAGCGGCTCCTTCACTCGGGGCGCTTCGGGCGAGGTCGAGCTAGAACTGCACGAAGTTCCGGCGGCGCTCCCAGTCGGTCACGACGCGGTTGAACGACGCCCACTCCTGCTTCGCGGTGTTGAGCAGGTGCTGGTGGACGTCGGGGCCGAAGGCGGCGTCGGCGACCTCGCTCCGCTCCAGCTCGCCGATCGCGTCGACGAGCGTCGACGGAACATGGGCGACATCGGTCGCGGTGTAGGCGTTGCCGTCGGAGACGGGCGGGACCTCGATGTCCTGCTCGATGCCGTGCAACCCCGCGGCGATCGTTGCCGCGAACGCGAGGTACGGATTGGCATCCGCGCCGGGGACGCGCGACTCGACCCGGAACGACGGGCCGTGGCCGACGAGGCGGAACCCGCACGTGCGGTTGTCGCGGCCCCAGGCCAGCGCCGTCGGCGCCCACGACTCGGGCTGGTATCGCTTGTACGAGTTGACGGTCGGTGCGTACATCCACGCCAGCTCCCGACCCGTCGCGATGAGCCCGCCGAGCCAACCGCGAAAGGTGGGGGAGAGGTGGTCGGGCGCGTCGTCGTCCCACATGAGGCTCTCGGTGCCGTCGGGGTTCCAGAGGCTCGAATGGATGTGGCACGACGACCCGACGTCGTCCATCGAGTACTTCGCCATGAACGTCAACGACCGCTCGTTCAGCGCGGCGATCTCCTTCGCGCCGTTCTTGTAGATCGTGTGGCGGTCGGCCATCTCGAGCGCGTCGGCGTAGCGCAGGTTGATCTCGTGCTGGCCGCGCCCGGCTTCGCCCTTCGAGAACTCGACCGGGATGCCGGCGGCGTCCATGCCGTTGCGGATCTGGCGGATCAGGTACTCGTCACGCGTCGTCTGGAAGATGTGGTAGTCCTCGATGACCGCCGAATGGGGTGTGAGGCCGGAGAAGTCGAGTGCCTCGGCGTCTTCGTAGGAGTCCTTGAACAGGAAGAACTCGAGCTCCGAGCCGCACATCACCCGGTAACCCGCGGCCGTGGCGCGGTCCACCTGGCGGCGCAGGATCTGGCGGGGTGAGACCGACACCGGCGCGCCGTCCTGGCCGTACAGGTCGCAGAGCACGAGAGCGGTCTTCTCGAGCCAGGGGACGAGGCGCAGGGTGGCAAAGTCGGGGACGCAGCGGAAGTCGCCGTAGCCGGTGTCCCAGCTCGCGAACCGGTAGCCGGGCACCGGCGTCATGTCGACGTCCACCGCGAGGAGGTACACGCAGGCCTCCATTGCCTCCACGGCGTCGGCCACGTGGTCGCAGAAGAAGTGGCCGGTGACGCGCTTGCCGATGAGCCGGCCCTGGAGGTCGGTGAAGCAGACGAGCACGGTGTCGACATCGCCGGCATCCACCGACCGGGTCAACGTGGCCAGATCGAGCATGCCAGGTCGCATGGTCGCGGCGCCCCCTCGGGTTCGGGCCCGACTGCACGTCGGTCCTCCGGTCGAAGTGGACCAGGCTACGACGTCACGGGACGCCCCGGCCCGGGCCGGCCGCCCCGGCTCACCCGAACCTGGCGGCGCGACCGTCCCCGCCGACCAGAGTTCCATGGGCTGCGGAGTTGACTGTCCCACCCTTTCCGTAGAGTCCGAGCTGCATGGACGCGACGACCTACTCCGATGGAACCGGGGGTTCCGACCGGGTGCTCGCCGGCTTGCGGACCGCGATCGGCGCCGTCGCGGGGGAGGACCGGTCGGGTTGGTCGGGCGGCGCGCGGGTGGACCGCGCGGTGGAGCTGGCGCGGTGGAAGGATCGGCTGGAGGCCGAACTGCTGCGCGCGATCGGCGACGCGGATCGCGACGCCGCCTGGCAGGCCGACGGCACGCTCAGTGCCACGTCGTGGCTGGCACATGAGGCGCCGGTATCGAAACCGGACGCGGCGCGGCTTGTTCGTAGTGCCCGATTGGCGCGTGACTGCGACCGCACCGGCAAGGTCCTCGCCGTGGGCGACGTGTCGGTGGCCCACGTGGACGAGCTCGCCCGGGTGGCCCGGAACCGTGAGGAGCTGTTCGCCGAGCACGAGGATGCACTCGTGGACGCCGCCTCGAATCTGGATCCGCGACGCTTCTCGGTCGTCGCCCGCCGCTGGGCCCTGCTCGCTGACGATCAACTCGCCACGCGTGACCCCTACCAGCGGTTCCAGCGGCGATCTCTGCACGTCTCGCCAACGTTCGGCGGCATGGTCGCGATCGACGGGATGCTTGACTCCGAAGGCGGCGCGCGGGTCCTCGCCACGCTGCGTTCGGTGGACCGGCCCGATTCGGCCGACGGTGATCTGCCGCCCCGGAGCCTCGGCCAGCGTATGGCTGACGCGCTCATCGCAATCTGTGACGGCCGGACCGGTCAGGCTGGTCGGCTGCCGCCGGCGAGGGCCGCGATCGCGGTCACGACCGACGCCGACACCCTCACGGGCAGCTTCCCGGCCGATCTCACCCGGGCGCGGTGCGACATCGAAGGGGCCGGGCCGGTGGCACCGACCACGATCCGACGACTCGCCTGTGATGCCGCGCTCACCCGCATGGTCATGACCCCCTCACAGGTCCTCGATGTCGGCAAGCCGACCAGAGTGATCCCCGATCACCTGCGCCGAGCCGTGACCGCCCGTGACGGCGGCTGCGTGTGCGCGAGTTGCGACGCGCCTGCGGCCTGGTGCGACGTGCACCACGTCGTTCCCCGCCACCGGGGCGGTTCCACCGCCGAGGACAACCTCGTCCTGTTGTGCCGCCGCCATCATGTCGCCACCCACGAAGGCGGGCGGCGACTGGCCCGGCGCCCCGACGGCTGGACGACACAGCCGGCGGAACGAGACGACTCGCGGGCGCCGCCATGATCCTGTCGGCTATTCGGGGGTGACGTAGGCGGCGGTGATGCCGCCGTCGACGACCAGGGACGCCCCGGTCATGAACGAGGCGTCGTCCGACGCGAGGAAGAGCGCGGCCTTGGCGATCTCCTCGGCGTGGCCGAGCCGGCCCATCGGGATGTGGACGAGTCGACGTTGCCGGCGCTCGGGGTCCGACATCAGCTCAGCGAGCATCGGGGTCTCGATCGGTCCGGGGCACAGCGCGTTGGCGCGGATGCCCTGGCGCGCGTATTCCACCGCGATCTCCCGGGTCATGGACAGGACGCCGCCCTTGCTCGCGGTGTACGCGATCTGCGAGGTGGCCGCGCCCACGAGCGCGACGAACGACGCCACGTTCACGATCGATCCACCGCCGGAGTCGATCATGGCGGGGATGGCGTACTTGCAGCCCAACCACACGCCCTTCAGGTTGACGTCCATGACCGCGTCCCAGGTGGGCTCGGTCGTCTCGGTCGTGCCGCCGTCATCGGCGGGGAAGATCCCGGCATTGTTGTAGAGCACGTGGAGCCCGCCGAACGTGTCGACCGCGGCCCGCACCATCGTCTCGGCCTGGTCGGCTCGGGAGACATCAGTGTGGACGAACACCGCCTCGCCGCCCGCGCCACGGATCGCGGCGACCGCCGCCTCGCCGTCTTCGGCCACGAGATCTGCGACCACGACGCGCGCGCCATGGCTCGCGAACAGCTCGGCGGCGACCCGACCCATGCCCTTACCCGCGCCGGTGATCAGCGCGGTCTTTCCTCCCAGTCGGTCCAAGGTGGCATCCTCTGGTGATATCCGGCGGCGTAACCGCCGCACGCTAATGGTTCAGGGGTGAACGAGTGAGAGTTGGAGTGACGGTCTCGGGTCTCGGTCGACTCTACGGTGACGACCTCGCGGCGGTGGTCGACGTCGCCCGCGCCGCTGACGAGGCCGGCATCGACCATGTGGTGATGCCCGACCATCTCGCCATGGGCACGCGCACCGACCGCTACCCGTTCGGGAAGTTCCCGTACCCGCCGGACGAGCCGTGGCTCGAACCACTCAGCGTGCTCGCCGCGATGGCGAGTGCGACCGAGCGAGTGCGCCTCGCGACCGGCCTCCTCATCGCACCGCTGCGATCACCACTCGTGGTGGCGCGCACGGTCGCGACGATCGATGTGCTGTCTCGTGGCCGGGTGGATCTCGGGGTCGGGACCGGTTGGCAGCGCGAGGAGTTCGTCGACCCGGCCGCGCCGTTTGCCGGCCGGGCCGCCCGGATGGACGACCTCGTGCGCGCCTGTCGGGTGCTGTGGGAGCAGGAGCCACCGGCGCGGTTCGAGTCGCCGACGGTCAGCTTCGACGAGTTGTGGTGTGAGCCGCGCCCCGCCCAGTCCCGGGTCCCCGTTCTGTATGGGGGTGGACCCAACGACGCCACCTTCCGGCGGATCGTCGAGCTCGGCGACGGCTGGCTCCCGCTCGGCGTGCCCGCCGACGACCTGGGCGCCTTCGTCGAACGCCTGCGGGCGGGCTACGTCGACGCCGGCCGTGATCCCGCGCTGCTCGATGTGCGCCAGACCCTGCGGGTCGTGACCACGGACGACGGCGGGGCGGATCTCGAGGCCACGCTTGCGCCCGTGCCCGGTCTGGCGAGCCTGGGGGTGACCGCGGTCTCGGGCGCACTGGGGCGCTTCTTGGCCACCCGCGCCGACGTGGGTCCGTTCCTGCGCGATCTCGCGGCTGCCGCGCACGACGACACGCGGCGCGGGTGACCGCGCGGCCGTATCCTGTCCTGCATGACGACACTTGACATCCCCCGTGCCCTGCACCGCGGCGAGGACGAGCTCCCGTTCGTGCCTCTCGGTGACGGTTCCCATCTCCAGCTCCTCCAGGTCGACATCGAAGCCGGGCTCTGGGTGATTCGGACGCGCTTCGAGCCCGGCATCACGATCCCGCGGCACAAGCACACCGGCGAGGTGTTCGCGTTCACCATCGCGGGATCGTGGAAGTACCTCGAGTACCCCGAGGTCAACACCGCGGGTTCGTACCTCTACGAACCCGCGGGTTCGGTGCACACGCTCACCGTGGCTGATGGTCAGGATCACCAGACCGACGTCTGGTTCGCGATCTACGGAGCCAACCTCAACCTCGATGCTGACGACAACGTCGAGTCGGTCATCGACGCAGGGCTGATCCGCGACTTCTACGTGGGCATGTGCGAGGCCGAGGGCCTCGGTCGCCCGGACGTCATCGGCACCTAAAGCACCGGCGCGCGCCGAACCAACCGCTATCTTCGCCAGGATGAGCGAAGGACCGGACGCAGGCAGCGGCGCGTCCGATCCCGGCGCGAAGCCGGCGCCTGAGCCGGACCCGCAACCACCGGGCACGCAACCACCTGACACGGAACCAATGGATTCCGCCGGTCCGGGCGATCAGGCTTCGGACTCCGCCGGTGAGGAGCCTTCAGACTACGAGGGCCATGAGAGCGCCGACTTCGTCGCCGAGCAGCGGGAGCTGCGGCTGGCCAAGCTCGACGCGCTGCGTTCGGCAGGAGTCGAGCCGTACCCGTACCGCTTCGATCGGACGACGACCGCGGGTGCGCTGCACGCCGCGCACGCGGACCTGGCTCCCGGCACCGAGACCGACGAGCAGGTCTCGGTCGCGGGCCGGCTGATCCTGCTGCGCCGCCAGGGCCGGCTCACGTTCGCGACGTTGCAGGACCGCGACGTCCCGATCCAACTGTTCGTGAGCACGGCCGTGATCGGTGAGGACGTCCACGGTGACTTCGATCGCCTCGATCGGGGTGATTGGATCGGCGTGCACGGAACGGTCATGACGACCCGGCGAGGCGAGCTGTCGGTGAAGGTCGCAGCGTTCGAGCTGCTGTCGAAGGCGATCCGGCCGCTGCCCGACAAGTGGCACGGCCTGAGCGATGTCGACACGCGGTACCGCCAGCGCTACATCGACCTCGTCATGAACTCCGACGCACGCCGCATCGCCCGAGCCCGGATCGACATCCTCGCCCGGGTGCGACAGTTTCTCCTCGAACGTGATTTCGTCGAGGTCGAAGGACCCGTGCTGCAGAGCACCCAGGGCGGAGCGACGGCGCGTCCGTTCATCACCCACCACAACGCGCTCGACATCGATCTGTACCTGCGAATCGCGCTCGAGCTCCATTTGAAGCGATTGATCGTCGGTGGGCTCGATCGGGTGTTCGAGATCGGCCGTGTGTTCCGCAACGAGGGCATCGACACCACCCACAACCCCGAGTTCACGATGCTCGAGGCGTACCAGGCCTTCGGCGACTACCACGACATGATGGACCTCACCGAGGGAATCATCATCGACGCCGCGACCGAGGTGCTGCCCGAGCTGACCGTCGAATACGGCGGCAACACCATCGACCTCCACCCCCCGTTTCGCCGGGCGACGATGGTGGAGCTCATCACCGAAGAGCTCGGCGTGGACATCCACCCGGCCATGGCGGTCGATGAGGCCCGCGCGGTGCTCGACGGGCTCGGTGTGGCCTACGAACGGGAATGGGGGAGCGGCAAGCTCACCAACGCGGTGTACGACGAGCTCCTCCAGCACAAGATCATCCAGCCGACGTTCGTCCTCGACCACCCGCGCGAGGTGTCGCCGCTGGCCAAGGCCCATCGTGTTGACCCGACGCTCACGGAGCGGTTCGAGCTCGTCGTGAACGGTCACGAGCTCGCCAACGCGTTCAGCGAGCTCAACGATCCGGTCGACCAGCTCCAGCGGTTCCGAGACGAGGCCGACGCGAAAGCCACCGGTGACGCCGAGGCCGGCGACATCGATCTCGACTACGTCCGTGCACTGGAGTACGGCATGCCTCCCACCGGAGGGCTCGGCATCGGCATCGACCGGCTCGTGATGCTGCTCACCGGCACGCCGAGCATTCGCGAGGTCATCCTGTTCCCCACGTTGCGGCCCGAACCCGGGATGGGTGGGCTCACCCAGGCCTCAACCGGTGCGGGCCAGACCGACGAGGGGCGCGCCGTCGTGAGCACCGAGATCGGCGACGTCCCGCCGGAAGCGGTCGCCACCGTGACCGCGTTGCAGGCCGCGCCCTCGTCCCCACACTTGCCGTCGCGGGTGCCGGTCGCGGTGATCGCGTGGTTGACCGCGCTCGGCGGCGTCCTCGCGATCGCGTCGCGGCTGCAGTTCGTGCACGAGCGGTTCGCTCCGCTCGGCGACGCGTTCATGCCTTTGTGGGCCCGCGTCACCGGCCATGTGGCGACCGTGCTCATCGGGTTCGTGCTCATCGCCATCGCCGACCAGCTGGGGCGGCGCAAGCGCGGCGCGTGGAACATCGCGGTCGTGCTGTTCGCCGTGGGGTTGGTCCTCGACATCTCCAAGGGTCCCCACCTCGTCTCCGCGGCGTACTCGGCGCTGATGGTTGGGCTGCTCGTTGCTTACCGGAATCGATTCCGGGCGCCCGCCGACCCGCCGTCGCTGCTCCGACTCGTCCGAACCATCCCCCTGTACCTCGGGACTGTCCTCGGCTTCGGTTTCGTGGCGCTCTGGCTCGAACGTGATCACATCGAGCCGTCGTTGTCGTTCGGGAGAATGGTCGAAACGATCACGTTCGGCCTTGTCGGCGTCTCCGGTCCGTTCACCTACGAGCACCGTTTCTTTGCGGACTTCCTCCCGGCCGCGCTGTTGGCCCTCGGTATCGCAGGGCTCGTCGGGCTCCTCGTCGTGCTGTTCCGGCCTCTCGTGTTTCGTGTCCCGCATCGAAGCTCCGACTGGGAGCACGCCGAGCGTCTCGTGCGTGACTACGGCTGGGACACCCTGGCGTATTTCTCGCTGCGTGACGACAAGAGCTTCTTCTTCTCGTCCGACGGCGAGGCCATGATCGCCTACACCTACCTCGCCGGCTACGGCCTCGCCTCCGGTGATCCGATCGGGCGTCCCGAGTCCATCGCGCTCGTGGTCGACGAGTTCCTGGCCTTCTGCGCGGATCGCGCGTGGCGGCCCGCGTTCCTTGCCGTGCGCGAGAGTGATGTCCCGTTGTATTCGTCGCGCGGTCTGCGGCACTTCTACCTGGGTGACGAGGCGATCATCCACTGCGATCGCTTCGATCTCGACGGCCCCGGCACCCGGTCTCTGCGTCAGGCGGTGCGGCGGGTCGGACGGAGCTATGAGTTCCGGGTGGTGCGCGAAGCGGACGCGTCGGCCGTGTTGGTCGACGAGCTGAACGCGATCAGCGCGCGGTGGCGGGGCAGGAACCCCGAACGCGGGTTCACGATGGCGCTCAGCCAAGACGTCAAGGGCGAGAACCCCGAGTTCCTGCTGTGTGTCGCGTTCGACGAGCACGGTCGGCCCGGTGGTTTCCTGCGCGTCGTGCCTGCCTACGGCGCCGACTTCGGCTACACGCTCGACTTGATGCGTCACGATCCCGATGCGCCGAACGGCATGACCGAGTTCCTGATTGCCAACGCCGCCGTTGCGCTGCGCGCGCGGGGCGTGATCCGACTGTCGATGAACTTCGCCGCGTTCGGTCGCCTCCTCGACCCCGACGTGCAGCACTCACCGACCCAGCGGTTCGCGACGTGGTGGATCCGGCGGCTCAACGGGGTCTTCCAGGTCGAGTCGCTGCGGTCCTTCAACCAGAAGTTCGACCCGCAGTGGTTCCCGCGCTGTCTCGTGTACTCCGAAGCCGCGGATCTGCCGCGGGTCGGAGTCGTGTACGCCGGGGCCGAGGGGCTCGTCGCGATCCCCAGACTCGGTCCGCTCTTGGTTCCCAAGCCGGTCGGCGGCGTGCCCGCGCCCGATGACGCCGAACCGCCGAGCGGAGCCGGATCGCAAGTCGCGTGAGGCTTGGGCTCGCCCGCCCAGCTCGAGTCCCGGAATCCGGCGGTCGACGTCAGCCTGCGCTGCGCGGTGGCGATCGTGCTCTGTCCGGCCTCGTTCCAATGGGTGGCTTGGGAACGCCGGCGCGTGCCAGCGCGATTGTCCCGATGACCATCGCAGCAAGGCTCGCGCCGATGAGGGCCCATTCGGCGCCGTCGGCGCGGAGGGTCTCGTCGAGCACGGTGATGCCGAGCGCGGCGGCGATGATGGGATCCAAGATGGTGATCGCGGGCAACGAGAGCTCGAGCGATCCCGCCTGGAACGAGAGCTGGTGCATCGTGAATCCACTGATCGCCGCGACGACGACCACGTAGGTCTCCCAGCCGGTGAGCAGCGGCCCGAGGCCGTCGCCGAGGAGGCTCATCGCGGATTTCGTCGTCGCGCTGGTCACGCCGTAGCAGCACCCAGCCCCGACCGCGAGCGCTACCGCTCGAATGCGGCCGGTCTGGGTCGTCACGACGACGAGCGCGCCGGCGACGACGACCGTGAGGACGATGAGCGCGGGGGCCCAGACCGAGAACGGCGCGACGTCCACCCCGGTATCGGGCTGACCGGCGACGAGGAAGACGCCGATCGCGGCTATGAGCACGCACGCCCACCACAGCTCGGACGCTGCGATGCGGCGCCTGTTCCATCGGGCGCTCATCGGCAAGGCGAACAGCAGCGACGTGACCATCAACGGCTGGACGATCAGCAGCGAGCCCAACGCCAGCGCGCCCGCCTGGGCGATGTAGCCACCCGTGTCACCGACCCAGCCCGCCCACCAGCGCGGGTTGCGAATGAGCGCGAGGAACAGGGCCACGCCGCTCTCGTCCACGCGCACCGCCTCGCGCTGTTGCGCGACCGAGCCGAGCGCGACGAAGAACGCGGAGAGAAGGGTGAGAGCTATCGCGGCCCAGAGCATCTCCGAGGCTAAGCCGCGCCCTCGTTGCCCTCGAGGTGTGTCAACGTGGAACATGGCCGTGCGTCGGACTGCCCCTCGGATTCTCGCCACGGTTGCGATCGCACTCCTGGGCGCGTTGCTTGCCGCCGCGTGCACCACCAGCAGTGGGAACCCGGGTACCGCCCAGCCATGGCCGCGGTCGTCGTCGACGACCACCACCAGCCCGGTCGAGCCCGCGCCGGCGGAGATCAGCTGGCGCTACTGCGGGTCGGGCGAGTGCGGTGTCATGACCGTTCCACTGACCCAGGAGCCGGACAGCAAGACGATCGAGCTGGCGCTGTACCGGGTGCCCGCCACGGATCCCGCCGCCCGCATCGGCAGTCTGTTGGTCAACCCGGGGGGACCGGGTGCGTCGGGAGTCGACCTCGCCCGTGCCGCGCCGAGCTTCCTGCCCGATGCGCTGCTCGAGCGATTCGATATCGTCGGCTGGGACCCGCGCGGCACCGGGGCGAGCGCGCCGGTCGCGTGCGGCGACGAGCTCGACTACCTGTTCTCGGGTGACACCGCGCCCGAGAACGGGGCCGAGTGGGCCCAGCTCGACGAGGTGAGTCGCCGGTTCGCGACCGACTGCGGCGATGGGTCAGGTCCGGAGCTGCTCGCCAACATCGCCACGGTCGACACCGTCACCGACATGGAGCGGATCCGGCAGGCCCTCGGCGAGGAGGAGATCAGCTTCCTCGGCTACTCCTACGGCACCGAGCTGGGTGCTGTGTACGCCACGCGCTACCCCGACCGAGTTCGGGCGATGGTCCTCGACGGCGCGGTGGATCCGGCATTGTCGGCTGCCGAGGTCGTCATCCAGCAGAGCGAAGCTCTCGAGCACGGCTTCGACGAGTTCGCCGCGGATTGCGCCTCCGATCGATCCTGTCCGATCCGCGATGACCCGTCGGGGGTGTACGCGGAGGTGAGCGCCGCGATCGAAGCTGCACCCCTCGTCGTGTCGACCCGCGCCGGTGACCGCTTGGTCACCCCCGCGGTGGCCGACATCGCGGTTGCGGCCACGCTGTACAGCCAGTCGAGCTGGGGTGATCTCGCCGGCGCGCTGGCCCGCGCCGCCGACGGCGACGGTGCTGGTCTGCTCGACGAGTTCGACGCCTACGTCGAGCGCAGTCCCGATGGGCGCTACGGCGTCGCGTGGGCCGCGTTTCTGGCGATCAGCTGTGTCGATGGCCCCACGCTCGGCCCGCCTGATGCCTATCCCGGCGTGGAAGCGGAGGCCGCGGCCCGTGCGCCCCGATTCGGGGCGACGAACGTCGGCCTCGGCTTGTCGTGTGCCTACTGGCCGGTGACCCCCGGGCCGGGCCTGCCGCCGGTGTCGGCTCCCGATGCTGCACCGATCGTCGTCATCGGCACCACGAACGACCCGGTCACCCCGCCCCAATGGTCCGAGGCGTTGGCGGGCCGGCTCGGCGGCGAGGCCCAGCTCGTCGTCTTCGACGGCCAGGGCCACACCTCGTTTCCTGCCGGCATCGCGTGTCTGGACGATCGGGTCGTGGACTACCTCGTCGACCTGACCGTCCCACCCGGCCGACCCTGCTGAGCTGGCTCGAGTCGCGGCCGTCCGGGCGCCCGCCGGCGCGCTGGCAGCACCGTCGGGTCTCGGTCGGTCGGTCCGGAGCCGCGCTCGCTAGGATCTGACGACCCGTCAGATTTGACCCGTCGGATCTCGCCCATCGGATTCTGGAGGTCCCGTGGCGGAGTTGCCGAAGATCGTCAGTGTCGACGACCACGTCGTCGAGCCCCCCCACCTCTGGCAGACCTGGCTCCCCGAGCGATTCCGCGAGCGGGGCCCGCGCGTCGAACGACGAGGGATCGGGTCGATGCGCCACATCGGTGGCGGGACCTACGAGCAGAGCTTCGATCCCGACGGCCCGCAGGCGGACTGCTGGGTCTACGAGGATCTCGTCTACATCAACAAGCGCCACGTTGCCGCCGTCGGCTTCGACCGGGACGACATGACCATGTCGCCGATCACCTACGAGGAGATGCGGCCGGGCTGTTACGAGCCGAAGGCCCGCGTGGCCGACATGGAGCTGAATTGGGTCGAGGCGTCGCTCTCGTTTCCCACGTTTCCCCGCTTCTGCGGGCAGGCCTTCCTCGAGGCATCCGATCGGGAGCTCGCCGAGGCGTGCGTGTACGCGTACAACGACTGAATGGTGGACGAGTGGTGCGGCGACAGTGGCGGTCGCCTCATTCCGCTGTGTCTCATCCCGCTGTGGGACGTCGAGCTCGCAGCCGCCGAGGTGCGTCGCAACGCCGCTCGCGGCGTGCGGGCGGTGTGCTGCAGCGAGATCCCGCCGCATCTCGGGCTGCCCAGCATCCACACGGATCACCGGGACCCGCTCTTCGCCGCGTGCGCTGAGACGGCCACGGTGGTCTGCATGCACATCGGGTCGAGCTCGAAGATGCCGGCCACGTCTGCGGACGCGCCGGTGGCGGTGGCGGCGACGCTCAGCTTCGGTAACGCCATGGCCAGCCTCACCGACTTCTTGTTCTCAGGGGTGCTCGTACGGGTCCCGACGGTCGAGCTCGCGTACTCCGAGGGCCAGATCGGCTGGATCCCGTACATCCTCGAACGGGCGGACGACGTCTGGCGTGAGCACCGCGCCTGGGGTGGTGTCGCCGACATCGTCCCCGAGCCGCCGTCCACCTACTACTACCGGCAGGTGTTCGGCTGCTTCTTCCGCGATCAGCACGGCATCGAGTCGCTCCGCCGGGTCGGTGTCGACAACACGACCTTCGACACCGACTACCCGCATACCGACTCGACCTGGCCCGACACGAAGCGGATCGCCGAGGGCTACGTGGAGGGCCTCGACGACGACGTGGTACACAAGATCATGCGCGGCAACGCGATCCGAATGCTGGACCTCGACCTGAAGTGACCGGCCCATGAGCTTGCCGATTCGCGTCCCGCTGGACGGCCCGGTCAACTTCCGAGACGTCGGCGGCTACCCGGGCGCCGACGGCCGGACCGTTCGGTCCGGGCGCGTGTTTCGCAGCGACTCGTTGTCGACCATGTCCGACGCCGACGTGCGCCACGTCGTCGACGAGCTCGGCCTGCGCACCGTGGTGGACCTGCGCGCCGGCCACGAGGTCGACCAGTTCCCCCACGGTTCACTGGCGTCAACGGGTGTGAAGTTCCTGCATCTGCCGATCCTCGACGAGACCCGCCGCGATCGCACGGAGCGTGAGCCCGGCTCACCTGATCCGGAGACCTTCTCGACCGACCGCCTGTACTCGCTGATGCTCGAGCGCTTCGCCGATCGGATCGCCGGCGTGCTCGGGGTCGTCGCCGATGGGGCGACGCATCCGGTGGTGTTCCACTGCGCCGCGGGGAAGGACCGGACCGGCATCGTTGCCGCGTTGGTGCTCGCCATCCTGGGCGTGGACGACGACACGATTGCGAACGACTATTCTCGCAGCGCCGACGTCATGGCCCTGATGGTCGAGCGCCACCGCGTCGCCGCCGACGAGCGCGGGGGAGTGGCGGAGGTCGCGCACCAGAAGTACCCGGTCGAGGCCTCGGTCATGCTCGCAATGCTGGCCGGCCTTCGGGCCGCGCACGGCACGATCGCCGGCTACGCCGTCGACGCCGGACTGGAGCCCGGCGCGATCGACCGCCTGCGTGCCGAGATGCTGGTCTGACGGCGCGGCGCATGGATCTGCGGTACTCCGAATCCGACGAGACGTTCCGGACCGAGCTGGCCTCCTGGCTGGCCGCCGAGCTCCCGAAGCTCTCCGCACCGCCGGCGCGCGATGACTGGGTGGCGCGACGTCGTTTCGACACCGACTGGCAGCGTCGGCTGTTCGACGCGGGCTACGCGGGGATCAACTGGCCCGCCACCTACGGCGGGCGGGGCGCGTCGCCGAGCGAGCAGCTCGTGTTCCTGGAAGAGACCGGTCGCGCCCGGGCGCCGTACGTCGGTGTGAACTTCGTCGGGCTGTTGCACGCCGGTCCCACGATCATCGCCGAAGGGACTCCGGAACAGAAGCGCGCCCACCTCCCCCGGATCCTGCGGGGCGACGAGGTGTGGTGCCAAGGCTTCTCCGAGCCCAACGCGGGCTCCGACCTCGCGTCGCTGAGCACCCGGGCCGTGCGCGATGGCGACGACTACGTCATCAGCGGCCAGAAGACCTGGTGCAGCTTCGGTCACGTCGGCGACATCGGCGAGCTGCTGGTCCGCACCGATCCCGACGCGCCCAAGCACAAGGGCATCACGTGGCTCATGCTGCCGATGGACGCGCCCGGGATCGAGATCCGCCCGATCGAGACCGTGCTCGGCTCGTCGGAGTTCTGCGAGCTGTTCCTGGACGAGGTGCGGGTCCCGGTGGCGAATCGGATCGGCGACGAGAACGACGGCTGGCGGGTCACCAACGTCACCCTGTCCTTCGAGCGCGGCACCGCGTTCGTGAGCGAGCTCGTGGATGCCCGCCACCTCGTCGAGGATCTTGCGCCGCTCATCACCGACCCTGTCGACCGACGCGAGCTGGGTCGGCTCGCCGCCGAGTTGGACGCACTGTGGGCGCTCACCCAGCGCAACATCACCCAAGCCGGTCGGGACGGAGTGATGGGGCCGGGCGCGATGATGATCAAGTATCCGTACTCGGAGCTGCGCCAGCGTCTCGGCGAGCTGTCGCTCCGGGTCCTCGGGCGTGGCGCGCTGGATGTGGGCGAGCCGCACGGATTCGTCGAAGAACGACTCCGCACGCTCGCGCTGACCATCGCGGCGGGCACGTCGCAGATCCAGAAGAACATCATCGGCGAACGCGTCCTCGGCCTCCCGAGGGAACCACGATGACCCAGGGCCCACCGACAAGATTCGGCCGCGGATGAACTTCGATCTCTCCGACGACCAGCGTGACCTGCAGGAAGGCATTCGCAGTCTTCTCGCCGGTGCACTGCCCATGACGCGCGTGCGTGGCGGCCTCGACCGTGCGATGTGGGACGAGCTCGCCGCCGCCGGGGTGTTCGGGCTGCTCACCGACGGATTCTCCTGGGCGGACGCGGCCATCGTCTTCGAGGAGCTCGGTCGCGCCGCGGTCCCCGGACCGCTCGCCTGCGGTGTGCTCGGCTACGACCCCGCGCGCGCGGGGCGAATCGTCGGAGGCGTGGAACGTCCCGCCGCCGGCGACCCGACGATCATCGAGTACCCGGAGACGCTCGACCTGCTCGTGGTGGTCGACGACACCGGCCTCGAGGCCCTCGATCCCGTGGACCTCGACGGGGATCCGATCGACTGGCCGCTCGATCCGCTCACGCCGTGCGCAACGGTGCGCCGGCTCCCGTCCGGAGAGCAGATCGGCGGACCCGCCGAGGCGGCACGCTGGCGGCTCCGCGGCGCCGCGCTCAGCGCGGCGTACGCCGTCGGTCTCGCCGGGAGGTGCTGCGATCTCGCGGTTGCCTACGCCACCGAGCGTGAGCAGTTCGGCCGACCAATCGGCGCGTTCCAGGCGGTCAAGCACCTGTGCGCGGAGATGGCAGTGCGCGTCGAGGTGGCGCGGGTCGCGGCGCACGCGGCGGCGGTGCACCTGGACGACCCGGATCTCGGGTCGACCGAGCGTGCGGTCAGTGGAGCCAAGCTCTTGGCGGTGGAGGCTGCCATCGCCAATGGGCGCGCCGCGACCCAGATCCACGGAGGTATGGGCTTCACCTGGGAGGTGGACGTGCACCTCTATCTGAAGCGAGCCTGGGTTCTCGACACGACGTTCGGCACCGGCGCCGAACATGCCGATCGCGTCGCCGCAGCCGTCGGCTGTGCGACGTAGCCTCGGCCGATGAGCGAGCGGGACGACTGGCAGCCACTCCTCGACGACCTGGCCGCGCGGCGAGCCGCCGGTCGCGCCATGGGCGGACCGGAGCGCCTGGAGCGTCAGCACGCCGGGGGGAGGCTCGACGCCCGTCAGCGGGTGGCGCGCCTGGTCGATCCCGACAGCTTCGTGGAGCTCGGCGTCCTGACCGGTTCGGTACAGCGGGGTGCCTCGCCGGCCGCGCCCGCCGACGCGCTCGTCGTGGGGCACGGGACGATCGAAAGCCGGCCCGTGCTCGTCGGCGCGGAGGACTTCTCGGTCATGGGGGGCTCGATCGGCCTCGGTACGAGCGCGAAACGGCACCGGCTCACCCAGCTGGCGGCCGACGAGCGGGTACCACTCGTCATGCTGCTCGAAGGCGCGGGGGAGCGGGCACAGAACGCGTTCGAGCGACGTGGTCGGGCCCCCAACGATCTCCAAGGGCTGGTCGCGCTCTCCGGCCGAGTGCCCACGGTGTGTGTCGTGATGGGCGCCTCCGCCGGTCACGGCGCGCTGACCGCGCCGCTCATGGATCTCGTCGTGATGGTCGAGGGCGCGGCCCTGTTCAGCGCGGGTCCACCGCTCGTCGAGGCCGCCACCGGCGAGCAGGTCACCAAGGAAGAGCTCGGTGGTACCGCGGTCCATACTGCCTCGAGCGGCGTCGCCCACAATGCCGTCGCCGATGACGGCGCCGCGCTGGATCTCGTGCGTCGGTATCTCGGATACTTCCCGTCGAATGCGTGGCAGCATCCGCCGGTCGCTGCGAGCGGGACCGACATCGATCCGCGTCCGGTGGATCAGCTCATGGATCTGATCCCGGCCGACCCTCGACATGGCTACGACGTGCGCCCGGTGATCGGTGAGATCGTCGACCGCGACTCGGCGCTCGAGATCGCGCCCGCCTCGGGGCGCGCCGTGGTGACCGTGCTGGCCCGGCTCGGTGGTGTCCCTGTCGGTGTGGTGGCCAACCAGCCCGCGGTCAAGGCAGGCGCGTTGGACGCCGACGCGGCCGACAAGGCGGCCCGGTTCATCGAGGTCGTCGACTCCTTCCATCTGCCGGTGGTGTTCCTGGCCGATAACCCGGGGGTGCTCGCGGGCCGGGTCGCCGAGCGGGCCGGGGTGCTGCGCCACGCGGCGCGGCTGTTCGCCGCGCAGGCCCGGATGGCCGGGGTGAAGTTGCACGTCACGCTGCGCAAGGCCTACGGGTTCGGCAGCTCGGTCATGGGCATGAACCCGTTCGACCACCAGACGGTCGCGCTGGCGTTTCCGGGGGCGCGCCTGGGGGCCATGCCCGCCGACAGCGGCGCGGACGCGGCCCGCTTGGAAGCAGACGCACGAGCGGTGCTCGCCAATGCCGAGCTCGGCGGAGCGTATTCTGCCGCCGACATGATGAGCTACGACGAGGTGATCGAGCCCGCCGAGCTGCGCAACCATCTCCTCGCAGCGCTGCGACTCTCGGCGGCGCGGCGCCGGCTTGCCGTCGAACCCATCGCCCGGGTCGGGATCAGCCCCTGACCCGACGGGTGTCGCGTGCCGCTCCGGCTCACGCGAAGCGAACGGGCAAGCGGGTGAAGCCCCGGACGTTTCCCGAGTGGACCCGCTCGCACTCCGTGGTCTGGACCTCGTACTCCCCGAGCACGGGCAGGAGCTCCTCGAGCGCGACGCGCGCCTCGAGCCGCGCGAGCGCTGCGCCGAGGCAGTGGTGGATGCCGTGGCCGAATGCGAGATGCCCTGCGGGGTTGCGGTCCACGTCGAGCACGTCGGGGTCGCGCCAGCGGCGGTCGTCACGGTTCGCGGACGCGAAGAGCAACATGCCCTTGGAGCCCTCGGGCAGCGTCACTCCGTGCATCGTGACGTCGCGCGTGAGCAGGCGGGCGAGGCCCTGCGTCGACGTGTCGAATCGCAGCACCTCCTCGACGCCGGCAGGAATCAGGCCCGGCTGGGCGAGGAGCTTGGCCCGTTCGTCGGGGAAGGCTCCCAGCCAGTGGATCGCGTTGCCCAGCAGCTTCGTCGTGGTCTCGTTGCCCGCGATGATCAGCAGGAAGCAGAACCCGAGGATCTCGCTGTGGGTGAGCGCCATGTCCCCCTCGGCCGCGGCGACGAGCGCGCTCACCAGATCATCACCCGGGTCCTGCCCGCGTCTCGCGATCAGCCGTTCGAAGTAGGCGTACAGCTCGGTCGCGCCCTGGATCCCGGCCTGGGTGATGCGGTCGTCATCAGGCTCGCGATGCAGCATCGAGTCCGACCACGCTCGCAGCTCGTCCTGGTCGTCGTCGGGTACGCCCAACATCGCGCTGATCACCGCCATCGGCAGCGTGGCCGAGAAGTCCGTGATGACGTCGAGGGTGCCGCGGTCGGCGAAGCCGGCGATGAGACGGCGGGAGAGCTCACGGATGGGCGTCTCGAGGTCGGCGACGCGCTTGGGCGTGAAGGCCCGGCTCACGAGCGAGCGGAGCTGGGTGTGGCGGGGCGGGTCGAGCTCGATGAGCATGGGCTCGAGGTCCTCGGAACGTCGCTCGAGAGTGATGCCACCGCGCGAGGAGAAGGTGGTCGGGTCCCCGAGCGCCGACCGTACGTCGGCGTCGCGAGACAGCGCCCAGAAGCCCCGTTCGGCGTCGAGGTACGCGGGCGCCTCGTCACGAAGGCGACGGTACGTGGGGTACGGGTCCTCGTGGACATCGTAGGAATACGGGTCGAAGACGACCGGCGCGGTGATCGTCATGCTCGAAAGAGTACGACGATGGCGGCGTAGTGACACGCGAGCGCGCCGAGCACGCACGCGTGGAAGATCTCGTGGTAGCCGAACAGGTGCGGTACCGGGTCGGGGCGCCGCGCCGCGTGGACGATGGCGCCGCCCGTATACAGCAACCCGCCGGCAGCGATGAGCGCGAACGCCAGGACGCCAGCGTGGATCCACAGGTCTCCGAACGCGAGCACGGCCACCCAACCGAGGGTGACGTACACGGTGGTGACGTAACCCCGCGGCGCGTCGATCGGGAGCCATTCGAAGACGATGCCGCCGAGTGCCCCGACCCAGACGGCGACCAGCACGAGGATCGCCCAACCGCTGCTCATGCCCAACAGCGCGATCGCGGTGTAGGTGCCCGCGATGGTCAGGAAGATCATCGTGTGGTCGAGCTGGAGGAGGCGGATGGTCTGACCGAGGGTCCAGTCCCGCCGGTGCAACAACGCGCTGACCGTGAGCATCCCGGTCGACGCCAACGCGAAGATCGTCGCCGCGATCCTGGCCGTCGCGCCGGGCGCGAGCGCGATGAGCGCGGCGCCGGCGATGGCGCCGGCGATGGCGCCGTAGGTGTGCAGGACGCCGCGGAGCCTGGGCTTGGCCGCGCCGTCGAGCAGCGGTGATCGGTGCTTTCGGTCGACCGTGGGCATCGTCTACTCCGGGTGCTCCGGTCCTTCGGGTGGTGCCACCGGTTGCACCTCGATCGTATCGAGGTGCACACCGGGACGGGTGGTGACCGCCAGCACCACCGCGCGGGCGACGTCGTCGGGGTCCATGACTCCCCAATGGCGTTGGATCCCGAACCGCTGCCAGCGGGCCACCAGGCTCGCGAACTCCTGCGGGTCGCCCCACCCGGACGCGAAGTCGGTCATGGTTGGTCCGACCCGCACGATCGTGACGCGGATCTGCCGTCCTTCGACCTCGGAGGCGAGGCCACGGGCGGTGTGTTCCACCGCGGCCTTCGTCGCCCCGTAGGTGACGAGCCCGGGACGGGGTTGGCGCACCGCGTCGGACGAGATGAAGACGACGTCTCCGGGAGCCTCCCGCTCGATCAGCGAGCCGACCACGGCGCGCGTGGGCAACAGTGCGCCCATCACGTTGGTCGTGACCATGTCGCCGAGCCGGTCGACGTCGAGGTCGGCAATGTCACCGGGCCATGCGCAGCCGGCGTTGTTGACGAGCGTGTCGATGGGGCCGAGCACGTCGGCCGCGGCCTCGATGCAGGCGGCGATCGAGGCGGGGTCGCGCACGTCGAGCGGGTGGGCGAGCGCGTGCCCGCCCGCGGCGGTGACCGCGGCCGCCGTCTCGGCGAGCGCTTCCATGCGACGAGCGCCGACGACGACCTTCCAGCCGAGCTCGCCGAGCGCGATCGCGGTGGCCCGCCCGATCCCCGAGGACGCGCCTGTGACCAGTGCCACCCGCGGCGGCGAGGCCGTGTCTCCGCTGTCTTGGCGTTCCTGGTCGGGGTTCACGGCCGCTCCTCTGGATCCGACCAGGCCACGACCGGGCCCGCGGCGTCGACGAGCTCTCGGGTGCGGGACCAGTCGACGTCGTCGCCCCAGCGCTCAAGGCGGAACCCCTCCGGCGCCGCATCCACGATGGCCCGGCTCACCTCGTCGACTGGATCGGTCGTCACCGCCATCGCGTCGAGTCCTGTGGCGCGTGCCGCGAGCGCGAGCGCGGCCGCGATGCCCGGACGGTCCACGGCCGGTACGCAGATGCTGCCGGGCCGATCGGTCGGGAACGTCCGCGCCAGCCACAGACCCACCGGACCGGGCTGGCCGAACACGATCGTCTCCGGTCCGAGCGACTGCTTGAGGTCCATCACGGCGCGAGCCGGGTGGCGGGGGAACGACTCGTCCACGTATCCAGGTTGCGCCACCGAAGCCAGCCTTCCGTACAGGTCATTGGACGGTATCTCGTCGAACAGGCGGGCGACGTCGGTCATGGCGCCGAGTGCCATCGGACTGATGTGGGAGACCGGCGCGAGCCCGAAGCGTTCCTCGGGCGACTCGACCGGATCGATGCCCGTTGCCACGATGAGCTCGTAGTCGCCGAAGCCGACCAGCGCTAAGTCGTCGGCCTGGAGTCCGCAGGTGCCCATGTGGTGAGGGCTGTCCCAGCGAAGTACGCCCTTGGCGCCCCACGTGTTCGCGACCGGGACGTTCGCACGCTCGGCGAACGTACGCACGCAACGAACGCCGCCCGGTTCGGCCAACACTCCCGGCCCGGCGAGCACGACGGCGCGCGCTCGGCCGTGGGGCCAGTGCACGGCGGGAGCGTCGATCGGGGCGTCGGTGGGGGTGTCGATGGGGGCGACCGTCGCCTGGCGTCGGGCGTAGGCGAACGGGGCGGGCACCTCGACGTCGTCGAAATGGCGCGCCAGGTCGTCTGACACGCCGCGCAGCAGATCACCGACCGTCTCGGGAGCCGACATCGCGCCCGAGGCTAGAGTCCCGGCCCGTGTCCCGTCGGGTCTGTGTCGTGGGGGTAGGTCTCGCCGATGGGCCGAAGACGCCCGAGCTCAGTGGGCTCATGCTGGAGGTGCAGGCCTTCGGTCGGGCGCTCACCGACGCCGGGCTCACCAAGGCCGATATCGACGGCCTCGCCTCCGCCGGATACAGCGGACTCCACGAGGTCCAGCTGGCCGAGTACCTGGGCCTGGCGCCCCGGTGGCTCGAGTCGACGTCGGTCGGTGGCTCGAGCTTCGAGTTCCACCTGCTCCACGCCTACCGGGCGATCGAAGCCGGCGACGTGGACACCGTGGCCATCGTCTACGGCAACAACGAGCTCTCCGCGGCCGGACGATCGCTCGGCACCGGCCGCAGCGGTGGCGGGGGAGGTGCCGGGGGGTTGCCCCTGCCGATGAGCTACGAGCTGCCGACGGGGCTCACCCTCGTGGGTGCGTACGCGATGGCCGCCCAGCGCCACATGCATGACTACGGCACCACCTCCGAACAGCTCGCGTCGATCGGCGTGCAGATCCGCGAGCATGCAGGCCGCAACCCCAACGCCATGTACCGCGATCCGATCACGGTGGACGATGTGCTCAGCTCCAAGCTCGTCGCCGATCCGCTGCACAAGCTCGACTGTTGCGTTGTGTCCGACGGTGGCTGCGCGCTGATCCTCACCACCGAGGATCGCGCCCGCGACCTGGCCCACCGCCCGGTCCATGTGCGCGGCGCGGCCGGCGGGATGACCCACCACTCGATCCAGGCGATGCCCGATCTGACCCGAACCGCCGGTGCGGTGAGCGGCCCGAAGGCGTTCGCCGACGCGGGGATCACTGCCGCCGACGTCGATACCTTCCAGATGTACGACTCGTTCAGCTACACGGTGCTCGTCTGTCTCGAGGACCTCGGATTCTGCGCCAAGGGCGAGGGGGGACCGTTCGCGGCGTCGGGGGCGCTGCGTCTCGGCGGCGCGCTGCCCACCAACACCGACGGCGGCGGCCTCTCCGCCACCCATCCGGGCATGCGGGGGCTGTTCCTGCTCTGCGAGGCCACCCGCCAACTCCGCGGCGAGGCCGGCGCCGCGCAGGTCGACGGCGCCGAGATCGCGGTCGCGCACGGGTCGGGCGGCTGGTTGTCCACGATGGGCACCGTCGTGTTGGGTACCGAGCCCGTCCGATGACGCCCGAGGAGTTCCCCGAGTACCTCGTGCCGCGGATCACCCCCGACTCGGCTGAGTTCTGGGCGGGGACGACGCGCGCCGAGCTTCGCGTCCAGCGCTGCGCCGACTGCGAGCTCCACCACCACTACCCACGCTCG
>Ga0075530_1000234_pt1 | contig 25180 bp, 22 predicted proteins | sample NGEPerD_2_FD_75101 | JGI IMG/M metagenome (GOLD analysis project Ga0075530, IMG submission 75101) | Arctic peat soil microbial communities from the Barrow Environmental Observatory site, Barrow, Alaska, USA - NGEE PermafrostL1-D | ecosystem: Environmental > Terrestrial > Soil > Wetlands > Peat ... | reverse complement strand
AGGACAGGGTGATGAATAACCCTGGGTTGCAGGACATTTGGGTTTATCTTTCGGCTACCCCTTTGTCGGGGCTTACGATCACTCTGGTCGCCTACGGATTGGCGTACCGGTTTTACCTGAAAGCCAACTCCAACCCGCTAGCCAACCCGGTGGTTACATCGGTGGCCATGCTGATTGCACTGCTGATGGTTTCTGGTATCTCCTACAACGATTACTTTGCCGGTGGGCAGTTTGTGCACTTTCTGCTCGGGCCTGCCACCGTGGCTTTGGCGGTTCCGCTTTATCAGCAGTTTTCAAGATTGCGACAACTGTGGTTGCCGGTTCTTATATCGCTGATCTGTGGTGTCGGGATCGCGGCCGGCAGCTCTGTCTTGCTGGCAAGGCTCTTGGGAGGCTCGCTGGAAATCCAGATGTCCCTCGCGCCTAAATCGGCGACGGCTCCTGTGGCCATGGGTATATCGGAGAAAATCGGAGGTTTGCCGTCGCTGACAGCGGTACTGGTGGTGATTACCGGTATTACCGGGGCCGTGTTGGGCACCAAGCTGTTCGAGTGGGTTGGCGTAAAAGACGACACCGCTAAAGGTGTTGCCATGGGTGTTGCTGCCCATGGCATAGGTACGGCGCGGGCATTTCAGGTAAGCAATCGGATGGGGGCGTTTTCCGGGTTGGCAATGGCTTTGTCCGCGTTCGCGACAGCGCTTGTGGTGCCGTCGATGGTGGACTGGCTTCAGGGGGTTATGGGGTAATCAGGGCAGTGGTAATCTTCCACCACAATGCCTTCGTCCACGCTTTCCAAGTGCACATCAAAGCCCCAGAGCCTGTGTGCATGGCGCAGAACCTCTTCCGTATCCTTGCCCAGAGGCATTCGGTCTACGGGCACATGCCTCAGCATCAGTGAACGGTCACCGCGTACATCCACGTTCCACACCTGAATGTTGGGTTCCCGGTAACTGAGATTGTACTGGCGCGCCAGTTTCTCCCGCAGTTCGCGATAGCCTGGCTCGTCGTGGATAGCCGTCACCTTATAGCTGTCTTCCAGATCATCATCCTCAATGGCAAATAGCTTCAGATCCCGCATGACTTTGGGCGACAGGAACTGCAGGATAAAACTCTCATCTTTGAAGTTGGTCATGGCAAAGTGCAGGGATTCCACCCAGTCCGTGCCAGCAATGTCCGGAAACCATTCGCGATCCTCATCGGTGGGCGCCTCACAGATTCGCCGCAGGTCAATGAAGATAGAAAACCCAAGCGTGTAAGGGTTGATACCGGAATACCACGGGCTGTTAAATGGAGGCTGATACACAACGGCGGTATGGCTTTGCAGAAACTCCAGCATGAAGCCGTCCGTCACCAGGCCCTTCTCGTACATCCTGTTTAGCAAGGTGTAGTGCCAGAAAGTGGCCCAGCCCTCGTTCATCACCTGAGTCTGGCGCTGCGGATAGAAGTACTGGGCCAGCTTGCGCACAATCCGAATGATCTCCCGCTGCCAGGTTTCCAGCAGTGGGGCGTTTTTTTCAATGAAGTACAAGAGGTTTTCCTGAGGCTCTTCCGGGTAGCGTTTTTTACCCTTTACCGGGTCCTCATCCTCGTCCATTTTTGGAATAGTGCGCCATAAATCATTAACTCGGCGCTGCAGGTATTCCTCCCGCTCCTCTTGGCGCAGGGCTTCCTTTGCGGCAGAAATGGGAGCGGGCCGCTTGTAGCGGTCAACGCCGTGATTCATCAGCGCGTGGCAGGAATCCAGTATTTGCTCAACCGCGTCCACGCCGTGGCGCTCTTCGCATTCGGAAACATAGTTTCGGGCAAAAACCAGGTAATCGATGATGGCGCTGGCGTCTGTCCAGGTACGGAACAGGTAATTGCCTTTGAAGAAAGAGTTGTGGCCATAACAGGCGTGGGCAATGACCAACGCTTGCATGGGCAGAGTGTTCTCTTCCATCAGATAGGCAATGCAGGGATTGGAATTGATCACAATCTCATAGGCCAAGCCCATTTGCCCGCGCTCATAGCCTTTGGACGTGCTGAGAAACTGCTTGCCGAAGGACCAGTGATTGTAGCCGACCGGCATGCCAACGGAGCTGTAGGCGTCCATCATCTGCTCGGCGCTGATCACTTCAACCTGATTGGGATAGGTATCCAGGCCAAATTCGGCCGCACACTTGGCGATCTCTTCATCGTATTTGTTGATCAGCTCGAACGTCCATTCCGAGCCGGTGGAAACCGGTTTGCGGGTTGCCGGGCTCTCACTGCCAGGCGCATTCGGGCGGTCGAGGGCATCACTCATGCGGCTTTCCTCTCAAAAAGCCGGCGGAAGACCGGGTAGATCTCGCCGGGATCGGCAATCTGCTGCTGGGCAAAACTCTCGGGGAAACGCTCCTGCACTCGTTCGTATTCGTACCAGAGCATCTGGTGATCCTGGGGCGTAATCTCCACATAGGCGAAGTACTGCACCAGGGGCAGAATGCTGTCGGTCAGCAGCTTGCCACACGTAGGAGAGTCATCGTTCCAGTTGTCACCGTCGGATGCCTGAGCGGCGTAGATGTTCCACTCCGCCGGGGAATAGCGGGATTCGATGATCTTGTGCATCAGCTTCAGGGCACTGGAAACAATGGTGCCACCGGTTTCCCGGGAATAGAAAAACTCTTCCTCATCCACTTCCTTGGCGCTGGTGTGGTGGCGTATGAACACCACGTCGATCTTTTTGTAGTTCTTTTTCAGGAATAGATACAACAGGAGGAAAAAACGCTTGGCGGTGTCCTTGTGCATCTGTGTCATGGAGCCAGACACGTCCATCACGCAGAACATGACTGCACTGGTGGCAGGTTTGGGCTGCTTCAGGTGCTGGCGGTAGCGCAGATCAATCTCATCGATGAACGGAATCCGCTTTACATTGGCTTTCAGTCGGGCAATTTCGTCTTCGAGTACCTTGATTTGATCCTCGTGGCTGAACGCCGTATCCAGATCGGCGGGAGCGGTTCTGAGGTCGGCTAGCTGGGTTTCAAGCTCGCGGATTTTCTTCTTGCGTGCACCGCTAAGGCCCAGGCGACGGGCGTGGGCGCCGCGCAGTGATCGCACTACGTCCAGCTTGGCGGGTACGCCCTGGGTGCTGAACCCGGAGCGCACGTAGTTGAAGGTCTCGGTATCCTTGAGCTTTTTCCGGACAAGATTCGGGAGTTCGAGATCGTCAAACAGAAAGTTCAGAAACTCTTCCTGAGTGATCTGAAAGGCAAATTCATCCATGCCTTCGCCATCTTGGCTGGCCTGACCTTGTCCCTGGCTCCGACCATCGCCACCTTCTGGCTTGGGCAGCCGGTCGCCCGCCACAAACTCCTGGTTACCCGGGTGCACCATTTCGCGGTTGCCGCCCTGGCCGTGGTGGAAGACGGGCTCATCTACGTCCCTCGTGGGAATGCTGACGCTCTCCCCACGCTCTATATCGGTTATCGAGCGCTGGTGCACCGCATCAGAAACCGCCTTCTTGATATGATGCCGGTAGCGGCGCAAAAACCGCTCCCGGTTCACCGCGCTCTTGTTTTTGCCGTTCAGCCGTCGATCGACTATGTGGGTCATACCCATAATTCATACTCCTGCAGATCCGGGCACTACTAGTGAGACTTGCGAACTCGCAGGTACCACTCTGCCAGCAGGCGCACCTGCTTCTCCGTGTAGCCCCGATCGACCATGCGTTCGACGAACTGCTTGTGCTTGCTCTGATCTTCCTGACTGGCTTTGGGGTTGAACGAAATAACCGGCAGCAGGTCTTCGGTATTCGAGAACATCTTCTTCTCGATTACGCTGCGCAGTTTCTCGTAGCTCAGCCAAGACGGGTTCTGGCCCTGATTGTTGGCCCGGGCCCGCAGCACAAAGTTGACAACCTCGTTGCGGAAATCCTTGGGGTTGCTGATGCCAGCCGGTTTTTCGATTTTCTCCAGTTCCTCGTTGATGGAGGAGCGGTCGAGAATCTCGCCGGTTTCCGGATCCCGGAATTCCTGATCCTGAATCCACAGGTCGGCATAGGTTACATAGCGATCGAACAGGTTCTGACCGTATTCGCTGTAGCTTTCCAGATAGGCAGTCTGGATCTCCTTGCCAATAAACTGGACATAGTGCGGAGCCAGAAACTCCTTAATGAAGCGCAGGTAGCGCTCCTGAATTTCGGGTGCGTACTGTTCCTGCTCGATCTGCTTTTCAATCACATAGAGCAGGTGCACCGGGTTGGCGGCCACTTCGGTGGTGTCGAAGTTGAACACCTTGGAAAGAATCTTGAACGCAAACCGGGTAGACAGACCGTCCATGCCCTCGTTAACCCCTGCCGCATCCCGATACTCCTGAATGGACTTGGCCTTGGGGTCAGTGTCCTTGATATTTTGGCCGTCGTAGACCCGCATCTTGGAGAAAACGCTGGAGTTCTCCGGTTCCTTGATGCGTGAAAGCACCGAGAACTGGGCCAGCATATCCAGAGTGTCTGGCGCGCAGGGCGAACCGGCCAGAGAGCTGTTTTTCAGAAGTTTTCTGTAGATCTCGATCTCTTCCGTCACGCGCACGCAGTAAGGCACTTTGACGATATAGACTCGGTCCAGAAAGGCCTCGTTATGCTTGTTGTTGCGAAAAGTCTGCCATTCAGATTCGTTGGAGTGGGCAAGAATAACGCCGTCAAACGGCACCGAGCCCATGCCTTCTGTGGTGTTGTAGTTGCCTTCCTGAGTGGCTGTCAGTAGCGGGTGCAGCACCTTGATCGGCGCCTTGAACATTTCCACAAATTCCATCAGCCCCTGGTTGGCTTTACACAGGCCACCGCTGAAGCTGTAGGCATCGGGGTCATCCTGGGAGTAATCCTCCAGCATGCGGATGTTCACCTTGCCCACCAGAGCAGAAATATCCTGGTTGTTGTCATCCCCCGGTTCGGTTTTGGATACCGCTATCTGATCAAGAACGGAAGGGTATTTTTTTACAACACGAAACTTGCTGATGTCACCGCCATACTCGTGCAGGCGCTTCACCGCCCAAGGCGACATGATGGACTTCAGATAGCGGGAGGGAATGCCGAATTCTTCTTCCAGAATGGCGGCGTCTTCTGCCGGATCAAAAAGCCCGAGGGGCGATTCGTTGAGCGGAGAACCCTGAATCGCATAAAAGGGCACCTTCTGCATCAGGTACTTGAGCTTTTCCGCGAGTGACGATTTACCACCGCCAACAGGCCCCAGCAGGTAAAGGATCTGCTTCTTTTCTTCCAGGCCCTGGGCGGCGTGTCTGTAGAAAGACACGATATTCTCCACGGCTTCTTCCATGCCGTAGAACTCGGCAAACTCCGGGTATCGTTTGATGATTTTGTTGGAAAATATGCGTGACAGGCGGGTGTCACGAGAGGTATCGACAAATTCGGGTTCGCCGATGGCAATCAGTAATCGTTCTGCGGCCGTGGCATAGGCCGCGGGATCCTTCTTACAGATCTCGAGGTATTCCTCGAGGCTGTACTCCTCTTCCTGGGTGCTCTCATACCGGTTTTTGAACTGCTGCAGTATGCTCATGGGTAGCCCCTCGCTCGCTGGTCTTCAGCTTTCAGTACACGCAATATCCCCGTTGCAGTTACGGCCGCCATGTTGGCGATTCGTTAGGTTGTGGGTGGAAGGAATGGGTATTTTCAGCCGGTCACGATCTGCGTCGGATTTCGGCCTGTTCAATGTGAGCTTAGTTCACAGTCACGAAGTTGGACAGGCAGTAAAGGGTTAAGGTTCATTAAATTATGTTACCGCTGCTGTCCCGGAACTACCGTTTAGTGAGCCGGAATACGCTCTCTGTTGCACCTATCAGCCCTTTACGTTTAGTGAACATATGATCGCTGGGGAGGGTGTTGGTGAGGATGTGCTCGATATTATAGTCGGCAGAATAGAGCTCCCGAACCTCTTCGTCGCTGACGTTGAACGGCGGTGCGGTGATTCTGGTGTTGTAGTCCAGGGTAATGAGCAGAATTCTGGTACCCTCGGGAAGAATAGCCGTCAGATGTTCTACGTAGTCCTTGCGCATAGACTGGGGAAGGGCGATAAGTGCAGCGCGATCGTACACTAGCCGGGTGTGCTTGAGATTATCTGGCGTCAGCTGGAAAAAATCACCGCACCATAGCTGAAGGTTATCATGGCGGAAGATCGTGAAGGGCTTGCCTGGATGTACCTGAGCTTTCTCGCCGGCCTCTTCAAAGAAGTCCTTGCAGGCGATTTCGCTCAGTTCCACTCCAATAACAGAGTGCCCCCGGTCATGGAGCCACCACATATCGTGGGCTTTGCCGCATAACGGAACAAACACGCTTTCGGCGTTGTCGCCGGTGCCGGACAGATCCGGCCAATGGTCGTAAAGAAATTGATTAACGGAGCCTTCGTGGAAGCCAATTTCTTTTTTACTCCAGCGCTCGTGCCAGAATTCGTGTTCCATGATTTCCGCTCTCTTATTTGGACGTTTGATCCAGTCTACCTTAATCTCGGGCGGTATTGATGAGGGAGAAAAGCATGAAAGCTGTATTTCTTGATGCCAGTACGCTTGGCCATGATGTGGATCTCGCACCTATTGAGCGGGTCACTGGGGACATGGTGAAACATGATGCAACGGCGCAGGAGCAGGTAACCGAGCGGATCCGCGGCTTTGATACTGTGCTGGTTAACAAGGTTGTGCTTACGCGGCAGCATTTCGAGAACTGCCCGGAGCTGAAAACCATCGCCGTTGTGGCCACCGGGCTAAATAATATTGATCTGGAAGCGGCCAGGGAGCACGGCATTCAGGTGCTCAATGTCGTTAACTACGGGCGCTCTACGGTGGCACAGCACACCCTGGCGCTGATGTTGGCGCTGGCAACGCGCTTGCTGGATTACGATCGCGATGTGCGGGCAGGGCGCTGGGCGCAGAGCGACATGTTCTGCCTGATGAATCACCCGATTATGGAGCTGGAGGGTCGCACCCTGGGAATTGTTGGCTACGGAGATCTTGGGCAGGGCGTTGCAGAGCGAGCACGGGCATTTGGCATGAATATATTGCTGGGCGCGCGGCCTGGACAGGCGGCGGGGGAGGTCGATGGTTACCCCCGGCTTCCTCTGGACGAATTCCTGCCGCAGGTAGATGTACTCTCTCTTCACTGTCTGCTCACCGATGAAACCCGCAATCTGATAGGTGCCAGGGAGTTGCGGATGATGAAGCCAGACGCCCTGCTGATAAACACCAGCCGTGGTGGCCTGGTGGATGAGGCGGCTCTTGCGGATGCACTGCGCAAAGGCGTTATTGGGGGTGCCGGGTTTGATGTTCTGACCGAAGAGCCACCGCGAAATGGCAACCCCTTGCTCGCAGGCGATATTCCAAACCTGATCATTACGCCGCACTCGGCTTGGGCCAGCCGCGAGGCACGGCAGCGGATTGTGGAAATCACGGCGCGAAATCTTGCTTCGATTTCATGACATATCAACGGGTAACGCTTTGAAAGAACCTCGGTATGCGACTCTGGCAGTCATTCTGGCAGTCATTCTGGCGGTCTTTGTTTCAGGGTGCTCGTCATTCCAGCAGCGTGATCAGCTGGCTTCGTTCAACTCAGCCTATGTTACCGGTGACTACGACGCCGCACTGAAGGCCGTGAGTTTCAGCGCGCCCGCAAACAAACCTGTTGATTCGCGGGAGCACCTGCTTGAATTATTGCATCAGGGCGAGATGTACCGCCTGACGGGTCGTTATGATGAGTCCGCAAGGGCTTATGATCTGGCAGAAGAGGGAATGAAATACCTCGACACAGAGGGGTTGCTTGCCAGCGCTACGGAAGGATTGATGGCAGTGATGGTTAACGACTCAGTGCGCGACTATGACGCGTTGATGTCAGAGGCTGTTCTGGTCAACACATACAAAGCGCTGACGTTTCTCGCCTCGGGCAATAATGAATACGCCAGGGTCGAGTTTAACCGAGCCGATGACCGAACCCGGCGCGCTGTTGACTATTTTCGCAAAGAAATCGCTGAACAACAGGCGGCCTTGAAAAGTGAGGCTCAGAGCGGGAACAGAAAAGCCTCCATGGTCCGCAGCAGCCTTGGGAGCAGCAGTTTCCAGTCAGCGGTTGATAGCCACTACGGTGCACCTTCGAGCTGGTCTGTTTTTCCTGAATTTATCGTGCCTTCAAGCACCTATCTCCATGGCATTTATTTTCTTGCGAATGCCGCAGGTGCTGCCGACTACGAGCGGGCTGCCACCTCACTCGGGCGCGTGGCACAAATGAGCCCGGGGAGCGCTGTGCTGCAAGCCGATGCAGACCTGGCGACCAACCTTGCTTCTGGTGCGCAGAGCCTGGCGGGTTTGCCTCCGCAGGTCTGGATTGTGTATGAAAACGGATTGGGCCCGGTTCTCAGAGAGTCACGCCTGGATGTGCCTTTGTTGCTTATTCACGGTAATCAGCAGGCACCTGCCTATTTCGGTATCGCGTTACCTGAATACGCTGAGCGTTCAGCTGTGCCTGGGAGTATTGGTGTTGTAGCTGCTTTCGGTGAGGTGATACGAACCGAGCGAATCTCGGATATGGGTAAGGTTATCCGCACCGAAATGAAAGAGCGTTTTCCGGGCGTGCTCGCCAGGGCCGTCACGTCTGCGATAAGCAAAGCGGTTCTTCAGAACGAGGCGGCTGAGCAGTTTGGAGTTTGGGGGCAGCTTTTCGCTGCTGCATTGACCGTGGCAACGACCCAGGCTGATCTGCGCAGCTGGCAGGCGCTGCCCGACCATTGGCAGGCTGCTCGCATCAATCGCCCTGAGAACGGGAACCTGACACTGCTGGATCATCGGGGCGACGTGTTAGGCAGCCTGGAAATTCCACAACAACCATTCACCCTGGTGTATGTTAAGCGGCCGACATTGCAGGCACCGGCGACCGTCATAACCATGGATTTGCAGGGTAGAACAGAGGCGGCTTTTGCGCGCTTTCCCGAGTAGCATGAGCTTTCAGGGTTTTCACAGATTAAGTAGTCAACACACCAGAAAAGCAGGATGTACGTTATGAAATCAGTATTGTTCGCCAGCATGCTGGTCCTTGGTTTGGCAGGCTGCGCTTCGCAGCCAGAAACCAGCAGCTCATTAATCGACAGACAGGAGCTGAAGGTAGATCCCGAAGTGATCTATACAATGGATGTAACAGAACTCTTCGAAAAGCGACTGGCACAATCCGGTGGCGACAGCCTTCTGCAAGTGCAGTTTGCGGTGGAAGCGAGATCAGACACCGAGCTTGCGTGGAAAGTTACCTGGTTTGATGACAGCGGCATGGTTGTTAAAAATGTTGGAGAGGGTTACCACAAAGCCTCCCTGCTGACCGGGCAGACACGCTATTTTAACGCGACCGCTCCCCATACCCGTGTCACCAGTTTCCAGTTACATCTCCGTGAGCCCAAATAAAAGGAAAGCCCAATGTTGATACGTGCCCTTGCCATTTCCGTCAGTCTTGCTGTACTGGCCGGCTGTGCTGCGCCCACCCGCTACATTGATCCGGCCGCGGATGATGGCCCCGTAGCGATGACCATGGATTACCGGGATTTTGAAAAAGCGGCAACCGATGCCGTAGACGATATGCTCTCCAGTGGTGCCGTGAATAACCCGAACGGTGGCCGTTACATCATGGTGGTAAGCCGTATCACCAATGACACCATGCAGCGAATTGATACTGACCAGCTCACCAAAAAAATCCGTGTGGCCCTGCTGCGCTCCGGAAAGGTTGTGACCACCACAGCGGTCGGTCTCAACGGTGCGGAAGATGAAATGACCCTGAAAGCGCGCGAGCTGCGCGATTCTGAGGAGTTCGATCAGTCCGGCGTGCAGCGCAAAGGCACGCTTCAGGCGCCCGATCTGAGTCTTTCCGGAAAAATTCTCCAGCGTAACCACAAGGTAGGTAAAGAACAGCAAGTGGAGTACTACATTCAGTTGTCACTGACCGATTTGGCATCCGGCCTGGCCATTTGGGAAGGCGAAACGCCTATAATCAAACGGGGTTCTGATAAGTCCGTTTCCTGGTAAAGCCTGCGTTCCTCTCTTTGATGAAGTAGGCCATACTGGATGTGTTCCGTATCCGTTAGGGGTACCTCCACCGTATATGCAAAACAGGATGTTGCGTGGCTTCTTTCGATTTTAAAGAACGGCTGCAGGCCGCAGAAAGCTGGATTCTTGCAAACCCGAACCCGCCGCATAAGTGGCCCTGGACCTGGCTCTATAAGGTTGGACGCTCCGCCTACGCGCTGATGCGGGATGTTATCAGGGGCGACCTGGCCCTCCACGCCATGAGCCTGGTGTACACCACGCTTCTGAGCATTGTGCCTTTGCTGGCTCTGAGTTTCTCAGTGCTGAAGGCGTTGGGCGTACACGAACGCATGGAGCCTTTCCTGTTTCAGTTCTTCCAGCCCATGGGGCCTCAGGGCATTGAAATGGCGGAGCGCATACTGGGTTTCGTGGACAACATGAAAGTGGGGGTTCTCGGCTCTGTAGGCCTTGCTCTGCTGGTTTACACCGTGGTGTCGCTGGTGCAGAAAATCGAGCGGTCGTTCAACATGATCTGGCGGGTGCCAGAGATGCGTTCTGTGGCCCAGAGGTTCAGCAACTACCTCAGCGTTATCATGGTTGGGCCGTTGCTGATGGTTTCCGCCATTGGTGTCAGCGCGACCATCTTTTCTTCGTCTTTTGTGCAGGCGCTTATCGCGATTGAACCGTTTGGCTCACTGATTCTGGTGGCCAGTCGTTTTATGCCGTTCATGCTTGTGGTGGGTGCGTTTACCTTCGTTTATGTGTTCATGCCCAATACCCGGGTAAAACTTCAGTATGCGTTTATCGGTGGCCTGGTCGCCGGGGTTTCCTGGCAGGCAGGCGGAATGTTGTTTGCGTCTTTTGTGGCCGGCTCAGCCAAGTACGCAGCCATTTACTCCAGTTTTGCGATCGGCATCATCATGCTGATCTGGATTTATCTGAACTGGATGATTCTTCTTCTGGGGGCAAGCCTGGCGTTTTACCTGCAAAACCCCGGCTCGGTTGCCAAGCGCAGCCACGTTCAGCTTTCGCCGGAACTGCAGGAGAAGATCGCGCTGGCCATGATGTGGTTGGTGGCGCGCCCATTCAGTGAGGGCGGCAAAGCACCGCAGCAGGAGGCGTTGGAGCAGACATTACGTGTGCCCGGCGAAGTAACACGCGGTGTCAGCGACAAGCTGATTCGTGCGGGGCTGCTTACACTGGCGGGGCGGCAAGGTGATCAGCTGGTTCCGGGGCGTTCCCTGGATCTGATTACAGTAGGAGATGTGCTTAAGGTGGTCCGCCACGACGAGGATCGTGTTGTTGACCGGCTGCCGCCCGTGTTTCCTGCGGAGTTGCTTAAGGGCGAGCGCAAGAACGAATCTACGACATTTGCGGCCTTACTGAAAAACGGGACGGGCGCGGAGATCAGCCCCGAGCACCCTCGCTGAGAACCGCTTTCAGAGCTGCGCGCACACGGGCAGTTTGCTCCGGGGTAAGACGCACAATTTTATCGAGGTCTTCCTCTGGCAAGTTACGTTGGTGGGCATGGCGCAATACTTCGCGGCTGCCTATCACCATGCCGTCGCTCAGAGTTGTGTGTTCCTGATCCGGGGAAGGGCGTTCTGCAGCCATGAGATAAGCGTGGTACTTGGGGGGCAGGTTCCATTCGCTTGCAATTAGCTGGCAAGCTACCCACTGGTAGCGTGCGAGTGCCTGGCGAATCAGCCCAGCGTCGGGTTCTCCACCACCACGCTGCGCCCGGCAAATGTGTTGAAGTTCCCGGCGAATCGTTATGTAGGAAAGCGCCGGCAGCAGTCCGGCCGTAAAGAGTGCGCTTGCGTCCTCGTTGCGGAGCTTGGCTATAAACTCGGCAGCACGTGCGCAAGTTATTCCCCAGAGCCAGGCTCTCTGAGCAAACAATGCTTCACGGCTGTTGCGGGCCGCCATCATCGGGCGCATAACCGCTGCAGCAATCACATTCCGGATGCCGTCCATGCCGAGAACGAACACGGCTTGGTCAACAGACTCAATGGTGTGATCTCCGGTCCGGAAATAAGGACTGTTGGCAACCTGCAGAATCTGATCCGTCAAAGCGGGATCGCCAAGAATAATCTCAGTCAGTTTATGACGGTCAGCCCCTTCATCCGAGAGAGCTTTCATCAACATGGGCAAGGTCATGGGCCGCCTTGGCACCTCTTCCACTTTGTTGTTTGCCAGGCGGAAGTGAAGTTCCTGAAGCGCAGAGTTGGACGGGCTCAGCTCAGCGCGCAGATTGGAAGGCCCCGTGTCCAGAAGCCAGCAGAAAAGGTTTTCTTCAAGCTGCAGCGTCAGACCTTGCGCGTCCTCTGGTGATTCGTCTTGTTCTGTGATTTTCGCAGGGTTGAACAGCCGCGCTTCAGAAACCGGAGGAGGAGATGGTTTTGCTGTCGTAAAAAAGCTTGAAATCCAGGATAAGAAGCCTGGCATCCGCCGCCTCTGGGTCAACCAGTCGTGAAAGAGTACGTGCCCCTGTTCCAGCAGGATAGAGATCCGTCGCAGGCTTGCACAGGCTAAACCCGTTGCGGTTAGCAAACTATTTACACCGGCGCACCACCGAATACAAAGACGAGCTGACAGACGCCTGCCGCAAAACCGAGGGTTGCACCGACCAGAATCAGTTTGATTTCATCTTCCTGAAAACAGGGGCGCAGCAGGTCCTGGAACTCTTCCGAGGAGAGGGCGATCATCCGCTCCACCATAATAGACTCAACCGCGCGCGCGCGGTCGGTTTCAAACACCGGGTTGTTAAAGGACGTTTTTGATATCTCAATGGCTTTTTCGCCCACCTGGTTCTTGAGTGTGGCAAAGCCAGTAGGGCCAAACGCCACCTGGGTCAGTGCCTTGCCCATGCCAGCGGTTTCATCCACCAGAGGCTTGATGTGTTTTTTCACCATATTGCGGGCGCGATCACCTTTGGGGCCTTCCATGATGGCGTTAATAATATTGCCGACGGTGAGGATTTCGTGGGTCACTATGTGGCAGAACGATTCCGCCACTTCGGGTTGCCGCTTGAGGAACAGACCTTGAATACTGAACGGACCGACCTTTTTGGCGTGCAGGGGCCGGAAAATAACGTTCAGGGCAATCCAGTTGGTTGCCCAGCCTACCAATAGCCCGAAGACAGGCAGTACCCACCAGCTTTGATAAAAGTACCAGACAGCCATTTGAACCAGGCCGAACAGAAAGCCGAAGTAGAGACCGGAGTTCACGATAAAGCGGAACTCAACCTCGCCGCATTCCAGAAAGATACGGTTCAGCAGTTGTTTATCGGCGGCGAGACGCTCGATAACCATGCCTTTGATATCAAGAAGATCTTCTACGTTATCGGATATGTCGTCTACCAGGTTGTCGACGAGTTGCGGTGTGGATTTTCGCACCCGGTCGTAGACCATTTTCCGGGCGGAGGCGGGGAGATTCTCCCAGAATGTGGGGTGCTCCCTGAGCATCAGTTCGTCGACGTATTCTTCGATACGGGGGTCGACCGAGTGGACGATGTGGGTGGCGAGTAATCTGGGATCAATCTGCTGGAAGATTTCCCGAACGGTCCCGATTTTCGAGATGGTGGCGTCTACGCTGATCGCCGCCATTTTTCGGGCTTTTGAGGGAATGATGCCCTGCCAGCCCAGCAGCGGTGGTTTGCCAACGAACTCCAGTGGAAAAAAGGTCATTTTGATGGCGAGCCAGTTGGTGGTCCAGCCAATGAGCGCCGCAATAACGGGGATACTGAGGTATTGCCAGAATTCTGGGTAGGTGAAAAGGCTTGTCATTTTAGGCTCCCTCCATCGCCCCACAACCATTGGCAAAGGGCCATGGCCGCGACTGGCGCGGTTTCCGTTCTGAGAACTCTGGGGCCCAAGGCAACGGGCAGGAATCCGTCTTTCTCTGCCAGGGCAATTTCCTCTGCCGTCAGGCCGCCTTCGGGGCCGATCATCAGGGCTACGCGGCCCGGTTTGGCCATGGACTCCAGGGACTGCTCGGTGCGGTGGTGCAGTACCAAACGCAGGTCGCAGTTGCGGGTGTGCTCAAGCCACTGCTCCACGGTCATAACCGGCAGGATTTCGGGTACCCGGGCACGGCCACATTGTTCTGCGGCGCTCACGGCAACGGATTGCCAGTGGCGCAGGCGTTTGTCTTCGCGATCGCCTTTCAGTTTTACCTCGCAGCGCTCGGTGGTGAGCGGCACTATGCAGGTGACGCCCATTTCCACGGCTTTCTGAACGGCGTAATCCATGCGATCACCCTTGGACAGAGTCTGGCCAAGGGTGATCTGCAACGGCGACTCGGTGTGGTTGGCTTCGGGCGCTCCCACGAGAACTTCTACGCGCTTCTTTCCCGCTTCGGTAATCGTAGCCGGATAATCCTGCCCGTCACCGTTGAACAGTTTCAGCTCTTGCCCGGGCTGCAGGCGCAATACGCGGCCAACATGCTGGGCGGCGTTTTCGTCCAGTTCAGACTGAGATCCTTCGCTCAGTGGCGAATCGGTATAAATTCTGGGTGTGCGCATGCGTGTTTACCTTGATCAGTCCCGAACGGCGATGTCGATGCCTTCGGTCGCGACCTGGGCCAGATGACGAATCTGATCTTCGGTGATGACGTAAGGCGGCATGAAGTAAACCACATTACCCAGGGGTCGAAGCAAGGCCTGACGGGTGAGAGAGTGCTGATAAACACGTAATCCCCGGCGTTCCTGCCAAGGGAAGGGGGTTTTTGAAGCTTTGTCCTTCACCATTTCTACCGCTAGGGTCATGCCATGCTGGCGAACGTCACCCACGTTCGGGTGGTCGGCCAGATGGGCAACCGAATCTGCCATGCACGCGGAGAGCAGGCGGTTGTTCTCAATAACATTGTCATCCCGAAAGATGTCCAGGGTCGCCAGTGCAACAGCGCAGCCGATGGCGTTGCCCGTGTAGCTGTGGCTGTGCAGGAAGGCCCGCAGAGTGTTGTAGTCGTCGTAGAACGCGTTGTAGACCGTGTTAGTGGTCAGCACAACAGATAGCGGAAGGTAACCGGCGGTCAGGCCTTTGGAAAGGCACATGAAATCCGGAGTAATTCCCGATTGCTCACAAGCAAACATGGTTCCGGTGCGGCCAAAACCCACGGCAATTTCGTCGGCGATTAAATGCACGCCGTAACGGTCACAGGCATCACGCAAAAGGGTGTGGTAGATAGGGTGGTGCATGCGCATGCCGCCCGCGCACTGAATCATTGGCTCCACCACCACGGCGCAGATTTCCTCGTGCTTTTCATCCAGCAGAGCTTCCATGGCTACAAACTGTCGCCGCGCATAGTCTTCGTCGGTTTCGCCAGCCTCTTTGTTGTACGCGTCCGGCGACGGGGCGGTGAGTACTTCCATCAGCAGTGGCTGGTAGGTGTCTTTGTAGAGCGCAACGTCACCCAGTGCCAGAGCACCCAGAGTTTCACCGTGATAACTGTTGCTCAAATTCACAAAATTTTTCTTGCTGGGTTTGCCCTGGTTTTTCCAGAAGTGATAGCTCATCTTGAGCGCGGCTTCGATGGCGGAAGAGCCGTTATCAGCGTAGAAGCACTTGTTCAGCCCCGGAGGGGTTACTTCGATTAAACGCTCCGACAGGTTGATCACCGGTTCGTGGGTGAAACCCGCCAGCATAGCGTGCTCCAGTGAACCGATCTGTTCCTGAATCGCTGCGTTGATTCTCGGGTTGGTATGGCCGAACAGGTTGACCCACCAAGAGCTGACGGCGTCGATATAGCGGTTTTTCTCGAAATCCTCCAGCCAGACGCCTTTGCCACTTTTTATCGGAATGAGCGGCAGGGTTTCGTGGTCCTTCATCTGGGTGCAAGGGTGCCATACAGACTTGAGATCACGGGCGACGAGGTCGGCATTGCGCATATTGGCTCTCCGATAAGGCGATGATTTTGAGGTGATAATCAGGCGGCTGTTAACCTGTGGCGATAATACAGTTAACAGCGGAAGCTGACTACTCTGTCATCGGGCACTGACTGGCTGCCAAGTGCTTTTATCTGGTTTGGCCTCAGCGCGCCTTCGGTATAAGATACGCCCTCACATCGCCCGAGCCTCGCAGGCTTTACGATGTGTTTTCAAGGATGAAAACGACGCAAAGGATGCGACATGAGCAAAGCTATTGTGCTTCTCGGAGACTTGGGCTCCGATCACGAAGGTTTCCCGCCTACGCCGGTGATTGCCGGCTCCCCCGATGTTCTGATTGATGGCAAGCCCGTAGCCCGTGTGGGCGATCCATTGGCGCCTCACTCCAAGCCCAAACATCCTCCACACCCCCGCGCAATTGCAGCCGGTTCTGGCACCGTGATGATTAATGGACAGCCTGCAGCGGTAACCGGTGGTGCCATTTCCTGTGGAGGTGTGACGATGGGTTCGGGTTCGGTGGTTATCGGGAGCTGACGTTACGCTACGCCGATCCGAACAGCCTTCAGGAAGTTCGCCAGCTCAGTGAGCAGAAAGCCCGATTCATCGTTGATCACCATAAGCTACTGGAAGTGGTTGTTAATGAGTGAGAAGCTGGTATGGGCTTCGACGTTCTTGGAATTCGAGCAATGAACCGAAGCTCGATCAGCTGTTTTTCTGACCATTGTCAGATGACGCATAGTACAAGGAGCTTACGTGACTCGGGCAACTATATATTATCTCGACGGTCACCAGCGTGTTGGCACTGTCTCTTTCTGGAAGCCCAATTTGGGTCGAATCGAGCTAACGTCGTCAGAGGACAGCAGCCCGATACTCATCCAATGGCCACTCATTGCTCACATCGACCGCCCGCTGCAAGCCAGCCACCTTGGCAAGCGGGAAGAATTCCAGAATTACATTATTAATCTCGTCAACGACCAGACGTTGAGCGGCACAATGATGTCGGCTGTCGTAACTCCCCACGGAGTGGAAGTCTGGCACGCATCCGATGCCATGCACGTTGTGGAACGATTCATTCCATGGCAAGCGATCAAAACATACCGGCTCGGACATGTTCCTTTACAGTCCGAGCCGGACCAAGCGCCTCCCGAACATACGGCCGAAAGCACGCCGCCCCCGACTTCAAACGAACATGCTCTTTCTCTGGACCTGTTGGAGGCAGCTAGCCCCCAGCAGTTATCGGATGCACTGGACCGAGGAAAAGCCATTGATCAGAAAGGCTATGATCGAACGCTTGGAAAGGCCATTGGTGACATTCTTGTTCAGTCCGGAGCCCTAGAAAGTGAGCAGCTGAATGTTGCCTTGCAGCGTAAGCGTTCGGAACCCGCCAAGCCGACAGGCCAAATCCTGATCGACATGGGGCTTGTCTCCGAAGAAGCTGTTCAGCGCGCCTTGGCCGGCAAGCTTGGTGTTCCCTTCGTTCGGCTGGACGAGTTCGACATCGACCCCAATGCCCTTAAGTTCATTCCTGCTACCACCGCTGCACGATTGAGCGTTCTGCCTCTGATGTTTCACGAACGTCGCCTGGTCATTGCTTTGAGCAATCCATCAGATACCGAAGCGCTCAACATTCTGAACTTTCTTGCTGGCTACCCCGTCAGATATGCCCTGGCCACAAAGACCGAACTTTCCCGCGAAATCGATCGTTATTATGGCGCAGCCGAGAGCCAGGAAGCCGCTGAAGAATTGGAGATGCAAGGGCTAGAGGAGCCCTCTGACCAGCCCAACCGCGAAGCGATTGAGAAGCTTGGTCAGGAGAAACCTGTCATCCGATTTGTGAATTCAGTCATCCAGGACGCTATCCGTCGGAACGCTTCCGATATCCACCTCAGCCCGAGAGAGGATTATGTCCAGCTTTTATATCGGCTTAATGGCGACATGGTTCCGATTAAGCGTTTCAACAAAGGCATGCTTGCGGCCGCCGTGAGTCGGATAAAGATCATCGGCACTATGGATATTACCGAGCGACGGGTGCCACAGGACGGACGCGCCTCGGTGCGGTGGGGCAAGCACAACGTGGATCTGAGGATTTCAGTGATGCCCACCGTTGAAGGTGAGAGCGTCGTGATCCGGATTCTGAATACCGGGCAGGGACTCAAATCTATTGATGATCTCGGCTTTTCAGAGAACGACCGTCAGAAGTTTGTTGATCTTATCCAACGTAGCCAGGGCATGTTGCTAATCACCGGACCCACAGGTTCGGGGAAAAGCACCACTTTGTACGCAGCCCTGAACGAACTGAGTTCCAAGAGTGTGAATATTATCACGGTCGAGAATCCGGTTGAGTATCACATGGACGGCATTGAACAAATGCAGGTCAACGAACCCGCCGGGTTCACCTTCGCAAGTGCGCTTCGGAACATCCTCCGACATGACCCGGATATCATTATGGTCGGTGAAATACGCGACAGGGAAACGGCAAAGATTGCGGTTCAGAGTGCGCTCACCGGCCACCTTGTGTTAAGCACACTGCATACGAACAGCGCAGCCAGTACCGTGATGCGGATGATCGACATGGGTGTTGAGGATTATCTCATCGGCGCAACAGTCATCGGCGTTCTCGCCCAGCGACTGGTCAAACGCAACTGTCCTCATTGCATCGGCGAGGAAACCGTGAGTCAGTGGGTGCGGGAAACTCTTGGCATTGACAGCAGTGAGGTTTTCCAAAAGAGCAAAGGATGCCACGCCTGCCATGACACCGGCTTTTCTGGCAGGCTGGCAGTTTACGAACTGATGGTTATGACGCCGGAGCTGAGGGACATGATTGTCTCGGGAACCTCTGCGGATGAACTCGACAAGCAGTCATGCGCTTCCGGGATGACAACACTCACCAACCATGCGCTAAGTAAAGCTCGGGATGGCAGTATTTCAGTAGCTGAGGTTTACCGAATTCGGTTTTCCTGATCAGCATAATTCAAGGAGTTTCCATGGAATTACCCGCTTACCTCAAGGTCATGTCCGACAAAGGCGCCTCCGATCTTTACCTGTCCACCGGCGCCTCGGTGATGCTCAAGGTCGAGGGCAAAACCGGCCCTGTCACAAAGAAGCCTTTACCTGCGGGGGCCGTAAAGGAACTGGCGTACTCGGTGATGAGTGACAAGCAACGCGCCGAATTTGAAAAAAACCTTGAGCTGGATATGGCGCTCGGGATTAGTCAATTAGGACGTTTCCGGGTTAATGTTTTTTTGCAGAGAGGCGAAGTGGCGATGGTCATTCGTCACCTCAAAACCGAGATTCCCTCAATTGAAGCTCTCGGGTTACCAGGCATACTCGAACAACTCATAATGGAACCAAGAGGGCTCATCCTGGTGGTTGGCGCGACTGGCTCCGGGAAATCTACGACGTTAGCCGCCATGATCGACCATCGCAATAGCCATAAAACCGGGCACATCCTCACCATCGAGGATCCTATCGAATACATCTACCATCACAAGCGCAGCCTGGTTAACCAGCGAGAAGTTGGCGTAGACACCCTCTCCTATGCTGAGGCCCTGCGACATGCTATGCGGGAAGCACCGGACGTCATCATGATCGGCGAAATACGCGATCGTGAAACCATGAAGCAAGCCCTGACCTACGCGGAAACCGGCCATCTGTGCATTGCCACACTTCACGCCAGCAATGTGGACCAGACTATGCGGCGGATCGTTAACTTTTTCCCTGAGAATGCACATCGGGAACTGTTCATGGACCTGAGCATGCATCTCAAAGCCGTCGTGTCACAGCGACTGCTCAAGGGCAAGGACGGTAAGAGATCAGCGGCAGTTGAGGTGATGCTTGCGAGCCCGTATATCCGTGATCTGATCAACAAGGGTGAGACCGAGGGCATTGGGGAAATCATGGAGAAGAGTCCGGAACAGGGAATGAAAACCTTTGACCAAGCCATTCTGGAGCTCTATCACCAAGGTAAGATTACCGAAGAAGAGGCTCTCGCAAACGCGGATTCGCGCCACAATCTGGAGGTAAAACTCCGACTGGAACATGGCAATCCGGGTGCAGATGATAGCCAGTTCAGCATGGACCAGAGCTGAGATTTTTGCCCCTGGCAGAGGTGTTTGGGGTGAATCTCAAATTTCTTCCGGCCGGCCAAACAAATACCCCTGGAAGTTCTGACAGCCATGGTTCGCCAGCCAGTTTCTCTGCTCTTCAGTTTCCACCCCCTCGGCAATGACTTCCAGGTTCAGCCCCTTGGCAAGCCCGATTATGGATTCCACAATCGCCGAGCTTGCAGGGTTAACCGTTACCTCTCTCGTAAATGACTGGTCGATCTTTATCTGATCCAACGGTAGTCGGTTGAGATAGCTCATCGAGGAATAACCTGTACCAAAGTCATCCAGTGAAAAGCGAACCCCCATCGAACGGAGACGATTCATCATCCCGGTGATCCGCTCCGGATCACCCATCAACAGACTCTCTGTCACCTCAAGTTTGAGCAAGTGTGGTGGCGCACCTGTTTTCTCAAGAATCCGACTCACCTGTTCTACGAAGTCATCACTCTGAAACTGGACGACGCTCACATTCACGGCAAGGCTGAGCTCAGAGCTGGCCGGCTCTGACTGCCACGCCGACAACTTTTCACACGCCTGTTCGATAATCCACTGACCGATTGGCAGGATAAGCCGGCTCTGTTCGGCTATCGGAATGAAAACGTCGGGCGATACTGTGCCTCGTTTGGGGTGACGCCAGCGCAAGAGTACTTCGTAGCCGAGCAACTGATTCGGGTTCCGGATCTGAGGCTGGTAATACAATACGAGTTGCTCTTCCGCCAATGCATTCCGCAATTCTTCTTCCAGAAGAAGGTGCTGAACAACCTGGGCCTGTATTTCAGGATCGAAGAAGGATATGCGCTTTTCACCCCCAAGCCTTGCCCTTTCTTTTGCCTGCTGGGTTGCCTGCTCAGCTTTCTGAAGTTGTTGATCGCAAGGTGCTATCTGTCCATCAATCAGAGTAATACCAATACTGACATTTACCTGTATTGTCTGTTCCAGGACATCAATCGGGCGGGAAAAGGCTTCAAGAATTTTATTTGCAACACTCTCTGCCGAGCGGGCAGCAATGTTCAGAGAAGCGTCCAGATTGGACAGCAGGATGGCAAATTCGTCACCTCCGATGCGCGCAAGAGTATCACTCTCACGCACCAGGGCGCCGAGCCGCTCCGCGAGGGCCTTCAGGACCAGGTCACCAATCCTGTACCCCCAGGCATCATTAACCGCACGTAACTGTTCAATTTCAAGATACAAAAGCGCGGCATAAGCATTTTGCCGAGTATTAGTTTTGCCGGCGTCAGAGATTCTTTCCTCGAGAAGCGCCCTGTTTGCGAGCCCCGTTAGAGAATCGTAGAAAGCCAATCGATGCGCTTCCCGCTCGGCGTCCTTCCGCTTGGTGATATCATGAAAACTCCCCACATAGTTCTGGACGATTCCGGATTCTCCATAAACTGCAGTGATCGTCAGCCATTCAGCGAATGCCTTTCCATCTTTTCTGAGGTTCCATAGTTCACCCTCCCAGGAGCCATTCTCTCGAACCCGGGACCAGAGATGATTATAAAACGCAGCGTCTTGCAGGCCGGAATGAAGGATGCGCGGGGTCTTTCCCACCACTTCATGCTCGGCATAACCGGTAATGCGTGAAAACGCTTTATTGGCCCTCAGTAGCACACCACTCTCATCGGTTATCATAATGCCAAGATGGGTCTCGAAAGCGGTAGAAGCAATACGTAGCTCGGCTGCTTGGGCCTTACTCTCAGTGATATTTCGCACCACGGCCATGAAACCACTGTACTGGCCCTCTATGCCTGCCAGCGTGCTTACCCTGGCTTCATAATCGCGGGCCTCGCCTTTATCAAACAACCGGTATTCAAATTCGCGGGTTTTCTGTGTTTTTTCGACGTCTGCTTTGATTCTGTCAAACCGGCCAGCGAGCTCTGGCGGCAGCACTTCGCTGTAATGCAGGCCCAGCAGCTTTTCCGCCGGCATCAGCAGTTGGCTTTCGTCCTGCGCTTGAACAAAGGCAAATCTCCCCTGCTCATCAAACACAAAGATCAAATCCGGAATAGAGTTAACAAGGGCCTGTAATCGAGCCTCATTGGCCTGGGCGCTTTGCTGCAAACTCCTCCTCTCCTTGTTCTCGCGCAACAGCTCCTTCGCAACAGACAGCCTTTGGTAAAACTGCTTCAGAAAAAACAGACCAATGATCGAAACCAGTAAAATGCCGGTGGCCCCAGCCCAAAGACTCTGATGCCAACCTTGTAATGCCACTGACGTTTTCTCTCCAGCAACAACAAGGTACGGAGCACCCGGAACGCGCTTGACAGCGTAAAACCTCTCTTCACCGTCAATGGATGAATTGGTAACCATCTGATCGCTGTCGGAGCCACTATCAATAAAACGACGAATCTCTGGGTCCTTGATGACCTGCCCCTTGCTGAACGCATCTCCGGGAGCGGCCGGAATACGGGTCACCAGCCTCATCGACTCGTCCAGAATTGCAATGCTCTGACCAGCAGGCAAGGATAGCCTGGCCAGCGACCCAGAAAGTGCTTCAGGCGATTGACCTGCCACAATCACACCAGGGGCTGAACATATCCGGGGAGAATCTTCAGGGCCGCACCCGACAGAAATCAGCCTGTTAGCAACCAATTCAGCCACGAGATCGGCATGGGCGGCAGAGCGATTCGTCGCAGTCTCGGTAGCCTGCCTGTAGGTGCTATGAGCGACGTAACCAGCGGAAAGCAAGAGGCCGAGCAGAGCAACTATATATAACACAAGGGGAAGGCTGTAAGTCGCAAGCGTACACGGCTTTATTTCACTCTCCTGTTCTGTCATTCAGACTACCATCTTGACGATCATCAGTGCGCCAGCACCCTTGAGAGGAACGCCTGAGTGCGCTCGTTTTGAGGATTGTCGAACACGTCGTCCGGCTTGCCTTCCTCCACAATCTGGCCTTCGTGGATGTAGATTACACGGTCGGCCACTTCGCGGGCAAATCCCATTTCGTGGGTGACCACCATCATGGTCATGCCTTCTGTTGCCAGTTCGCGCATTACGTCCAGCACTTCGCCGATCATTTCCGGGTCCAGCGCCGAGGTGGGCTCATCGAACAGCATCAGGCGCGGTTCCATGGCCAGGGCGCGTGCGATTGCAACGCGTTGTTGCTGGCCGCCGGAGAGGTGGCTGGGGTATTTGTCGGCCTGGCTGCTGATGCCAACCCGTTCCAGCAGGCGCTCCGCTGTGGCATTCGCGACGGTTTGCGGCGCGTTTCTGACTTTCTGGGGCGCCAGCATGATGTTCTTTTTCACCGTAAGGTGAGGGAACAGGTTGAACTGCTGGAACACCATGCCGACTTCTTTGCGGATTTCCGCGAGGATCTGCTGGTTGCCGCCTTTGGGGGCAAGTGTCTGGCCTTCTACTTCCAGATGGCCGGATTCGTACTCTTCCAGGCCATTTACGCAGCGAATGAGGGTGGATTTACCGGAGCCACTGGCGCCGATAATAACCACCACTTCACCTTGTTCAACGGATAAATTGATATCTTTAAGGACATGCAGCTTGCCGAAGTACTTGTTCATGCCCTTCATTTGTACAATCTGAGTCATGGTCAGGTTCCTTCAGACAGAGGCCAGTCCGCGCCGTTCAATCAGGCGAAGAATCAGGGACAGCGAGAGGGTGATGGCCAGGTACATAATCGCGATCACGAAATACACCTCAAAGGCGGTGAAGGTGCTGGCAATGTAAATCTGGCCCTGACGGACGAGCTCGCCCACGCCAATAACCGAGAACAGGGAGGTATCCTTGATGCTGACAATGGCTTGGTTGCCAAGCGGCGGAATCATTCGGCGGAAGGCCTGCGGCCAGGTGATGGACCAGAAAGTCTGAGTGCGGGACAGGCCTAGAGAAAGGCCAGCTTCCGACTGGCCCTTGTCGATGGACTGAACGCCGCCGCGTACCACTTCAGAAATGTAAGCGCCCGAGTTCAGCGCGATCGCGGCAATGCCCGCGGTAAGAGGATCGATAGGGCCGCCGATCAGATCAGGCAGGCCGTAAAAGATAAACAGAACCTGAACCAGAATCGGGGTGCCACGAAAGATTTCGATGTAGGCCGTTGCGGGCCATTTAAGAAACCACTTTTTGTTGATGCTCAGCAGGCCAAAAAAGATGCCCAAGGCAAAGCCGATAACCAGGCCGCCAAATGAAATCATCAGAGTGTAGGGTATCCCCTTGATAAGGAAGGGAATAGAGTCGATGGCTGCTTGCCAGTCAAATTGGAACTGGGATTCCACAGTGTGCGTCTCCGCAGGGGTTGGAGTCAGTAGTCGCCGGGGCAACTAGCCCAGGCGCTACAAAAGGAAAGGGCCTGGCGACCCTTTCAGCCTTTACTTGCCTTCAGGCATCGGGCCAAACCACTTTTCGTAGATGGTTTTGTAGGTTCCGTCTTCTTGCATCGAGGCGATAGCCTCATTGACCTCGTCAACCCACTCACTGCCGTTTTTAAGCGCGATGCCGTACTGCTGGCCCTCGTACAGTTTGCCAATGGTTTTGACTTTGCCTTCACCCTTGGTGCGGGCGAAGTAGCCGACGTTCGGGGCGTCGTAGAACACTGCATCTACGGCGCCGGACATCAGTGCCATGTACATGTCTGCGCTGCCTGGATACGGGGTTACACCGTCGTTCTCATCCAGGTTTTTCTTCAGGAAGTCGTAGCTTGTGCTACCGATTTTGGAGCCGATCTTCAGGCCTTCAAGGTCTGACAGTTCTGTTACATCGGAGTTGTCGTTACGAACCAGAATTCTCAGACCGGAGTCATAATACGGGTCAGAGAAATCAACGATCTTCTCACGCTCGTCTGTAATGGTGATGCCGGCAATGGCGATATCCACGCTGCCTGTTTGCAGGGCCGGGATAATGCCGTTGAAGTCCATGGTGTTGATCTTGTAATCAAAGCCAGCGCGCTGAGCGACTTCGGCGATGATTTCCATATCGAACCCGATCATCTCACCGGTTTCCTGATCCAGCATCTCGAACGGAACAAAGCTGGGGTCGGTAGCCACTTTCAGAGTTTCAGCGCTCACGGTTCCGGCGGCTACGGTAAGTGCCAGACCAGTACCCAGTGTTTTCAGCCATTTCGTGCTCATGCTTTCTCCTTTTCTTTCTTATGAGGCCCCGTTTGCCCGGTAAGGCAGGCCGGGAGATTCACTGCTGATGACCGTGACCCCCGGGGAGCATT
>Ga0075530_1000232_pt1 | contig 25286 bp, 19 predicted proteins | sample NGEPerD_2_FD_75101 | JGI IMG/M metagenome (GOLD analysis project Ga0075530, IMG submission 75101) | Arctic peat soil microbial communities from the Barrow Environmental Observatory site, Barrow, Alaska, USA - NGEE PermafrostL1-D | ecosystem: Environmental > Terrestrial > Soil > Wetlands > Peat ... | reverse complement strand
GTTGTTTCACTTCCTGAAAATTTAAACTAAGTAGTCTAAAATTACATTTAATTATTAGTTTTTTGCATTTTATATGCTTTAATAATTTTATTAAGTAATTCACGAGGACTAGATTCATATTTCTTAAACTTTTCTATATTGTCGCGGTTTAGATGAAGTTGACCTTCACCCGTATTTCCACGATGCTGACCCTTTGAATAATATCTATTTTTCTCCACTTCTTTTGAAGCTAGCACCCAATATTTAATCATATCACGCCAAACAGCAACCCAAACAAAAACATCACAATGACTGGGCTTTATCTGTTGAAAATTCATATCAAATTGTTTATTCGATTCCCAGGCGAGTGCTTTTATAAAAAGAGGTTCACTGCTCTTGGCATCAACTGCTCTAGATGCTTTCACTTCTATCCGAATACGATTCTTTTTATAATTATAGAAAAAATCATATTCATTATCAAAATCGGGATATTCTTTTTTTGTAGGTTTTTTTATTTCTGGAGCGATTGCGTGAATATGCGATTGTGCCCAAGTAATCCCAAATGCAGTCGGCGATCCATATCTTTCAAAAACATGTAGATATTCATTTCTTGCCAGATATTCATTTCTAATTTCCAAATAATCATTTAATTTTATTTTCTCTAAACCTAGTAAATTTGAAATAATAAATTCGTATTCGTTAAAAGGATAAATTGAAATCAGATCCTCGAGATGATTTTTTAGCTTATCTTTATTTTCGGAAGACAACGTATCCATCAATTTTCCAAGCTTTTTCTTTAATGTTTCCATAAATTATTTGTTAAATTCATTAATATATTTTTTCTCTTTTGGCGAAAGAACAAACTTGTCCATAATATAATTGTCTAGTTTTTTAAAATTATTTTTATCTTTTATTGTTTCATCGACTAGTTTAATAATTTCTGAAAAAACTTTTTTATCCCAAAATGGTAGTGGCATTTGCTCAATATGGCTTCGTAAAATTTTTATGCTTGAAAATTTTTTTTGGAATATAAATTGATACAGCGATGAGTTGAACAATGCTGCAATCACCTTAATCGGATAGTTTGGAACTTTAGGAATAACAACATTTGCACTATTCAAAGTTAATTTTTGTTCGTTATCATAAGCAAAAACTAAATACTTTGAAATAAATCTATAGATTAATTTTTCATTTGAACGATATTTTTCCGTCGCTGCCACTTGTTGAAATTTTTCAGGCGTAAATTGGATATAACTTGAAGGGATATCAAGAAAGAATCTTTCAACGTCTTTCCCCTTGTAAATTGGCTCAAACCCAGTCTTACTCTTATCAATAATATATTTTTTGTTATTTCCCGTTACAATTCCTAACGCCCAATCGGCTTTATTTTCTAAAGTTGTATGTTTTATTTTATATATTTTATCAATTATTTTGGCATCAGATCTGCTCGAATGAATATCAAAAACATAATCTTGATTATTTAGCCATCTTTTTTGCTCAATGTCATATTTTTCATTTTCTTTGCAAATTTTTATCTTACCATTTTTATTATTGCTTTTTTTCAAATCCAATCTAATGACTGGAGTAAAAACATTTTTGAAAACTCGATTAAGATAAACGACTTTCTCGATCTGAGAATTTCCTAAAATAATTGACCTTATGTCTTTATGAGTTTTTACATTCAAAATTGACTCTGGTAAAATAAACGAAATTGCACCGTCATCACGAAGTAAGTCAATACTTTTTTTTAGAAAGTAGGAAAAAGATTCAAACGAAGTGATTGTGGGATAAATTATTTCTAGCTCTCGAAGGTCTTTCTTCGAAAAATGAACTCCCCATGGCGGATTTGTTGCGATAACATCAAAATCTCTTATGTTCTCATCATTCGAACTAAACAAATTATAATTGCCGACATCAAATAATGTATTTTTGCAAACAATATTCGGAGAAAAATCTTTATCTTTAAACTTTATTAGAAGATTAAGCCTAGCGATTCGAACTGCTATTTCGTCAAAATCAATACCATAAATATTTAATGGATTTTCTACGACATCTGAAAAGGCCAGTAAAAATTGTCCAGTTCCACAGCAAGGATCAAGAACTTTTGAATCTTTTCCAACATACTCACTTATTATTTCATCAACTATATTTGATGGTGTGTAATATGATCCGCTCTGAGATTTTTGCCCTTCAAGTAAAAGTGATTGATATAGAAACCCCAGAATGTCTCGCTGTTTCGGAATGTCACAATCAAGCAAAAAAGAAAAGCCCTCTTTTATTCTTCCTTCCTCTATTTCTGAAAGCCATGATTTTATTTCTTTCTCAATTTGCTTATTCGCAAAAGATAAATCTTTTTTTTGAATTATATCTCGAATATTTATTTCCAGCAAAATTTTTTCTTTTTTAAGCAAATTCAAACTGACTAATAAAAGCGCTGGAAACAAATCAATTTTATTTTTTTTAACAAAATCAACTATGGAATTTAATTCATTAAAACAGACTTTATCTTGAACGTATTCTTTGGGTGCAAAAGTTCTATCAGCTTTCGCTTTATTTGCCCGTTTATTTAGTTTGTTCAAATCGCCATTTAATATTTTTGATTTCACATCTTCAATATCTACTTTGTGAAAAGAATATTTTGTATTTTCGTCAAACACTTTCAGTTGCCCACATTTAACCCAGTTACGAACTGTTGCCGTTGAGATTCCTAAAAAAGTAGCCGTGGTTTCTAAATTAAACACTGCCTCATTGCTTCTAACTATAATTTTTTTTTCTAAATCATTGATCATAATTTGTTTTATCAAATTTTTTGTATTAGTATAACCAACCGCTCCCCTTTTCGTTGCTCTTATGGTATCATTAAAGCAATAATAATTCAAGTAAAAAAACAAAAAAGTAAAACAAAAAAGCTCCACTCGGGAGAATGGAGCCAGCGCTTAAACTTGTTATAAGTTATAGGTTGTGAATTATAGGTTAATCTGTCGGGGCGACGAGGTATAGTTGTGAACAATTTTGAGGTGATTTGCGTTGGGATTTTGGAGAATTGGGTGAGCCTGCCATTCGGCGGGCAAGAGTTGAGGGAAAGTTGGAGAGAGTGGAGAGGTTGATGGAATAAAAAATCCCGCAATTTAAAATAAATATGCGGGTTTGATGATGCCCAATAGACTAATAATAAATTTTCATTGACACATATGGTAAATACCAAACGAAATATATAAAAAGTTGAACAACGGCCAAGACACCTCCCATTATAACATATGCAAAGAATTGCCAAAATGTACTCGGCGAATAATATATCCATCCAACACCATAAATCTCCAAAGGAATAAATCCAATTATGGTCGCTAGTATTACTAGAACTACAATAACGAATTTTTCTTTCAACATATACAACTTTTCTTTCAATGTATACAACCTCCTTAACGATATTAACTAAGATAACAATAATCTACATTCACATTCTTGTCAATATTAAAACGTGATTAATATATGATTAGTTAGAAATTTGAGCATCCATACTAAAAATAATCACTAAAATTAGCGATTATTTTTATGTGTCGGGGCGCCGAGATTCGAACTCGGAGTCCCTTGGTCCCAAACCAAGTGCGTTAGCCGTTACGCTACGCCCCGTGAAATTATTCCAGAGATTGAAATTTCAAGTACCTATATATAATATATCAATAATAAAAAAAGTCAATAAATAAAAAATAAAGGCGGTTTATTTTACCGACTTTACTGGTATTGGTTCAAGCATCTCTGCCACGAATCTTGAAAGATATTTTTCAATCTTAAAAAAATTCATATAGAACAGAAGCAAAGCTATCACCATTGGGACGACAATTACTGAAATCATTTTCATCTCCTACGCATTTATATTGAATATTATCAACAATTCACAGTATACTATAAATTACAAAATTGTCAATAGCTTGAATATTTTACACAAACCTTTTAATATACTAGAATATAGTTAGTAATTATCAGTAAGTATTATTATTAAGTATTATCCTCAGCTTGACTGGGGGTCAAGGATTAATCACAGAAGACGATACTCTAGGATAATTATAGCTGAATGAAACTAATCCTGGATTCCCTTCTGCAAGGGAATGACAAAAACTGCGTTTTTCAGAAGTTCCTCAAGAGAGAAACTTCAAAATTCAGATAATCACATAAATGACAAAAGAAAACAAAAACAAACTAGTCGCCCAGGTCATTCCTGCTGTCAAAATGCCAAGAAATATGGTGCAGTTTTTTTCGTATCTGGTTCCTGAAACAATGACAAAAGATATTAGAGTCGGAAGCATTGTCGAAATATCACTTCGCAATAAATCTGTACTCGGGATTGTTCGAGAAATTCAAAACCTTGATATTGAAAAAATCAACTATAAATTAAAAGAAATTAAGAGCGTTCTAGATGATTCAATGCGCTTCTCCGAAAAGCAAATTCAACTTCTCGAATTTGTCTCCGACTATTATTATTCTCCCTTAGGATTAGTTCTCAAATCAGCTCTGCCAACAATCACGAAAAAAGATGCTCGCAAAGATATTGAGTTAAACCAAAATTGCCAGGTTGAAAAATCAAAAAAATCAGATATCCAAAAAATTCTCAGTGAGATGAAGAAAAAAGAGAAAATTCTTCTCATTCACAATCTCCAAAGCGAAAAACACGATTTATATGCCGAAATAATCGAAGCTTTTCGAAGTCCGACCTCGATTTATCGAGGTCGGACTTCGAAAAAAGTGTTACCAAGCCAGATTTTGCTTTTGTTTCCTGAATATTTTGATATCTATAATTTTGCCAATTTCTACCAAGAAAAATTTGGAACAGAAAATATAGCTCTGCTTACAAGCGAATTGACCAAAAACCAATATTTCCAGCAATGGAAAAAGATTAAGAGTGGAAGCGCTCAAGTCATCATTGGCACAAGGCAAGCTGTTTTTGCTCCATTTCAAAACTTGAAACTAATTATTTGCGATGATGAACATAACTCCAGCTATAAACAGTGGGATCAAAATCCACGCTATCAAGCCGTGAATGTCGCCAAACAACTCGCTGATATTTGGCAGGCGAAAATTATTCTTTCCTCCCCTACCCCCTCGGTTGAAAGTTATCACCTTTGCGAGAGCAATAAACAATTTTCGAAAATTGAGTTGATTGAAAAACGGAAAAACAATCACCTAAAGAAAATCAATATGGAGAATGAAAGAAAGACCGGAAATTATTCTGCCCTCGGAGATAAGCTGAAAGATAATTTGCTCAAAAACATCTATCAGAAAAAACAAGCTGTAATTTTCATTCCTCGCCTCGGTCGAAATACCATTACAAAGTGCCGCGATTGTGGATATATCGCCCAGTGCGAAGAATGTGAAAATATATTAATTTCACAGGAAAATCATTTATATTGCACAAGATGTAAAAAGAAATCAAACCTCATTAAACAATGTCCAAAATGTCAGGGACAAAGGGTTATATCTTTTGGTTATGGATCTGAAGAAATTCAAAATGAAATCGAAAAATTATTCGATGGAAAAAATATCAAGATAGTAAGATTAGACAGTAGCTCTGTTTCAAGCGGGAAAAGCCAGACAAAAATACAAGCAGACTTTGTCAATGGAAAAATTGATATTTTGCTCGGCACTCAAATGGTTTTAAAAAATTGGAATATGGAAAACATCAGTACTTTTGCCATTTTGTTTCCAGAGATTGTTTTCAATCAAGCTGAATTTCGATCCAAAGAAAAAACTCTCCAACTCTTAAAATATATTTCCAATCTTGCAAGTCAAAGCCAAAAAATTCTGTTGCAGACAAATGATTTTGAGAACAAATCGTTTTCATATCTGAAAAGCGACATCAATGAATTTTATCAAGAAGAAATCGAAAACAGAAAATTACCATTTGGAATTAGCTATCCTCCATTTTCACAACTTATCAAACTGACATATAAAAACCAAAATCAATTCCAGTGCCAGAGAGAGGCTGAAAACTTATATAAGATTATCAAGACCATAATTTCTGAAAATGAAATATTAAATTCAAATTTTCAAATAACCTCGCCTTTCGCCGCTTCCAATTTCATCGAATTTGGAAAATATCGCTGGAATATCATCATCAAATCAAACTGCGAAAACCTCAAACTCCGCAATTCTCTCCTCGAATTGGTCGGACAAGATTGGATAATCGATATTGACCCCGAAAGCGTTTCCTGAATTTTTGGCGAAAAAAAACTGGATATCTTTGTGATTGATCCAGATTAAATATTTTCACCTCGATTCTTCTTGACCGATTTTTTGAAAATACAAGTCAGTATTTCAAAATGGCGAGATATTGCTTCATACTCGGGATGAAGGAATAGTCTTGCAATAAATTCCATAATTTCTTCTTTTGTCAGAGAAAACAGCTCCAGCAACTCTTGTCCTTTAATACATTTGTCGCTATTTTTTAGTTTTTTAATCTTTTCTGCATCGATATCAGAAATTTCTTTGATCAAAACTGCAAGAAACGAAAAAAGATTAATCACACAATTTCGAAAATCTCCCGAGAGTTCATATTCATCCAAGATTAAATCTATTTTGCACAGAACTTCTTTTGGACTCAGACACTCTCTGAAAATAATATTATAAAAACCATGGACTGCCCTCGGCAGAACAATCACATAATCGAATCCAATTTCGTCTTTTATGTTGTTTAATTTATTCCGAAGATTTTTGTCAGAGTTAAACTCCATTGCACATGCCTCAGCTTTCTTCTTCCGAGCTGAAGAATTTTCATCTAGAATCATCTTCAGACATCTTTTCAAAATTTGTGGCACCAAATGATGTGAATCAGTTTTTTTGATATCGATACCCAAATCAAGTAGCATATTGACTTGCTCACTGAAAATTACATAGCATTCAACAGCAAAACCTTCTTCAGTTTCTTCTGTATAAATTAACGTATTTGGTTGTCTGTTTTTCGAGACAACGACCTTGGCGCGAAGAACACTATGACTGCCTATACTCCTTGTTGTCGTAGGATACAAATATATCTCCTCCTGATTTTTTATTCAATATATTTTTTGTAAAAGAACGAAATTCTCTTGCGTCATTCTTTGTTTAGATATTGACCGACATATTTATTTTTGTTTATACTTTAAAACTAACACAATTTAAAATTTAATCAAGTGGGACTATCAAATATCTATCGAGGACTTTTTGAAAAGATGTAGGCGATAAATCAAGGCCTCTTCTCTCTTCATTGCTCCACGTTTGATTAAAATATCCAAACTCTCTGAAGGTAAACAAAATGAAACTTTCCATTCTCTAATTCGCGCGAATTAGAGAATAGTATTGAATAAGAAGTAACGAATATTAAGTGTCGTGGAACTGATAGCTTGTTGGACATCGTGTAGCGTGTAACTTGAAACGTGTAACCATTTCAGGAAAGAGACAAAAATACAAACAAATTCCAATATTCAATAATCAAAATTCATTCATTCATTGCCGAATCGAAGATAATAAGCTAATATGAAAAAGTAATAATAATATATCATCTATGAAAAAAATACTCTTTTTACTTCTCACAATTTTCACACTGATGTCTGCTCTCGTCGGAATAAATGACAAGAACATAGCTCTTGCCCAAGAAAATAGCTCTGAAAAAATCAGAGTTGTCTATTTCTTTGCTGTGGATTGTCCAAAGTGTCAAAAGATTAAGCCATTTCTTGAAGAAATTAAGAATGAATACCGAGACAAGATTGACTTTCTAGAACACGACGTCAAAGAAAAGGAAGAATGCCGACAACTTTTTTATAATTTCGTTGAGGAATACAATGTCCCTAGCGAATTTGCAGGAACTCCTCTGATTTTCATCGGCGATGAATATTTGTTCGGTGTAGATGATATCAAAAACAATCTCAGAAACAAAATTGAAGAAAAGTACAAGACAAAAGAAAGTCTCCTCCTCGATTGTCACGAATACCTGGAAAATTGGCCCAATGTCAAAAAAATTGATTTTCTGGGAGGAAACACTGGCAGTGATGTCTGCAGTGTTGAATCCGAAGTTTGCGCCATTGAAAATAATTCAACAAGAAAAGTTTCACTGGCACTGATTGTGACCACTGCCGCCATCGACTCTATCAATCCTTGTGCCATCGCCGTTTTGATTTTTCTAATTACCGCCCTCATCTCTCTCAAGACTTCTCGCAAGAGAATGCTCAAAATTGGAATGATCTATATTGGAGCAGTTTTTGCGACTTATTATTTGGCTGGTTTGGGATTAATGAGAATCATTACTCGTTTTGATGTTGCCACTCAAATCGGAATAATCGCTGGTTCTATTGTTCTTTTGGCTGGATTTCTGGAAATCAAAGAAGGACTCTATCCAAATGGCAAACAACTTCTTGTTATCCCCAAAAAGACAAAACCCCTTTTTACAAAATTTCTCAAAAAAGGAACTGTCGCTTCTGTTGTAATTGCCGGAGTTTTGGTTTCTGCTTTTGAACTTCCCTGCACAGGACAAGTCTATTTGGCAATTTTGAGTATGCTCAGTAGCGAGAATATGCAATCTCAAGGATATTTATATCTCTTCGTCTATAATATCATCTTTGTTCTCCCACTTGTCATTATTCTTTTCATTGCCGCCTGGGGATTTGATATTAATAAAATGGAAAATATGCGCCTTCGGACAAGAATGATTGTCAAAACCCTGATGGGATTGATTATGATTTTGCTTGGACTATTCCTCCTTTATCAAGATCAGATTTTGGAGATTTTTGGGAAATAAAAAAAGTTAGCTGAGATTAGCTAACCACTGGTTCAACGATCTTTTTCGAATAATGATCATATAACATAAGCACAACATACAATAATAACAAAAAAGCGATTATCAAAGCTATTACTGAATGAACAAAAAAAATTATGAAAATCATTACCCAGACAAAACCCACCTTCCTTAATTTTTCATTGACTACGGATTCAGTCAATGATAGTGTTGCAACGACAAATAAAATTGCAACAATCATAAATTTCTCATTTATTACTGCAACATAATATACAACATAAAGAAGAAATAGTGTTATTATTATTTTACTTAAAACTATTTTCACCTTTTCATCCTCCTGCGCTTCAAGTATATTTTAATACTTTATTATCAAAATACTAACAGATAAATATATTTTGTCAATAATAAAAAATATGTCATTCTGGAATATAGCGATATAATCTCGCTACCATGCACACAAAATTACAAACAATAATAAAGACGAAACTTCTCGCGGGATTGTTTGAGCCTGCCCTGAGCGATAGTCGAACGGGTTATACCTTCTCGCAATGACAATATGACACTATTCCCCAGCATGCAGTTTGAGTCCACTGGCTTCTGCTTCTTTTGCTGAATTGAAAAATATTTTATTTTCCTCATTGATTCTCTTGACAATTGCGCAATCTGCTTTATGATAGATAGTACTGTTCTTGCTTGCCACGAACAATCCCGTCCCCTGTTTTTGCTCTGAGTTTTCCGCATTTGCGCCGCTATCACCTTTTACCTGAGGATTCGAAACGGTTTCAGAATTCGCAGAGAAAAAGTCCGTACAGCTTTCATCAGGATTTTGGACAATGATATCCTGCTTAGTGACTTGCTCCTGAGAATATGAATAACCTGAAAAAAATCCAGCCAGAAGAATCAGGACTGATCCGAACAATAATAATATCTTTTCTCTGTGAGTTTTGAAAATACTCATAGTTTTAGAAAAGTTGATTAAAAAAACTCTGACAAACGAAGAAAATTATATTGACATTCTTGCACTGAATCAAGCTCAGTGTAAATTCTTACGAGGATCCAGTATTAATATAAACTAGGCATAAGCTACAAAAAAACATTAGAGACTAATAATATTATATACAAGAGTCTGTTTTTTGAGTTAAACCCTGGATTCCCTTCTGCAAGGGAATGACAAAAACTGCGTTTTTTAGAGATTATTATACTCATTATAGACTAACTTACAAAAATATGAAATACATCTTCCATCTTGGCCGTATTCCTTCCCTTTCGGTTGCAGAGTTGCAAGCCATGCTGAAAAAATTTGCAATCCAATATACAGTGAAGTTTATCTCCAAGAAAATGATTACAATTGATTCAGAAAATGAGATAAACTTTAAAGATATCTTGATTCAAATGGGAGGAATAAAAAAAATCTCAAGAGTTATAGATTCCTATCCAAATCACGATGAGGCTTTTCGGAATATTATTTCCGAGATAAACAAGATACCTGGTAAAAAAAATATCGGTTATAGTTTTTATCCTGCAGAAGGTGAAGAAAACAAAAATACCATTGCACTATTTGAAGAAATTAGAAAACGATTCATCGACATCAAACAGTCTCAAGAGAGAAAATCAAATCTCAGACTTATTTTTCCAGATAACAAAACCATGGAGCTTAACAGTGCTTCAATTTACAAAAATAAATTAACCATCAAAGGAATTGAATTCAACATCATGACAGCCAATGAAAAGATTGTCTTGTCAAAAACAATTATAGTTCAAGATGTGAGTAAATATTCCGCACGTGATTATGACAGACCAAAAAGAGATTCTAAAATTGGAATGATTCCCCCAAAACTTGCGCAAATTATGGTTAACTTTGCAAATGTTGAAAAAGGGAAAACGATCCTTGATCCGTTTTGTGGAATTGGTACAATCTTGCAAGAAGCCCTTTTGAATGATTATAGGGTTATTGGTACTGATGCCAATGACCAACAAATTGAAAATACCAAAGAAAACTTAAAGTGGCTTTCAAAGAAATATATTCTAGAATATCCTGATTATAAGATTTTTCAATCTGACATTGGAAACATTACAAGAAAAATCAAACCGAACTCGATTGATGCCATCGTCACTGAATCAACTCTTGGTCCAGTTTACAAAAAACTACCCGCCACGAAAGAAATAATAAATAATTTTGAAGAACTTGAAAAAATTTATCTGAAATTTTTTCAAGCTGCAAAGACAGTTCTTCGACAAAGATCTCGCCTAGTTGTCACTCTACCAGCTTATAAGATGAGAGCGAATCAATACCTTTTTGCGCCTTTTGTTGACAAACTTGAAAAAATAGGCTATTCTGTTACTTGTCCACTAGATGAGGGACTTATCACGAAACATACCAAAATTACCTCTCGAAATTCAATCGTTTATGATCGACCAGATCAAATCGTTGCCAGAGAAGTAATCATCTTTATGAATAAATAGTTAACAATAAAAACAATGGCACATAAGAAAGCTGGTGGTACAGCGTCCAACCTAAACGACAGTAAGCCAAAATATCTTGGAGTTAAGATTTTTGGTAATCAAGCAGCAAAATCTGGCAGTATAATCGTCAGACAACGAGGGAACAAGTTTCGACTCGGTGCAGGTGTAATGCAAGGCAAGGATCATACAATTTTTGCGATAATCGATGGATTCGTAAAATTCACCGAGAGAAAAATCACCCGATTCAATGGCAATAAGAAAAAAGTAAAATTTGTCAGCATTGAAGAAAAAAGAATTCCCCAAAATCAACCCAAAAAAGTAGCTGTAAAATAGTCTGGATTTACACTTTGAGTGTTTTAGATATTTTCCGAAAAAACAAGATCTAATCTTGTTTTTTTGTTGTTTTTTAATCAATAGTTCCATAGTCCCAAAAGGCTGTGGAACCAAATTAAAAATATTTTATTCTCAAAAAACATCATCTTCATCAAAATTGCAATACTCGTCCATACCTTCTTTAAATGATTCTCTTAGATAAGAAACACATTCGCTCAGCTCAATAGCATCACCTTCTTCTTGAAATATATATTTATTTTCAACCATCCATTTATATAAAGCTATCGTAGCCCCGCAAATCTTTTGAGCCATGTCGCGACCACAAGCGATTTTCTTTGGATAATAATAACCAAGAAATTCAGAAAAGTTTGAATCGCTCAAAACTTGTGGCTCAAAAATATCGCAAAACTCAACTCCATCTTTAAATTTTTTATCAAACTTTTTCGAATCTTTTTCATCTAAATAATTACTAGCATATCCATTTAGACAATTCTCTAGATACCGAATAGCTTCATCGTAATATTTGTATGTCCTCGGAGCCGATTTCTTCTTCTGCTGACTGAGATATTCGGCAAAAATTTGCTTTATATTTTTTTGCATATATTTTATAATTTATCTTGAAGTTATCAATTTTTTAAATTCAACAAACAGTTTAAAATCTCTCTTCAGAAAGATTTTTGCTTTCCATTTGAATAAAATTATTATTTCAATATTACATAGTTTAAATTACATTTTTTGCATGACTTCATAAAACGACTGCCAAATAAAAATGTGAAGGTCTTAATCTAAGGACTATCTGAGTGAGATTTTCATCCTTCGGCTGATGAGCCTAGGGCTCACAAACCGCCCATCCCCTTTATCTGGGGGAATATTTATTTTCGCAGACTTAGAGCTGAACTCCAGCCCTTGTTTACTTAGGGTCTGCTGATTTTCTCCAATCAGTCCTCCTCTTGGATAAGGGGAGGCAAGGAGGGGTTTGAAAAACTGGCTTAGACAAGCTAAACAATATTTTGTATATTTCTAAATTTATCTCATTTTATAAAAAATTAAAAGAAAATCAGCAGACCCTACTTAATACTAGCTACTTAATACTATTTCCTAATCCCCGCTTTGATAAATTCCATAAATAATGGATGCGGATTAAGTGGTCGAGATTTAAATTCAGGATGGAATTGAGTGGCTACAAAAAATGGATGCTTACTCTTTGGAAGCTCAACAATTTCCATTAATTTTCCATCAGGAGAAGTTCCTGAAAAAACAAGACCTTTTTTCTCGAGAATCGCAACATATTCTGGATTAACTTCCCATCTGTGTCTGTGTCGTTCTGAAATTGTGTCAGCTTTATATGCATTTCTGGAGATTGTTCCTTTTTTCAAAATCGCTGGATAGGCTCCCAATCTCATTGTTGCTCCAAAATTTTTCTCCTTCAATTTCTGTTTTTGCTCTGGCATAATATCAATGACAGGATATTTTGTTTTTTTGTCAATTTCGGTTGTGTTTGCTTTTTCCAAGCCACAAACATTTCTGGCAAATTCAATACAAGCAATTTGCATCCCATAGCAAAGTCCCAAAAATGGAATCTTATTTTTTCGGATATATTCAATCGCTTTGATTTTCCCTTCGATTCCTCTACTTCCAAATCCTCCAGGAACTATCACACCGTCCAACTTCTTCAATTCTTCCAACTTGGCAGGATTTTTTTCATATTCTTCAGAATTAATCCATTCAAAAATAGGCTTTCTATTATTTGCCCACGCAGCATGTTTTATTGATTCAATAACAGAAAGATATGAATCTGAAAGAACAAAATCTCCTGAATTAAAATATTTCCCCACAATCCCAATTTTAATTGGAATATCAAGCTTCTTGATTTTCGTTGCCAAAGCCCTCCAGTCTTTCAAATCCTTCTGTTTCACTCTCATATTGAACTTCGAGAGTATTTTTTGTGCTAAATTTTCATTATCAAAATTAACAGGAACGTCATAGATGGAATCAACATCAGGTGCTGAAATCACACAATCTTTCTCAACATTGCAAAATAAAGATATTTTTTCTTTCCTCGCATCATCAAGACAAACATCACTTCGACAAAGAATAAAGTCTGGCTGAACTCCAGTGGCGTTTAAAGAACGTGTCGCATGCTGTGTTGGTTTAGTTTTCATTTCCCCAATCTTGTTTGGAATCGGCAAGTAGCTTACCAAAAAGAAAAGGACGTCTTTGGGCTTTTGTAATCGAAGCATTCGGGCGGCCTCGATAAATAATACGTTTTGATATTCTCCAACAGTTCCTCCAATTTCAATTAACACAAAATCTGCTTTTGTGTCTTTCGCGGTCTTCTTTATTCTTCTAATTACTTCAAGCGGAATGTCTGGAACAACCTCAACATCCTCTCCGTTATATTCCAGATTTCTTTCTTTTTGAATCACATGCAAATAAACTCGTCCAGTTGTTATATAATTTATATCATAGATATTGACATCTAAAAATCTTTCGTAATTACCAATATCCTGATCTGTCTCTGTCCCATCTTCTGTCACAAAAACCTCTCCATGCTCAGTTGGTCTTATGGTTCCCGCATCAATATTGATATACGGATCAATTTTCATTGCTGTTACTGAATATCCTTTACTTTGCAGAACCCTTCCAATAGCAGCAGTTGCAATTCCCTTCCCGACACCAGACATCACTCCACCAGCCACGAAAATGTATTTTGTTTTTGACATAGAACTATTATTAACATATAAAGAAAAAAGGGCTAAAAGCCCTAATTGTTATTCTTTCTCAACTGTCAGATTTATTTTTGCTTCAAGGCCGTGGGCAAAATCAATTATTATTTCATATTCACCCAGCTCTTTGATAGGTTCTTTGATAATAATTTTACTCTTGTCTACTTCAAATCCTTTTGCAGATAATGCTGCGGAAATTTCATCAACTTTCACAGCTGCATACAGTTTGCCTTTTTCGTCTGACTTATCTTTTATGGAGATTACAACACCTTCTATCTTCTTGACAATCTCTTCGGCTACCGATAACTCTTCTTCAGCTTTCTTCTCTCTCTTCTTCATTTCATCCTCCGCCCGACTTACCAATGATTTGGTTGCAACTTCAGCATACCCTCCTGGAATTAAAAAGTTTCTTGCATAACCGTCAGAGATTTCTTTCACCTCTCCTTTGCTTCCTAAGCTTTGTACATCTTTTTTAAGTATTACTTTCATACATTATATCTTACTAAATTAATTAATATCTCATTATTTTCTTCCCATTATTACCCTTGTCCATTCTACAACAAAAAAACAAATTTATCAAGCTACTAGACCAAAAGATTACCCAAGAACATATATTTTCGATGAAAACATCTATTTAAACCAGTATAACACCTCTAAAATATATTTCAAGCCTTTTTCATTTTTCTCTTCTGATGAATTTTCTATTTCAACAACTCGATTGCTTTGTCTAACTGAGGATCTTTTTCATTTAGATATTCATCATAACTCAGCTCCACCTCAATATCCGGAGCAATCCCATTTTTATTGATATCAATTCCATTCGGAGTTAACCATCTGGCAATTGTGACTTTGACTGCTGACCCATCTTTCAAATCTTCAACTTCTTGGACCAGCCCTTTTCCAAAAGTTGTCTCGCCGACCAACTTGGCAATTCCTTTTTCCTGCAAAGCTGCAGCAAAAATTTCTGATGCACTCGCGCTACCGCCATTAATCAAAATCACAACGGGAATATCACTGAATTTCTTGCCTCCAGTTGCTTTATATGAGTCCTTCTTGCTACCAAACTCTTCATAAAATATCACGTCACCCTTGTCCAAAAATCTACTCGCGATATGATTTAATGTGGTGACATATCCTCCGGGATTATTTCTCAGATCAATAATCATTCCCTTCGGTTCCTTGATTAAGATATCATTGATGTTATTATCAAATTCAATTCCCGTATCTGCTCGAAATTGACTTATTTCGATATAGGCCAGATTGTTTTCGATTATTTTCCATTCAACCGTATTGGTTTTAATTGTATCTCTGGTAATTTCAATCTCTTTCAAGCTGTCCAAGCTGTCCCTACTTACCAACAAAATTACCACTGTTCCCTTATCCCCTCTGATTAAATTTACTGCTTCATCGAGACCCATTCCGATGGTTTCTGTCTCATCAATTTTGAGCACTTTGTCTCCGGGAAGAAGGCCCACTTTCTCTGCTGGGCTATCTTTTAGTGGTGAGATAATTGTCAGAAATTTATCCCGCATTCCCACCTCTGCGCCAATACCCTCGAAACTTCCCGTCATATCCTGGTCAAATTCTTCTTTTTCAGAAGGCGAAAAAAATACAGTATAGGGATCGTCCAAAGAAGCTACCATACCTGAAGTTGCACCATAAACCATTTTTTCATAATCCAATTCTCCGAGAGCATATTTTTTTTCAAGAACATTCCATGTTTCCCAAAAAACACTCAAATCAACTTTATCCTCCTCAACGTTTAAGATGCTAGTTTCATCTTTAATTAAAGAATTCACAGTGAAACCAGCACTAAAACTAGTCAATGTAAGTAATAATAATAAATATATTTTTATCAACGAGTTTTTCTTCATAGATTGAGTTTATTCCTAGACACCAAATTAATTAAATATATCCCTACACACTTTGTGCATTTCATCAAAATTTTCACCCTCCGGCAAAAGAATATAAGAACCGTTGGAGTCTCTTGAGGCATACAAAAGTCCCTCTGGATCTATATTAAAAACCTTCCTCTTGGCGTTTGAAGTATTCACGTCCTTTGTTGCTCCGATTATTTCTTGAATTTCCCACAATTCAGCATCAATTTTGACATGATTTCCAAATGAATTCAGAATTGAGACCACCTTTAGAGGATTAGAAATAACTCCAAGCCCAAAAGCTTTTTCTTTCACGCCAAGCAATAGTTGTTGCTGCCTCTTGGATCGATCAAAATCGCTACTACTAAAACGAGCTCTGGCAAAAAGCAAAGCCGTATCTCCATTAATAGTTTGAATTCCAGCTGGCAAATCGATAATTCCTTCCTCAAATTGGCTTGCTTCTGTAAATGGCTGATTAAGCGTAATGGTGACCCCTCCTAGTGTATCAACAATTTCCTTAAACGCCTTGAAATCAATGCTGGCGGCATAATGAATATCCAATCCCGTGGCATGACTAACAGCCTCTTTGCTATATTCCAAGCCACTTTGCCAACCACCGTCTATCACTCCCATGGCATAAGCTTCATTAATTTTATTCTTATAGTCACGATGAGGAATCTCCACGTACAAATCTCTCGGAATTGAAATCAATGCCAACTCTCCTGTTTGAGGCTTGATGCTGACAACTATGATTGTATCTGTCAAAAGACCTCCGTTCGGATCCCCAATGCCTCGAATTCCAAGCAACAGAATATTAAGCCTCTCAAGCTCATTGTTTTTTAATTTATCAATCACAGAGGTTTCAGCTTCTGTTGGCAGGATTTGAAAAATATTATTTCCAAAAGGCAACATCATTATCAAACTTTTGACCACTGAATTCTGCTTGCCAGTCATTTTGTCAAAAGTAGAATTTGCTTTATAGACCACAAAACCACTAACTGACAAAATACAAAATGCGAAAACAAAAATTCCAAATATCATTTTTTTGGAAAACATTCTTTTCGGATTCTTCTTTTTTGTCTCAGCTGAACTATTGTTGCAATCTTTCCGATTGACTATTTCGTTGACATCAAATTGTTTCTCAGGAGGATAATATACCATAATAAAAATACAATAAAAAATTAACTCTTTATAATTCATTTTTACATTTTTTTGACATTTTGTAAATAGTTATGATTGGATTGCGTAGTGAACCAACGTTTAAACGACAGAACAAACTCAATTAAGTCTACAAAACACCTATATCTCTTGGAGATATCGAGACAATACATTATAAAATTCAAGACAGCTCTTTACTTTCTAAAACTAAAATAATGATTTTTTATAGTTACAAAACCAAAGCTTCTTTGACTGCAAAAATATTTTCTTCTGGAGTATCTATAGGAAGCACACAACCAGGTCCAATGATAATTTGTTCACCTTCAGTTTGCTCAATCGCATTCTTTACTTGATTTTTAACATCAACTATATTACCATTTAATAAAACATTATCTTCATCCAATCCTCCGATGAAAGCCCCCTTGCATTTTTTTCTTGCTTCTCTCAAATTTGGCTGGGTCAATCTGTCATGCCAGTTAAAGATATCGACTGGATAGTCTTTTAATAGATCGAACATAATATTTAATCCGTGAATATGCAATATCAATAAGGACTCTTTAAGCTTTTCTAATATATTTAAATCATACTTCATTCCGAATTTTTTATATTCCTCCTCAGTAAACAAATCAAAGCTAGCTACTTGAGTAAATAAAAATATTCCATCCGCTCCTGCGTCTACTGAAGCAAGACAAAATTTCAAAATATTTTTTGTTATCGATTCCAATCCGTTCATAATTTCCCGAGGATGGTTCTTTATATCATCCAACCAAAGATTATCGCTTCTTAAATCTTTGGCGAGTGTCAAAGGATTGGGTACAGTTTGAACAATCAGAATTTCATTACCAAGTCTTTTCCTAACAATCCTGATAACCTCCAGTTCCCTTTCCAATATATGTGAATCTACATTTATTTCAGATATTTTTTCCCAATCTGTATATTTTTTAATTGGGAATGAAATGCATTCTCTACTTCCCTTATCAATCTTAGAGTTTAATTTAATAAATTTTGCACCATAAGCTTCTGCAAAATATCCACTAATTGGAGTTATTTTAATCAAATCAAAATCATACTTATTTTGAAAATTAATTATTGCGTTTGCAAGACCATCACTGGTTTCGTCTTCAAAAGGAAAATGACTCCAAAATGCAGCTGGAATTCGATCAGTTTTTTCTTTATTTATAGTTTTATATATTCTTTCACGAGAATTCATATTATTTAAATTTAATGATTTCAAACTAATTTGTTTTATATTATAACATTTTAATTTCATTAGAACAAAAAAATACCAGAATTATAAGTCTTAATTTATTTCGACATATAATTCTGGTGCAATTATGAATATGTTTGTTTCGATTGTCTATATTTAGTCATTACTCTTCTTGTTTCTTCGTCATACCATCCATGCCAAGGTTGTGTCGTTTGCCCCTTGCCAGTCGCCCATGGTAAGAGAAAAGGAATTCCCCAGGCAGGATTAATTCGATAACTCATCATAACAACATTTGGAAATTTCTTTTCCCAAATTTTAAGCTGATTCTCTGTCATTAAAGAGGCTTTGAATCTCACAACCGCTTGATCTAAATTCGAATCAGCATTATCAGGTCTAGAACTTCTTTCTGCGCGATTAATAAGTTCTTCATAATCCTCGTCCTCTCTTATTTGTTTTTCAACTTCCGCTACATTGATCTCAAGTAGCGAATAAAATTCTTTTCCTATACTATCCCAGATCTGACTAAGTAAGATAGGTTTAAAGTATTTTACAAAGCATTCATCCTGCTCAATCATTCTTTTTAAGCCGTTAAAATATCTTACTGTATCCTCAATCCTAGCATTATTGGCAAAAATTGCCCTAGCATCATTGACAATTATATGTATAATTACACTATGAGAATATATTTTCTCAATTTGCATAATTAGTTTATATAAAGATGCCAAAGCATGTCGTTCCGATTCATCTGGCTCGGGGTAAGGACATGCATTTGGATTTTTGCTCCCAGAATAATTAATAAAAAATTCAATCGGCTTATTTTTTACTACTTTACTTTCAATACACCTTCTCATGTATTCATATTCTTCGTCACCAACTTTGTAAAGATTCTTGCCTCTACCATGTTGATGATGTTTCCGTCCTAGACAAATGTTCAATAACAGACCTGAAATATCTTCATTTCTCATTTCTTCTCAACTCCATAATTTTATTTCAATTTTTATTTCTGTTTCTATACCTCTTCAGTTTTCAAAGAACTTTTGAAAGCCAGGAGACGGAATTGAACCGCCGTCGAAGGATATGCCGTCCTCTACATAACCACTCTACTATCCTAGCACAACAAAAAACCTGCCCCAGGCAAGTTCATCAGTAAAATCTAAAATCTGAAAATAATTTAGATTACACTAAAAAACCAGCCTGTTTACAGGATATTACAACAACAACAAATTTGATTTTGAAATGTTTTCATAAACTAGAGATATTATTACTAACACAATAATAACAACAGAACAGACTTCTGTCAAGAAAAATAATATTCATTATACAGAATTATGGGAGACTAGCTATTGGTTTTGATGAATTGTGGAGGCTGAGCCTCCACGATTTGATTGATTTTGGGAGATTAAGGAGGTTCAACCTCGATAATTAAAGCGGGAGGTTAGGAGTTATGTGTTAGTAGTTAGTATTAAGCTGGGGGGGTAATTTCTAATTGCACTAATTGCTCTAATTTCTAACTAATTCCCAAAAACCAATGAACAGGTTAATCGATTTTTCTCGTGCTGTATCGCGTTGTGGTGCGGTGTGGTTTGGTTATTATTTAGGTTAATTAGAAATTAGGTTAATTAGGTTAATTTTAATGTTGCTAGCTACTGGCTACTGATTACTAATTCGTTATACGTTTTGCGTTACACGGCTTGCTCTTCATGGTGTAAGCTAGTCGCAAAAAACACGATTTTACAGGTTAAAACCTGAACTCCAAAAAAGATGGCTTTGTGAGATTAAGAAACATTATGAAACAGGTTATAAACCCGTTCCCGCAGAGAGTTTCGAAATATCAGTTGTTGTTTATGGAGTTCACTCTTCAGAGTGTAAGCTAGATGTGAAAAACACGATTTTTCAGGTTAAATCCTGTTCTCCAATTTTATAAACTAGAAAAAATAAAAGAACGGTCCCCTTCTACAAGATAAATCCTGTTCTCCAAAAAAGGATCTACAAAAAAACAGCTCCAGAGGGAACTGTTTTTTTGTTTTCTCTAAAAATGGAATTTTATTGCTTCCTTTCTAATAATCTAATTCAGCATCACTACATCTGCACCAGTTGCATATAGAGCAAGCTCTTTTTGATTTACACTAAAAATTAGTTTATCAGAACCACCGCTAGCCAAAAATTTTTCCGCACTCATATTAATCCATCGCTTCTCTTGATTCTCAATTCTATGTACTTTGTCAGTTGACCGAACGCTCCCATCTTCTCCTGATGCGACTCTCACCCATCTCGACATAAAATAACCAACAAGGGAATTTAGTTGTCTTAAATTTTCCCATTTCAAGTGACCATATGAATTAAACGCCTTCAAAGAAACAAGATGCCTAATATATTTTGTCTCCCCTACTTTTTTGACAACGTACACGGCAAATGGATTTGAGCATAACTTGCATTGGATAATGTCACCATCTGTAATATTTATATCAGTCACACCTTTTACTTCTCCAACCTTTGAACTATCTAGATCAGGATTAATTCTTTGCATCGTAATGCTGTCCGAGATAGTTTGAGAAACATCTCCCTCGGCATTTCGAAATAATGCATATACTGTTTTTTGTCCACCCCCCTCGGTCAAAGTCCAAATTTTATTTGTGGAATAATCTTCCCAACTTACCCCAGTAAATTCAGGATTATTCGAAACTGCCATCTGAGTGGCTCCTTTTGCGCCAAGAGTTAAAGTCACATTTTGTGTGGTTGTGGTTCCATTGGTACTATTTAAATTAAAAGAGACATCTGTTGGAGGAGACAAGGTGCGCACAAAACTACCATTCCCAATTTGAGGAACTGGCGATTGAACATAAGTCGCAAATTTCGTAAAATGTTTTGTCCAGATTATCAAATCCGAACCAATATCAATTTTACATTCTCCGTCAGCCGAAAGAGCATCTCCAGTCGATTGACCATCAGCATCGCATATATTATCAATTTCCGTAAATTCAATTCCGTCTCGCACATAACCTGCTCTTTTCTCTGCTTGACCTGGAAGCAAAATTCGCACGGCTTTGTCGAATGATAACTTTGCTCCCGAAAAACCAATTTCAATTGCCGTGCCAAGAGTCTTTTCCTGACCCGAAACTTCAGGTAAGATGACATTCGTCACTGTTGGAGCAATAATTATTCCATTCCAAGAAGAATCGTCTGAGGTTACAGTAGTTGAATCTGGTATTTCTACGGTAGCATTATTAGCATTAGCCGAGCTGATTGTAATTGCTGGTAATGTTCCTGCTCCATCCGTAATGAACGAACTTATATCAATTGTCGGATTGGTTGTTCCACTACTAATTGTAATGTTAACTTCTTGGCCTGGATTAGTTATCACAACTTCGGGAGTTGAATTACTGACTGTTGAATCTCCTGATCCGTCGGAAGTTGTTTGATTTGTGGCTAAAGCAGAATCAATCAACAATAATTCTGCTGTATTTCCAACCACATCAGAAACATTCACAATTACATCATTGGCAAAAGTTGTTTCTTCTGTAACTGTAATTGTGAGAGTTGAACTAGACCATAGATAAGCGAACACATGATTTGCCCCCGCAGTTAAGGCATTTTGAACTGCCGTTTTTGAATTTGAGGATAGTTCCTCGCTAAAAACTAAATCGATATCACCCACTGACAGAACAACATCAACAGAATTATCACCTAGCTTTTCTACGCTTGGAACGAGCTTATCAATATTAGTTATCTCAACTGTTTTGGTTGTAGAATTTCCAATTTCATCCGTGGCAATAAATTCAAATGAGCCATTTTCCGTGAAAAGATGCGATATGAAATTCAATGTCCCTTCATTTGTTGAAGACGTGACTGTAATGTCTTGGTTTGTTGGAGTTGTGATATATGTTCCTATTGTAATAACTGGAGGAGTTTCATCAATATATTCAATCTCAGAAAATGAATTTTGTGGATTTGGTGTTTCCTGCACAACAAAGTCATTTTGATTATTGTCTGTATCCTGTATAATCTCACCAACTAATTTCCTCGCAAAACTTTGTCCTTTTCCCGGGTTTGTATTTATTGCCCCGCCTTCAAAGTCTACTGCATTACCCCAGCCAACTTTATCGATTAAAACTCTACTTTCATTTTTTAAACTAATCCAACTGTCACTATTTGCTAATGTCATTGCTTCACTATAGTCTACGATCGGCCAATCATCATTATCAGGAGTCCAGCTTCCGCTAGACTGATCTCCAATGAAATAGAATCCTTTAGCCTTAATTTTCGCAGATGGCAAGGTAATGTCATTAGAATAAGACTTAGTATCAATTAACCAAGCATATATAGAAATATCATTATCTGTCGGATTATATAATTCAATCCATTCACTGCCAGATTTTATCTCGTTTATATAAATTTCTGAAATCACAATATGATCTGCATTTTGTGCCAAAATAAAGTCAACACCCAAAAAACTCCCCCAGATAAAAACAAGAATTAGAGAAAAACTAATAATTTTATTGTTTCAATTCATTTTTTTTGTTTTAGATGTAAACGAGAAAACGCTAAATTTTAAATCCAATCATTTCAAATATAGTGCGGATATTTTCATTGAAAGTTTAGTTATTGAAAATTATTTTTCTACCCAACTTTAGTTGAGGGTTGGTGATACTTTAGTATCACGAGTTTTTAGAAACACTTGAAACTAAAGTTTCAAGACCCTCGGCTGAAGCCGGGTAGAATTTAAGGGATGCGATAAATCGTTGCCTCTACTAGCTTTGCAAAGTATAATTTTAGTGTAGTATATTCCATGCGGGAGCGGGTTTGAAACCCGTTCCAATTGTTTTATAATTACGGTTTGTGAGATTAGGAAACATTATGAAACTGGTTACCATCCTGAGGCGGACCAGCTTAGGGCTGGCAAACCAGTTCCCGCAGAAAACTACGCATTTAGAATATGTTTTTCCCAGTTAAATCCTGGATTCCCCTATTCAGGGGAATGACAAAAACTTCGTTTTTCAGAAATATTTCATTATTTATTTTATTATACTCTTTTTGAAACATACATCAATCAAAATACCACTAAAAAATAATCGCTTATCTAGGTAATTATTTTTGATTTTCTTCACTAGTTATCCACTTTGATGTCTATTTAGGGCCTGCTGATTTTCATCTATTTTTATTAAATGTGATCGAATTATTAAAATTCAAATAAATAACTTAGCTTATCTTCGCCAGTTTTTTACACACCCCCAACCCCCTCTCAAGAGGGGAATCCTCTAATCCTCCCCTTATCTAATGGGAGGATTAATTGGAGAAAATCAGCGATCCCTATTTAAAACTTATTCCACTCCGCGATTAAAATGACCTGTGGTCATATTTTCCCTTGAGCTAAAATTACCGGACAGAAAATTATCGACAATTTTCAAGAAATTTTTTGGACTTTCATTCGTATGCATGATACGAATCAAATCCGCGTCCAATTTTTCAATTTGAGTAAAATATAGTGGCAAAGAATTGAGAATCTGCATTCGACAATTTGCACAATCAAGGGCCAGCGGAAAAATTTTTCCCAATTCGTCCTTGATACCGATGTTATTTTTTTTCTGCCCGCAATATTTCGTACCAGAAAGCACGCAATGCTCACTGACCATCAATGGCAAAATTCCATAAACCACAACTTCTTTTTCAATTCCCAAATCTGGCAAATTATTGATTTCAGAAAGAGTATTTTCAAGTGACGAAGTAAACCCCGAAAAACCAAGTTCTTTTTGTTCGCGGATCGCATAACGATTAAAAATATTAAGCGAAAAATCTCCCATTTTTTTGGCGTCTTCTGGCAACATTTCCAAATATCCCAGTGCACCAACCAAAAAACCATCGTAATCAGAAAATATTTCCAATCTTTCCCCTTCCCTATAAATCTTTGGCAAAGCTTGAAAAACTTCAATCTTATTTTTTTGAAATTTTGCCACTTCAATCTGGCGTGCCGTATATATTCGACTAATATTTTTTTCGCTCAGAGCTTGCAACACTTCCAAACTATCAGACCGCACAGCAATTCTTGGTTGAATATTTTTTTTCTCAATTTTTTGATTATTTTCGGCGGAATTATGAAGAGTCGAAAATTCTACCATTTCTCCTTTTCTCGACCGTTTCGAAGAGTTGATAATTTTATTTTCCAATTTCAATGTCGCCTCTCGTCTCAGGCTGTTTAAATCTTTCATCGAAACATAAACTTTTCCGATTATTTCAATTTCGATTTTCTCAAGCAAAAATGGCGTCGCCCCGAGTTTGGAAAGCTGTTCGCGCAGCACATTTTCAGAAAGCTCAACATTTTGAGCATTTTCTGCTTTCACTCCTTCAGCTTTCTCCCCATTCATTTCCAAGGAAATATTTTCTCCTTCTTTGGCTCGAAAAATCATTTTGACTGGAACTTTTCTTTGATAATTTTCACGAGACAAAACTTCTAATTTTTTGTTCAACTTGAAATCGTAATTTTTGTGAACTTGATCTCCAATTCGAATATCTTCATGACTGAAAATCTTGACCAGACCATCAGAAATTTTCTCCACCCGAAACCCAATATTCTTTTCTTGACCAAGCCTACCCCAGATTTCCAGACCATCGTTCACTCCCACGTTTTCGGTTTTGATTTTGACTATGCCACGCCGAGCTTCAATCACCTCTCCAACCAAAATGCCAAAATTTTTCGAACGCCCAGGAGCAACAAAATCTTTTGGTTTTTTTTCCTGCAAAAATCCATGTGAAAATCCACCGCGATTAAAAATCGTGGCCATTTCTTTCTT
>Ga0075530_1000231_pt1 | contig 25316 bp, 14 predicted proteins | sample NGEPerD_2_FD_75101 | JGI IMG/M metagenome (GOLD analysis project Ga0075530, IMG submission 75101) | Arctic peat soil microbial communities from the Barrow Environmental Observatory site, Barrow, Alaska, USA - NGEE PermafrostL1-D | ecosystem: Environmental > Terrestrial > Soil > Wetlands > Peat ... | reverse complement strand
TGTCGCCGTTAAGGTAACACCTTGGGATCCCTGCAGGTGACCCCGCATGCACCAGAACCGTTCCCCCGCAATACACCCCAAGCGCGCACGCGGGAAGTCAACTTAGACGCGATAGGCGCCCTTACTACCTCGATGCAAGAGGTGTGTGCCTCATCGAGTTCGGCTGTTTCTTTGGGGGTGCGTCGGTGGTGAGGTTGTCGGGGTCCGGTGACCGCTGACAGTGGTCGGGCTGTCTTAGGGGGTGCGACGGTTCGGAACGAGGAAAGGGTGACGTGATGGGTCAGCAGTCGATCAGACAGGCGGCTCGGCGGGCGGCGCTGGACGCGCAGTCCAAGAGGCGTCGGGGGAGGGCTGCGCGAGAGAAGCGGTTGGAGGATCTGGCGGTGCGAGTGCTGGTCGCCATCCGTGAACGGGATGCGGCGGTGGCCGAGGCCGAACGTCAGGCGGGGGAGGCGCTGCGGGAGATGACCGAGGATGAAGGGTTGTCGGTGCGCGAAGCGGTCGAGTGGTGCGGGGACGAGATCAGCACTCGTGAGGCGACGCGGCTACGGCGTCTGGCCGAGAGCCGCGAGGTGGGTGAGCAGAAAGTGGATGACAAGAACTCGGCGGCTGGCACGGCGAAAGGGCTGGCACGGGGGGCTGCTCGCGCGTCCGCCTCGTGATCAGTGGCGGGAGCGGCGACGCCGCGGCAGTCTCGTCGTCGTGGACGAAGGTCTCGCTGGCCGGCACCTTCGCCCTGGACTCCCTCACCGAGCAGGCGCGCAACGCCGGCGCCAAGGTCGTCCCCGTCGGGGGGACACCCCCGGGCGCCACTGAGCCATGTCGAACTCGGGACTGCATTGTTGCGTGAGCCCGACGAGCTGCAGCAGGAGCGACCTGTCCTTCCCCAACCTCCATCGGTTCTACGGGCTAACTCGGCTCCACCGACCTGCCTGGTCGACACAGTAGGCGTCGGTTGAGACAGCCGTCTGCGAAAAGCCCAGTTCCACCTCATTTGTGACCGTTGCTCAGCGATCGTCACAGGTGGGTGGCAGGATGCACCGGGAGGCGGTACTACCGCCCCGGGAAGAAGAGGAAGGGCGATCGTGGCTGAGCCGGAGGGGCGCTGGGTCGAGGTCACCCCTTCGCAGTTCCCACACGAGGCCGAGGGACTCAACCTCGTGAGGGCGGTACTGCCCGTCCAACCGCCATTCAGGGCCTGGTCCAACTTCGAGTTCCGGGACTCTCAAGGCAAGTGGCACGAGATTGATCTGCTCGTTCTGGGCCACCGTCGACTCCACCTCGTTGAGCTCAAGTACTACTCAGGCAACCTCAAGGGCGATGACCACCGCTGGCTTCGTGACGGTCATCGTGCCGAGGACTCACCGCTGAAGCTGGCCCGCCGCAAAGCACAGCGACTGGCCAGCAAGCTCAAGGAAGAGTTGTTCCTTTGGGCCAAAGAAACCGGCGCGGACATCCCCGACACGCGTGACATCGTGCCTTTCGTCCAGGAGTCAGTCTTCCTGCACCACCCGAACATGCGCTGTGCGCTCGCGCCAGGGGCCAGGATCGACCTGTTCGGGCCCGACGACGCGACCGAAACCTCAGGTCTTCCAGGCATTTCCGAGCGGCTTCTTGAGACGGCCGGGCAACACAAGGCCATCGGCGCCAATCAGGACCAGATCATCGCCGCCCTGCTGAAGCGCATCGGCGTGGTCAAGCGACGCCAGCGTGAGGCGGGATCGTGGGTCATCGACGAGGAGCCGCTCGCTGAGGGTGAGGGTTGGCAGGACTGGCCTGCGTTCCACAAGCTCGCCTCGACCGAGCGTGCCCGAATTCGATTCATGGTCACCGCCCCAGGCGCTGCCGAAACCGAGCGCGCTCGCGTGCGGCGGCTCGCAGAACACGAGTACCGCATCATGTCCCGGCTTGCACATGACGGGTTGCTGCGACCACGAGACGTCGTCGAGTCCGACCTGGGTGTTGGCTTGGTCTACCCGCACGATGAGCGTTTCCAACGGCTGGACTTGTGGCTAGCCGGCCAGCCCGCAGGAGTGTCCGTGGCGGACCAGTTTTCCATCTTGCGACAGGTCGCCGAGAGCGTGCACTACGCCCATGGCAACAAGGTCGTTCACCGAGGACTGACCCCACAAGCGGTGTATGCGCGGCCGCTCCCCGGTGGGGGCGTGAAGGTGCTCGTGGGTGACTGGCAAAGCGCCGGAAGCGTCAGCGGCTCCAAGCTCACAGGTTTGAGCACCGCTGGCGTGACCATGCTTCGCGGCGCAGTGGAGGCTGCGCAACCTGGTGCAAGTCGGATTCAGGGGGTTCTCAACCCGGCGGCTGGCGTCGACGCCGACCGCGCCCAAGCAGAAGCGTTCGAGGCACCTGAGGGCGCATGGAGTCCTGACGCGGATCGAGTCCGTCTCGATGTCTTCGGGTTGGGGGCCCTGGCCTACTTCGTCCTCACCGGTCGACCCGCTGCTGCCAACAGGACCACTTTGCGGGAGCGCCTCCGCCGTGACGGTGGCCTTGACGTCGCCGCCGACCTGCCGCAGGTGTCGCCGCCGGCTCGGGCCATGGTGCTTGAGGCGACTCGGCCTGCGGTGAGCGAGCGCACCCCCAACGTTGGCCGGTTCCTGGAGCAGCTATCGGCGGCCGAGCGCACGCTGGTCGTCGGCGGGGAGGAGGCCACCGACCCGCTGGAGGCGACCCCGGGTGAGGTCATCATCGGCCGATTCAAGCTAGAGCGACGGCTTGGTGCCGGCTCCACGGCAGTAGGTCTTCTGGTCAGCGACCTTTCAATCGGGCCAAGCGGGCCGGACGCTGAGCGCGTCCTCAAAGTCGCGCTCGACGACGCTGCAGCGGGTCGACTCGAGGCGGAGGCCGAGGTTCTCTCTACACTGCGCCACCCGCGGCTCGTGCGCATGGTCGAAGGACCCATCGATGTCGGCGGTCGGCGTGCACTGGTGCTGGAAAGCGCAGGCAATCAGACCTTGGCGGAAGTCCTGCGCAACCGAGCAAGACTCTCAATCGACCTGTTGGAGCGCTACGGCACCGACCTGCTCGAGGCGCTCGTGGCTCTGGATCGCGCGGGTGTCGATCACCGCGACATCAAGCCGTCCAACCTTGGCGTCCGGGAAGGCCGTGGCGATCGGACCAAGCATCTGGTTCTCTTCGACTTCTCACTCTCGCGGGCCGGAGCAACGGCCCTGGGCGCGGGGACGCCGCCCTACCTTGATCCTTTCCTTGACGATCCCAAACGAGGGCGCTTCGACTCAGCCGCCGAGCGTTACTCAGCCGGAGTGGTCCTCTTCGAGATGGCTACAGGCAGTTCCCCGGTCTACGGCGACGGATTGTCAGATCCGGCATCGGTCTCAGACGAGGCCACACTCTCCGAGGACCAGTTCGATCCGTCGGTGGCGAAGCCCCTGACAGAGTTCTTCCGTTCGGCACTCGCACGTCAAGCACCAACTCGCCATGACACCGCCGCCGAGATGCTGGCCGCTTGGCAATCCGTGTTCGCGCCGGTGGCGAAGACCGTTCCGGACGATGCTGACGCGTTGGCTGCCGCCGCGGAGCCCACGACTCCACTGACCGCGGCCGGTCTGTCTGCCCGAGCCCTGTCAGCCCTCGAGCCGTATGCCGTGTCAACGGTGGGCGACCTCGTCGCAGTTGATCCGGTGCGGCTCAATCAGCTGGCGGGGGTCGCTGAGGCAACCCGACGTGAGGTTAAGCAACGCGCCAGGGACTGGCGGGATCGGTTCGCGGCGCTCGTGATCGGGCGGGGGAACTCTCGACGTGAGGAGACACAGCCAACCGACGGTGGGCTCATCACACCGGCCGCGGCGGCCGAGTTGTTGCTGGCTGCCGCGGGCTCGGCTCGTGCTGAGTCTCGTCGTGCCCTGTTGCGACTCATCCTGGGCCTGGACGGAGACGCGGACGCCTTCGCCAGTCAGGCCGAGTTGGCAACGGCGGTCACCCCAATGGTCACCGCCGCCCGGGTGACGCAGCATCTGTCTGCACTCCAAGACTCCTGGGCCGCCGATGAGGTCAGCCGCGCAGTGCTCGACGGACTGGGCGGTGTCGTGCGCGCCGCCCTGGACGAGCTCGGCGGCGTGGCAACCGTCGAAGAGTTGACGAGAGCCGTCCAGGCGGGAATGCGCGTTGACGGCGCCAACGCCCAAGATCCACAAGCCTTTCGTACCGCGGCCGGGCTCCTACGGTTGGCGCTCGACCGGGCGAGAGCACGCGAGCGGGCTGATGCTGGGGACGAGCCACTGACCACCCGTCGCCGCCGCGGGCGGACCGCCATCCTCGCCTCCGACTTCGCACTTGTTGATGTGGCAGAAGGTCTCGGCCATGCGGCCGATGCGTTGGTCACCCGGGCCAATGTGGTCTCCGCACCCGGTCATCCCGTCGAGGACATCCTGATCTCGACCGGTCGCGCGTCCGAGGCCTTGCGACTCGTCGTGACGCGCGCTCTCGGTGAAGACGCGCCCCGTCCCCTGATCGAAGACGAACGACTCCTTAGGTTGTCAGCCGCGCTCTCCAACCACGCCGAAGTCTCGGGCGCCCTCGAGCTTCACCACCGCGAGCTCAGCCAGGCAACGGCGATGGCGTTGGCGCTCAAGGGCGTTGGCGCGCAGCCGCTTCGTCCACAGGAGATCCGAGATCGCGTCAGAGCCAGGTTCCCTGCGCTGGCACCGCTTCCGGACCGACCGCGCCTTGACGACTTGGTACGCGAAGCTCACCTTGAGTTGTATTTCGATGAGAAGGATCGCGTATTCCGCTCGCGCACTCGTCCCGCTGACACAACAGGGCTTGAGTCACGGCAGGCGACTCGCTTCGTGACAGTCGGCGCACCGTTGGTGGCACTCGGCCACTTGGGTGGGCGACTGTCCGAGAGCGCATCCGCCCGATCCTTCCTGGCGCTCGGGGTTCCCGCCGCCCGCGTCGACCGCGCGGTGGCTGTCCTGGTTCGCGAACACCACGCGGTGGTTGTGGACGTCACGTCGGTGTTGATCTCGGCGATGCGTGAAGCCGCGTCTGGGTTGGGGCTGCCGTGGGACCTTGTACGTGCTGCAGATGCGGCTCCCAGCGGTGGTCGCGAGGCCCAGGGCTTGACGTCCTTGGTCCAGCGATCAGTGCCATCCGTAGAGGCTGCGATCGAGCAGGCCTCAGCACAGGCGGCCGAGGGAAGCCAGCCGGTCGTGTTGGTCGAAGTTGGGCCTCTGGCCCGCTATGGCTACCTAAGTTCGCTAAGTCGGTGGACGGATCTGGGAACCAAACGGAGTCAGGCGATCTGGCTGGTCGTGCCGCAGCTGATGGGCAACCAAGGGGCGGCCATCGACGGGTGCCCTCTGCCACTCGCGGCCCCCGGTCAGTTCCTGCCGCTCAACGCCGACTGGATCGATGCACAAGCCAGGAATGATTCCGATGTTGTTGATTCCACTGCTGTTGGTGAAGGAGTGCCATCGTGACTGCGACTGCTGGGTTGACGACGGATCTGCAGAAGCAGGTCTTGTTACTCGAGGACGACGTGCGCTCGCGATTGCATAGTGATCCAGAGCGTTTGGCGACCTGGCAGGCGGAGCACGCGACGGCGGTCCAGCGGGAGCGCACGGCGTCGTCATGGGTGGAGTGGCGCGACGACAGGGTTACCCAGGTCGCGGTCGCGTGGGTCCTCACGACGGTGTTTGTTCGGTTCTGTGAGGACAACGGGCTGGTCAAGCCCGTATGGATTGCGGGTCCCGCTGAGCGCCGACAAGAGGCGTTGGACGCCCAGCTCGCGTTCTTCCGAGCCCACCCGGAGGACACAGACCGGGAGTGGCTGCGGGAAGCAGTCGACTATTTGTCCGGTATGCCGTCCACAGCGACTCTGGTGGACTCGCATTCGGCACTGCACTCAGTCTCGCCGTCGGGCGATGCGGCCACTGCCTTGTTGGCGTTCTGGCGGCGCAAGGACGACAACGGCGAGCTGGTCCACGACTTGACGGACCCGACCCTGTCGACCCGCTTCCTCGGGGATCTGTATCAGGACCTGTCGGAGTACGCGAAGAAGACCTTCGCCTTGCTGCAGACACCGGTCTTCGTTGAGGAGTTCATCCTCGACCGGACATTAGAGCCAGCACTGGCGGAGCGACCGTTGGAGGGCTTTCGGATGATCGATCCGACCTGTGGGTCGGGACACTTCCTGCTTGGGGCGTTCGACCGGCTGCTGGACCGGTGGCAGAAGCACGCGCCGGCGATGGAGAAGCAGGCCCTGGTGCAGCAGGCGCTAGAAGCGATCCACGGGGTGGACCTCAACCCGTTCGCCGTCGCGATCGCGCGGTTTCGGCTGACGCTCGCCTCCATGGAGGCCTGCGGATTGCGGTCGCTGGAGTCGGCGCCAGCATTCCGGTTCCACCTGGCAGTCGGCGACTCACTGCTGCACGGTCCGGGACAGCCGACACTGGCCGGGGACGTAGATCTGAGCGGGTTCGCCTACTCCACAGAAGATCTGGACATTCTACAAACGATTCTGGCTGGAGGGCGCTACGACGCGGTGGTCGGCAACCCGCCTTACAACGGCGTTGCAGACCCTGCGTTGCGCAAGGCCTATCGGGATAGGTATTCATCTTGCTCAGGGAAATATGTCGCTACGGTACCATTCATGGAGCGTTTCTTCGGCCTCGCCAAGCGTAACTCTCCCAATGGATGGGTCGGGCAAATTACGTCCAATAGTTTCATGAAACGCGAGTTTGGAGCGACGCTGATTGAGCATTTCCTCGTGCGAATGGACCTGCGGCTAGTGATTGACACCTCTGGTGTTTATATCCCGGGAGGCGGGTTCAAGACGCCCACCGTGATACTGATAGGTCGACACGGCACCCCGACGAGTGGAGTTATACGCACTGTTTTGGGCGTTAGGGCCGAGCCCGGGAAGGTCGCTGACCCAGCGCAAGGGAATGTCTGGAAGTCGCTCGCGGAGCACTGGGACGAGCCTGGGTGGGGAAATGCTTGGGTGTCCGTTACTAACACCCCGCGGGAGGTGCTCGCTCGTCATCCGTGGACCCTGTCGGGGGGCGGTGCAGCGGAGCTGCGAGTTTCGATCGAGTCCGCATGCCAACGTCGTCTCTCCTCGGTTGCGTCAGAGGTCGGCATCGTTGCTGTGGTCGGAGAAGAGGAGGCTTTCGAGCTTCCTGCCCGAACGATGGACTTAACAGTCGCGACTGTTCCCAGTGACAGTCTTCGTGACTACGAAATTGGGACTGAAACCCGCTTCTGGCCATACGACGAGCGTTTGGAGGTCTCCGAACGAGCGAAGTCCTCTCGGTGGCTGTGGCCATTTCGGCGTTCGATATTGGGATACGTCATGTTTGGCAAAACACGCACGGAAAGAGGACTTGCTTGGTGTGAGTACGGCATGCTGGCGAAGGCGAAGTTGCGGGAACCGCGATCTTTGGCATTTCCGGAAGTCGCGAGTCATAACCATTTTGTCTTCGACCGTACTGGGCTAATCTTCAAGCAAACTGCGCCGGTTGTAAAACTGCGCGGCGATGCGGTAGATGCGGACTACATCGCGCTGCTGGGAGTGCTCAACTCTTCAACGGTCTGCTTCTGGCTGAAGCAAGTCTGTCAACGCCGGGGAGGTGACGCAGATCAGTCGTGGCTGCGGACCTACCAGTTCAATTCAACGAATGTTCGAGATGTGCCGCTGCCGAACCACATCCCGGCCCTCCATGCAACCCGACTAGAATCCCTGTCACGGGAATGCCATGAACTGACCCCGGAAGCTGTGATCGCACGGGGCCTACCGGCTGCTGGCGTCCTCGAGGCTGCCCGCGCGGCGCATGAACGCGTCCGCTCGGAGATGATTTGGCTGCAGGAAGAACTCGATTGGGAGATGTACGCCTGCTACGGCCTCATCACGGGCGATATGACATATGCAGGTGATGCAATTCCCGGGCTCTTGGGTACAGAACGAGCATTTGCCATTCACCTCGCTCGAGAAATCGCCAGCGGTGTGATCGAGACGACGTGGTTCACGGACAGAAGTCACAATTTCAACCCGGTTCTGGAGCCATCCGACCTTTGGCCAGCTGACTACCGGGACCTGGTACAGCGCCGACTTGACCTGATCGTGAGCGACCCAGTCATCGGGTTGCTCGAGAAGCCCGAGTACAAACGGCGATGGGCGTCGGAGCCGTGGGAGAAGCGGCAGGAGCGGGCGCTGCGCGGCTGGTTGTTGGACCGGCTGGAGGACAAGTGTTTCTGGTTTGACACGCAGGGTCGGCCGCAGCCACGGAGCGTTGCTCAGCTGGCCGACGAGGTGGCCCGCGACGCGGACCTGCCGGCCGTGCTTGCACTGTGGGAGGGCCGACCCGACGTGCCCGTCTCGGACTCACTGGTCCAGCTCCTGGGCGCTGAGAGCGTGCCGTACCTGGCGGCATACCGGTTGAAGGACTCGGGATTGCGCAAGCGCGAGGCGTGGGAGCAGACCTGGGCACTACAACGGCGTGAGGATGCGGGAGAGAAGGTCGGACCCATCCCGGTCCCGCCGAAGTACACCAACGCGGACTTCCGCCTGGCAAGCGCGTGGCAAGCTCGTGGCAAGCTTGATGTGCCTAAGGAGCGATTCATCCTCTACCCGGATGCTGGCCGTGAGACCGACCCGACGCCGTTGTTGGGTTGGGCCGGGTGGGACCACGCGCAACAGTCACTTGCGCTATCGCTGGTTATTGGTGCTCGGGAGGCTGACGGCTGGGACGACGACCGACTGGTGCCGCTGGTCGCCGGGCTAGCCGAGCTCCAGCCGTGGGTGGAGCAATGGCACGCCGACGTTGACCCCGCCTATGGGGTGTCGCTCGCAGCCTTCTGCCGTGAGCAATTGAGTGCCCGTGCGACCCAGGTCGGCAAGTCCCTCGAGGAACTGGCCGCCTGGCGCCCGACAGCGCAGACCCGGGGCCGGAAGCCAAAAGGAGCCTGACGATGAATACCTCGGCGACACACTGGCTTTACCCGATCAGCGCGAACAGCGACTACTACATCGTTGACGCCACGACGGGCAAGGAAGTCGACGCCAGCATCGCGAATCTCCAAGCCAACATTGCCTCGGACATCGCTTACGAGAGCTCGTGGCTGTTGTCCTCCGGGTTTCGGACGATGGTGCCCGGTGATCTCGTGTGGATGTACGCCGCAGGTCACCAGTGGCTCGGGGCGATGGGGCAGGCCAGACAGGTCTACCTGGACGAAGACTATGACTGGCGCGTCTTGATCGGCTTCGACCATGATGCTTCGACGTCCCTGGCCGCCAAACCGATCGAGCGAACGACATTCGCCGCACCCCAATCGCCGCAACGCGCCAACACCGCGACCACCGCGCTTCTCGATAGCTGGTTGCGGCGCCAAGGGATCTCTCCGCATGTGTCGATACTTGAGGACTCGGAGGAGGCCTCTGCTGAAGACGCTCGGCGACGGGTGATCGCAGAGATCGTGCGCCGGCAAGGGCAGCAGGCGTTTCGCCGCAAACTGCTGGACCGCTACAACTTCTGTGCCGTCAGCGGCGAAAGCGCGACCCCGGTCCTCGAGGCTGCTCACATTGAGCCATACCTGGGCCCGAAGTCGAACTCGATCTCCAATGGAATCCTGCTCCGATCGGATCTTCACACGCTGTTCGATCTCCATCTCATTGGGGTCGATCCGAATGACCGACTGGTCGTGTCGGCGACATTGGCCGCGTCTGGCTACGGCTTGATGCACGGCACCGGACTCTGGGAATTCCAAGACGATGGAGCGCGGCCCTCGGCCAAGAAGTTGGCTGACCATCTCGCACGCGTTGTCCTCCAAGGCCCGGTCCTTCACTGACCCTCATCGACGGTATGCCAAACACGCTCGACTCGTTCTAAGGAAGCAATCATGGCCAACCAGCAAGAGGTGACTCTTCACCAAGCCGTTGGAGACCGGATGCTGTTCGTTCCCGACTACCAACGGCCATACGCCTGGGAACAAAAACAGTTGGAAGACCTTTGGAACGACCTCGACCTGCTCGGACCTGATGGTGCGCACTACGCCGGCACTTTGGTTCTGCGCGAACAGAGGACCGACTCCGGCGCGGTCCTGACGTCGATGGATGACGCAGGCAACGTGCTGCGTCACACCGACGTTGTGGATGGACAGCAACGACTGATCACGTGTCTGGTGCTGTTGGACGGGCTGCGTCGCCGATTCGCGGGTCTCGCCGCTCAGGGTCACAAGGGCGTGGACAAGGTTTCCGAGCAGCTGCGGTCTTCTTATGGGCTGGTCGAGGTGGAGGGCCTCGGTGTTCCCAAGCTCCGCCTCGGTGCTGATCTCAACATCTACTGGGTCGACAAAGTGTTGGGGGACCAGACCTACACCGGTCAACTCTTGTCTGGACACAGGAGGTTGGCCGAAGCGGTTGTGTTCTTCGACAAGAGGCTTGATGAGCTCGCGGACGGGGTGTCTGCTGAGGAACATGTCAGTCGTCTTCGCGATCTGTTGCGCCGAGTCTCCGTCGGTTTGAAGTTCTTGGTCTACGAGGTCCAATCGGTCGCCGAGGTGGGCGTCATCTTCGAGACCTTGAATGAGCGCGGTCGTCCCCTTACCGAACTGGAGAAAACCAAGAACTACTTGCTGTACCTCGCACGTCAGATCAAGAGCGGTTTGGGCGACTCGCTGGCCGATCACATCAACGCGAGCTGGTCGGACATCTTCAGGAACCTTTCGCGAGAGGCCGGAGGCATGGACGACCAACTTCTGCGGGCGCATTGGCTGGCCACCCAAGATCCCGATCTCCGCAACTGGCAGCGGATTGCCTCGATCAAGACTCGTTTCGACCGTAGCAAGTACATCTCTGGGATCAACAAGCTGGCTCCCACGGACACGCAGACAGACGATCAGACCAAGGCATGGCAAGCGCTCTATGACGATGTTGCGCTGTACGTGTCCACGTTGCGTGACTGCTCGGCCTATCTCGCTGAGAGCTTCGACCCTCAGGCGTCTTTCGATGAGTTCGGCAAAGACGCAGAGAAGGTGCGCAAACGCAGTAGTGCGTTGAGGCGCTCAGGTGTTGTTGCGATCTTCCGACCGCTCCTCCTGGCATGCAGGATGGCCCACCCAACGGACGGGACCCTTTATGCGGACCTGGTCGACGTGTGCGAGCGGTACGCGGCCCGCGTGTTCGTCATTGCCCAACGTAGGGCAAATGCGGGCCAGAGCCGGCTCTTTCGACTGTCCAGCGACCTCTATTTGGGGACGGACCCTCAGTCCGTGCTGACATCGTTACGGGTGCTCCTGCTTGAGTACGCAGATGACGCTCGGGTCAGCGACAACGTGACGTCGCCCAACGAGAACTGGTATGTACGCAGAGGCCACAAGTACTTCTTGTACGAGTACGAACTCAGCCTCATGAAGGTGGGGGAGGTTCTCCTCCCACTGTCCCACTTCACGGGCGGACACCAGGACCAGCGAACCACGGAGCACATACTGCCCCAGAATCCTGATCCCGACGCCAAGTGTTGGTGGACGGAATTCACTCCGGAGCAGCACGTTGCCCTGCGCCACTCGCTCGGCAATCTCGTTCTGACACTTGATAATTCGTCATACGGCCGGAAGTGCTTCGCTGAGAAGCGTGGCACCTCGCTCGCCCACGCGGTTCCCAAGTCCACCTGTTATGCGCAGGGCACACTGCACCAGGAACAGGCCCTTGCCCAGTACGACACCTGGACGCCCGAGACGATTCTCGAGCGCCAGAAGTTGCTCGCGGAGTGGGCACTGGCACGTTGGCACGTTGAGCCGCCGCCGTTGTCCGTCGCCATTGCGGCCGTAGTTGCTGAGAATGACGAGGGAGTCGTCGAGTATGAGGGAACCGCGGAGGACGAGCTGGTTCTCGTCGACTCTGAATCTTCACAGGAGGAAAGCACCGCATGAGCACGTTGTTGAGTGACGTCCTTGATATCCCGGAGCGCGCGGGAGCAGAGGACTACGTCCTGCGGCTGACCGACAGCGTCGGCGATGCCGCTGCGCAGCGGACCCTGGACGACTACGTCGTGACCCCATCCCTCGTGGAGGCCTTTGACCGGGCGATGGGGCTAGTCGCGGAGTCGCTGACCTCTGGGATCAGTCGAGGGGCGTTCCTGACCGGGTCATTCGGTTCTGGCAAGAGCCACTTCATGGCCGTGCTGCACGCACTTCTTCGGCATGATCCATCGGCCCGCGCCAAGGCCGAGTTGCAGCCGGTGATGGCGCGTAATGACGACGTGCTGCTTGACCGCAAGATCCTGCCGCTGGCTTTCCACCTGCTCGGTGCAAAGTCATTGGAGCAGGCACTGTTCGATGGATACCTGCGTCAGATTCTTGCTCTCCACCCTGGCGCTCCACTGCCGGCGGTGCACCAGTCCGACGGTGTGCTGGCAGATGCCGAGCGCATGCGGGCCCGAATCGGCGACGACGAGTTCTTCGCCGGTCTCAACGGCGGCAGAGACGACGGCGAGACAGACGCTTGGTCGGCCCTGATCGGTGCTGGCACCTGGACCGTCGAGACGTACGCCGAGGCTCGCGCAGCTGCACCCACCGCGGCCTCGCGCCAACAGCTGGTCACCGCGTTGGTCGATGTCTACTTCCGTGCCTACACGCAACAGGCCGAGTACGTCGATCTGGACACCGGACTCGCGGCGATCTCGGCACACGCCAAGGCGCTGGGCTACGACGCCGTCGTGCTCTTCCTCGACGAGCTGGTGCTGTGGTTGGCATTCTCGGTCCAGGATCGGGCGTTCTTCCGGCGCGAGTCCCAGAAGCTCACCAAGCTGGTTGAGTCGGCGACCGGGCCACGCGCCATACCGCTGATCTCGTTTGTTGCCAGGCAGATGGACCTACGTCGGTGGTTAGCCGACGCCGGCGCCAGCGGGGCCGAGCAGGACGCCCTCGATCGGGCGTTCCGTCACCAAGAGGGTCGCTTCGCCTCCATTGCACTCGGCGACGACAACCTTCCCTACGTGGCGAACAAACGCCTTCTGCGTCGCCGCGATGAGCAAGCGGAGCAGATCTTGGCAGACGCGTTTGCCCGGCTCGAACGACGCGCCGACGTATGGGACGTTCTCCTGGACGGGGTCAACACCGACGACCAGCATCGAGGGGCGGATGAGGCGTCCTTCCGTCTCACCTACCCGTTCTCGCCCGCGCTCGTCTCCACTCTGCGTTCGCTGGCAAGCGTCATGCAGCGCGAGCGCACAGCGCTGAAGGTCATGCAGCAGATGCTTGTTGACCGCCGAGACGTGCTGACCGTCGACGACGTTATTCCTGTGGGTGACGCCTTCGACTACATCGTCCGCGGTGGTGGTGGCGAGGCGCTTGATGCGCAAGCGGCAGCGCTGTTCCGCTCAGCGAACCTGCTGTATGCCGAGAAACTGCGGCCCATCCTCCTGAGCGCGCACGGTCTCACTGAGCTTGCCGTTGCTGACGGTGCTGTGTTGCCTCGGGGACTTCTAGCTGACGACCGGCTCGCCAAGACGCTGTTGCTGTCCGCAGTGGCCCCCAAGGTGCCGGCGCTCAAGGAGCTCACGGCGAGCCGGTTGGCGTCGCTCAACCACGGTTCCATCGTGTCTCCGCTGCCGGGCAATGAGGTCAGCATCGTTCTGGCCAAGGTGAAGGAGTGGGCTCGGCGGGTCCCTGAGATCCACGTTGACGGGGATGCTCGAAACCCCGTGATCCGGGTTCAGCTGTCCGATGTCGACTACGAGTCGATCGTCGAGAAGGCCAAAGGTGAGGACAACGAGGGTCGTCGCCGGGAGCTCATCAAGGATCTGGTTCACGATGCCCTCGGGGTCAGCCAGGGCTCGGCGGACGTTTTCGGAGCTCAAGCTCACAGCAAGGTCTGGCGTGGATCTCGCAGAGAAGTCGACCTGGTGTTCGGCAACGTCCGTGACGCCAGCTGGCTCACCGAGGCGCACTTCCAGGCCAGGCCGGGCACATGGCGTGTGGTCATTGACCACCCCTTCGACGAAGCTGGCCATTCGGCCGCTGAGGACCTCGCCAGATTGGACCGGCTGATCGAAGGAGGTTTGAGTTCGCGCACCATCGTGTGGCTGCCGCGCTTCCTTGCTGAAGACCGAATGCGTGAGGTGCGACGACTCGTCATCCTTGATTGGTTGCTCACCGGGGCCGGCGAACGCTGGACCTCGCACGCCGACCACCTGAGCGAGGTCGACCGAGTTCAGGCTCGCGCCATCCTGGAGTCTCAGCGGAACGCGTTGCGTGAAGGTCTGCGACGAGCGATTCAGGAGGCCTACGGCGCTAGCCCGGCTTCGCCCGGGACGCTCATCGAGGATCCCTCGCACGACCGTGTTCTCATCTCGTTGGACCGGGGGTTCTCGCCTGCTGCGCCGGTTGGCACCGACCTCGGCGACGCATTCGGGAACCTCATCGACCAGGCGTACAGCTCGACATACCCTGGTCACCCGAACTTTGAGCCCTCTGACGTCGAGGTGAGTGTCCGCGACCTTTCGGCAGTCTTCGCGCATATCGAGCGTGCGATGGCCGACCGCGATGGGCGCGTGCGGCTGGAAGGAGATATCGCCGCGGTCCGGCGGGTGAGCAACGCGTTGCACGTGGGCATGGCGGGGGAGACGCACTTCCTGTTCGGCGACGACCGGTTCAGCCCGTGGGGAGCTGAGTTCGAAAGAGCCGCGAGCAGACAGGGACTGGAGCCCGATGCCATCGTCACGGTGGCTGACATCCGAGGCTGGATTGACGCAATGCAACCAGCCTTGGGCCTGCGCGACGAGGTTGCGGACTTGGTCGCACTAGCCTGGGCTGCTCTGCGCCAACGTGCTTGGTTTGACCGGGGTGGTCCCGTTGGCGCGCCGAAACCCGGGCAGGTCAGGCCCGAGATGGAGCTGCGCACCCAGCCGATGCCGTCGGTGTCCGACTGGGAGATTGCTGGGCGCCGGGCCGGAGAGCTGTTCGGCGTCATCGGTCATCCTTACCTGACCGCTCCTGCCGTTGCAGGGCTCACAGCTGCGGTTCGGATCAAGGCCGGTGAAGACATGGATGCGGCGACAGCTCTCGTGGGCCAGCTGGAGACGGCCTACGGCCGACTTGGTCTCAACGCGAGCGCGGTCACGTCAGGCCGGATTGCCACCGCTCGCGCAGCTGCCACCTTGGTGGACCAACTTCGCAAGGCGGACGGGATCCACCTGATTCAGCTGCTGACGGGGGCGCAACTGCCGGCGACGGACTCGGCGGTGGGCAAGTCCTTGGCGTCTGCCGTTGAAATCGCTGCGGCGTTGCGTTCCTACAGGTGGGAGCGTTTCTCTCCGCTCATTGAAGCTGCGGGCGACGAGGACGCCAGGGCTATCTCTGCTGAAAACGCGGTCAGCGCTCTTCGGAACACGTTGGCCGCTGACGAAATCGTCAGCAAGTTGAAGCCGGCGCTTCTGGCGTCCGAAGATGCGGCCTTTGGCTGGCTGCGCGAAGCCGCACCACGGCCCCCGGTGTACCCCATCCCGGACCCGGACAAGGTTGTCATCGTTGTGCCACCGCATGTGCCGCACGGGCATGGCATCCGCGTGGCAGGCGGCTCCGCTGACAGGGTTTTGGAGGAGTTGGGCACGTTCTTGATCGAACACAAAGACGACCAAGTGGTCGTTGAGTGGAGGGTTCAGGAGTGACCCAGAGCGTCGAATCCGCGGTCATGCCGGTGGCGAGCTTGCCCGTCATCAGGGCCATGCTCGACTATGCCGTGAGCAAGGACTACACCTCCGGCGTGCTGGGGATAAGGGCGCGACCCGAGTTCGACGGCTCAGAGTTGTTCATGCACAAGGGGAGGCAGGTCAAGGTCGTTCCTTGCGTGTCTGCCCTGGCAGTCCGTGAGGCGCTGCTCGACCGGGCACCAGACTCATGGCTTGTCGTCCTGACCGATCGGTCTGACGAGGACTTGGGCTCAGGGATCCTCAGCCACTTTCTCTGGTATCGACTTCGCACCCCGGACCCATGGGAAGCCGCCCGCCTGCGTTTTGCCGCAACGGGCATAGACCCCGCGCTCACATCGCGGCCGGGCAACCGGGAGATCGCCACAGGCATCCTGACGGCCGCACCTATCGGTGGTTGGCCACCCGCTCCTGCCGGGGTGCTGACGCGTGACCACGCGCTCGGCGCGGTAGCCCGCGTTTACCTGGGGTTGGACGGGGACGACCTCGACGCACTCCGCGCGTTGGAGTGGTCCACGGATGTCTCTACCGTGGGTCGGATCGCAGACCTTCGTGCGCAGGTGGGTGACGCACTCACCGACGCGGTTCTGGACTGGGTGTCGGATGGAGCAGGCGCCATCGCTGGTCCACTGCGGCGACTGCTCCGCCAGGGCGAAGGTTCGGACGCGGTGCCCTTGGGCATCGTGGCCGGGCTGCTTGCTGACGCGATTGGCCGAACTGTCGGCGAGGATGCCCAAGCCGCCCGTATGTCCTTGGTGCGATTGGAGCAGAGGTGGGGGGCTCCGTCTCCGAACGAAGCCATCCTTAAGAGCTGGGGCATGACTGCGTCCTCGGTGCTCGTGGGGCTGCTCGCCAAGTCGACCACCCAGCCGACCGCCGAGCGGCTGCTCGGCCGCGCGGACGAGATCGTGCAGTCGGCTCAGGCCGGGCGGCTGGCGGGGCGTTCCCAGCTGCTTCCTGCTGGATTGACCGCGCGACTCCGCACTTTGGCAGATGCGTTGGCAACTCTGGGTTCTCAACAATCGTCGGGTGACGTCGTCACAGTCAGTGCCCGCGACGCTGCGGTCATCGAACAGATGTGGGCGGACGTCAATCTGCACGAGTTGGCTCGCCAGGACAGCCGCTTTCCTGCCTTCCAGGCTGCGATCAGGTTGGTGCGCTGGTTCGGCATCCCGGATATCAGCGGACCACATTCGCTGGCCGACCTCGCCCATCGCCAGGCCGACGTTGACGCATGGGTCGACTCGGCCGTTAACGACGCGGCACCTGGCGTGGACGACTCGGATCTCGGGGTGGGCCTTGCCGCGGTGCTGGGCATGGTTCAGCAGCGACGTGACAAACATGACGCTGAGTTCGCCCTGGCCCTGGCGGACCAGACCCGCCGCGACGCGGGCGCGTCAGCCGGTCGGGTCGAGGGCGATGGCGACCCGGTATGGCACCTCGAGCGGGTCATGCCAGAGGTCGTCTTGCCGATCGCTCGCAAGGCACCCGTCCTGCTGTTGGTCCTGGACGGGATGAGCACTGGCGTTGGCACTGAGGTGGTTGCAGACGTGCTCGCCCGCGCCGCGGACGGTTGGGTGGAAGCGTTGCTACCTAAGCATGAGCGCCGCGGATGCGCTATCGCGGTGCTGCCCAGCTTGACCGAAGTGAGCCGCGCATCTTTGCTGTCGGGGGAGCTCTGCACCGGACAGCAGGACACAGAGCGTCGCGGCTACGACGCGTTGGTCACCGCGCATGGTCTGGTCGGCGCAGCACTGTTCCACAAGAAGCCTCTGGACTCCTCGCGACTCGGCTTCTCAATCGCTGACGACGTGGCGGCTGCGATTGATGACGTCAGCGGTCGACCACTCGTTACCTGTGTTCTCAACACCATCGACGATGCGCTGGACCGGTCTGATCCGGCAGGCATCGACTGGCGTGCCGAGACTGTGAAGCACCTCATGCCGCTTCTCAACCGTGCGCGGCGCACCGGGCGCATCGTGGTCATGACGGCCGATCATGGTCACGTGGTCGAGCGCCGGCATGGCACCCAACGCTCGTTCGCTGACATCTCCAGTGGCAGATCGCGAGCCGCCTCTGCTGCAGATCCGGCAGGCGAGGGCGAGATCCTCATCGCGGGCCGACGGGTGCTCAAGCACGGTGGAACGGCGGTTCTCCCCGTCCTGGAGCGACTGCGGTACGGACCGCTCAAGGCGGGCTACCACGGAGGCGCTTCGCCGGCCGAAGTCGTTGTTCCTCTGGCCGTTCTCGTCCCCGGCTCTGTCCCAACGGGAGTTGAACTGCGACTCGCTCCTCCGCAGGAACCGCAGTGGTGGTGGTCTGCTCCGGCTACGGCAGGCGAGGCCGCTGGTTGGTCTGATGAGTCTGCGATCGCGACACGGACAAAGTCGGGACGCAAGGCGGAGACAGCAGTCCAGCCGCCGACCTTGTTTGATGACCCGTTCGCGAAATCGACCCAGCAGCAGGCCGATTCGGCGACGTCAGACGGTCCCCGCCGGCTTGCGCGCGCGCTGGTGACCAGTAAGGCGTACGCCGGTCAGCGCAAGATCGCCGGCCGGGTTGCGACCACTGACGATCAGGTGGAGGCGCTGGTCTCGGCCTTGTTGCTGGCGCCGGGGCACCGTCTTCAGCAAGGGCAAGCAGCGGTAGTGCTTTCCGTGCCTTTGATGAGCCTGCGTGGCGCTGTCGTGCAGGTACAACAGTTGCTCAACGTCGAGGGATACGCGGTGCTACGTCTGGATGTCGACGGTTCGACGTTGGTTCTCGACGAAGCACTCCTGCGTGAACAGTTCGAGGTGCAGGCATGACCGAAGCGGTGTCGCCCCGGCGTCGGAGGGAAGTGATCGACGCTCTGCGGCGGGGGACTGTGCCCGCGAACGGCTTGGATTTGTTGGCGGTCGGGCTCGAGCGATTCATTCCGACGCTGGATGCCGACCTCGGTGTCGTGGCGTCGGGCGGGTCAGCGTTCAAGGCCATCCGCGGTGAGTATGGCGCCGGGAAGACGTTCCTCACGCGGTTCCTGGGGGAGCGTGCGCTGCGGCGCGGCTTCGCCGTCGCCGAGGTGCAGATCTCTGAGACCGAAACACCACTGCACCGGCTGGAGACCGTGTATCGGCGCATCACCGAAGTACTTCGGACGGCGTCGATGCCGGCGAGCGCGTTTCGAGCGGTGCTCGACTCGTGGCTGTTCACACTCCAATCCGATGCAGTGGCCGCCGACTCGTCGCTGGCGCACGCCAGTGAATTGGCAGTGACCTCAGCAGTTGACCAGCTTCTCGAGAGCCGATTGGCAACGGTTACTGCGAAGACGCCGGCGTTCGCCCAGGCTTTGCGGGCGTACCGCGCAGCCGTTGTTGCTGGCGACGTAGTCACTGCCGATGCTCTGGCGAGTTGGCTGGGTGGCCAACCCCATGTGGCGGCCGCTGCGAAGCGCGCCGCAGGAGTGCGCGGCGAGCTGGATCACTTTGGCGCCATGGGGTTCCTGCAAGGTCTGCTCACCGTCTTGCGCGACGCCGGGCACCCCGGTTTGCTCCTTGTGCTGGACGAGGTCGAGACGCTCCAGCGCGTCCGGGGCGACGTGCGCGACAAAGCGCTAAACGCGATACGGCAGCTCGTGGACGAGATTGACTCGGGTCGATTCCCTGGTTTGTTCCTCGTCATGACCGGGACACCCGCATTCTTCGATGGACCCTCTGGCGTACCGCGATTGGCTCCCTTGGCGCAGCGCTTGGCTACTGACTTCGCCACTGATGCGCGGTTCGACAACCCGAGGGCGGTTCAACTCCGGTTGCAGGGATTCGATCACGCGGCCCTGACCAGTCTGGGCGCCAAGGTGCGCGATCTGTATGCCGGCGGGTCGACATCATCGGACCGGATCCAGTCGGTGGTCGGCGACTCGTACGTGGACGAACTTGCGACAGCTGTGGCCGGCTCTCTCGGCGGTCGCGTGGGAATCGCCCCGCGGGTATTCCTCAAGAAACTGGTGAGTGATGTGCTTGACCGAGTCGACCAGTTCGAGGACTTCGATCCGCGACAGCACTATGCGCTGACCTTGCGGGCAGACGAGCTGTCCGACGTCGAACGGAACGCCGCGGGTGCAAGTCTCAAGTCTCAAGGTGACGGGCCAGCGCTCGTCCGAACGCCACAAGCCGCTTCTCATCCCGACGACATCGATCTGCAGCTGTAGGCGGAAGATGCCGAATGGCTGATGAAGACGCGGCTGCCCAGCTGCACCCGGTGCTGCAACACCACATCGCTAACTCGTTGGGCTGGGCTGACCTCCGTCCCCTGCAGAAGGAGGCTGTCGGTCCTCTTCTGCGCGGTGAGGATGCGCTCTTGCTCGCGCCCACCGCAGGCGGCAAGACGGAAGCGGCCATCTTCCCCCTTCTCTCACGCATGGCGACTGAGGACTGGCGCGGACTCACGGTCTTGTACGTTTGTCCGCTCCGCGCACTGCTCAACAACCTCGAACCTCGACTCAACACTTATGCCGGTTGGCTTGGACGACGCGTTGGACTCAGGCACGGGGACACCAGCGCATCCGTTCGTCGGCGCCTCGCGACCGACCGACCAGACATCCTGCTCACCACCCCTGAGTCGCTCGAGGCAATGCTCGTCTCGACCCTGCTAACGCCGAGCGAGCTGTTCGCCGACCTCCGCACCGTCGTCGTCGACGAGGTCCACGCCTTCGCCGGCGACGATCGCGGATGGCACCTGCTGGCTGTTCTTGAGCGACTGGCGCGACTCGCGGGGCGCCCGCTTCAACGCGTCGGGCTGTCGGCGACGGTGGGTGACGCTGAAGGCCTGCTTGAGTGGCTCCAGGGCTCAGGCCACGCAGAGCACCGGCCCGCAACAATCGTCGCGCCAGACGCCGTGTCCGTACTGGCGCCGGAGCTCCAGCTGGACTATGTCGGCACCGTGGACAACGCGGCGACGGTTGTCTCCGCACTGCATCGGGGGGAGAAGCGGCTGGTATTCGCGGACTCCCGTCGCACGGTGGAGTCATTGGCCACCGGACTGCGCGAGCGGCACACCGAGACATTCGTCTCGCACTCATCACTGTCCGTTGACGAGCGGCGCCGAGCTGAGACTGCCTTTTCGGGGGCCCGGGACTGCGTCATCGTGTCGACGTCAACGCTCGAGCTCGGGATCGACGTTGGAGACCTTGACCGGGTGGTCCAGATCGGTGCGCCTGGGTCCGTTGCCTCTCTTCTCCAGCGAATGGGAAGGACTGGGCGTCGGCCAGGGACAGGGCGCAGCATGCTGTTCCTCGCGACCGATGAGCAGGAGTTTCTTCGGGCAGCGGGCCTTCTTCTCCTTTGGGGCGAAGGGTTTGTCGAGCCTGTGACGCCGCCCCCGGCGCCACGACATGTCCTCGCACAACAGCTCATTGCGCTGTGCTTGCAAGAGGGTCGAGTGGGTGAATCCATTTGGCAGTCCTGGTTTGCAGGGCTCCCGCTGGCCAGCGCTGTCGAAGCAGAAGCCGTCGCGAACTGGCTGGTGCAGAGTGATCATCTCGACGTTGACAGCGGAATGATCTTCGTCGGACCAGAAGCGGAGCGACGCTACGGGAATCGCAACTTCATGGACCTGCTGTCCGTGTTCACCTCCGATCCGCAGTTTCTGATTCTGCACGGCCGCAACGATATTGGCGCAGTGGACCCCATGGTGCTCACCCGGAAGATCGACGGACCTCGAGTGATCTCCTTGGCCGGGCGATCATGGGAAGTGACTTACATCGACTGGAAGCGACGTCGAGCGTTCGTTGAACCGTCCAAGCAGACCGGTAGCTCTCGATGGTCCGGGATGGCGCAGCCGCAGTCGTTTGCGCTCACCGACGCAATGCGCCGCGTGGTGTTGGGTGCCGAGCTGACCGGTGTCTCTCTGACCCGAAGAGGCACGGACCGGTTAGTGGCGATTCGTGAAGACCTCGCCCCATTCGTGAGTGAAGCGGGCACCGTGGCGTCAGCCTGGGACAAGACGCAGATGCGTTGGTGGACTTGGGCCGGCGCGCGTGCCAATGCTGTGCTTTCCGCCGCGGTCGCCGCAGTGGAACCCGGCATCATCGACGAGCGCAACCGCTACGACAACAGGTACATCGCTTTGAGGGGAGACGCGACGGCTTCTGAGTTGTCGTCGGCACTCCGACATGCTGGGCAGCAGTTCGGCGAAGACCTGGCCAGGGTTGAGCCGACCGTGAGCGCGGAGGCGGTCAAGCAGCTGAAGTTCGCGGAGCTGCTCCCGCCAGGCCTCGCAGCCGCCACCCTTGCGGCCCGTGCCGCTGATAATGAAGGCGCTCGCGCAATCGCCGGCCGACCCATCGTCAGCGCATGAGTGACCGGTGCTCTCTGGGGGTGCAGTGGTTGGGCAATGAGGCGAATCCGGAGATTTCGCGGCGGCATGGGCTATCGGCGTGGCAACCTCACCCCAACGAAGGCAACTGGCATACCGCGGCCAACCGGGGATGAGCAGGTGGCAGGTGACCGGACGCCTACCGCGCTGCCAGCACGCGAGCCGAGAACGCCGGCACCGGCCTCTGGGGCGCCTGCCCAGCCGGCTGACCGCCCGCAGGCGGCCCGGCCCCTTAGGTGGACACTCCACCGAACGAGAGGAAGCATGAACATGAGCGACACCGAGGCCACCAGAGGAGCCGCAGCCATCGGCCGCGCTCGGGTGGTCCTGTCCGAGCGGCAAGCAGCGATCATCGCCCAGCGCGAGGACCAGCAGCACGCCGAGCAGGTGCTCGAGGACCGCCGAAGCGGAGCCGGCCACGAGCAGGCCGAAGCCTGGGCCTACGACGAACTGGCGTCTGGGCCGCGGCGGTAGGTCAGGACTCCTCGAGGGCCTCCGGCGGTTGCGGGCGAAGGCCCGCGGCCCGCGGCCCGCGGCCGGTGTTGGCAGCAGCAGTTCCGCCACTGCGGTGGCCGCTGAGCATTCGTGTCGACGCAGTCCGAGGGGGTGTGCGGCTCTCGGCGCGACTCGCAGATCATCCCTGACCCCCGGGAGTCGGGTCGCTGACCACCAGAGCCAGAACCGGACGGGCCACGGGACCGGTCAGGCGGTGGATGCGCTCGAGTGTCCGCGGCTCCCGCGGGCACCGGCGCAGGAACCGGCCGAGCGCGTCCCCGAGCTCGTGGTTGGCCACGAACCGGTCGGAGTCGTCCTGTGAGCCCAGGTCCCACTGGCGCTGCCATCGCGGGGCCAGGTACGTCAGCGCGATGAACACGGCCACTACCACTCCTCCAGCGATCCGACCGTCGGCCACGGACTGCGCCGCGGCCACCGCCGCCACCACGAACCTAATCCGCCAGGCGAATCGGGTAAGCGGCAACCAACCGACTGTCTTTGCGATCGCCAGGCAGACCTCACGCATCAGCTGCCAGGGAATCGTCCAGAGCTCGACCGCGACGTCGAATCTGGTCTGGCCCAGGCGAATCCGTCCGACCGCGGCGGCGATCACGCCGGCCGCCTGGTCTGCCGGCAGCTGGCCCAACTGGGCTGCCTGCAGGAGCCCGGTAGATACCACGACGCTGCGCCGCCCTGCTGCGCCGGCGCTGATCCCCACCTCGCCGTCGCGCGCATAGAGATCGACTGCTGGCGGGCCGAGGCCCTTCTGGCACAGCAGCGCGATCGCTGGCGCTAGCGCGGCAGCCTCCACCTCGCTCAAGACCCGAGCGCGGCCCAGCAGCCGGACCGCCGGCCGCTCCAGGCCGCCCGCGCACAGCACGACCGTCAGGGCCAGGCCGCCGACGAAGAGCGTCAAGCCCGCCAATTGGGGGAGCAGGGCACCGACCATGCAGGTCAGCACCGTGCTTACGAACAGGCCCGGCGACCGGGCCAGCGCCTGCGTCATCCCCGGTGAACGTGCCATCGCCCTCCACCTCCTTCAGTGAAGCCACTAGTGCGACTGCCTCGATTATGGCGGCTGGTGGCCGCCAGCGGCCGGACCCGCCCTTAGGGGCTTCGAGGTCAAGTCTGGCCCCAGCCTCCGACACGGCGGCGAGTTATCCACAGCCGTCGACCGAGCCCGGCACCAAGACCGGCCGGGATGGCTGGATGGATGGCCAGGACGACCGCACGAGACAAGGAGCTGGGCCCGTGATAGCGAACGACACGATCGACCAGGAAGCGTGGGTAACCCTGGCCGCGGTCGCGCGGCTGCTGCGCCACGCGGCGGTCTGCGCTTGGGCGCAGGCTGAGGCTGAAGGGCCCCGGTCGCATCTGCACCTGCTGGGCCTGGGGATCCACACCGCTTCCTGCCAGGCGGTGGCCATGCTGCCGGCCGACGCCGACCTGGAGGGGCACCCCCCGGCACAGGACAACGTCGCGCAACTGCTGCGCGCCGCCGAGGAACTGACCCGCAGCATCCCAGTACTGGACCAGACGGCTGGGATCTCGCCGCTGGTCGTGGCCATCTGCGACCTCGTGCGTGAGGTGGCGCCGTGAACCGGCAGGACGAGCGCAGCGTCGGCGAGCTGCTCCTGGATGCTGACTTCACCACCCGCCAGGCCCTCATGGACGTCACCGGGCAGGACGCGCCGGCAATGCTGCGCACCTGGGGCGAGGTCGTCCAGTCCGCCTCCGAACTCTGGGCTTCCCTCCCGCAGCCCGCCCGAGGAGCCAAGAGCCCAATCGACGGCGCCACCATGGCGCGGCTGGAGTCGATGAGCCAGGCGATGCACCGCACCCAGGTCCGGCAGGGCTGGCCTGGCGACGGCCCTGGCGACGAGCGGCTGCTCCACGTAGCCGAGACGCTCACCAGGGCCGCTGACCTCATCGGCCGCCGAGGTGGCCACATCCGAGCGACCGACCCGGAGGTCCGCGCAGACCTTGACGCCGCCCGCATGCGGATCATGCACACCCTCTACGTCGGCGCCCACGGCGTGGGTGTCGCGGCACGACACCATGTGCACGACGTGGAACTGTCCACTCGCGGGAAATCCAGCAGGGAGAGCCGCGGCGTGCCCCGAGGACAGGACGCCATCAACAGGCTGGCCGCGTTCGAGCAGCTCGCGGGCGCCTACGTCGGCAACCGGTTCGCCCGTGCAGCCCAGGGCGAACAGGTGCGCGGACCCTACGGCACCGAACGGCTCCAGCAGGCCCTCATCGGCTGGGACATCCAAGCCCACCGAACCCTGGCCGCCACCCCCACCGCGGCCAACCTGCTCCTGACCGCCCGGACCCAGGCCGGCATCGCCACCGCTTCACGCGCGATCCTTCACGCCGGCTCACGAACCGGCCACGTCGACACCGACGCCTACGAGCACCGCCTCGCCCCCACCCTCGACGCCACCCAGGAGGCCTGGACCCACGTCGCCAGCCGGTGGGCCGAGATGACCAGCCCCGCCGACCGCACCGACCTGGACCTTGTCCACGCAGCAGGCGAGCTGCGCGCCGCCGTCCGTGAGATTTCGCACGACAAGACCAACTGGGCCGCGCCTGACATCATGGCCGCTCGCGTCGACCTGGGTGAAGCAGCTCGCACCCTCCAACAGGCCCTGTCCGCCGCGGTCGACGTCGCGGATCACGCAGGCGACGTCGACCGCGGCGGACAGGGCCTGTTGGAGGGTGCGAGCTGCTTCACCCAGGTCGACGCGAGCGGCCATGATGTCAGGCGCGGCCCAGTTGGTCTTG
>Ga0075530_1000226_pt1 | contig 25539 bp, 22 predicted proteins | sample NGEPerD_2_FD_75101 | JGI IMG/M metagenome (GOLD analysis project Ga0075530, IMG submission 75101) | Arctic peat soil microbial communities from the Barrow Environmental Observatory site, Barrow, Alaska, USA - NGEE PermafrostL1-D | ecosystem: Environmental > Terrestrial > Soil > Wetlands > Peat ... | reverse complement strand
TCCGGTGACATCGCCAAGGCGATCGCGGCGGGGGCGCACGCCGTGATGCTGGGCAGCCTGCTGGCGGGTCACGACGAAAGCCCGGGTGAGGTGATCATTTTCCAGGGAGAGCGATTCAAGGAATACCGGGGCATGGGCTCACTTGGCGCAATGCGGGGACGATCGTTCTCGAAAGACCGCTATTTCCAGGAAGACATCGGCAATGTCCAGAAGCTTGTGCCTGAGGGCATCGAAGGGCGCGTCGCCTACAAGGGCCCCATCTCGCAGCTGATCTATCAGCTCGTCGGCGGACTCCGGACCGCGATGGGCTACGCCGGAGCCGGTTCGATTGATGAGCTCCGCACCAACACCCAGTTCGTGCAGGTGACCGCCGCCGGCCTGAAGGAGAGTCACCCGCACGACGTCACCATCACCAAGGAAGCTCCGAACTATCGTCCGGGCGGAAACTGAGCCCGACGACCAGTAGCTGCAGGCACGAGTGTATAGGCCGGAGACATGGATAACAGGCCGCATCAGCTTGCCAGACAGGTAGGGTGAGTGTCACGATACGAGGGTGCGCTACCCATCATCACGAGACCGCGAGGAGCATCATGACCATTATCGACACGACAACGACGTTCGGGCAGCAGGTTGAACGGCGGCTCCGTGACGAGATAGTCGTCTGGCTTACCACGGTGAGCAAGAACGACATACCACAGCCAAGCCCGGTGTGGTTTCTCCCAGTGAGCGACGAGGAAATCCTGATCTATTCACAGCAGAATCGTCCGAAGCTGCGAAATATCGCGGCGCATTCGACCGTGGCCCTGTCCTTCAACTCGTCACCGACAGGTGGCGATGTCGTCGTGTTCCATGGAGAGGCGACGATCGACCAGGACAGCGCCGCCGCGGTCAACAACCCGGCCTATATCGAGAAATACCGGGAACCCATCTCCCACCTCGGGATGACGCCCCAGTCATTTTCAGACGAGTACTCGGTTCCCGTCCGCGTGCAACTGACCCGGTTGCGAGGGTTCTAGATGTCCGGCACTGGCTGGTTGCGACCGGCGACAGGGGACCAGGAGCCAACCTTTCCCGCGGGCCGTGACATTCCGCGTGTGGTCCTGTTCGGCGCGTGGCAGATCGCCCTGTTCCTCATCTTGTTTCAGGTCTACAAGGTCGTGCGGAAGCTGTACATCCCCCGCGCCGAATCAGTTGCGTTCGACAATGCGATCCAGGTGCTCGATTTTCAGGGAGCGTTGCGCGCCAACGTCGAGCTCGATCTCCAGCAATGGGTGCTGGAGCGCGGCAACCTGATCCTCGTCTTCAATTATTTCTACGCGTGGTTCATGTGGGTTTTCTACGCCTGCGCCATGATCCTGCTGTTCTTCGCCCCAGTCCGCTACCTCTACCTCCGCCGGGTGTTCTTCCTGACCATGATCCTGGCGCTTCCGTGGTATATCATCTACCCGCTCGCCCCGCCCCGCTTCATGCAACCGTACGGCTGGGCGTTCGTCGACACGATGGCCGTCTACGGACCAAATTACTTTTCCGAAGACGGTCTCGTCACCGCGAATCGTTACGCCGCCATGCCCAGCATGCATATCGGGTGGACCACCGTCGCCGCAATGATGATGTGGAATGCATTCCCCGGAAAGTGGCGGATCGTAGGGCGTGTCTTTGCCGTGTTGCTGGTCGCCATGATGACATTCACGGTGATGGTCACCGCCAATCACTACTGGCTCGATGCGGTCGGTGGCTGGATCATCGTGGGCGCGGCACTGGCGATCAATCGCTGGCTGCCATGGCGCATCTCCCTGCCATGGAGCGAGCCACCACCACGATCCCAAACCGCCGCCGCCTGATCACGCATCCTGCTACTCTTGTACGCGTACGCATCAGCCTGGACCGTGACAGGATATTGCATGCCGCCCGCGGCGACCAGGCAGATCATTCGACTGCGCTCAGGACAAGCTCCAGTTCGGCCTCTACGCGTTGATCGGCAAAGACACACTCGACCGGCAGCAAACGCATCCACCCACGGAACGGCATCATTGGCATGGCTCGAATCATCGCGTTTTTCAATCAAAAGGGTGGCACCGCCAAGACCACAAGCACCCTCAACGTGGCTGCCGCGCTCGCGGAACGAGGAAAACGCGTGCTCGTGCTGGACCTGGATCCCCAGGCAAGCCTGACCATGGCGTTCGGTATCGATGTCGCGGCGCTCGACGCATCGGTGTATGACCTGCTGCTCGACGAATCGTTCGGCATTGCCAACGTCACGGTGCCCACCGGGATCACCGGGATCGACATCGCGCCATCGCATCCCGATCTCGCCGCGGCCGAGATGGAGCTGCTCAATGTGCTGGAACGTGAGCGCCAGCTCGACAACCGTCTGCGCCAGGCCGATCTCGACGGGTACGATTTCCTGCTGGTCGACTCTCCTCCGGCGCTCAACATCATTTCGATCAATATCCTGGTGGCAATCCGCGAGCTGATCATTCCGATCGAGCCACACCCGCTGTCGGTGATGGTGCTCCAGCGACTGTTCGACACGCTCGGCCGAATCCGGCGACTCAACCCGACCCTGGAGATCATCGGGTTCCTGCCGACGAAGGTCCATCATTCATCGCGCCTCGCACTCGACATGCTGGCCGCGCTCGAGTCGCGATTCCCGGAGCTCGCCCTGTTGCCATCGATTCCGCTTTCGGTACGCGGCGCGGAATCCACCGCCGAGCTCACCAGCGTGTTGCACTACATGCCGCGATCCAATGTCGCCGCGGCGTACAGGGATGTCGGGGCATGGCTCACTGGCGAATCAACGGGTTCGGCACGAACGTCGGAGGGTACGGTCAGTGTCTGATCGCACGCCCGGCAACGAGCACGAAGACATCCTCACTGGGCGGCGACGCTGTCGCCAACCCGCGCCGGCTCAAGGCCAACGGGGTGAAAGCGGTGAGCAGGCAGCCGGCTCTCCGTCCGGAAGCGGCGGACCCGGTCGCTCCCGTCGCCGCTTCACCGTCGATGCGCTTTTCAGCGACACCAGGCCACAGGCGGTCGGTGTGGAGGATCTCACCGAAGCGAAGCAGATCCGCCTCGACAGGATCGTGGCCGATCCCGATCAGCCGCGACGCAGTTTCGACGAAGCCAAGCTTGATGAGCTCGTCGCCAGCATCTCGACCGAAGGCGTGCTGCAACCGATTGTGGTTCGCTACGAGCCGGAAAGCGACAGCTACATCATCGTTCATGGTGAGCGACGCTTCCGGGCGGCACAACGCGCCGGGCTGGCCAGCATTCCGGCCCTCGTCCGGGATGTGCCAGAGGAACGCCGTCTGATCCAGCAGCTCATGGAAAATATCGTCCGCGATGACCTGAACGCGGTCGATCGGGCGCGAGCATTGCGGATTCTCAAGGCTCGGATGCAAGACGCGCCGTGGGAGGATGTTGCCGCCGAAGTCGGCATCCGCCGCTCGCGCCTATTCCAGCTCCTGGATACCGGCAAGCTTTCGGACACAACGCAGAACCGGATACGCACCGGCGATCTTTCTGAAAAACAATCTCGCGCTTTGCAGGGATTACCAGCGATCTATCAGGAAACGCTGGCCAATGCAATCGTCGACCGTGCGGTGCCCGGCCCAGTTGCCCAGCGCATCAGCCGGGCGATTCGCGATTCCCGGCGGCACGCCAGCACCGCCGAAGAGGCCGCCGCGCATATCGACGAGCTGCTCGATCTCGCCATCACGTCCGATGACGCTGGCAGGGCGGCGCGGATCGATCACCTTTTGACACGGCTGAATGCGGCGATAGGGTCATCGGACGTCGACCGCGATGCCCTCAACGAAGTCGCCACCACCCTCGGCGCGCCACGATTTTCTCCAGCGCGAGTGACGAAATCGGTGGGCGATCTCGCCCAGTCGCTGGCGCGGGCCGACCAACAGTCGGTCAGCGGTAACCAGGAGCTGGCGCGACGTCTCGCGACGCTGCGCGATATCCTGAACCGGATGGTCGGCGACAGCTGAAGGCGGCACCAATTAGCTTCGTAAGCACTAGGCCTGCTCGCAGGATGGATCATATCGAATTCGGCTAGGGTCTGTCTGACGAATCCAAAATGATCCTGCGGCGAGCAATTCGGTGGATGTACGTTCGCGCCTTTCCGCAGATTCACAGGCGTCGATTTCAAAGTCGAATGATTCGTCAGACAGACCCTAGGCAATGGATGATTGCACACTTTCGCAAAGGAGAACATTTGATGCGCGTTGCGTTTATTGGCCTAGGTACAATGGGAAGTCCGATGGTCCGCAATCTATTGAGCGCCGGGTTTGACCTGACTGTATTCAATCGTACATCGAGCAAGTCGAAAGAGCTGGTTCAGTTGGGCGTGACGGTGGCTGAATCGCCGCAAATGGCGGCACGAATGGTTGAGGTAGTCTGCATTTGTGTGTCCGACCCGGACGCCGTTCGCGAAGTTCTACTTGGAGAGCAGGGAGCATTCGCAGGCGCCAAACCTGGATCACTATTCATTAATCTGGGAACCGTCGATCCGACGACCAGCAGAGATCTAGCCGATGCATGCGGGATAGCGGGATGTGGTTTTGTTGACGCGCCAGTCAGCGGAGGTGTGGCTGGTGCGATCGGCGGAACATTGACAATTATGGTTGGCGCTAGCGTGGAAGATTTTGAGGCTGCGCTACCCGTTTTGGAGGCAATCGGCAAGAATATCGTGCGCGTTGGGGTCGTCGGGACAGGTAGTGCCGTCAAACTCATCAATCAGTTGGTCGTTGGCGCAAACCTGGCGGCAGTCCTTGAAGCTTTCGTTCTCGGTGAGCTTGCGGGTATCGAGCCCAACATGCTGTATGACATCGTCAGCCAGTCAACCGGAAGCAGCAAAATGCTCGACCGGACGTATTGTGGCAGTCTCGAAACGAGAAGTTTCGATGCAAGGTTTTCGCTGAGTTTGCTACTCAAAGACGTGAACCTTGCCCTCGACTTTGCGAACTCTCTGGATGCATCGGTATTGACTGGGACAGCGGCGCGTCAGATTTTCCAGGAGGGAGCTCGAAGTGGGTTGGGCGACTGTGACATGACGGCGGCGATACTACCGCTGGAACAAATACACAACCTGCACCCGATGGAAGACACAAGTGACGATCAGCGCTCGGTCGATTGAAGAAGCGCAAGCCAGCATTGTCGAGACTGTTTCACAATCGTGACTGACGACGGTTTCCGATGCGCAAGCCACTGCGCCAGTTTGCCGTATTTGGACATTTCCCTGGAATCGGCATATGATCACTGGAATTCACAATGGATCGTGTGCCGGGGATGAGTGTTGCAACACATTCCACCTTGGTCGGAAGTAAAGGACGACAGAATACATGCCGAACGTCCCAGGTAATCCGCCGTCAATCGCTCGCAACTCGACAGCAGTTGTGTTCAACGACATGATTAACTCGAATTTGCGCATGGGAGACCCGGATCATGATAAAGCCATTGAGGAAAGCGGGATTATCAATGCATCCATGAAACTGGTCGCAGCAGCACGTACCCATGGGATACCAGTCTTTTGGATCAGAGTTGAGCGACGCGCTGACAGGAGTGATGTCTACGACACGCTTACGGATGAGTTCGTTGCCAGTGGCTGTAATCCCAAGCCACCTGTCGTGCATGGATCGTATAAAGCTGCAAACGTTGATGAGCTACCAGTACTAGATGTGGATCAGGTGATATTCAAACCTCGCTTCGACCCGTTTATCGGGACAGATTTCGAACTCAGGCTCCGTGGACTGGGGATAGTCACGATCCTGCTTGGCGGATATTCCACAAATATCGGTGTTGAAAGCTGTGCGAGGACGGCCAGGGACCGAAACTTTAATGTGGTGCTGTTGAGTGATTGCACCTATAACATTGACCGTGAATCCCATGAGTTCTCGCTGTCAAAAATCATGCCAACATTCACGCGAGTTATGCCATCGGTCAATGCACTGGAGTTGCTCGTTTGATAGAGCGGCGGGTTGACTTCCGGAGTTGGGACAATGCGTCAATGAACTCGCGAAGTAGTTGGTTTTTATCATTCAGAATGCAGTGCCTCAGCAATGAAACTGGATTCCCAATGGCGTGATGATGTAGCCGCCATAAGTAAGTGAAACCATTCAGTTACTAACCACCCAGTACGTTCACACATTTCTGATCCGAGTGTCCGAGTGTGGAAGTGTGGACAGGCTACCGTCCTATGATATTATTCGCCGCACAAACCTATTGAGAACGCGAATCAAGTGACAGACCAGCTATGAGTGCTGAAGGAGCCATCTACATCCATGAACTCTCGTGATCGTGTCCGTGCCGCCATAACAAACAGCGAGGTTGACCGACCGCCAGTTAGTGTCTGGCGACACTTCCCGACCAAGGATCAGACTGCTGAAGATTTGGCGAAGAATACCGCAGACTATCAGAAAACCTATAATTGGGATTTTGTGAAGTTCATGCCTCCTGGCGATTATCCGACAATCGACTGGGGAGCGACCACTGAGTTTGAAGGAGCCGTAGTTGGCAACCGCTCAATGAAGAATGTGGTCGTAAAAGCGATGGTCGATTGGAGCAAAGTGCAACCAATTGATGTCAGTACAGGCTTCAATGGCATGGTACTGGAGGCCATGCGATTGTCACGCGAACGGATCGACCCTGACGTTCCCATTCTGCAAACGATATTCAGCCCACTGACGATCGCTCAGAAATTGGTGGATGGGCATATCGTCGATCAACTGCGATCACATCCGGACACGATCCATACCGCGTTGAAGGTTATCTCCGAAGTGACCAGTGACATGGTGCAGGCATCTTATGAGGCAGGTGCCGATGGTATATTCTTCGCCTCGCAGATGTCATCTTCCGATCTGATGAACGTTGAGGAATACGAGGCGTTTGGCAGACCCTACGATCTTCTGGTTTTGGAAGCATCTCGAAGGGTGAGTCGCGAAGGTGTGGCCTTGATGCATACTCATGGGGATGCGCCAATGCTGGAGCTTGCCAAGGACTATCCGGTTGATATCCTCAATTGGCACGATCAATCTGTCGGTCCTTCAGTCGTAGAAGGTCAAAAGAAGACAGGTAAGGCCGTCGCCGGTGGCATCAACGAGCGCTCGTTCGCCAAGTCATCGATCGATCAAATACAAGCCGACGTTCGGGATACCGTTTCGGCTACCGAGGGCCACCGTATACTAATTACACCCGGTTGTGTCATTCCGTATCAGACACCTGAGAGTTGCATGCGTGCCGTTCGAGAAGCTATCGACTCTGGATGTTCAGCGGAATAACAGAATTCCAATTGATGGCAGCGCATCACCTGATGCTTAACAGCCATGACGGACAAGAAAGGGAGGACCGTTTTCGGCAAGGAGTGAACCTTGGTACGTGGCACAATTGAGGATAGCGTATACAATGCCGGGCGTGTATACCGGCTCGATCAGTAGAAAGGGCAGGGCAATGACAAAACTTCAGCGGAATGCTAGCAATCCCACTGAAAATCAATCGAATACTTCTGAAGCGTCCGGGCAAGTAGTGACCGCGAAGGTGAATCGAAGATCGCTGCTTGCTGGTAGTGGCGCTGCCATTGCAGGAGCCGCGATTGCCAGTGCTGCATCAGCAAAGAGGTCAAACAGCTTTAATGCACCGGCGGTGATCCAGTCGAAGAAGACAATCCCCTTGTTCACTGTCGAGAATGATCCCGACACGTTGGCATTCTATGAAAACACACTGCGTCAATTTCAGGAGCAGGTCGATCCGGATGTCGAACTCGAAATCAGTGTCTATCAGGATGCAAACATACTCCAGTTCGTTTCAACGGCATTTCAGACAGGTACAGACCTTGGGATATTTTCATCATTCGAGTCCCAGGTTGAGACTTGGGTCGGCCAAGGGTATTTACTCCCCCTGGATTCGATTGTTGAAAGTATTGGAGCAGATGATTTCCTTCCGGGTACTCGAACCGTGATCGAAGGGAATGACTATGTCATGCCTTCGCAGGCAAATGCGTCAGCGCTATGGGCAAGGAAGGACTTGCTTGAATCAGTAGGCTTGCAACCGCCGCGAACATACGACGAGTTTATCGAAGCTCTTGAGGCGGTACATGGAAAGGATGGGTTGGTCGGCATTGCCACCGGGGTTGGTTCAGTACCGAATCTCACAACGCAATTCTTCGCTCCATACGTGTACCAGTCAGGTTGGGATTTCTTTGATTTTGAGGGCAACCTCACTTTCGATCAACCTGCGGTGTTGGAAGGAGTGAAACGGTTCGCCAACGTGCTAGGCTATTCAACCCCAAGCCTGTACGCCGCGACCTACACAGACATCTTGAACCTCTTTGTTTCTGGACGCGCTGTGTTCGGCACCTACCCCGGACGAATGGGAGTGACCGTCGCGGACAAAGCTCCAGATCTGGCGGATAACATTACCGTCATTCCGGTTCCGGCTGGTCCGTTTATGACCGGCCAGTTAAGCTTTGGTGGCGGATCGCCATTCTGCATCTATGCTGACACGAAGTATCCGGAGGAGGCGAAAGCTTTCCTGGAGTTCATGCTATCCGGCGAGCGTCTTCTCGAGTTGTCTATGACCGTACCGGGGCATATTCTGCCGCCTCTCTATTCGGTGCGCCAACTCGTCCGGAACTACGAATCAGAATACATGTCCAAGCATGGCGACTGGGTGATCACGCTATTGGACATGGTGCCACAGGCGATGAGTCCGGACGGGATGATGGGAGCCGTGAATAACGAAAAGTTCTTAGGTAGACTTACAAACGTCTGCCCTTGGGGCTCACGGATCTGGGGCACAGATCCTGTCGATGGTCGGATGTTCCAGGAGATCATGATCGAAGGTGCAGATCCCGAGCAAGCATGGACGAAGGCGTACGAGACGCTCGCCAGCATTCGCGAGGAATATTTGGCCGCAAACCCTGAGTGGTCTCCGAACCCGCTCCCAACCCCATCCGCATAGCGTGAAAACGTGAGATATTCACCGGGCTGCATAATAGCAGCCCGGTGAATGGGACAGAAGCCGGATAAAGGGGCTACGCTGAGTTCTTTTAGGTTGTGCTTGAGTACTTGCAGAGTGCGAATGCAGCAAGCACGTAGGACACGCTTAGTTGCTTTGGGTCATCACCAAACTTTAGGCACAGGACTATAGGTGTGGCCAGTTGCGAGGTGTATGTAGTTTCGATAATCTCATGAGTGTGAGGGATGATTAGGGCTTCTGTTTAGGAAAGTGAGTTATCCGGGGATGGCTGGCCAAAAGGCACTTTCTCAACGCAGTTCACAGAACGAGAGTGCCCTTGACTCACCGGTGCGAGTTGGGAAGGAACAGTCGCGCCAAAAACTACGCCGAGCACTTGGCAGAAGCACAAACTACGTGCTCATGGTTTTTTTCGTGTTGCTCATGGCGTTACCATTGGTGTGGATGTTCATCTCATCGATCAAGACTGATCAGGAGTCTGCGGCGTATCCACCGACGATCCTGCCTCAAGCAGTCACATTCCAAGCCTATGTCGACTTGTTCACCGTATCGGATTTTGGAACATACCTTCGCAACAGCCTTATTGTGGCAACGGTGTCGACAATTGCTGTCATCGTAATTTCGTTGTGCGCTGCCTATGCTCTAAGCCGGTTTCGTTTCCGTTTATTGCGAGGCCTTGGTGAAATCTCGTTGTTTGCATACATGATTCCACCAATCCTTCTGCTCGTACCGATCGCACGGCTGGTTGTCAATGTCGGGTTGGCAAATAACCTGTTAGCCCTTACTTTGCTCTATACGGCAATGCAACTACCGTTTGGCCTCTGGATTCTGCGATCCTATATCAATGGCATCGCGATAGATCTTGAGCAGGCAGCGATGGTGGACGGTGCGACTCGCTTCGCGGCATTCAGGCATGTTGTTGTGCCACAAGCAATTCCGGGAATCATTTCTACAGCGGTGTTTACGTTCAACGCGAGCTGGAGTGAATACCTCTTCGCATCGACCCTGATGACATCACCGAGCAAGGTCACTCTTAGTCCCGGACTGACATTATTGCTTGATCAAACGGGCGTGTACTCCTGGGCAATGCTGATGGCAGGATCTGTTGTGATGGTAATGCCAGTGATCTTGTTGTTTATCGTAATCCAGAAATGGCTGGTCTCGGGACTGGGAGCGGGAGCGATGAAGGGATGAGTGACGCTAACCAGAACAAACCTTCGACTCAGCAACGACGCACCACATCCGAATCGCCGCCAAGTGGAGGACTCAGCGACCGCACGCTTGCGATGCTGTTGATATTTCCAACAGCCATACTGCTGCTCATGTTCTCTGTCTATCCGTTTCTCCAGGCGGCATTGGACAGTTTCTATCGTGTTCCCATCGCCACCAGAATTGGAACTTTTGTTGGTTTACAAAACTACCTGGAAGTCTTTCAAGATCCAGGAATTCGCGATGCATTCTTCCGATCCATTGTCTGGACAGTCGCCAACATCGTGATTCAAGCAGGATTGGGCCTGGCGATTGCGTTGGTGCTCAATCAGCATCTGCGTGGGCAAGGCGTATCCCGCGGATTGGTTCTGTTCCCATACATGGTGCCGGCGGTTTCCGTCGCCATGGTCTTTCGCTACACGTTCAATGATATCACTGGCATCGCAACGTTTTTGATGACAAAGCTGCCATGGATCGAAGACCCACCACTGTTCCTCGCGGATCCTGACATCGCACTCTGGACTGTGGTGGTGGTCAACTGTTGGAAGTACACCCCGTTCATTACCATAGTGCTTCTCGCGCGCCTGCAAACCGTTCCCCTTGACCTCTATGAAGCTGCTCGTCTGGATGGAGCCTCCGGATGGCAGGTGTTCAGAGACATCACATTTCCGTGGTTACGGCCGGTGTTTCTAATCGCACTGCTCTTGAGAACCATCTGGACAGCAAACGACTTCGATGTCATCTATCTTCTGGCATATGGTGGACCGTTGAGTGCTACGACCACCTTGCCTTTGGAGATCCGTCGACTTGCATTTGGGGAGCAAGACATCGGTCTGGCGTCAGCACTGGCGATATTGATGGCTCTCTTTATTGCCGCTATTTCGTTCATCTATCTGCGGCTATACCGGAAATCAGAGGAACAGTTGGCGTAGTGCGCAGCGTCCGCGAAGGCGCGACAGGGCAGCCCATGCCTCCCTTCAGCTGGGAGACAAGTCTTCGCCGAATCGCGACAATCAATGTGCGTCAAAGGAGAGTAGGAATACTCATGAGCAGGCAATGGGTGGCCGAAGCTGTGTGCATTATTAACAGGGATTTTCAGCGATCAGCGGATACGCATCTCATACCTTTACCATTCCCTGCTGCTCCAACGGTGCAGGTTTACCTGAAGGACGAATCAACACATCTGACTGGAAGTCTGAAGCATCGTTTGGCACGATCATTGTTTCTTCATGGTCTCTGTAATGGCGCCATCAACGAAGGGACGACAATTGTCGAGGCTTCCTCGGGTAGTACTGCGGTTTCAGAGGCGTATTTCGCACGCCTGCTTTGTCTTCCCTTCGTCGCTGTGATGCCTGCTGGCACGTCGCCGGCGAAGGTCGATCAGATCGAATTCTATGGTGGATCGTGTCACTTCGTTGATAATCCGTCAGCAGTTTACGAGGAAGCAGAGAGCCTGGCTAAGGCGAATGACGGGCACTATCTTGATCAGTTCACCAACGCTGCTCAAGCCACGGATTGGCGAGGCAACAACAACATCGCTGAATCCATCTTCGAGCAAATGGAAGAAGAGGAGTATCCAGTCCCGCGATGGATTGTAGTAGGCGCAGGAACTGGTGGCACGTCAGCGACGATCGGGCGATTCATCCGCTACCAAGGCTATGATACAGATCTTTGCGTTGTGGATCCAGAACGATCGGTATTCTACGAGAATTTTGTGAGTGGTACGAATATCGCCCTTGATGGGAGCGAAGGTTCGGGCGTCGAAGGGATCGGGCGCCCTCGGGTAGAACCGTCATTCATCCCGGACGTTATCGATCGCATGATCGAGGTTAACAACACGGCATCGTTCGCCGCCATGCATTTCCTAGCGCAGGTGACTGGCCGCAAATATGGAGGTTCCACTGGAACCAATCTGTATGGAGTTTTTCAGTTGGCTGCAGAAATGATCGTGAAGGGTGAGGCTGGATCAATTGTGACGCTTGCATGCGATCCAGGTGATCGATATCTCAATACCTATTACGATAGAGATTGGCTGAAGCAGAATAATCACCGAATTGAACCATACTTGCAGCAAATGCGCGAATTTTACCAAGCAGGAGAATGGACTTGTGTACCCCACGCGGCCTTGTCGTAGTGCCATTTACTGGCTCAAGTGACGAAGTCCGTGGGCGATCTCGCCCAGGCGCTGGCGCGGGCAGACCAACAGTCGGTCAGCGGTAACCAGGAGCTGGCGCGACGTCTCGCGACGCTGCGCCATATCCTGGACCGGATGGTCGGCGACAGCTGACTCCAAATCCGGGTTCGGACAAGCCGGTCCTGCGCCCGCCTTCCTGTGCCCGAACGTAAGCATCTCTATCGGACAGGGTGTGTGGCGTGCCGTGTTGATAAGCCCGGTGTACGGTAGTTCACGACAACGACGCCCGGATGAATACAACCAGGCGTCGTTGCGTCACGTTTTCGGGCGAAATTGTTAGCCGGTGCTTACCACCAGGTGGAAGCCTGCTTGTCAAACCGGCGGGAATCCGCGCCAAACCTGAGCGCCAGCACATCGAGCAGGATGAGTCCGGCAACGATCAGCATCAAAACAGTCATGCTCAACTTCCTTTCCATGTGGGGGAATTGACACGGCTCTACTATTTTGCATTCTACGCCCGCTACAACCTGCTGTCAACGGCATATGCGCATACGAGCATATGCCGTTGACGCCGCCCGATCACCACCAATTTGGTCGATCGAACTTCCGGGAATCCGCACCAAAAAAGTACGACGCAAGTGCAAGCACAAACAGAAATCCCACAAGCGCCAACAGTTCCATCACGACACCTCGCTTCACGTCCTGCCGCCCTGCTCGAACCAGATACGCTCCCAATTCGATCGCCGCCGGTCGGCGTCGCGAACCGCCTTCACGTAGCTTGCCTCCCGCTCGGCGCCAGATGGCCCCACCTGATCGTTCCGCCGCACCGGGCGAACGACCCGCACCCGCGGGCCCGCTTCGAAGCCCCAACCGAAAATCCTCATTCGTCGCATCGCTATCATCACCGTCGTCTCCATTGTGCGCTCGGCTGAACTTCATCTCGCGGCCGCTACCATACAGACGCGCCACCCTATACTTTGTGAGAAACCGGAACCTGATATTCCACGTCCATATCGACCGGAAAGAGACACCAGCCATGACGCCCATCACTCCCGTTTCGCGCATCATTCAAATCGCTCTTTGCGCATTGGCGGGATCGCTGGTGATGACTGGCTGCAGCGTGGATTTGGAACGCGACCCGATACCGACCGCCGCTCCCACCGCGATTACGTTCGGACCGAATGATGTCGCCGTGGGCGAGCTGCTGGATCGCTCCAGGGCGGCGTGGTCAACGCTGGACGGCTGGACATCCGAGGCACGAACAGAACAACTGGACGCGTCTGAATCCGGATCAGGATCGACCGTGACGGTTGAACAGGTGCTGCTTCCCTCCACTCGTCGTGTCGTCAGCTCGACCGATGACACGGTCGTCAGTGAGGAACTTGCGATCGACGGAACAATCTACATGCGTGGCTCGCTGGTGACATCATCGATTTACCCGGCTGTTGGTCCTGACACATGGATCTCATTTTCGCCCGAGGTGGCGCCAGCAGGTACTCCCTTGGCACAGCGCGTGCGATATCTCACTGGCGAACCCGCGTTCCCGTTCTCCTCCGTCACCGCGGAAACTCGCGCACTGCCAGCCAGTCCCGTTGGCGAGATACAGATAGATGGGCGCGGTTGTTCCGTTTATCAGTTCGTGACTGGCAGCGAAACATCCGCCGGCATCACGTATCGTGTCGCGTTCGACGACGACTGGCTTCCCTGCCAACTTGTTGCCGAAGGGGGAGGAATCGTGGAGACGACAACGTGGGAATACGACGTCAGCACGCTGTCGATAACCGCGCCGGAAGAGGCAGTTCCGGTCGACGAATTCCCCAACGCTCAGTAGGTACTCAATTTCGTAGAAGGAGCAGTATCACCAACAAGACCCCTACCAGCATGTGCCGGCATCGCCGTCCAGTTCCAATGGAGGATATTCTGTGAACAGTTTCAACTCCCGAAGAAGTATCGTCAGGGCACTGCTCGTCGTGTTCCTGGCGTCACTCGTACCAGTCTTCTCCGTGAACGTCACCGCGCAGGACACCGAGATGACGGCTGTCGAGGTCGTCGACAAAGTGGGCCCTGCCGTGGTGACCGTCATCAACGAGCAGACGGTGCAGACCGGACCCGGAGCCAGCCGAGTGGTGCCGGTCGGGGTCGGGACCGGATTCATCATCGACGAACAGGGCCACATCGTGACCAACTGGCATGTGGTGAACGGCGGAACCAGCTTTCTTGTTATCCTCGCCAATGGCACGGAGGTTGACGCAGAGCTGATCGGGGAAGACCCGCGTGATGACCTCGCCATCGTCAAGATCGATCCCGCCCAGGTGCCCGCTACGGTGCCGTTCGGTGACTCGGCCGCCCTGCAGGTCGGACAACCGGTCCTGGCCATCGGCTCGCCGCTCGGCGCATTCGGCAACACGGTGACGGAAGGCATCGTCAGCGCGCTCGGTCGCGACCAGCTTTCCGACGAGGGGATCTGCACGAATTACACCGACCTGATCCAGCACGACGCAGCCATCAACCCCGGCAACTCTGGCGGTCCTCTGTTCGACCTCAATGGTGAGGTCATCGGCGTGAACACGCTCGGCATCCCCGCCACCCAGGGAAGGCCGATTCAGGGTCTGTTCTTCGCCATCCCCAGCAACACCGTGGAGCAGGTCGCCCAGACCATTATCGAAGAGGGTTCTATCTCGGCGCCATACATGGGCATTGGTTTCTACCCGCTGAATCCTCAAGTTTCCGCCGTCAACAACATTCCGGCTGATTACGGATTGCTCGTTCGAGGCGTCGATGCAGGGACACCAGCCGATGAAGCCGGCATCCAGGTCGATGACATCATCGTGGCGGTCGATGGCAACCGGATTGACGCGGAGCAGACATTTTCTTCGTTGCTGCTGGGTTATAAACCTGGCGATACGGCCGAGCTCACCGTGATGCGTGATGAACAGGAAATACCCATCTCCATCACCTTCGGCGAAGTCCCGCAAGAGCTCTTCGATGAATGCACGTTGCAGGCTCAGCCGTAGCTGGTAGCTGATACGAACTTCGGGTAGATAATGATAGGATTTCGTCGGGACAAGCCTTGTGCCTGTCCGCTGATCCGGGTGATCCGCCAAGCCGGAACCATAACCATTCAGCCGAAGTTCGTATGAGAAGGGGGCGAGGAACAAATCCTCGCCCCCTTCCTGACTGTCCAGCCGATTCCAGCGGGATCAGGACGCGGCGTCGAGCGGGTAGTCATGCGCCCTGCGGCCCTCCGCGCCATCGTAGGCGTGGGACGTTTTGAACGGCTCGAATGTGCCGTGCGGCGCATATGGCTTGCTGCGTTCCAGCAGGACGGCGATCTCTTCGTCGCTCATCGGCACAAAATCGTCCGCAACCGCCATGTTGCGATGCAGGATGTCCAACGAGTCCATGCCGGAGATCACCACGGACGCCTCCAACCCCAGCGCGTAGCGCAACGCCTCTTCCGGCGTGATATCACAGCCACTCTTCTGCAGGTGACCACTGGCGTTGCTCTTCATGCCGAGCGTGCCGATGCCCTGTTCCTGGCACAACGGCAGGATTTCATGTTGAAAGCTCGAATAGTGCGCGTCGAACACGTTCAGGGGAAACTGCACCGAGTCCCAGGGGATCCCCTGCGTCAGCAGCCGCCGGTGAATCTCCGGCGACTTGTGACCTGTGAATCCAATGAACCGGACCTTGCCCTGTTCCTTTGCCCGGACCATCGCTTCGAGCGACCCGCCCGGCGCCAGGATTCGTTCGGGATCGTCCTCCCACACCACCTCGTGCAATTGCCATAGGTCCAGATAATCCGTCTGCAACCGTGTCAGGCTTTCCTCGAGCTTCTGCATGGAATGGTCCGCTCTCCGGTCGTGGGCGCAATCCTTGGTCATGACAAATGCACGCTGCCGCCAGTCGCCACCGGCAAGGGCGATCCCCATCCGCCGTTCCGACTCCCCATTGCCATATTCCCAGGCGTTGTCGAGGAATGTCACTCCGCCATCGATCGCCGCATGCACGATCCGGATCGCCTCGGGTTCTTCAGGCTTTGAAAGGTGCGCGCCGCCGACACCCAGCATCGAGACTTCAACGCCAGTCTTCCCTAATGGTCGCTTTGGAATTGCCATCGTTAATCCTTCCGTGATCGCGAAACACAACGACCTACCATACCGCATCAGCAAATACATGTTGCCAACGACCGGCAGAGGGTGCACGATTGTGCAGAGAAACGCCAGAGGTTCTGGCATCCTGTTCTCTTCTGATTCGTGGACCGGCTCTGCGCGTCATTCACGAGTCAGGTAAGACGTCGTTCCGCTGCACCGGCACCGGATCACATCTCCCGCGACCTTCGAGACCCGCGATCCAGAATTCGGGATTCTGATATGCAGGATCTTACGAGGAGCCAGCCTTGACCGCAGCCTATCGAACCTATATGCGCCGCCTGTACGACATTATCGAAGACGTTCTCGCCACCCAGAGCCGCGATATCGAATCAGCCGCCACATGGATCGCCGACACCATCGCCCAACACGGAATCGTCCACCTCTTCGGGAGCGGGCATTCTCACATGATTGCCGAAGAAGTCTTCCATCGCGCCGGCAGCTTGCTGCCCCTCAACCCCATGCTGGATCCAAACCTGACCCTGTTCGGCATGGTCAACGCGACCCAGCTCGAACGCACACCCGGATACGGCAAGGTCATTGTCAGCACGCACGATATCCGTGAGCACGACATCGTCGTGGTCGCCAGCAATTCCGGGGTAAACCCCGTGCCGATCGAGGTCGTGCTGGAGTGCAGGGCACTCGGCGCGAAGACGATCGCGATCACATCGGACGAGCACTATCGCGATGCGCCATCACGCCACGAGAGTGGCAAGCGCCTGGCGGATGTGGCCGACCTCACGCTGGATACCCGGGTTCCCCGTGGCGACGCGATCGTGTGCATTCCGGAGATCGAAACGCCCGCTGGCGGCGCTTCCTCGGTCGTAGGTATTGCGCTGATCAATGCCGTGATCGTCGAAGCGGCATCGCAGCTGCAATGCCGGAACATCAAGCCACCCCTGATCCCGACCATGAACCTCCCCGGCGGCGATGATGAAATGCGGGCGCTCATCGAGGAATGGGGCGACCGCTTGCCATTGCTCCACCGGGCGTGACCGCGACCGCACTCGTAGTGCCGACCCTGTGTCGGCCGTACTGGCGCCGTGGGGTCAATGCTGGCTACACCTCGCAATACTGGACCTATCGAAAATCTGCCGAAACAGGATCGGCGCTACGGGTTGAGAATCTCCGCGATCCGGTGTTGGCGTTCATTGCGGTCCGACGATTCGGGTCGCTGGCACTCACTCCAGCCGGGTTTTCATCAGGTACACCTGGTACGGTCCGAACAAGGACATCGTGAAGAAGATGTCCGGTCCATCGTTCCACTTCGGCAGCTGATACGGCGCATACAACTGCGGGAACTCCTGTCCGGTGGCGACGATCGACTCGGCGCTCCAGGGTCCCGTCAACGCATCGGAGGTGCGCAGCACAATGCTGTACTTCTCCTCGTTGAGGTACATCATGACCCAGCAGTTGTAGTACGCGTTCCAACGCACCGAGAGCTCACCCACCGGCGCCGGGATGATCATCGCCGCCGAGCCGATCTCGTTCACCCAGCCAGCACCGTCCCAATACTCATAAGTATCAAGGTCGAGGATGCGCTCCGGCACGACCCGAGCGAGCTGGACGCCGCCAAACCTGCCTCCGGGTATGCCAAAGATGTAAAGATGCCCCTCATGTGCTTCGATCGCCACCTGGCCGAAGTTGCTGTCGCCCGGCCAGGTCGCGTCAGGGTCAACGGTCCAGCTCTCTCCCGCGTCGTCGGACCACGCGAAGCCAGAAGAACCGAGGTCCCACTGGCCCGGAGGACCCCAGAAGACGACCTGCATGTAGTGTAGAAAGAGACGATCCGCCACAGCGACACCATAGGTCGGAATTATGGTGACCTCTTCTCCCTCAACCGCGGATTGCGGCACGAGCGCCTTGGCGTGACCGGGCTCGTCGGTAATCATCCGGTCGAAGGTCAGCCCATCGCTCGGATCCTGGTCGGCGGTGATGACGGCACCGACGTTGCTGCGCCAGTCTGACTTGAACTCACCGAATGTGTCGCCGAAGATCATGTACATGTCGTCGCCGTGCATGAAGGTGTGACCGAGGTCAGTGCCGTAGACCTCGTATTCCTCCGCGGTGGCGTTGACGGCGTCATCGGCCCGGCCAGTGAGCGCGGCGATCAGCTCCACCGGCAAGGTCGCGGGTTCGGGTTCTGAAACCGGCGTCGCGTCGGGAGTTGAGGACGGGGTTTGCGCTTGCGCCGACACCGGAAGCAGGGAGGCCAACCCAAAAACTGGAATCGCAGTCCACCGTGATCGAGCGCTGATTGTTCGTGGCAATCGCATCGTGTACCTCCAATTACATTCGCCATGTTTTCGCTGTCAATGGAAGATTGGCGGCACTGGTTCGGAATGCCGATATGCTGTAAGTGCCAGGGTGAGGTGACAGGCCGGGTGGCGCATTCGGTTTCTACCAGTTCTCACCGTTCGCCAAACACCGGCACATTCTGCCGAGGTTAACCGTCCTGATCCTCCGGCGTCAGGATCACATCACTACCGGGCATGGCGTAGATCGTCACGCCGTTGTTGTCGTACACCACATTCAGATTGCCCTGCTCAGCCGCTTCGGAGAATTTGGACAACGCGGGTGCTCCGTACAGCGCCAGCTCAAGGTCGCCAACGTAGATCAACTCCACATGATACCTGTCGAGAATCGGCTCGATCTCTGCAAAACCCACAGGGCTCCCGTAGACTCGCTCAATGTCCTCGACCCGCTGTTGCACCTGTTCGCCATATCCCGGTCGTTGCTGGATCTCGTGCCAGGTCCAGCCCAGCACCGTCGGCAGCCCGGTGATGCTGCTGATCCTGCCACCCCAGCGATAGGCGGGAAGTTGCGCTTCGAGAATGACCGGCGTGCCTTTCACGTTCTGCCTGAGCCAGGTGATTGCCTCGCGGTCGTTGGACAACGGGAATGTCGTGGGCACACCACCTTCGGGCCCTTCCGCCCACACCGCTTCGTCCATGTATGCAAGTCCGTCCAGCGTTGGGTCAAGCGGGTTGAACCTGTCCGCGAGTCTTGGCCCTGTCACCAGAACAGGGTAACTCGCCGCCCCCAGAACCAGGACGCACAATGTCACCAGCCATCCCCTGCCCGCCAATGCGCCCGTGCGAATAACCCACGATGCAGCGCCTTGAGACGCCCGCAACCGGTATCGTTGATCGACGATTGCCACAGCACCAGATCCAGGCTGGATTCGTCGATTTCCGCTGGCATCATTCTCCGGAGTACCCAGGGTCGACATCCGCGCGGCAACCGACGATTCACTCCTGAGCATGGCTGACACCACCTGAACCACCGCAACCGCGGCCGCGATCCCCAATAGCTGCCATGCGTGGAGATACAGCTTGAATACCAGGTTCATGCGCCCGACATCGTTTTCCAGCCGGAATCGCTCCGGCACCAGCGCCAGCGCAAACGCGAGGCCAATCATCGCCAGCAGCGTCAGTCGAGCCGGGCGGTTGCGCTGAGCACTGGCAATCGCGAGCACCGTCATCATGCCGGCGGCAAGGAAGATGGCCGTGTTGCCGGTCAGGAACGCGACACCATAGCCCGCCACCAACACCGCGAGAAGCGCGAACCACGCAATCCGCCATTTCCCGGATTGCTGCCCCGGGACCGATATCATGCTCCAGGTTTCGACGATCAGGTAGCCTGCAATCGCGAACAGCATCACACCATGGATTGTCAGGTAGTCAGAAAGCTGTGTGGTTTCTACCGCCGGTTGTGTACTGAATGGGATCGACCCGTAATTACTGAGATAGGGCTGGAACAACACCCGACCCGAAACCACGACAAGCGCGGCGAACAACACAACATCCCGCACCCGCCGCCATGGCGCCGCATCGCTGAAGTCCTGAAACGCGCAGATCGCCGCCGCCGCAACGACAAGCGCCACAGCAGGAGGATAATCCCAGGTGTTGGTTGCGATCAGCACACCGCTGAGCAATCCGCCCACCAGCGCGACAGGAACCACGCGGCGCCACCCTCCAAGTGTCCCGAGGAACTCTTCACCACGATCTGAAGCATCCGGGGCGGCCCCGGTCGCTATGCTGATCGCGACGACCACCACCGCGGCAATCACCGGCATCGCCAGCAGGTGCGCATGCAAGTCCCCGAACAGCAGCGAAAAATACGGAAACTCGTTGATAGTATTCGGGATCACCCTGGTGGGATCCCAATAGGCGGAGCTCGGCAGGCTTCCGCGATCCAGCAGCGCGTTCCAGACCCCACACACAATCAGGCCCGCATCGCCCAACGGCTCCATCCATGACGGCGCGGCAGGGTAACCCCACTCTCCCCGCCCCAGTCGCCGGACGAAATCCAGGTTGCCGAGGAAGCCAACAAAGACAGGCGCTCCCAACGCCAGCAGGATCGGGGACCACCGGGTTCCGCTGATCTCGCTCGTCGTGTCAACCAGATTCCTGGATCGCATTCGGGTGATCAGCGCCGCGGCGGCAATCCACACATTGAGCAACAGCAGCGCGTACAGGGCCGGGAAGGCCAGGTTGAACGCCACTTCCGGCACGATCCCTGTCAAACGGCTCACCGTCGCCCATGGAACATACCCAAAATAGTAGTAGTGAAGCGAGCCACCCGCGAACCAGGGATCGTACGGCGGGAACCATAGACTGCGCAGGATCGCATTGAAGATGGCGAATTCCATCGGTTTTTCGCCACCGCGTCCAGGCTGCCAAAGATCAGGATTGAGCATTCGCAGCCAGACAATGGCCGCGTAAGAGACCATGAAAAGCGTCTCAGTCGCCACGATCCAGCGCCAACGTCGCCGCAGATCACCGATGATTTCGCGGAAGTGGAACAAGGCCGTCAGCAGACCAACGATCAGCGCCAGCGCCAACGCGACCATGATCCCAAGCCGACCGAACTCGACTACGCGAACGCTCGCCAGAAGCCACGAGATCCACGCCACTCCAAAAATGCCTATAGTCTTGGAGAGCGCATAACCGCGATCCGGCAACGACGGGAACAGCCGCCAGCACATGGCTATGGCGGGAATGGTGAAAAGCTGAAGCACCAGGTACCACCACACCGCTGGCATGGTGTTGGTGAGGCTGTCGGGATCGAAGATGTCTGACCATGTGCCGCTGTTGGCGTACCCAGCGCGTTCCTGGTCGCTCAGCATCATGGTCGATTGCGGAACGTCGATCACCCGCCGGCTGATCGCCCCGTCGCCGAGCGCGTCGTGGAGCATGTACCAGGCGTCATTGGTCGAATAGGCGTCAGTCTTCTTGAAGATGCGGACATGCGGATGATCGTAGACCGTGAGCGCCTCTTCGGCGCCGCGGTCATCGAGCTCGATGCCGAACAGCTCGGGTGGTGAGGTGAACTCCGCGACCAGCTCGAACCCGAGCTCACCCGACACCAGCGCGTCGTAGTAAGCGGTCATCATCGGGTAGCGATCTGGCATGCGGGGGATGGAACCGATCAACCTGTCGCTGCTCAGGATGATGTAGTCGAGGCGGTGGAGCTGTCCGATAAAGCGGCTCAGCTTGGCGTCGTTGTCGGCATCGTACGGCGCCATCTGCACGTAGACATATTGGTCGGCGGGATAGTCCGGCAACCGGATCGGCAGCCCGTCATCCCAGTACTCTGACGAGATGGCGCTGCCAGCCGGGATGTTCTCGAATATCCACTCCGATGCCACCACCCTGCTGTGCGGCTTGAGAAAGACGTTGGTCAACGCCACACCGGAAAACATCGTCCCAGCAATGACGAGCACCGTCAGGGCGGTTCCGATCCGAAGCCACTTCGGCGTCCTGAACGACGGCAGCCATGCCAGCACTCGAGGGAATGCCTGCTTCCATCGCATGCTGGCAATCCTGGCGGGCAGCTCGTTCAGGAACCCCGCCGCGAGCACGATCATGAACGGGTAGGCCGGCAGGAGATAGCGCTGCGTCTTCGCCAGCGCGGTGCCGTAAAAGGCGATGTGAAAAACCACCCAGACGATCAGCCCGAGCATCCACCACGACGGCCATCGACGCGCGGCGACCAGCCGAATTCCGTAGACCAGCACGGCGACCAGCGCGGTCAGCCCCAGCGCTGGTCCCATCCCCCACCGCACAAGGTTGTCGAGGATGAACACGACCGGTGTGCGGTCCGCCCATTGGATCCCTGGCGGCAGGTCGATCACCCCGGCCTGGACATCCCGCCAGTAGTCGAGCGTTTCGGTCCAACGAGGATCCAGGCGAGTGTCCCAGATGTGAGGGCCGGCGAAGGCGTACGGTTGCGCGATCCGGAAGGCCAGGAATGCCATCGCGCCGGACAGCGCCACGGCAATCAGCACCGGGAACCGCGCCGCCTCCCGATGGGTCGTGGCCGTCCTGACCCACGGTGGAAGCAACGAACGCAGTCCATGCAGCCTAATCATCTCCAGCACCGGCAGTACCAGGAATCCGATGGTGAGCAGGAGTGTGGGCTTGCTGGCGGCTCCCAGACCGGCACAAAGCCCAGCCACGGCAAACCAGCGCCAACTCTTGCCGGACCATGCCTTGAGCACAGCGGCAAACACGGCCACGGCAAAGAAGGTGGCAACCGAGTCTGTCGTGAAGTAGTGCGCGGTCTGAATGTGAAGTGGGGCGAACGCCAGCAGCGTCGCCGCGATCAGGCCAGCGGTCGAGGAAAACAACCGGCGCGCAATCCAGAATGCAAGCGCGACCGTGCCAACATCAGCCAGCGCGGATAACCAGCGACCAGGCAGATGCGCGTTACCGTAAACAACATCGTTCGTGATCGTGCCGATCAGCTTGGCGAGGAAGAGCGGCAGCGTGCCGTACAAATAGGCGCCGAAATCGTTGTTATACGGATTGAGCGCCGATGTCTCACTGTCGAAATAGGCACGCGCGCTACCTGGCCAGTCGATCTCGATCGCGACCATGGTCATGAAGCGTTCGTCCGGGTGCAGGTAGTAATTGTCGCCCCAGCCGATTCCAGCAAAGCGGAGCACGGCCGCGATCACCAGGATCAGGATCAGCAGGCTGGTGTGAGGCAGCCGCAACCCCCAAAAGCGAGACTCCGCGGCATGTTCGCGCCCTGTGTTGCCGGTTCGGTCAGACCGTGATGCGGTAATGGCGCGCGGATGGACGATACGCGCTCGCCGGTGCATCATGATTGACTGCTATATCGGGGAGGCCGCAACCCGGCTCGCCCATTACGGCGTCCGCCATCCGGCATGGAGCCACGGCGCTGGTCGATCTCATCGGAGGGGCGCGCGCTTATGCTGGGCAACGCAGGACCACACGTCGCATGCGGCCGCTGGCGCGGCTGGGCATGCTCCTCTCTTTGGTTGTCAACCGCGCTCTCTGCCATGCGCTGCACCCTGTCATGGTCGGCCGCCGGGTATTGGCCCTGTCACTGATCGCCTATCGGCTTCGCCGCTCGATCGTCAGCCCGGCTGGAAATCGCTGATCCTGACGCTTTACCGCTTTCCTTGCCACCCGATTGTTCGAAGAGCCGCTCATACGACGACACCGTCACATCGATGTCGTACGACCGCTCGATCATCTCGCGAGAACGCCGGTACGATTCGGGGGCAGACAGGACTCGTGTCAACCCCTCCGCCAACGCGGCCGCATTCGCCCGCGGGGCCACTTCGCCCATGCCCGTAACTCGCACCGGCTGACGCACTCCGGGCAGGTCACTCACCACCACCGGCGTTCCGCAGAGCATCGCCTCCACCTGGACCAGACCGAAGGACTCAGTGGAATTGACACTTGTCAGCGCCAGTACATCAAGCGATCCGTAAAATGCTGGCAGCTCTTCTGGCGTGAGCGTCCCCAGAAACGACCAGTGGTCACCAAGCGCCTTGATGTGAGGCGCCAGCCTGTCCCGGTATCCTTCTTCGCCGATCACTTCCTCGTACGGCCCCGCAAAGAGCACTTTGAGATTCGGGAACCGGGGCAGCAACATCGGTATCGCGTCGATCAGGTACTCAACGCCCTTCTCCGAAGCGAATCGAGCCGCGATGCCGATCACCGTCTTGCTGTCGAGCTCATGCGTCCGGCGGAACCCGGCGATCTCCTCCGCCTTCGGTGAGCGCATCACGACCGGTGGCGGAATCACGGTGATCTTGTCCTTGAAGCGGCGCAGAAGTCGCGAGTGATTGGCGTAGTCTTCGGTGTACGCGACGATCTGGTGAACCAGGCGGGCGGCCGCGTGGTTGCTGGCATAGACGGCCTGGTCGACCGCGCGATTGAACAACCCGGGAGGCAGCTGGAGGTCGCAATGATAGGTCAGGAACGTTGGCTTTCCGAACAACCGGCCTCGCGCCGCGATGCCGAATGCATCGAACATCGGCAAGTGCAGGCTGACAACATCGTGCTCCCGCACCAGGCGCGTCGCATGAATTCCAAGCGTCGGCATCAGCACCCCCTTGCTGACCCGCATCGCCACCGGCACACGGACGATTCGCACGCCATCGACTATCTCTTCTCGTGGCAGTTGTCTGTCATATTGGGAGGTGAGCACCGTGACCTCATGGCCTCGTGCCACGAGCGCGCGGCCCAAACGCTCAACGTAGATGGTGAGACCGCTGACATGGGGTCGGTAGTACGTCAGGGACATGAGTACGCGCACGTCTGCCCCCTATGCGTGCGTGAGGAAAAGGTCGCGATTCGCCACCACCCAGTCGGCAAGACGCTGGATACCGTCGGGCGCGGAAACCCTCGGGGACCAGCCGAAGTCATGTTTTGCCCTGGTGATGTCCGCGACAAAGATCGGCTGGTCGCCGGGCCGCATCTCCGCGAAGCCGGGGTCGGGCACCTCGCGCCCCAGCGCCGCCTCGATCAGTGGCTTCAAATCCCACCAGATCGAAATGGCGTTGTCGCTGCCACCTCCCATGTTGTAAATCTGGCCGCGGGTGGTGTCGATGTGCTTCACCGCTCCCTCGAACGCATCGAGCAGATCGTCGACGTAGAGCAAATCCCGGACCTGCTTGCCGTCTCCATAAATCGTGATCGGCTTGCCGGTGACCAGCGCAATGACAAACCAGGCGAGCCATCCCTGATCCTCCACACCCATCTGGCGCGGTCCATAAATACAGGATTGGCGGAATACGACCGTGGG
>Ga0075530_1000224_pt1 | contig 25580 bp, 29 predicted proteins | sample NGEPerD_2_FD_75101 | JGI IMG/M metagenome (GOLD analysis project Ga0075530, IMG submission 75101) | Arctic peat soil microbial communities from the Barrow Environmental Observatory site, Barrow, Alaska, USA - NGEE PermafrostL1-D | ecosystem: Environmental > Terrestrial > Soil > Wetlands > Peat ... | reverse complement strand
TTTGAACAATAATATCTCCTTGAGCCGCTCTCGTTCCCGCTTCCCGCGCAAAAATAACTCCCGCCTGTTTTTCTAAAACAACCGTCGCCCCTTCCTGACGAGCAATTTCCGCCGTATTATCGGAGCTATTATTATCAACCACAATTACTTCTTTTGCTCCTCGATAATCTTACGCCTTAATAGACTGCAAACATTTTTGAATATTTTTTGCTTCATTATAAGCTGGAATAACAATAGAAACTAATTTTTCTGACATATGTGCTTTTTAATTTTTATTTTATATATAAATTAAGCCTTAATCCTATTAATCACCTGACGCATTCCCCAACCCAGAGCTAAAAATAAACCTAAATATAATAAGGTTGCGAGCCAAGCCGGAGTAAAGCGGTAAAAAATATCAAAACGCGCCATTATTGGCCAATGAAATAAATAAATTTCGTAAGAAAAGAAACCAAACCAATAAAGCAATTTAATTTCAAATTTTTTCATTAGAAACAAAATAACAAGCACTGCTCCAGTTAATAAACTAGTGACCTCCTCTAACCAATAAGCCTTGCCAATATTAGAATAATAAGTAGTATAAACAAATACCCCCAATAAAACGATGGCAATCAAGTAATAAATAATACGTGTCGTCAGCTTATTAGTTTCACATTTTTCTTGCCATTTTTTCACGCTCGTTTGAACGCGACTACCTGGATATTTAGAGACTAAACCGGCTGCCATCACACCCAAGGGGAAAGCAAATAAATGAATACGATATAAATGAATGACATTATCTAAAATTGATGGCTCAACACGCAAAATTAAATATCCACCCAAATAAAGTAAGATGGCCGAGAAACAAGGATATTTTTTAAAAAATATCAACGGAAACAATAAATAATAAAAAATTATTAAAGTAAAATACCATAAAGGAGCGTTCAAATCTACCCATAAATCGGCGTGCGGGAAGAAACCAATAATTGACTGGAACATGTAACCAAGACCGTAAGTTTTATGACCAATTAAAAAATCTAAAACAAATAAGGCAATCACCACTAACCAAAACGGCGTATAAATCTTTAATAGGCGATGGCGATAAAATTGCCAAACTGACAAAGGCTTAGAAATAGCGCTAGTAGTAATTCCGTAACCCGATAAAAATAAAAATAAATTAACCCCGAGGCCGGCGGCAATAGATAAGGGGAAAAGAAAACGATGATCAGAAGCTAAAAAATAACCAATATGGGAAAAAATAATCGCTAAAATTGCCAAACCTTTAAGTTCTTGGGTTAAAGCAACCGACAAACCGACAAAACTTTTCTGGCGACGAATGGATAATAGTAATAATACAATAAAGATAGCCGAAAAAATCTGCGTTGCTAAAACAGCATTATTTACTGAGATGATCATAAATTATTTGTGACCAATATTGATAACCAAGGTCAGACAGATGAAAACCATCAACCGCATAATAACCGGGCTTAAGCGAATATTGCTGAGTAAAATTTGTTAAATCAATATAATTAACTTGATATTTATCAGCTAATTCTCGAATAATATCATTGAAAATAAGACTTTTGGAATAATAGTAAGCGCGATATACCGGCCACAGGGAATGCTTGGAGCCGATAAACGGAATACTAATAACATTTATTTTGGCATTAGTTTTAGTGCTTAACTGCTGTAAAATAACTTCATAATTCTGTCTAAAACGTTGACGATTATTATTATCATGGACATCATTAACTCCGATTAAAATAGTTACAATATCGGGTTGACTAGCGATGGCTTCAGGCAACATATCCCTGATTAAATCATCAGTTTTATATCCCGGGTAAGAAAAATTTAGGTGAGTTACTTTAGTATCTTTACCAGCAATTTTCTGAGCGATTAAATAGGGGTAAGATTGTTCATAATCGGCCACCCCGATACCAGCGGTTAAACTATCGCCCAAGGCGACATAAACTAGCCCCGGAGAAGTCGTAGCTGTTTCATTAAAAACATATTTATTTTTTAAATCGCTAATTTGTAGCCCGGATATCTCTATTTGGTGATAAAAAAACCAATTAGCGGAAAAAAAATAAATAGCCAATAAGCCAAAAAAACTGAGACAGATAATTAAAATCTTCTTTAACATAATCTCCTTCAAACTAAAAACTTCTAAAAATTAATTATATCTATTACATCTTAAGTCTTAGGGCAAATGCCATTAAAGAAATCAAGGGTTGAACATTTAGAGCCGTCTTTAAAAGTACACACCGAATTAGGTCCGGTAATAGTTTGACCACCAGCCCAAGCACAATATCTTTGGTCAATAGTATCAAATTCACCATTATTTACGTCTCCGGCCTGACAGTCGCCCCTCATCAATGCCCATTCTTCACAAGCGCTATCATCAGTAAAGTAACATATACTATATTCGCCGCCATCGCCACGAGTTTTAGTAACCAGATTGCCTTCTAATTTTATACAATTAGTAGAGGCGGGATTGGCTAATTGAACAGTATCAGAAACTGGCGCCTCCGAGGAAGTGGTCGTAATGTTGTCATTTTCAACATTACTAGAGGAATCATTAACCAGCACCTGACTATCACTTGTTGCCTGGTTGTTATTAACCGTGGAGCTATTCCTATTAACCGCTCCTTTTAAACTAACAACCAAGCCAATACTAACTAGGGCAATAAACACTACCGTCCAAATAATAAGATTTTTTTTCATAAAATGAGTTTTAAGAAATTTTTTTATAAACAAACGCAGCGCCAAAGAACGCTACATTAATCATAACAATTGTTGCCCCGGTAGGCAAATCCAAAAAAAACGAGAAGCTGATTCCTAGAATTACTGAAAACAAAGAGGCGGCCGCGCCAATTATCATGGCTTTCGTAAATCCTCGAGAAAGTTGCAAGGCAGTCACGGCTGGTAGTATTAATAAGGCAGAAACAAGCATTACTCCCACCATCCTGATTGATAAAACAACTGTCACCGCCGTTAAAATTGTCAACAAATTATTAATAAAGCTAGTTTTAATACCAGTCGTTTTGGCATATTCTTCATCAAAAGTAGCCGAAAACAAATCCCAATAAAAAAAATAAATAGCCGCCATAACAATAATTGACAAGAGTGCCGATAGAATAACTTCGATATTACTAATTGCTAAAATATTGCCAAATAGATAACTAAAAAGATCCACATTAAACCCATGAGATAAACTAGCCAAAATCACCCCGCTGGAAATACCAATGGCCGAAACAATGCCAATGGCCGCATCGCCATAGATTTGAGCTTTTTCGCTTATTTTTAAAATTAAAATAGAGGCCAAAATTACTAAAGGAATCGCAATATAAAAAGGATAAATTCCAAAAAATAAACCTAAAGCGATGGCTCCAAAACTGACGTGAGACAAACCGTCGCCGATTAAGGACATTTTTCTTAACACCAGAAATAGCCCTAAAGCCGAACAAATAATAGCGACAAAAAATCCCGCGACGAAAGCTCTCTGGATAAAGGAATATTGTAAAAAATTAAGAATTTCCATATTAGTCGTGTTGATGACAAATTATATGCTGTTCGTGCTCGCCAAAATAAGATTTCATTTTATTATCGGCACAAAATTCAGAAAACTTTCCAAAATAAATTAATTCGCGATCAATATACAAAAGTTTATTGGCATACTTACCGATATAACCGGTGTCATGAGTGATTAAAATTACCGTAATTCCCTTTTCCTGATTTAAAGTTTGTAACAGCTTAAAAAATGCTTCCCGAGAATTGGGATCCAGCGCGGTTGACGGCTCATCAAAAATTAAAACTTCCGGTTCGGAAATTAAAGCTCGACCTAAAAGAACTTTTTGTTGTTGCCCGCCGGAAAGTTCTGATAACATTTTTTTTGCTTGCTTAACAATCCCCAATTCCGTCATCAATTCCTTAGTTTTTCTATGATCAGCCATCGTAATCCTCTTAGGAAATTTTTTAGTAGATAGTAGTCCTAAAGCAATAACTTCCTCGACGGTAGCGGGGAAAAGAGTATTAATCGTAGAAAATTTTTGTGGCAAATAACCAATTTTATTCCAATCCACAAAGCGCTCTTCGCGGTCTCCAAATAGCTTTATTTCTCCTTTAGCGAGCGGCAATAAACCTAAAATAGCTTTAACGAGAGTTGTTTTGCCGGCGCCATTAGAACCAGCCAGTCCAACAAAATCTCCTTTTTCAATAATAAAAGAAATATCCTTTAGGGCTTCGCTGGGTCCGTAATTTACAGCCAGATTTTTAACTTCAATAATAGACATAAGTTATTAATTACACTGTAAACCAATTTTTAAATTTTTTAGATTGGCTTCCATAATTTGCAAGAAAGTTTTGCCGGTAACTAAATCATCCTTACTAACATTATGAGCAGCATTTAAAAGTAATAGTTGAGTATTTGTTTCTTGAGCGATTGTCTCCGCAATTTTGGGCGTAGTCAATTCTTCATAAAAAACATATTTAATATTATCTTTTTTTATTTGTCCCACTAAATTAACCAAATCTTGGGCTGTCGGTTCTGAATCCGGAGAGACTCCTTGGGCGGCTGAATATTTTAAATTATAGCGTTTGGCTAAATAACCAAAAGCATAGTGTCCACCGTAAATAATCTCGCGCGAAACACAATTAGTAAGTGCTGTTTGATACTGTAAATCCAACGCCATTAAAGATTCCTGATAAGCGGCAACTCGGGCCTGATAATAAACAGCGTTAACGGGATCTTGCGCTATAAAAGCGGCAGTAATAGTCTGGGTAATCTGCTTATCATTATCAAAATCCAACCAAATATGAGGATCCTCGGAACCGGCTGGCTTATCCGCGTCATGAAAAACGCCAGGAATTAAAATTATGCTGGCACTGGCATCGACAACTTTTAAACTCTTATTAGTTGTCCCCTGAGTAATGTCTGCCGCCCAAGGCTCCATAAATTGGCCCGCATAAACAAAGATGTCAGCCGTATTTATGTTCGCGATGTCGCTCGGTTTCGGTTCAAAACTATGAGCCTCTACTCCCGGAGGCAAAAGCAGAGAAACCTCCACCTTATCACCGCCAATAGTTTTAGCAAAATCATATAAAGGAAAGATGGAGGTTACTACGGTTAGCTTCCCCCAACTTTCTTGAGGGGCACGCCGATAATTGACCGCCAAATATAAAGCGCCGATGATAATTACCAATAAGCCAAAAGTAAAAATTATTTTTTTCATATATTTTAGGCTTGGCATTTACGACAATAACCATAAAATTCCAAAGAGTGATTAACTATTTTGAATTTATTAAGTTTCTCAATCCGCCGTTCTTGTTTCTGCAATTGGTCGGCGATTTCTACTTTACTGATAGTCTTACATTTCAGGCAAATTAAATGATGATGGTGCTCACAAGGAATTTCATAATAATCAACCCCAGAAATATTATTTTTCAAGACAATTTGCTTATTAGTTAAAAACAGCAATTCTCGAAAAATAGTAGATCGATTTGGACTCAGTTTTAACTTATTTAAATGCGCTAGTAACTTTGCGGCCGAGATTAAACAATCTTCAGCCGATAATATTTGAATTATCTCTTTGCGAAGTTTGGTTAAACGTCCACCTTGAGCGCGAATATTTTGATAAATAGTTTCTTTATTCATAATTGCAACATTGTTGCATTAATCATATAACTTCAGAATAATAAAGTCAATCAAAAAAAGAGCTCAATTGAGCTCCTAATAATCAAGCCTAAATTGTAGCTAACCTGATACTTTTCTTCTTTATCTGGTTACTTACTAGAATTGCTAACTTTTTCCAAAAGCTTAATCAATTGCTGAAGCTCGTTATCACTTAAAATTGAAAATGACGTACTAATTGATTCCAGGTATCTCTTTTTAAAATTACCAAAATCACTTTTAACATTAGGCCTTAATTTAATATTCACTTGGCGTCTGTCAACTAAACCCGTCTTTCTTTCTACTAGCTTCTTTTCTACTAAGCCATCTACGAACTGAGTCACAGCACCAGAGGTAACCTTAAGAAACTTGGCAATTTCTTTGACTGAAGCCTGGCCTTTTTTTTCGTTAACAAAAAATAAAATCATCATTTCTTGGCGACGAAGCGCCAAGCCATCAAAAGAAAAACAATGATCTTTATGAGTAGCCTGAAAAACTTCAGTTAATTTCTGAATTAATTCTTGAAGTAATTTTTGTCGTTCATTTTTCATATATTATAGTTCTAATATGTAAAAACTATTCATGTCTTAAAGCTTCAATCGGATCCATTTTGGAAGCATTAACGGCTGGCAAAACACCAAAGCTGATACCAATAATGGCCGAAACACCAAAACCAATTCCGATAGCATATAGTGGTAACACAAAATTCCAAGCTAAACCATTAGCCACGGCTACAGTTGTAAGCACCCAAGTTAAAAAAGCGCCAAACAAAATACCGATAATTCCCCCCATAATAGTCACAATCACCGCTTCCACTAAAAATTCTTGTAAAATATTAGAATTTTTGGCACCGAGCGCTTTGCGCAAACCAATTTCCGCCGTTCTTTCAGTGACGACCACATACATAATATTCATAATCCCAACGCCACCGACAATTAAAGAAATGGCGGCGATTGCAATTAATAAAATAGTGATGCTATCAAAAATAGTATTAATAATATCCATTAGTTGTGCCTGAGTCATGACTTCAAAATCTTCTTTATTAGGATCAGTAATATTATGATTACGGCGCATAACACTGGCAATATCTGCGGAGGTTAAGTCGCTTAAATTATTATCGGCAATTTGTACGACGCCTTGCAAAAGATAGTTGATTCCCAACATCTTTTTTTGAGCCGTATTTAAGGGAATTAGCAAATAATCATCATTGCCACCACCAAGTCCACCGGACGGCTCGTAAATTCCAATAACTTGAAAATTAAGCGAACCGATACGCAAGATTTTGCCCAGAGGGTCATCTTGCTTAAATAAATCGGAAGCTATCTTATCTCCTAAAATAACTACCTGGGCGCCGCTACTATCTTCAGCGGCGCTAAAAAATCGACCGGATTTTAATTTATTGCGATCAATTTCAAACATGGCCGCCGAAGCTCCAATATACACGGAAGTTTTATGATTATTGCGATAAACAGCGGCCGCCTGTCCTAAAACCATGCCGTAATCATTAACCACGTTAGGCAGTTTTTTAATATCATCTAAATCGCGTTGCTTAAAACTAGTTATGGTAATTCCCGAACTAATTTCATCCCGCGGACTACGATTTTTATTATTGGAAGGAACTTTAGTTTGGACATAAAGAGTGTTAGTCCCGTAAGTATCAATTTGATCGTTAATCAGGGCCCGAAAACCGGCGCCAGCCGACAACACTAAAATCACGGTCGCAATCCCAATCATAATGCCCAGGGTCGTCAAAAAAGTCCGACCTTTATTGGCAAGCAATGCTTTAAGCGCTTGTTGGATAGCATTTAACATAATTATTCGTATCTTAAAGCGTCTATTGGATCAAGCTTGGCCGCTTTCATGGCCGGGAATAATCCAAAGACGATACCGGTTAAAATAGAAACTCCGACTGATAATAAAATTGAGCCCACAGAAATTACAAAAGCCCAGTCATAATCTAATTTTTGCATTATTAAAGCGACTAAATAAGAAATTAAAACACCAATAATAATTCCTATAAAACCGCCTAAGCTGGTAAGTAAAACCGCCTCTAATAAAAACTGATTACGAATAGCTTTTTTAGTCGCGCCGACCGCTTTTCGCAAACCGATTTCTCTAGTTCTCTCGCCCACGGTCGCTACCATAATATTTAAAATACCGATGCCGCCGACAATTAACGAAATTCCGGCCATAGCCACTAAAAATAAACTCAAAGCGTCAGTTATTGTCGATAAAACTTTAACCGCCTCCGCTTGATTGCGAATATCAAAATCCAAATCAGCATTATCTAAAATATGATGTTGTTGTTTTAAGGTTGCAGTAATGGAGGCAACAGTGGCGTCAATATTAGCAGCGTCATCAACTTTAACATAGATGGAATTAAGATGATGAATACCTAAAATTTGATTTTGAGCGATAGCTAAAGGCAAAAAAATCAATCTGTCCTGATTTTGGAAGAAAGAACTGCCGCGCGCAGCAATAACTCCAATAACTCGCAGCGGAACGCCACCAGCTTTTTCCTGAGCTACACTTTTTACTTTAACAACTTGGCCGATAGGATTTACACCCGCTTCTTTAAATAATTCATCACTGATTTCCGAACCTAAAACAACCACATTAGCTCCACCGACAGTTTCCGCTGCGCTCATAAACTGGCCTGACTGCATAGTAAAATTAGCAACCTGAGTATATTCAGAGTCTGTGCCGGAAAACGTAGTATCTATCGTTTTATTGTTCCAAGTAATGTTAGCGGTACCGGAAACCGAAGCGTTGACGGCGCTAGCATAAGGAACACGTCCCTTATCGCGCAAAGCCTGAGCATCACTTTCTACTAAACTTGTAATTATTAAACCGGGAATCGGCGCCCCGCTATCAGCTGTGCGTCCGGGTTGCACAAAAAGTAAGTTGCTACCCAATTTGGTAACTTGGCCTAAAATTAAACTTTGGGCGCCGCCGCCCAAAGACATAATAATAATGACGCCAGCCACGCCGATAGTAATTCCTAAAATCGTTAAAATCGTGCGCCCTTTACGCGCCCGCAAATTCTTAACGACTAATTTTATAATAGAAAGAGAGTTCACAAAATTATAATAATCTAAACTATTTAATCAATTCCTTATCGGCCTCGGCAATAGTTCGATTCTTTACCGGGTCGTCCGCTAAAATCTGACCGTCCTTAATTTTAATGATTCTTTTGGCATGATTAGCGGTGTCTGTTTCATGAGTAACTAAAATAATGGTTCGACCCTGATTATTTAATTGTTGTAATAAAAACATCACCGTATTGCCAGATTTGGAATCTAAGTTACCAGTCGGTTCGTCGGCAAAAATTACCGCCGGATCACAAACTAAAGCGCGCGCAATCGCCACGCGTTGTTTTTCACCACCAGAAATTTGATTAGTATAATAATTTAAACGATGCGACAAGCCAACAGCATCAAGAGATTTCTTAGCGAGCTGGTCATGGTTCTTTAACTTGCTATAAGTTAAAGGTAATTTAACATTATCCAAAACTGTGGTACGCGGCAATAAATTAAAAGACTGAAAAACAAAACCAATCTCTTTATTGCGCAGTTCGGCTAAATAATTATCATTAAATTCATTAATATCCTGACCTTTAAAGTGATAAGTGCCGGAAGTGCCACGTTCCAAAAAACTAAGAATATGCATCAATGTTGACTTACCGCTTCCCGATGGCCCCATAATGGCCACAAACTCTCCCTTATCAATCTTAAAACTGATATCCTTTAAAACTGGAGTCACCACTTCACCCGTAACATATTCTTTTTTAAGATTCTTAACATTTATTAAATTCGCAGAGGATTTCTTTTCCATTTGTTTATTTAATTAAAGTAACTATTTCTTGATTATCATTTAAACCGCTTAAAATTTCTACTAAACCACCGTCGGCTTGTAAACCGGTAACTACCGGGACTTGATCAAAAGTTTTAGTTTGCGGATTATTAATTACGCGGACATATTGATTACTATTTTGATTAATAATCGCGCTACTCATAATTGCTAAGGCATTTTCTCGAGTGGCAACCATAATCGTCATATTAGCAGTCATCCCCGGTTTAATGTCGGGGATGCTCGACAAGTCAGCCTTTACTAAATAATTAACCACACCCGAAATTACCGTTGAGGCGGGATCAATCGTTAAAATTTTGCCGCTGAAATGTTGATCCGGACCAAAAGCATCAAAAGTATAATCGACTGTTTGGCCAATCTGCAAACTAGCTACATTTGATTCACTAACATAAGCCTCGGTATGAAGCGCATTAATATTCTGTAAGATAAAAACGGGTTGCATGGCCGTAGCTTGCTGCCCAACTTTAGTGTCTATTTTGGTAATCGTGCCGTCAGCTGGGGCTTTCAAAATAGTATTTTCTAAAGCCGTTTGCGCCGCCTCAACTGTTCCTTGGGCAGATAATAATTGCGCTTTGGCGGCATTAATATCAGCCGGTTGTGCTTTCGCTTCTTGTTGAGCCAAAGTTGCCTGCGCTTGCTGCCAAGCGGCTTGGGCACTATTTATTTGATTTTGAGCCGAATTAATTTGAGAAGTGGCTGACTGTTTAGCATTAGCCACAGCATTAATGGCGGCTGTCAGCGCGTCAGTCAAAGCTTGACGTGAAGACTTAACTAAATTAATACCAGAATTTTCACTAGATAAAGCCGTACTAACAGTTAATTTATAGCTATCGAGTTGTGTTTGGCTAAATTGAGAACTAGTAATTGTGCTTTGCAAAGCCGTGTAACAATAATTAAGCGCGGCAATATTTTGATTTAAAGCGGCCACAGCATTATCTACCGCTTGATAAATATTAGCATCACTCTTATAGCTTTGAGCGGTCGCTAGACTGGAATTAGCTTTAGTTAATAAGGCCTGAACTTGGTTATTAGCACTTTTAAAATTATTTAAACTAGAGGAATCAGTAACACCAAAAACATTTTTTAAATTATCATCATCTAAAATTTGCTTTTGCTTATCTAAATCAGATTTTACCGCTACTAGCTGATTAGCAATATTAACTAAAATTGCCGAACGCTTATTGTCGGAAGCAGAGGTTGGAGATTGTAAATCATCTAAGGTAAATTGGGCCTGGCTAATAGTGATGTCAGTTGAAACTTTAATCGTCTCCAACTGATTTACAGTATTATCATAAGCAACCTTCGCTGAAGCAACCGCTTTTTCAGAAACATTAATCTGCTCCGGAGTCGTACCGGCAATAACACGTTGATAGTTAGCCTGAGCTTGAGCTAATTGACCGTTGGCGCTAGTCAGCGAGGCTTTAACATTAGCCTGACTTAAGGTGGCAATCACATCATCAACTTTAACTTGATCACCGGTTTTAACAGTAATCTCCTGCACGACACCGCTAGTCTGAAAACTAAGGTTAAGATTAATTTCGCTAACAACTTGTCCGGTCGTTAGAATGGTTTGTTCTAGATTCTGTCTGATAACCGTAGCTGTAGAAATATTAGCGGCATTATTTTTCGGCTTAAGCTTATAATAAACGCCACCGCCAACAACCAAAAGGATGATAATGGTCCAGATGATTTTCTTTTTTGTAAAAATAGAACGAATGCTCATAAATAGTAAATTAATTTTTAATTAATTATTAGTTTAGCAACTAAACTAAAATTTGTCAATAAAAAAGTCGCCGGGTTTAGGGGCGACTTTGAACATAAAAACTACTATTATTCAATAAAACTCAGTATCTCTCCGGGATTATTAGCAATATTAACGTGACCAATCCGATTCCGGTCTAATCCCCAACCATAAGTCACTAATATTATATCCTCATCTGCTAAACCAACTTTTTTAGCAACTTCATAATCCACGGCCCGGTCGCCGATAGAAATCACATCAGTAGGAGAATAGTTCTTTTCTTTAAATAAATCCAAAAACATCTCACTTTTTCGCTCACGATTATCATTGCCACAATAAATTTTTTCAAAAAAATTTGTCAGTCCGAAACTAGCGATTTTCGGACAAACTTCTTCACTATGGGAAGCAGAAATCAAATAAAGTTTGTATTTTTTACTTAATTTTTCAATTACCTCGCGTATGCCAAGGAAAAGTTCATGATCAATTTTTATAATTTCCCGCTTATATATTCCACTGGCCTCTGGAAAGTCCTTTTCGGCGACTCCAAGATTACTTAAACATTCTCGATAATTATAACCATAAATCTTTCGAAAATCTTCTAAGGTTTCTGGGCAGGAAACACCAAAACGCTGACAAGTTTTTTTATAAACCGCGAAGACGCTCACAAATGAGTCAACAATCACACCATCATAATCAAAAATAATCGCTTTTTTCATAAATTCTGATTTAGTTTAATAGCTTCAAAAACCTTCTTATTTATTATTGGATCATAATTATGACCGGCGCCTTTAACTTCAGTGACTTTAAACCCTTTTTCCTGAAATATTTTTATCAACTCACGGCGACAAAGGTATTTATCTCGTTCACCATAAAAAACTAACATATTTTCTCGCGGAATAGAATCAATAATATCAAATACTGGAATTTTAAGAAGTTTAGTCATCTTCAAAATAGCGGGAATAATTTGTCTAATTTTTATTGATTGTCTAAACTCGCGCGGAATCCCTTCGTAAATCATAAACTCCGCCCAATGCCAAAATCCGTTCTTTCTTTGAATTGCAGGATTTACTAAAATAATTTTAAAATTATGATATTTTTGCCAATTATATAATGCTACTAAAGAACCACCACTATGAGCAATAACATAATCGACTTTAAAGTCTTGATTAATATTAATATCTTTACTCCAAACGTCTAAACTGTTTTGAAAACCGTTGCGCGCCCCAGTATCCAGCCAGCCGGGAATAAAAAGAATTTTAGGATTAAGCTTATTATCCATAGGTCTCTATTTAATATCTAAATTATACCATATTTACTTCTATATAAATAAAAAGCCCGCCAAATATAAAAATCTGACGGGCTTGAAAACCAAATTAATACCAGAACTACTCCACGATATTTTTAGGGATCTCGGGATAAGCACCCCCAAAGTAACCGCCGCAAATGCCGCTGCCAAGCCACAATTTTCGGAAAATAAATCCCGGAAATTAAAGCCCGCTTCTTCACAAAATTTCAATTGTAAAGAACTTTTCTTCAAACAAATAGGTTTTGTCATGATTAATATGATTTTGGTTAAATGATAATTTTAAAGGACTAAATTAATAAAAAAATATACCACTAGTGATATGTTTAGTCAATCTTATAGAAATAAACGTTTTTATTCTTTATCCTAATAACTTTTTCTGGTTTAAATTGGGGAATGGCAAAACTCCGACTAATAATTTGCGTGCCCTTTTTACATTCTTGTAAAAATTTTTTGCCCAAACTCTGCATGGTGGCATTATTTAAATAACAATAAATTAAATCAGCGTCTTTTAAATTTATTTTAAAAAAATTAGCCTTTAATAAATTTATCCGACTCCCGGTTACCTTGAGCCCTATCTTATTGATGAGATAAATGGTAATTAAATTTTCTACACCGATTAACTTAGCTTGAAAAAAAGATTTTTCAGCAATTCGTAAAAATCTCGCCCGGCCACAACCCAATTCGTAAACTACCGGCCGTTCTTTAACTTGAAGTTCATTAATAATTGTTTTGATAGTCTCTCTGTCGGTAGCAATAAAAGGCGCATAGCCTTTAAACATGATATTAAAAAACTGAGCCGTAAAAAAGATAAAATAAATAACAACAATCAATAAAACTATTATTCCTAAATACATATTAATTGGTCACGAAAAAATATTAATATTACTATAATACTTGAAAAATATTCCAAAATAAATAAGCAATGTAAATACTAATTAAGCCGATGCCAGCAAATTTATTTATGTGCCACTTCTTTGCCGCTAAAAATCCTAGGACCGCAATAACGGTCGCAAATAATAAAATAATAGAACTATTAAGATTTTCGGTAGCTACTGGAATAATTTTGCCGCCAATCGTAACTATCAACCAAGGCAAACCAAGACCAATTAAAATATCAAAAATATTAGAGCCAATGGCATTAGAAATCGCCATTCCACCCCTGCCTTGTCGAGCAACAATTAGTGAAGACATTAAATCCGGAATACTAGTCCCGGCGGCTAAAACCGTTAAACCAATAATAACGGCGGGGATATGTAAAATAACTGATATACCAACAGCACTTTCTACTAAAACCCAGCTTAAGCCAGCGATAAAAGCAATGGACATAAAAAATACCAACCAATATTTTTCTGGTTTAGGAAAAATAAAGTCTAACAACAAATGGATACCATTCAAAAATTTACCAAAAATACTTTTTTTCTCTATTTCTTTAACCTCTCCTTCTTTTAGTTCTTCTACTACATCCTTTTCATCATCCTTGTAAGGTAATATTTTACGCCAATTTAAAACAGCAAGAACATAAACAACATAAAGAGCTAGAAAGGCAATTGATTCCAGAAGAGTTATTTTCCCATCCCAAAAAGCATATATAAGCAAAAGTATGGAAAGAGAGTAAAAAATAATATCTCTAATGACTGGCTGCCAAGCAATAAAGGCTTTACGAACTATGGCTGAAGCACCGATGATTACTAAAATATTAAAAAGCGCTGAGCCGACTATTGTACCGGCCCCCATAGCCTCATTCCCTGGTTTATATAAAGCAATAAAAGAAACAAATAATTCTGGGGCGCTTGAACCAACAGCCATTAGGGTCGCTCCAGCCATATCTGAGTTCATGTTAAGCTTAAGAGCAATTTTATCTAAAGAAAAAACAAAGTAACGATCACAAATAACGGCCAATAAATAAAATGAAGCTAGCAGCGCTAGCGAATACAAAATGAGATTCATATTAATAATAGTTATTTAGGTTATTCTAATGATGTACAATAAAAATAGCACAAAAAGTGTTATTTTGTAAATTATTCTGGCTTATACTCTTTTCCGTGCTATAATATAAACTACAAATTGTCCCGTTTACTAGTCAAGCGCCACAAGACAATTGGCAAGAACCCTGGCAAAATGCTTGTAAAGAAGCCTCGATTGTAATGATTTAAAATTTCTATGAAAACGAGGGGCTTACTCCAGAAAAAGCGCGTCAACAAATTCTAGAAGTTTTTACCTTAAAAAAAACCACCGCCCCAGCCTCTAAAGACGAGTCCTTAGAACGGATTGTGGAAATTATAAATAGCGGTAATTTAAATTGGAAAGCGCACATAGTTGATAATCCTTCTCTAACAATAATTAAAGATGAGCTCGCAGCTAATCATCCTGTTATTGCTCCAGTTTATGCGCCAATTCTCGATAACCCTAAATATACCGGCCCTAGATCAGACTATCACGTGATTGTTATCACCGGTTATGACGACACCAGTAGTGAATTTATCACCAATGACCCCGGGACAAAAGATGGAAAAAATTATCGTTACACCTATAAAGCGCTGATGGCCGCTTTACATGATTATTTAACTAATAAAGATTACACTGCCGGAGCCAAACGAGTTTTATTTACTGAGTTAAGATAAATTCAAAATAAAAGCGATTTTTCTTCAATACTCGGGGACTAGGATATAGTTGAAACAGATTTTAGACTTTCTTTAAAATCTTAACTAATCCTTATAATCCGAGCACTTCCTTCTACTCTCCCAGAAAAAGCGGTTTGTCCATACACTTCTTTTATTTTAGGTTCGGATATACTCTGTTCATCTAGTTCAAAATTTTCTTCATTCTTGAGTTTCTCAAATTCTTCTCTATTTACAATCTTATCATTTACAAGAATCACCCCTTCAGCCTTCCGTCTGTTTAACTCTTCAGCGCTCGGAATATCGGAATTAATAATCTCATCCCAAAAGATTATTTAGATAAGCAATAAAACCATCCTTACTTATGGTAGCGCTATTTACTTCGGTTAATTCAGCTAATATTTTAGATTTTTCTTTCACAAGGTGATTAATAAATAATGGATCCGCATTAATTTTCCTTTTTATTATATCATTAACAGCTTTAGGTAATTTTTCTTCATTACGATAAGCTGTTACTATCCCATCTTTAAAAAAGAATACATATTTTGGTATTTGCGGCAACAATTTACCTAAAAATGTTTTTGCATATCGCCTCCCCCACAGCTATATATGGACCAGCGGAAACTCTCTCGTAAATGATTTTATTAAGATATTTTTCATAATCTAATTATATCATGATTAAGAGAAGAAAAATTAAAAATAATACCAAATACTAGCATATTCCTCGACATTTTCTCCGTCACCTCGAAGTCTTTTTAAGTAGGAATATATTGAAACATCGGTGTATATATAGCCGTCGACTAAAAGTAACATGGATTCCCAAGGAAAAAACCGATAAACTCTTTCTCCATTTTTTAAAATCATAATAATCTCATGATCCTGCCATGATCGTAGATGCGATTTTCCTAACTTTGGAACATTAAAGACCGGTTCGTCGGTTCTTATTATGCCAGGGAGAAGCCTGGCCTCCTCTTTTCTCTCTTGTTGAACCCTGGCAATTGGCACCCTAAAATCTTTTGTTTCTTCTTTACCCTTCGTATTAAACAAATAATACGGGTCTATTCCTGATAATTTTAAAGTTTTTCTTAAAAAACAAGTTTTGTATCTAAAACTATTAAAATATGTAAACACTTGTTGATTATATATACTAATCCCCGCTCTTTTTATCTTTTTAACAGCAACCAAAGTATCAAGAGTTATTTCCGTAGCATCTTCAAAATGAGTCACTATACAAATTTCTTTCTTTCCCAGTTTGTGAAATCGTTTTAAAATTTTTATCAATTCGTTGTCTATTCTAGATGGTAAGGTCACTAAAACTCTCGTGCCGATTCTTATTCGTTCAATATGTTTAATGCTTTGTAATTTTTTCAATAATAAGTATATATCCTCATTATTTAGTGTTAGCGGATCGCCGCCGGTAACAAGAACTTCTGTTATATATTTATTTTTTTTAATCCAATCAATAGCCGCATCTATTTTATCTGGTGATATATTAGTATTTTGGATGCCCTTAATTTCCCAATTTCTTTGACAATATACGCAAATCTGAGGGCAAGAATCAAAAGGTTTTAAAATTACAATATTTGGATATCTTCTGGTAATTCCCAGAATGGGGCTGGTTGATTTCTCCCCCATGAAATCCAAGTTTATATTTTGAGTTTGGCTTTTAACAACATTAAGGGAATATCCTTTACTAGGAATCACCTGCGCCCTAACTAGGCGATCGTTTCTATCTCGACCATTTTTATTAAATAATGTGAGGTAATAAGGGGTTATTTGAAAAGGAATTTCATTCTTTTCCGCTTCTTTTATTCCTTGAACTTCATCTTCTTCTAATTTAACTAGTTCCGAAAGTGTTTTACAGTCACGAATAATATGGCTCAAGTGCCATTGATAATTTTTCCAGTCATCTTCCGTCGCGGAAAAATATGCCAATATCTTGTTTTTAACAATTTTCTGATTTTTTATATTCTGCCTATCGGTTCCTTTTTGAAATCGCTTATAGTGATTTAGCATTTCTCTTGAATATTTATCAAGAATCTTCCCTCTTAATTCCGCCGTTATTTCATCCGAAGATAAAAATGTTGTCTGGCTTAAACGACTTATACCGTTTATTCCTTTTATTAAAAATAAAAATTCTATTATAAATCCCTTTCCGATTTCTTCTATAGATTTTTGATCATTTTTATAAATTTTAAACAAAGCATCAAGCGCAAAAAAATTACTGAGTTCTTCGTTTTCAGTTCTGATTATATTTTTAAAAACTCTCACACATTCCTTAGCAAAGTTTTTTTCTATTTCATGTTTTTTTTGAGAGTCCTTATGGGAATAAATATTAAAATAATCTCGCTCCAAAACATTTAAATAATCAAATAGCTTTTCTCTTGCCTTATTTGGATTAGAAGCTTTACTAAATATTTCTCTAATATTCACATCTTCCGATAATAGGGCTTCAATAAGTTCTTGTTTAGATAAATTAATTTCTTCTTTCATATTTTTAATTATATCACATTTAGTTGGTACAACAAAAATGATTTATTTGCTAAAACATCTAAAATATAGTGGAAATGCTTGAACTAATTTAACATAATAAAAACGTGCATTTCTGCTCGTTTTTATGTCAATTGCTCGGGGACTGGGATAAGATTGGAACGCTCCTAAACAGCTAAAAATTGTTTTTCTTTAAAAACTCTATAGAATCAATCTGGCTATCTGTTTTACATTCAAGTGCCCAAGTCGCTTTAGGGGAATATTTAACTAACAAATCAAAAACCTCAATTAAAGGAATGTTCCCCCGTCCGAATCCCAAATGTTCATCCTTTTCTCCGTGGTTATCATGCATATGTACATAGCCAATTTTATCTTTTAAATACTTAATCCAGTCAGCGACTGATGTCGTGGAATTACAATGAGCGTGGCCAATGTCTAAACAAACTTTAACATTGGGCTTATTTATTCCTTCAATAACATCAAACAAAATTTCTGGACTCTTTTCTAACATATTCTCAATGTAATAATTCATCTTTTCTGATTTACCCTCTAAAAATTCATTCCAAAAATTAACACATCTCCTTGCCCAATTTTTCGGAATTCCAGTACCGGGGACATAACCGTTATGAAAAACGATATGAAATATATTAAGTTTAGTAGCAATTTCATAAGCTAATTCAAAGCGTTTCATTGCAACCTCCCTAAGCATGGGGTCAGTGCTCCCTGGATTTAAATCAGCAAACGGAGCATGCATTGAAACAAATTCTATTTTATCAATATATTTTTTATAATCATTTATAATTTCAGGGGTCTCTTCATAAAGACTTGGCTTGTGAAAAGCTTGAATTTCAATCCCATAACCAAACTGTCTGCATAGTGCTGATACTTTTTCGACCTCGCAGTCATCGCATAAAATAATTTTATCCATATTTTTAAGTTTTATTTATACAACAAAAATACCACGAAAGTGGTATTCTTGTCTATGCGCTCGGGGTCATGGATGAAGTTCGAAATAGTGTAGCTAAGATTAAACAAAAATATTAGTTTCTCATTTTTTCAATTTCCTGATCTACTAAAATATCTAAAGCAAAATTTTCTCTTTCTGTTTTACACTTAATATTTTCTTCTTCCGGATAGTTATCACAATTTGGATAACGGGCGACAAATTGTACTGAATAAACGTTATCTCCTATTACTGTTGTATAAGCATATTGTGTATAGACAGATCCCGCTGCTCCTTCGCTAGAGGCGCCTATACAATATTTCTTGCCATTTATCTCCTGTTTTCTTATTCGAGGAGACAAGCTAGATTCCAAAGGTGTCTCGTTACATTCTATCTCGCCGTTTTCCACCCAAGACTCTAAATGAGGATATTCCGCAACTTTAAATATTCCTGAACCATAGTTTTGAAATGAAATATAATCCGCCTTAAAACTGTCTGGTAAATAGGATTCTATATTCTTTTCGTCTGTATATAAAGATTTAATTCCGCTGACTTTAATTGTTCCTAGAGTTTTATAAACATCACTTTCTTCATTTATCAGTTCCCCACTGATTTCTATTCTTTGTCCTTTTTTTGTCTTATTGACTACATTATTCTTATCATCACTAGGCGCTTGCAGGCGATAATATTCACTATTACTATTCTTAATACCAAATATACATAAATCATTATGAGGGACGTTCTCGTCTTTGAGAGGCAGGCAAACAAACTCTCCGGAAACCACAAATAATTTCTCATCTATTTTTTCCTTAGCATTTTTGGTTATGCTCAGACTCCAGATAGAGTAGAAGCGAGAATATTGACGATGCGTGGCGAGTAAGGCGTTATCATTGTTATCTTTAAAAAAATAACCCGAACCCATCTGATCAATAAATTCGTAGCCTTGATTATTTAATAAATTAACTAAAACTTCTTGACCATTTTTACCCTTGGTTAAATATCTATCCCCATCCATATCCAATCTAACAATTTTATCCCGAGAAAAATTTAATTGTATTATCCCTTTCAACAAAGGCGTTGGATTCCCTTCCTGAAAAATTACCGGTTTATACAGTAAGAAGGCCAGGGTAAGAACTATTACCAGTGTTCCCAGGCAAAAAAGTATTCTTTTTTTATTTATTTTTTGCATAGTTTTTTATTAATAAAGTAATACCCTTGATAATAATTCCTACCAGTCCACCAAAAATAATTATGGCGGCAAAGAATAAAGCCGTATATGAGGCTTCCAGAATATAAAGTTTCTCACCAGAGTTAAGGGCAATTACTTGCCATAAGATTACAAACACGAAGCTTGTCAAAAATGAACCAATAATTAATTTAGATAAAAATCGATAGCTCCTATTTTCATTTTGTACTAACACCATTAAAATCCCTGTGGTTAAGGGTAATAGTAAAATTTGCCAACCCCAAAAGAATGTAAACCAATCTGACTTAAGAGTAAACAGAAAGCCAAGAATTATCGTAATGGCGGAAATTAAATAAATTTTCTTCATATATCACCAGTATACATGATATTTCATGAGTTTTAAAGCTTAATACAAGGCCGTGGACTCGAACCAATATTGACCAGTAAAATAAGGTATTTTCTAAAAATCCATATAAATTTACAGAATGTCCGGAAAAAGTTAGAACCACTTTGGAGCTTAAAATATATCTAATATTAAAACAAAAACAGGCCTTAAAAGCCTGATTTTGTGTTTTGCTCGGGGACAAGGATTTCCGCCTCAGCTCGCCGCCAGAAGTGCGGCTCACTTCGTTGTCGCAGTCAGAGTCCGATATGCCCCGGCATATCGTCCTACGCTCCCCTTTTCGCTGTAGCTTCCGCTAAAGCTCAAGACTCGCTTCTGCCCTGTTCGAATCCCCGCCTCTACGAGGCTTGTAAAATAAAAACCCTGAAACTTTGTTAGCTTCAGGGCCACCTAATCATTTCTTTACTGCCGAATGGGAATAGGTGTTTTGTTATCAAGCATTTCTTGAAAACTCTGTTTTTTATAAAAACATTGTCCAAAAACATTGATAAATTCCATTTCAAGTCTCTTTAAGCTATACCATCTCTTTGTTAAAATTTTAGCTGGACGCACACCAGCAATAATACCGGTTGCTTCAACGTAGTTTTTTACAATACAAACATTAAAATTAAATCCTGTTCCATAGGTATTACAACTAAATTCATAACCAATTCTTGGATCTAAAATTTGATAGATGCCAGGGACACAACCACCATCGATCTGAGAAGCTCCATTTAATTCTAATAAATTAAAGATAACTCCCTTTATTTTTTCAACATAGCTCTCATGTTCTTTTTGTAATTTACTATATGCTTCACTGTAGTTTTTCATTATAAAATCCTCCTATTTTTATATTGTTAATATGCTTTTTAGTAATACAAAAAGCATACTATAATGTATGCTTTTTATCAAGATTTGCTCGAGGACTGGGATATAGTTGGAACGGTTTTAGAACTATCGTAAACAATTAATATCTAAAATCATGTCTTTACATGCGATGTTGTCGTTATTGATAAAATTTCCAACAACTTTAAAATTGTTCTTTCGATAGTACTGAATCGCCTTGGCATTATCCGCTAAGACCCCTCCCCAAAGGATAATTCTTTTTTGGCTAAAGTCTTTTGCTATTTTAATAATAAGCGGAAAAATCACGGTGCCCAAACCTTGATTCTGATAATTATCTGAAAGACATGGACCAAAACGGCAATCTGAACCTTGATTTAGAGTATAGCCATACTTAGAGAAACGTTTCTTATCGTCCTCAGTTAAGTCAAAACTAAAATCAAATAACCCAATAATCTTATTATCTTTAGATTCAACAATAAAGCGTAGTTTATCGTATTTACCTATTGAGTCACAAAGCTCTTTGGCAGTATGAATGTCATAGCTGTCGAGAGTATAAAAATGGCGAGTTTCAGCTGAGAGGCTACCAAGAAAATTAGACAATGATTGGCTATCGTTAAATTGGAGAGGACGAAAAATTAATCCCTCATAATTTTTTGAGTGTAGCAAGAAGGTTAAAATTTGTGAATTTGAGGCAACTTCAGCTAAAGTTAACATAGTTAATTATATAGTATTTGAAAGTCGTACCAAATGCTCCGCATCGTGAACAACGTTAAAACGATAATACGGAGGCAGGACGAGTATATTTATATACCAGATTTGAAGGGAGGGTGCCGAAGAGTCAATACTTTATTATAAAATTCATTTTTTCTCTTGTAATACTCTCGCGCTGATAACCCCATCTCTTTTTTTAGAGACATATACTCTTGAAGAAACGCAGGATTGTTTTTCAATGAATTGCTAAAGAATATATCTGATTGTACTCCTTTAGAATTTTTACTCCCTAGATATGCATCAACCCTATAGCCATCTTTCGTGGTTCGCCAAAGTATCTTATCGATAAGTTTGTATTTTGGTTCTCCTAAAATAGATACCACTCCTTGTATATACTTTTCAAAATCCTTTGATTCAGAAAATAAAGTTAGATCAACATCATTTTGTCCTAAAATACCCAATGCTAATGAACCACCCCAAAATATTTCTAGACCGGTGGCTTGTTCTAATTTTTCAATAAGGCCTTCCGCAAATTTTGCGGCATTTGGGTTCCAGGGTTGTATATCGGCGTTGGCATTTTCAGGAATGCCCGCCATATATTCTTTTTGTGAATGAGTCAACATAGTTTCAGGAAAATTTGAATAAGACGATACCAAAGTATTATACTCCTTTATTCTTTAATAACTTATATAAAATTGGGCAATTTTCAGGTGCTCGGGGACTGGGATAGTTGGAACGGTATTGGGTAAATAAAAAAGCTAACCTAGCTATATATTTCCATCCAAGGCAACATTTCTTCCCAGCTGTCGAACACCTGGCCAAACCCCTCTTTTCTAAAAATCTTCTCGATTATTTGCAATATCTTTTGTTGAGTCGGCAAATCCCCCGTTTTAACAATTTTTACAAGAATTGAAATAAATTCATCTTTAGACCACGGCAACTTTTCTAAGGGGTAATTCGTCAGTTCCCAATCTAAATATTTATAAAATGGCCTTATTCTTCCTTCCAAGCCAAATACGGCGTTAAGTAAAGAGGGTAATCCATCGGCCGCTTCAAGTTGTGAGGCAATTTTGTTTCCATCACGGAAACATTTAATTGAACGATATACCTGATTAATAAAACCGTCTAAAGACGCAGATACAAATTCTTCCCTTTTATCTGCCGGAATTATCCCTTTTTCGTCTATCATTTTTTGAATTTCTCCTGTTTTATCGACTTCTGCTTTCAAATGAGTATAGTTATATCTATCCCAGGCCATCGGACCGCCCCAAACAGCGGCATCTTTAAACTCACTCATAGTTTTCACGGATAAGTCACACAAAATCCCACCAACCCCCTTATACTTATTTTTATATTCATCAATAACCTCGTCTCTTACAATCATAGTAGCGTCAAAGTCAGATTCATCGGTAATCATCCCCTTTCCAAAAGAGCCAGTTGAAAAAAGACTAATAATGTTTTGGTCAGCTATTACCTCCTTTATAATTTTTTTACTTAGAATTTCAACTTCTTTTTTCATATAATATTATTTATATAACAAAAATACCACGAAAGTGGTATTCTTGTCTATTTGCTCGGGGACTGGGATATAGTTGGAACTTTTTTATAAATATATTTATTCCAATACTCTTAATTGTTTAATGGTTTCAGTTAAGTAGTTAAAATCGATTTCCTGATTGTTATGGCAACCATCAGCAGAAAAGCGATAATTATATTTTGTTCCCATAACTTCCAAGGTTCTTTCTTCGCACATTCCACCCTCGGCATATTTTACTACTTCAAAATTTCCAATTTTAACAATAGTTGGTTCAACTGTAGTTATTGGAGTAATATCATAATTTTTTATAATCTCTTTAGCTGACTTGTAATTAACAGTTTCTAACTGATAAATATGAACTTGACTATTATCACCAACAGGTGATTCTAATGCATTCCCGAGAGGTCCAAAAAGTATCATGTTATTATTATATTTTTCATAACCATCAACAAAATTAATAGAAATTTGTTTTTCGGTATCTTTATAAATTTTATCAGTTGTAGTTGCTTCTAAAACTACATTATCTTGAGTTGGTGTCGTGGTAGCAACTGCTTCTTCTTGTAAATCCACTGGAGCAACGTAATCACCAACAGGATAATTTTCATTAGTTACTTTCTTTGAGCAACCAGAGATTGTAACTGCTAAAAATAATAAAGAAAAAATCACATACTTTTTCATAGATTTTTTAAATTTAAAATATAATTAATTATAAACAAAAGATAGCACTAAATGCGCTATTTTGTCAACGTGCTCGGGGACTGGGATAGTTGGAACGGCAATCTAATCTATATCATGGTCTTTTACTTGATTTTGGAAATTCTCAATTTTTACTAGATACTCTTTGTCTTTCAATCGATTGTATTTTTTAACCATTTCTCTCTTCCACTCTTTTACCACATTCAAATTGGCAAATTTAAACTCCTCTATAACAATGGGGTTAGCATGTGTTTTGTTAAAAAAGTATTCCTGTCCTGACCAGAGTGAAGCAATATCAATTTCCATACCATCAATCATTATTTTATAAAATATTTGATTCTGGTCTTTCTGAAAAGTAACTATTTGAGCACCTTTCGGAATATCTTCGCTATTTTTAATACTTATATCCAAATCGTGAATTTTACCATCAAACTCAACCACCCCCAATAAATAAAGCGGGGCTGAACCAAAGACCACAAAATCATTACCAATTATTGCTTGGATTTTGACTAAATATGGTTTAATATAGCTGAAAAAGTCTTGGCTAATCTTCATACTATCCATAATACCCTAAGTCAAAAAAAATAAAAATAGGATAAGGATTGGAACAGTTATTTACTAACAAAATTAGATGAATTGCTAAAACGACATATTTATAGTCAAAACATTGGAACTTCTCACCTAACAAAAATGAGCCTTTCGGCTCATTTTTGAATTATGCTCGGGGACTGGGATATAGTTGGAACGGTTCTGGACAAATAAAAAGCCAGACTATGATAAAATATGACTGGATTGACAACCAAGCCATAATATGATATAATATATTACATAAAGTTCCAAATTTTTGACCTTTAAAAAAAGAATATTCACCAAAAATCCTGATAATCATGAACTGGACTAATTTTGTTGTTATTGCTGTTTTAAATACGTTTTTATGTTTAATGCAATTAGTGGCCGAAAAAATAGATAAGAAAACTGGCAAAATTGCACCACGACATTCTTTAATCCCGGGAACAAAGCAAAAATTTCTTTATTGGGAAGATTTCTATACCCAAATTTATGGCGATCTTCTTGGCCTGGTATGGATAATAAATGGATTCTATTCGATGGTTCCGATTTTAACTAATTATGAATTATTAGCTTTCGGACCGCTGAGCGTCGTATCCTATATTATTTTCATTGTGCCCCGCTTATCAAAAGACCATAAGCCTAGCTGGGGCGAGCCAGAAATCGGAAAAATAAGTTTAGGAGGTCATGTTCATTCCTTTTATTTTTCTCTCACTTTGGCTATGGCTATAACATGTATCTATGGAATGATAGCTGGAAAAATGACAGGAATTATTTTTTGGACAACCTTAGTTGGAGGGTTAATATGGACCATCTCTTGTATCGCCGATATATTAACCGGAAATTTTAGCGCTTTGGAAAAAAGGTAAAACGATTTTAATTTACGCCTTAAAGTCTCAGAATCACCTGAGACTTTTTTATTTAAAAAACTAAGGGTTGTGAACGATAAACTTATTTCAGGTCTTTATCAATATTAAAAAATATATAACAAAAATACCACGAAAGTGGTATTCTTGTCTATTTGCTCGGGGACAAGGATT